>Ga0209581_1002895_pt1 | contig 15552 bp, 16 predicted proteins | sample Coa_R2_FD_187160 | JGI IMG/M metagenome (GOLD analysis project Ga0209581, IMG submission 187160) | Surface soil microbial communities from Centralia Pennsylvania, which are recovering from an underground coalmine fire - Coalmine... | ecosystem: Environmental > Terrestrial > Soil > Unclassified ...
GCCTCCGCCGCGCTGGCCGCCGCCGGGTTCGACGAGCCGCGCCGCCGCGCCCGCCGCATCGTCGCCGCCGCGCTCGGCCTGTCGGCGAGCGAGGTCTTCGCCTTTGCCGAGCGCGAGAGCGACGGCCCCGCGCGGGTTGCCGCGGTGCTCGACCGCGTGCTGGCGCACGAGCCGCTGTCGCGCATCCTCGGCTCGCGCGAGTTCTGGGGCCTCGACCTCGCCCTGTCGGCCGACGCCTTCGACCCGCGGCCGGAAAGCGAGACCGTGGTCGAGGCGGTGCTGCGCCACCTGCCCGATCGAACCGCGCCGTACCGGTTTCTCGACCTCGGCACCGGCAGCGGCTGCCTGCTCCTCGCGCTCCTGTCGGAATACCGTGCGGCGCGCGGCGTCGGCGTCGATGTCGCGCCGGGCGCCGCCGTGGCCGCGGCGGCCAATGCCGCCGCGCTGGGCCTCGCCGGGCGGGCGCGCTTCGTCGTCGGCGACTGGTCTGCGGCGCTCGCCGCGGAATTCGACGCCGTTGTCGCCAACCCGCCCTATATCGCCAGCGGCGATATCGCCTTGCTGCCGCGCGAGGTCGCCGAGCACGACCCGCGCCGCGCCCTCGACGGCGGCGCCGACGGGCTCGCCGCCTACCGCGCGATCGCCCGCGACCTGCCGCGGCTGCTCGCGCCGGACGGGCTGTTCGCCTGCGAGATCGGCGCCGGGCAGGGCGCCGCGGTCGCCGCGATCCTCGCCGGGCAAGGGATTGGCGTTGTTGAGGCGGCGCCGGACCTCGCCGGCATCGAGCGCTGCCTCGTCGCTCGAAAAAAGATTGGAATGCGGCGCGCGCGCGGCTAGGCTCTGCGGATCGCGGAACCCGGCGCCGTGTTTACCAGGCGCAGTATCGGCAGCGGCCGCCGAGTGCGGCCGGGTGTTGCGCCCGCCGTCTGCGGGTTCCGCTCGGTTCCACCGCGACTAGACAGGCGTCATGAGACCAGGACAGAACAAGCGCTCGCGCGGCCGCAACGGGAACAACCCTCACCATAACAACAACCGGCCGCGGATGCCTCACCGCATCCAGACCTTCGACAGCAACGGCCCGAGCGTGAAAATCCGCGGCAACGCCTATCAGGTGTTCGAGCGCTATGTGGCGCTGGCCCGCGAGGCCGCGGCGAGCGGCGACCGCATCGCCGCGGAAAACCTCTATCAGCACGCCGAGCACTATTTCCGGGTGATGAACGCGGCCGGCGAAGGCGGCTACGGCCAGGGCCAGCCGCGGCCGATGACTCCGGCCGATACCGAGATCGGCGGCGAGGGCGAGCCGCGCGGCCCGGAGGAGGGCCAGGGGCCGCCGGTGCAGGTGCAGCACCAGCCGGTGCCGCCGCCCTCGGCGCCCGACGACGAGCCGCCGCCGAGCTATTGAGCGAGGCCGGCCCGCCGCTTGAGCGCGGCCAGGTTGCGCCCCATATAGCCCTCCGAAGGGCCGTGGCCGCTGCCTGATCAGGGGCGCCGCGACCGGTTCATCGGAGGCACGCTCACCATGAATCCCGAAAAGTATACCGAGCGGTCGAAAGGCTTCATCCAATCGGCCCAGGGGCTGGCGCTGCGCAGCGGACACCAGCGCCTCATTCCCGAACACCTGCTCAAGGTCCTGCTCGACGACAAAGAGGGGCTCTGCGCCAATCTGATCCGCGCCGCCGGCGGCGATCCGGCCGCGGCGATGCTTGCGGTCGAGGCCGAGCTCAACCGCCAGCCCAAGGTCGAAGGCAGCGGCGCCGGTCAGGTCTACATGTCGCCGGAGCTGGCGCGCATCTTCGACCAGGCGGAGCAGCTTGCCGAAAAGGCCGGCGACAATTTCGTCACCGTCGAGCGGCTGCTGCTGGCCGTCGCCCTGGCCAGGGACACCTCGGCCGCCAAGGCGCTGGCCGCGGCCAGGGTGACGCCGCAAAGCCTCAACGCCGCGATCGAGCAGATCCGCAAGGGCCGCACCGCCGATTCGCCGTCCGCCGAGGAGGGCTACGACGCGCTGAAGAAATATGCGCGCGACCTGACCCAGGCGGCGCGCGACGGCAAGCTCGACCCGGTTGTCGGCCGCGACGACGAGATTCGCCGCACGATCCAGGTGCTGTCGCGCCGCACCAAGAACAACCCGGTGCTGATCGGCGAGCCGGGCGTCGGCAAGACCGCGATCGTCGAAGGGCTCGCCCTGCGCATCCTCAACGGCGACGTGCCCGAAGGGCTGAAGCAGAAGCGCCTGTTGGCGCTCGACCTCGGCGCCCTCGTCGCCGGCGCCAAGTACCGCGGCGAGTTCGAGGAGCGGCTGAAGGCGGTGCTGGCCGAGATCACCGCCGCCGCCGGCGAGATCATCCTGTTCATCGACGAGCTGCACACCCTCGTCGGCGCCGGCAAGGCGGAAGGCGCGATGGACGCCTCCAACATGCTGAAGCCGGCGCTGGCGCGCGGCGAACTGCATTGCGTCGGGGCGACGACGCTCGACGAATACCGCAAGCACATCGAGAAGGATGCGGCGCTGGCGCGGCGCTTCCAGCCGGTCTTTGTCAGCGAGCCGACGGTGGCGGACACGATCTCGATCCTCCGCGGCATCAAGGAGAAATACGAGGTCCATCACGGCGTGCGCATCACCGACGCCGCGCTGGTCGCCGCCGCCACCCTGTCGAACCGCTACATCACCGACCGCTTCCTTCCCGACAAGGCGATCGACCTGATGGACGAGGCGGCCTCGCGCCTGCGCATGGAGGTCGATTCGAAGCCCGAGGCGATCGACGAGCTCGACCGCCGCATCATCCAGCTCAAGATCGAGCGCGAGGCGCTGAAGAAGGAGAGCGACGCCGCCTCGCGCGAGCGGCTGGAAAAGCTGGTCAAGGAGCTGGAGGAGCTGGAACAGCGCTCGGCCGAATTGACCGCGCAATGGCAGGCCGAGAAGCAGAAGCTCGCCGGCGCGCAGAAGCTGAAGGAGCAGCTCGACCAGGCCCGCGCCGAGCTTGACCAGGCGCAGCGCCGCGGCGACTGGAGCCGGGCCGGCGAGCTGACCTACGGCGTCATCCCCGACCTGGAGCGCCGGCTCAAGGAGGCCGAGGCGGCGGAGGCCGGACGCATGCTCGAAGAGGCGGTGACGCCGGAGCACGTCGCCGCGATCGTCTCGCGCTGGACCGGCATCCCGGTGGACAAGATGCTGTCGGGCGAGCGCGAGAAGCTGCTGGGCATGGAGCAGAACCTGCGCCGCCGGGTGATCGGCCAGGACGAGGCGGTGGTGGCGGTGTCGAACGCGATCCGCCGCGCCCGCGCCGGGCTGCAGGACCCCAACCGGCCGATCGGCTCGTTCCTGTTCCTCGGCCCGACCGGCGTCGGCAAGACCGAGCTGACCAAGGCGCTCGCCGAGTTCCTGTTCGACGACGACGGCGCGATGATCCGCATCGACATGTCGGAATACATGGAGAAGCATTCGGTGGCGCGGCTGATCGGCGCCCCGCCGGGCTATGTCGGCTATGACGAGGGCGGCGCGCTGACCGAGGCGGTGCGGCGCCGGCCGTACCAGGTGATCCTGTTCGACGAGGTCGAAAAGGCGCACCCGGACGTGTTCAACGTGCTGCTGCAGGTGCTCGACGACGGGCGCCTCACCGACGGGCAGGGGCGCACCGTCGATTTCCGCAACACGCTGATCGTGCTGACCTCGAACCTCGGCAGCGAGGCGATCGCCAGCCTCCCCGAGAGCGCCGACATCGAGGCCGCGCGGCCGGCGGTGATGGCGGCGGTGCGCGCCGCGTTCCGGCCCGAGTTCCTCAACCGGCTCGACGAGATTCTGCTGTTCCGCCGGCTGTCGCGCGCCGACATGCGCGGCATCGTCGAGATCCAGCTCGAGCGGCTGCGGGCGTTGCTCGCCGACCGCAAGATCGCGCTGACCCTCGACCAGGCGGCGATGGCCTGGCTCGCCGACAAGGGCTACGACCCGGTCTACGGGGCGCGGCCGCTGAAGCGGGTGATCCAGCGCGAATTGCAGAACCCGCTGGCGCAGCTCCTGCTCGAAGGGCGCATCCCCGACGGCGCCACCGTCCATATCGGCGCCGGCGAGCGCGGCCTCGTGATCGGCGAGGCGGTGCCGACCGCCGCGGCGGCGTAGCCGTCAAACCCTGGTGACGGCCCTGCACGATTGGCGCTAATTAGCCGGTGTCAGTGCAGGGCCCGTCGCCATGGACGCATCAGCCGCTTTGCCGCGCGCCGGCATCGGCGCGGCGCTTCGCCGCCGCGAGGATGTCCGCTTTCTGACCGGCGCCGGGCGCTACGGCGACGATCTCGCGCTGCCCGGGATGGCGCGGGCGGTGCTGCTGCGGTCGCCGCACGCCCATGCCCGCATCGCCGCGATCGACACGCGCGCGGCGGCGGCCCTGCCGGGGGTGCTGGCGGTGCTCACCGCGGCGGATTGGCTCGCCGACGGGCTCCGGCCGCTGCCGCACAGCCCGGCCTCGACCAGCCCGCCCGACATCCGCCTCGACAACCGCGGCGGCGCGCCGTTTTTCGCGCCGCCGCAATGGCCGCTGGCGCACGACAAGGTGCGCTTCGCCGGCGAGGGCGTCGCCTTCGTCGTCGCCGAGACGGTGGCGCTCGCGCGCGACGCCGCCGAGCTTGTCGCGGTCGATTACCGGGTCCTGCCGGCGGTCGCGCACGGCGCCGCCGCGGCCGAGCCAGGCGCGCCGCGGCTGTGGGAGGAGCGCGACGGCAATGTCGCGATCGACGCCGATGTCGGCGACGCGGCGGCCACCGCCTCGGCCTTCGCCCGCGCCGCCCACGTCGTGCGTCTGCGGACCCGGGTGCAGCGCGTCACCGGCGTGCCGATGGAGCCGCGCGCCGTCGTCGCGGTCTATGCCGACGGCCGCTACACGATCCATGCCGGCGGCGGCGGGGTCGGCCGGCCAAAGCGCGACGTGGCGGCGATGCTCGGCGTCGCGCCGGAGCGGGTGCGCGTCGTCGCCGGCGATGTCGGCGGCAATTTCGGCACCCGCAACGGCACCTATCCCGAATTGGCGCTGGCCGCCTGGGCGGCGCGGCGCCTCGGCCGCCCGGTCAAGTATCTGTGCGAGCGGTCGGAGGCGTTCCTCACCGACCACCAGGGCCGCGACCTGACCGTCGAGGCCGAGCTGGCGCTCGACGGCGACGGCAATTTCCTCGCCCTGCGCGCCGCCAATCTCAGCAATCTCGGCGCCTATGCCGCCTCGTTCGTGCCGCTGACCAAGGGCACCGAGCTGATGTCGAGCCTCTACCGCATCCCGGCGGCGGCGGTGCGCGCCCGCGGCGTGCTCAGCAACACCGTCTCGACCGCGCCGCTGCGCAGCGCCGGGCGGCCCGAGGTCATGTACGTGATGGAGCGGCTGATCGACCTGGCGGCGCGCCAGTGCGGCTTCGACCGCGTCGATTTGCGCCGCCGCAACCTGGTGCCGGAAGCGGCGATGCCCTACGCCAACCCGCTCGGCATGACCTACGACAGCGGCGCCTACGCGGCGGTGCTCGACCGCGCCCTGGCGCTCGCCGACTGGGCCGGCTTTCCGGCGCGGCGCGAGGAGGCCCGGCGGGGCGGCCGGCATCGCGGCATCGGCCTCGGCTGCTATGTCGAATCGCAAAGCGGCGCGCCGCAGGAGCGCGCCACGGTGACGGTGCGGCCCGCGGGCGAGGTCGAGATCGTCATCGGCACCCTGTCGAGCGGCCAGGGCCACGAGACCAGCTATGCCCAGCTTCTCGCCGAATGGCTCGGGGTCGATCCCGATTGCGTGCGCCTCGCCACCGGCGACAGCGACCGCCACCCGTTTGCCGCCGGCTCGCATTCCGGCCGCTCGCTGCGGCTGGCGGCGACCACGATGCACCTGGCGACGCGCGAGATCGTCGCCCGGGGCACCCGCATTGCCGCCCAGCTCCTGGAGGCGGCGGAGGCCGATATCGGCTTTGCCGAGGGGCGCTTCACCGTGCTCGGCACCGACCGTTCGGTCGGGCTGTTCGAGGTCGCCGCCGCCGCCGACGGCGGTGCGCTGGCCGGCAGCGGCGATGTCGAAAGCCGGGTGTCGTCGTTCCCGCACGGCTTCCACGTCGCCGAGGTCGAGGTCGATGCCGAGACCGGCCGCGTCGAACTGGTGCGCTACAGCGCCGTCGACGATGTCGGCCGCGCGGTCAACCCGATGATCGTCCACGGCCAGACCCATGGCGGCATCGCCCAGGGCGCCGGCCAGGCGCTGTGGGAGGAATGCCGCTACGACCCGGCTTCGGGCCAGCTTCTCGCCGGCTCGTTCATGGATTACGCGATGCCGCGCGCCGACGAGCTGCCGTTCTTCGCCACCGCGCTCAGCGAGGTGCCGTCGACGACGCACCCGCTCGGCTTCCGCGGCGGCGGCGAAGGCGGCATCACCCCGGCGCTCGGCACCATCGTCAACGCCGTCGTCGACGCCCTCGCCGAGTTCGGCGTGCGCCACATCGAGATGCCGCTGACCCCCGAGCGGGTGTGGCGGGCTATCCGATCCCCAGCTTGCCCTTGAGGTCGGCGAGCACCCGATCCCGCGTGCGGGTCTGCCAGCGGCGGCGGCGGCCGATCGGCTCGTTCTCGATCTCGGGATAGACCTTGAGCGCGACGAAGACCGGGCCGGGGCGGCCGAGGATGCCGGCGATGTCGCGCCGCAGCTCGGCCAGTTCGGTGAAGGCGTGGGCGCGGGGATAGCCGGCGCCGAGCGCGAGCTGGTCGTAGCGCACGTTCTTGGCGTTCGGCACCGGCTGGCCGCCGGTCGTCGCGTAGACCTCGTTGTCCAAGAGGAAGTGGTAGAAATTGGCCGGCGCCTGCTCGGCGACGGTCGCCAAGATGCCGAGGCTCATCAGAATGTCGCCCTCAGAATCGAACAGCACCACCTTGCGCTCGGGCCGCGCCAGGGCGAGGCCGAGGGCGAAGCCGGCATGACCGCCCATCGCCGGGTCGCCGAGCGGCACGTCGAGCGCTTCGTCGCGGCTCAGATCCTGCCAGAACCGGCCGCCGCGCCCGGGCACGACGATCGCGTCGCCGCGATGCGGCAGAAAGGCTTCGAGCGCCTCGGCAATGCGCATCATCGGCTGGGGCTCCTTATTGCTGCGGCGGGCGGGTTGCGGGGGCGTCGATCGCCCGCGACATCAGGCAGGCGAGCGGCGTCGGCAGCTCCTGCGGCGGATCGCGCAGCTCGCCCTCGTCGGTGCATTGCGCGAGGTCCGCGGCTATCCCGCGCATCCGCGCCGCGACGCAGTCGGCCGGCGCCGCCTGCGCCGCGCAGGCCCGGCGGGCGATGGCATAGCGGCGGCACCCCGCCATCGCATCGCAAAGCTGCCGGGTGCGCTCGGTCGCCGCACTGCTGGTCGCGGCGGCGCGGTGCTGCTGCTCCGGCGGCGCCGCCGGCCGGGTGCTGAGAAACAGCCACAATACCAGGCACCAGGCGACGCCGATGAACGGGATCAGGACGACGGTTGCGAAGCGGCGCATCGCGCACGGCGCGGCTACCGGTTGAAGCCGTGGTATTCGTCGCCGACCAGCACGACGACCGGCCGCTTCGTCCGCTCCGCCTCGGCGAAGGCGTGCGAGATGCGCGGCGCGTCGGCGTCGCTCTCGACCAGGTAGTAGTCGAGCCCGAAGGCGTTGATGAAGGGCTCGGTATAGGTCGCCGCCGTGTCGGTGGTGACGCCGTGGCGGGTCCAGCCGCGATAGCCGACCATCAGCACCACCGGCACGTTGAGCCCCAGCAGCCAGCCGCGGATCGAATCGCCCGATTCCATCATCCCGGTGTTCTGGATGAGGATCATCGGCTTCCTGCCCCCGGCGGCGAGCCCGGCGGCGATCGAGCAGGCGTGGCCCTCGCGGCTGACCCCGACGAGGCGCAGGCTCGGCTCGGCCTTCATCAACAGATAGAGCCAGTTGGTCTCGCTGTCGGGCAGCCAGACGATGTCGGTGACGCCGTTCCGGACCATCTCGCGAAGCACCGTCTCCGGGCTCAGCGAGGCTGCTTGCGCTTCGGCCATCGGTCCCTCCGCCTGCGGCTGCCGGCCATCGTAGGCAAGCGCCGCGAAATCCCGCAAGATCGCTGCATGCTCACCGAGGCGCAGCGCCGCTTTCTCGACCGCGCCAGGGTCGGCCATCTCGCCACCGCCGACCGGAACGGCGTGCCGCACGTCGTGCCGGTCTGCTATGCGCTCGCCGGCGCGAGCCTCTACATCGCCATCGACCAGAAGCCGAAGCGGCGCGCCGTCCCGCTGAAGCGCGAGCGCAACATCGCCGAGAACCCGGCCGCCGCCTTTATCGTCGACCGCTACGACGAGGACTGGCGCCGCCTCGGCTGGGTCATGCTGCGCGGCCGCGCCGAACTGCTCGCGGCCGGCGCCGAACATGCCGAGGCGCAGGCCCTGTGCCGCGCCCGCTACCCCCAGCTCGCCGCGATGGACCTCGCCGGCCTGCCGGTCATCGCGCTCAGGATCGCGCGGGCGACAAGCTGGGGCGACCTCGGTTAAGCTCGCGCCACATCGGTATGGTTGCCCAGGGAGAGTGACATGCATTTCGGCGTTCTGATGTTTCACACCGACTATTCGATGCCGGCGATCTCGCTCGCGCAGGCGATGGAGGCGCGCGGTTTCGAATCGCTGTGGGCGCCCGAGCACTCGCATATCCCGCTCTCCCGCAAGTCGCCGTTCCCCGGCGGCGGCGAACTGCCCAAGCCCTATTACGATGCGATGGACCCGTTCGTGACCCTGAGCGTCGCGGCGGCGGCGACCAAGACCCTGAAGCTCGGCACCGGGGTGTGCCTGGTGATCCAGCGCGACACGATCCAGCTCGCCAAGACTGTCGCCTCGCTCGACCAGGTCTCGAACGGGCGCTTCCTGTTCGGCATCGGCGGCGGCTGGAACCAGGACGAGATGGAGGACCACGGCACCGTCTTCGCCACCCGCTTCAAGAAATTGCGCGAGCAGATCGAGGCGATGAAGGAGATCTGGACCAAGACCAAGCCCGAATATCACGGCGACATCGTCCGGTTCCCGCCGATGATGACCTGGCCCAAGCCGGTGCAGAAGCCGCATCCGCCGATCATCGTCGGCGGCGCGTTTCCGCACGCGGCGCGGCGCGCGATCCGCTACGGCAACGGCTGGGCGCCGATCGCCGGCCGCGCCTCCTACGGCGAGGTCGACGACTACCTGCCGAAATACAAGGAAATGCTGAAAGAGGCCGGGCGCACGCTCGCCGAGGTGCCGATCACCCTGATGGGCGGCCAGGAAGACGTCGATCTGCTGAAGCGCTACCGCGACATGGGGGTCGAGCGCTGGGTCGCGATGCTGCCGGCCGAAGGCGCCGATGCGACCCTGCCGCGGCTCGACCGCTGGGCCGCGATCATGCGTCAGGTCAATTCCTGAACCGGGGAGGGGGCCATGCCCGATATCCGCATCCTCGCCAGCGGCCTCGGCTTTCCCGAAGGGCCGGTATGGATGGCCGACGGCTCGGTGATCCTCGGCGAAATTTCCGGCAAGAAGGTCACCCGCGTCGCCCCCGACGGCAGCAAGAGCGAGATCGGCAAGGCCGGCGGCGGCCCCAACGGCGTCGCCACCGGCCCGGACGGCGCGCTCTATGTCTGCAACAACGGCGGCGCCGTCTACGAGACGACGCCGAGCTTCCTGTCGACCGGCCCGGCGCCCGACTACCAGGGCGGGTCGATCCAGCGCATCGACCCCAAGACCGGCGAGACCCGCACCCTCTACAGCGAGTGCAACGGCCACAAACTGTCGGCGCCGAACGACCTCGTGTTCGACAGGCAGGGCGGCTTCTACTTCACCGATCTCGGCAAGCGCTACAAGCACCACCGCGACCATGGCGGGCTCTATTACGCGCTGCCCGACGGGTCGAGCATCACCGAGCTGGTCTATCCGATCGTCAGCCCGAACGGGGTCGGCCTGTCGCCCGACGAGAAGACCGTCTACGTCGCCGACACCGAGAGCTCGCGCCTGTTCGCCTGGGACATCGTGGCCCCCGGCAAAGTCAAGCACGAGCCGTTCCCGGCCCCTTACGGCGGGCGCTGCGTCGCCGGGCTGCCGGGGTTTCAGCGCTTCGACAGCCTCGCGGTCGAGGCCTCGGGCATCATCTGCGTCGCCACCCTGGTCACCGGCCACATCACCCGCATCGCGCCGGACGGCCGGGTGATCGAACAGGTCAAGATGCCCGACGTCTACCCGACCAATATCTGCTTCGGCGGCCCCGGGCTGCGCACCGCCTACATCACCCTGTCGGCGGGGGGCCAGCTCGCCGCGATGGCGTGGCCCGAACCCGGGCTCAGGCTCAACTTCATGTGCTGACCCGGCGATGGCGAGCGCGAGCGAGGCGGCGCGGCTGCGCATCTATATCGACGCGAATGACGTCTACCAGGGGCGGCCGCTCGCCGACGTGCTGATCGAAAAGGCGCGCGACATGCAGCTCGCCGGCGCGGTGGCGATGCAGGGGGTGCTCGGCTACGCCCATGCCCCCGTCGTCCACAGCATCGAGCTGATCCTGTCGCGCGACCGGCCGCTCGTCGTCGAGCTCGTCGATCGCCGCGAGACCATCGACGCCTACCTTGCCGCGGTCGAGCCGGCCATGCCGGCGGGGCTCGCCACGGTCGAGCCCGTCACCGCGCTGCGCCTCGGCCCGGCATCGTGAGGCGGAGGCGGCGCGTGCATCCGCGGTGCCCCTGAGTTAGGCTGGCAAGATGCTGCAGCCCACCGACATTGCAAGCGAGGCCGTCGCCGTCGCCAGAAAGAACTTCGGCGCGGACCACGTGGTGCGGGCGATCGTCGAGCCCGCGGTGGATCTCGACGGCGACGATGCCTGGCGGATCACGATCGTCCTCGAGCCCGGCGCCGCCGACGCCATCGACGGCGACGCCGCCCTCGACAATCTGGTGCAGATTCACGAGCGCCTTCGCCGCAGGGGGGACGAGCGCCTTCCGATCGTAGAATTTGCGACGGAGGAAGAGTTGCAGGAATGTGACGATCCCGAATCCTGAACATTTCTTTGAGCAAGCCGAGCAGCTTGTCAGCTCTTCCGCGTCGCGGCGCCCACGCCAGGTGGACCTCCGGCGCGCGATTTCCAACGCCTATTATGCTGTCTTTCATGCGACGGTGAGAGCCGTCGCGGATCATATCGTCGGACGCAGTGCGCGCGCCGCTCCTCACTATGCGCTTGTTTACCGGAGCGTGGACCATCGCGCCCTTCGCGAGCTGTGCAAGGAAATCCAAAAGTCCACCCTTGCGGCCAAATACCGGCAAGATGCGCCGGACGGTTTCGGTCGGGAAATCGGGGCGTTCGCCCATGCCGTCGTCGAGTTGCAGATTCGGCGCGAAGCCGCCGACTACGATCCGCTCGCGGATTTCAAACGGTCGGATGCGCATATCGCGATCAGTCTCGGCCGCGGCGCGTTGCAGCGCTTTGAACGCGCGCGCGACAGCGAGAGAGACAGCTTCCTCAATTTGCTACTATTCCGGCCGCGATAGGGCGGGCGTAAGCCCTCGTTTGGGACAGGACCCAGCATGCAAATCGAGATCATCTGCACCGGCGACGAAGTCCTGACCGGCAAGATCGTCAACACCAATTTCAGCTACATCACCCAGAAGCTCGAGGATGTCGGGCTCGGCGTGCGCTGGGGCACCACCGTCGGCGACGACCGCGAAACCCTGCTCGCGGCGTTTCTCCACGCCGCCGAGCGCGCCGACGCGGTGATCGTCAACGGCGGCCTCGGGCCGACCGTCGACGACCTGTCGCAGGAGATCGCGGCGCGCGCCGCCGGGGTCGAGCTGGTCCTCAACGAGGAGTGGCTGGCGACGATGGAATCGTTCTTCGCCCGCCGCAGCCGGGTCATGTCGCCGAACAACCGCAAGCAGGCGATGCTGCCGGCGACCGCCGAGATTCTCGACAACCCGATCGGCACCGCCTGCGGCTTTGCCCTCGACATCGGCAAGGCGCGGTTCTTCTTCACCCCCGGCGTGCCGCGCGAGCTGCGCCGCATGCTGGAAGAGCAGATCATTCCGCGCCTGCTCGCGCGCAGCGGCGCCCAGACCGCGATCCGGCTGAAGCGCTTCCACTCCTACGGGCTCGGCGAAAGCCATGTCGATGCGCTGCTCGAAGGGGTCGAGGCGCTGGTGCCCGACGGCAGCGCCAAGCTCGGCTTCCGCGCCCACTATCCGCAGATCGAGACCAAGGTCACGGTGCGCGGCGCCGACCTTGACGACATCGAGGCCAAACTGCGCCCGGTCGTCGCCGAGATCAGAAAGCGGCTCGGCAATTTCATCCTCGCCGAGGACGACGACACCCTCGAAGGCGTGATCCTCGACCGGCTCGCCGGCGAAAGCCATTCGCTGGCGCTGGTCGAGATGTTCACCAGCGGCGGCATTGCCGCGCGCTTCGCCGCCCAGCCCGGCGCCGAGACCGTGTTCCGCCGCGGTCTGGTCGCCCGCGATTTCGGCGAGATCTGCCGCGCCCTGGGGCTGCGCCTCGACCCGGCCGAGATCAGCCGCGAGGCGGCCGCGGCGGCGGCCGAGGCGGCGCGCGCCGACAGCGGCGCCAGCCATGCGCTGGCGGTGCTGATCGACCTCGACAGCGGCCCCGACCGCATCGATTTCGGCGGCACGATCTGCATCGGCATCGCCGGCCCGGGCGGGACCCAGTCGCGCCGCTCGCGCATCCTCGGCGGCCGCGAATGGGTGCGGCTCGGGGCCGTCGAGCTGGGGCTCGACTGCCTGCGCCGCTATCTGTTCGGCCTGCCGGTGGCCGAGCGCATCGACTTCGAGAGGAATTGAGCGGTGACCGAGATCAGGCTCGTCCATTCCTCCGATCTGCATGTCGACGACGACCGCATCGCCGCCCAGCACGGCGGCGACGGCACCGGCGGGCTGCGCGCGGTGCTGGCGAAGGCGCGCGCGCTCGGCGCCGATGCGGTGCTGCTCGCGGGCGACACCTTCGACAACCACATGGTCAACGCCAAGACGCTCGACCGCGCCGGCCGGCTGCTCGCCGAGGCCGGGCTGCCGGTGGTGATCCTGCCCGGCAACCACGACCCGATCACCAAGGACTCGACCTTTCTGCGCGGCGACCTCGCGACGATCGCCAACGTGACGATCTTCGGCGTCAACGCCGGGCGGGCGGTCGCCTTCGCCGAGCGCGACCTCGAAATCTGGGGCAACCCGCATCGCGACTATCGCGACATGGCGCCGCTCGACGACCCGCACCCGCGCTCGACCCGCTGGCAGGTGTGCATGGGCCACGGCCATTACGAGCCGCCCGAGACCTGGCACAACCCGCTGCGCCCGTCCTGGCTGATCAGCGACGCGATGATCGCCGCGACCGGCGCCGACTACGTCGCGCTCGGCCACTGGGACCGGCCGGCGCAGGTCGGCGACGGCAGCGTCCCGGCCTATTACTCGGGCTCGCCGGAATGGGCGAAGACGGTCAACCTGATCCGCCTGACCGCCAACGGCGACGTCGTCGTCACCCGCGAAGATCTGGTGTGGGAGGAGCGATAGCTACGTCGATAAGATAGGTCAAACGCGACAGGTCACAAGCATCAACCACCTGCCCCCGTCGAGTTGTCTCCATGTGGTGCCGAGAGCCTTTTCAGCGCTGTAATCTCACGATCCGCAAACCGTTCCAAGCGACGAATCTGCCGAATTATCCTGGGTGACTCCAATTTAGCCGCCGAACGTCTTGCATATGCCGAGAAATTTGTTGCGGGCAACGCCGAAAACCGTCGTCTCAGCTTCTTTGTATAAATTGTGTTTGCCGTACCTTTCTCTATCGCTGCGAGACCATCCCGTCGCGTATGTCGAAGGCTTCTGCGAAGCTTACGCCACTGCCGGGATAGGGAACTCGCTCTGATGCTGACGCCATTTGATGAAAGTGTAAATCCGAGATATTGAGGTTCGTTTCCTAAATTGTGCCCAAAGAGCCATCGTTCCGTCTTCTCGTTATTCGCTTCGAGTTTTTCTTGTGTCAGCTGTTCGACCGCGATGTGTTCAGCCTCCTTTGCGAGGTCAGGCGGACAGACTATCAGAATGTCATCTGAATATCGACGATAGAGGCATCCGTGTCCTGACGCCCATGAATGCAATACCTCGTCGAATTGGATCATGTATAAATTAGCCAAGGTCGCGCTGATTGGCGTACCCTGCGGAATACCGCGGTGATTTTTGTTTGAATTAATCCTTATATCCATGCGCCGTAACTCGGCCACAGTCGCAAACGGTGCAATTGACTGCTTTTTGAATCTGTCCTGTAACGCTGGGTGACGCCGCAAATCATCCAGGTCTACCCAACTATATTTTGTAATATACCGAAAAATGTTGTACCAATCTTGAGTTAATTCGTTCTGACCCAAGAGGTTCTTGAGTCTGGCTTTCAATAATTTATGATTTAGGGAACCAAAAAAATCCGAAACGTCGAAACACAGCATCTGACAAGGGGAGTGTTTGCGAGCAAACGAAAGAACCTCTGAAACAAAATCATAATTAGCTTTCCCTAATTTTCGGTATGCAATAACGCTTTTATTAAACTTCGAGTTCTGGTAGTAACTTTCAAGAAGATTGGAGAGTTGATAATTGTATCTGGACAATATACATGCATCGCGATGTGAAGCATACATAATCGGTCGAGATTTGTAGGTAGTCTGATGCTGAAGGGGTCTGTAGCGTTTAGTCCTTTTGGTGTAGTGGAGAAGTGGCAGAAATGGATGTCGCGCGACGAACGCGGGATTCTCAGCTTGGGCGGCAAAGCTCAGCCCGACGGGTCTGTCAAGATGACGATACTTGCGGGATTTGAACCATTCCGGCGCCATTCCCCTCCGCCCCCATTGCAGAGTCCGGAGGAATAGCCCTGACCCTGAGCTCCGGCATCCGCCGGCTCTCCTCCGGACGCACGCGGTTATCTGTCGGCCTCTCCGGCCCTCGGGCCCGATTGTGCCAACACGGGTCTAATTAACGCAAACCGCTATAATCTAGCCGTGGAGGTTAGAGCTATGCTCAATATCTCGTCACTGCTCGGCCTGGCGGCGTCGATGCGCGTGGCGCTCGAACGTGCCGGCGTCGCAAAGCGACTTGACATTCCTAACGACCGGGCCAGCCGGCCAATTCCGGTGGCCGAGATCAGATAGGTAGCAGGGGCCTTTCGCGCAAGTGGTGATATATGAATGGCCCCAGTGAACGTGGCTGAATTGCGTGTAAGTGGAACAGCGTTAAACGGAGAGAATCATGCCGCAGACCGTCCGCGCCGTCACCGTCGACCCTGCGGCCGAGGGCAAACTGGCGATCCGTCCGGTCAGCCTGCGCGACCCGGACCGCGACGAAGTGCGGGTCAGGGTCACCGCGATCTCGCTCAACCGCGGCGAGACCCGGCGGGCGGTGCAGATGGCGGCGCCGGGCTGGCAGCCGGGCTGGGATTTCGCCGGCGTCGTCGAAACCGCCGCGGCGGACGGCAGCGGCCCGGCCGCCGGCACCCGCGTCGTCGGGTTGCTGCCGTCGGGCGCCTGGGCGGAGAAAGTCAATTGCCGCTCGCATGCGGTC
>Ga0209581_1002896_pt1 | contig 15545 bp, 17 predicted proteins | sample Coa_R2_FD_187160 | JGI IMG/M metagenome (GOLD analysis project Ga0209581, IMG submission 187160) | Surface soil microbial communities from Centralia Pennsylvania, which are recovering from an underground coalmine fire - Coalmine... | ecosystem: Environmental > Terrestrial > Soil > Unclassified ...
CGCACGGCAAGCCTGCTCCTGTTGTCCGCCCTGGCCGCGGCGGCGGCCGGCTGCTCGCCGGACAAGGTGCCGACGGTCGACTCGAATACCGCGCCGACCAGCCGCTACAAGGACGAGATCATCGATGCCCTGAAGAAGAACGTGTTCGAGAAAAACGACACGCTCACGGTGAGCAACGCGATGATCTCCGATCCGGCGCTGCAGCCGGTTGGCGGCGAGCAGCACTATGCGGTCTGCGTGCGCTACACCGCGCACGGCACGGTCTACAATATAACGGGCAGCGCCGAGCGCATCGGCTATTTCTTCGCCGGCCATCTCAACCAGCTAATCGAGGCGAGCGAGGGCCAATGCGCCAAGGCCGTCTATAAGCCGTTTCCCGAATTGAACCAGGTCTGCCTCGGCAAAGGCTGCAAATAGCCGCACCAGCCGCTCCGGCCGCACCTATCGCACCTGCCGTTACCGGCCGCACCTATCGCACCTGCCGTTACCGGCCGCACCTGCCGCTCTAGTAATTGCTGTCGGCGGCGGCCGGCCCCTCCGGAAATTTCAAGTCCGGCACCAGCGGCAGATGGCGTCGCTTCTTGTCAGCGATCTCGGCGGCGACCTCGCGCATCTGCACGAAGCGCACGGGTGTGGTGGGATGGGTTCGGGCGAAGCGGATCGAGTCCGGGTGCATGATGCCGACCTCGCGCCAGAATTCTTCCGCGCCATCGATATCGTAGCCGGCACGGACGGCGTAGTAGGCGCCGACGTAATCGGCCTCGCGCTCGAACTGCACGCTGTAGGCCATGAGGCCGGCAAGGCCGAGATGGCGCGCGAACGTGCCGTCGGTATAAATGCCGCCGACGGCGAACCCGCCGTCGATCGCCAGACCCCCGGCCATGGCCATGAACATGTTGAGGCGCCGCTTGTCGAGATGCCCGAGATTGGCGTGCGCCAATTCGTGGCCGATGACGAGGGCAAGCTGGGCGTCGGTGTGCGCCGCGCGCACGATGCCGGAATTGATGTCGATCCTGTCGTCGAACGTCGCGGCGTCGACGGAGTCGGCCGGGACGTAGTTGATCGGCATGGCGCAAGCCATGACCGGCGTCATCATCACCGCCTGCTCGGCGCCGTCGCGCTTGACTGCGACTCGCACCGGCTGCTCGCCGCGCGAGCGCAGATAGCCGGCGACGAATCCGGCGGTGTTGGTCGCCGGCACCGGGTCCTCGTCGAGAAACTGGATCTGGTCGCCGGGCTTGATGCCGGCATAGGCGGCCGGCGAGTTTTCGACCACCGAGATCACGGTCGGGTGGGTCCAGCTCAGGTTGAGCGCTTCGTTGGCGTAGGAGCGGTACTTGCGCGGCAGGCTCTGCACCGTGCCGACGAACATGCCGGCTTGCGCGCCGACATTCTTGCAGAATTCGCGGTTGGCGATGCGCAGCCGAAAGGCGACGCGGTCGACGCGCGCCAGCTGCGTGTAGAAGTCGCGCATTTCCGCGATCTGCTGGGTGCGGTGTTCGGCCTCGACCGCGGCGGCAGGCAAATCGGGGAGCTTGGACACCGGAATGGCGCAGCCGGCGCACAGCAACGCGCCCGCAATCACGGCCGGCCAGCAACGCCACGCCACGCCACAACCCCCCTACAGCCCTAGATTGCAGGGCTTTGTGGGGCGGATCAAGCCGGGCTTTGGCCCGTCATCCGGGCGATCAGGCCGTGGATGTCGCCGAGCACGTAGAGGTCGCGCACCTTGCCGTCCTCGAAGGTGAAGATCGGCATGCCGGCCCACCACACGTGACGGCCGCTCGGCGACGCGCCGGCCGAATGACAAGCATTAAAGCTGCCGGTCGACCATCGCCTTCTTCAGCGTGGCGATTTCCTTGGCCGGGTTGAGGCCCTTCGGGCAGGCCTTCGAGCAGTTCAGGATGGTGTGGCAGCGGTACAGCCGGAACGGGTCCTCGAGATTGTCGAGGCGCTGGCCGGTCGCTTCATCGCGGCTGTCCTGCACCCAGCGATTGGCCTGCAGCAGCGCCGCCGGCCCGAGATAGCGGTCCGAATTCCACCAGTAGCTCGGGCACGACGTCGAGCAGCAGGCGCACAGGATGCACTCGTACATGCCGTCGAGCTTGGCGCGATCTTCGTAGCTCTGCTTCCATTCTTTTTCAGGCGCCGGCGTCGTGGTGTGCAGCCAAGGCTCGATCGAGGCGTACTGCGCGTAGAAGTTCGTCAGGTCCGGCACCAGGTCCTTGACCACGGGCTGGTGGGGCAGCGGATAGATGCGCACCGGCGCCTTGGTCTCGTCGATCGCCCGCGTGCAGGCGAGCGTGTTGACGCCGTCGATGTTCATGGCGCAGGAGCCGCACACACCCTCGCGGCAGGAGCGGCGGAAGGTCAGCGTCGGGTCGACGTTGTTCTTGATCCAGATCAGCGCGTCCAGGATCATCGGGCCGCAATCGTCGCGGTCGACGCTGTAGGTGTCGACGCGCGGGTTCTGCCCGTCCTCCGGGTTCCAGCGATAGACGCGGAATTCCGTGACGTGCGTGGCGTGCGCGGTGCGCGGCCAGGTCTTGCCTTCGGTGAGCTTGGAGTTCTTCGGCAGCGTGAATTCGACCATGGTTTGTCCGTTTCTCTCCACTGTCATGGCCGAGCTTGTCCCGGCCATCTCGCTTAGGAAGGCACTGTGCTCTCCTAAGCGGGGTCACCGGGACATAGGCGTTTCGAACGGCCATGCCCGGTGACGACAAGATCATCAATACACCCTCGCCTTCGGCTCGACGTAAGCGACGTCGTTGGTCAGCGTGTAGGCGTGCACGGGGCGGTAGTCGATCGTGACCCGGCCCTTGTCGTCCATCCAAGCCAGCGTGTGTTTCATCCAGTTCTTGTCGTCGCGCTGGGGGTAATCCTCGCGCGCGTGGGCGCCGCGGCTCTCGGTGCGGTTTCTCGCCGAGTCCATGGTGACGACCGCCTGCGCGATCAGGTTGTCGAGCTCCAGCGTTTCGATGAGGTCCGAATTCCAGATCAGCGAGCGGTCGGTGATGCGCACGTCGGCCATGCCGTCATGAACCTCGTGGATGCGCTTGGAGCCCTGATCGAGCACCTCGCCGGTGCGGAACACCGCGCAATCTTCCTGCATCACCTTCTGCATCTTCAGCCGAAGCTGCGCGGTCGGCGTGCCGCCGGAGGCGTGGCGCAGCCGGTCGAGCCGCGCCAGCGCGCGATCGGCGGAATCCTTCGGCAGCTCGGCCTGCTTCTCGCCGGGCGTCAGCAGCTCGGCGCAGCGGTGCGCGGCGGCGCGGCCGAACACCACGAGGTCGATCAGCGAATTGGAGCCGAGGCGGTTGGCGCCGTGCACCGACACGCAGGCGGCCTCGCCCAGCGCCATCAGGCCGGGGATGACGCTGTCGTCCTGGCCGTTCTTCTTGGTCAGGGCCTCGCCGTGATAGTTGGTGGCGATGCCGCCCATGTTGTAATGCACCGTCGGCAGCACCGGGATCGGCTCGCGGGAAATGTCGACATTGGCGAAGATCCGCGCCAGCTCCGCGATGCCGGGAAGGCGCTCGTGCAGCACCTTGGGGTCGAGATGGTCGAGGTGCAGGAACAGATGGTCCTTGTTCTTGCCGACACCGCGGCCCTCGCGCATTTCGATGGTCATGGCGCGCGAGACCACGTCGCGTGAGGCCAGGTCCTTGGCTGAGGGCGCGTAGCGCTCCATGAAGCGCTCGCCTTCGGAATTGACCAGATAGCCGCCCTCGCCGCGCGCGCCTTCGGTGATCAGGCAGCCGGCCGGATAGATGCCGGTCGGATGGAACTGCACGAATTCCATGTCCTGCAAAGGCAGGCCGGCGCGCAACACCATGGCGTTGCCGTCGCCGGTGCAGATGTGCGCCGAGGTGCAGGAGAAATAGGCCCGGCCATAGCCGCCGGTGGCGACGATGACCATGTTGGCGCTGAAGCGATGGATGCTGCCGTCGTCGAGATTGAGCGCGACCACGCCGCGGCAGCGGCCGTCATCGTCCATGATCAGGTCGATGGCGAAATATTCGATGAAGAACTCGGCCGAATGGCGCAGCGCCTGTCCGTACATGGTGTGCAACATGGCATGGCCGGTGCGGTCGGCGGCGGCGCAGGTGCGCTGCGCGGTGCCCTTGCCATAGTGCGTGGTCATGCCGCCGAAGGGGCGCTGATAGATCTTGCCGTCCTCTTCGCGGCGCGAGAACGGCAGACCCCAGTGTTCGAGCTCGTAGACCGCAGCCGGCGCGTTGCGGCAGAGATATTCGATGGCGTCCTGGTCGCCCAGCCAGTCCGAGCCCTTGACGGTATCGTACATGTGCCAGCGCCAGTCATCCTCGCCCATGTTGCCGAGGGCTGCGGCGATGCCGCCTTGCGCCGACACCGTGTGCGAGCGCGTCGGAAACACCTTGCTGATGCAGGCGGTGCGCAGGCCGGCCTCGCTGCAACCGACCACGGCGCGCAAGCCCGATCCGCCGGCGCCGATCACGACGACGTCGTAGCTGTGGTCCTCGATCGCGTAGGCGCGGCCGTTGACCTTGGGTGCGGCTTGTCCGTTGCCGGCCATGATTAGACCCCGAATGACAATTTGAGGATGGCGTAGCAGCAGGCGAGCGCCGTCACGATGACATAGAAGGTGTTGGCCATCAGGCTCAACAGCTTCCATTTCTCGTCGTGCACGTAATCGAGGATGATCTCCTGCATGCCGATCCACATGTGATAGGCGCTGTTGATGACGAACAGCAGCATGATGATGGCGACCAGCGGCGATGCGAGCACCTGCACGACCGTGGCATGGCTGCGCCCGACCAGCGCCACGACGATGACGAGGAGCGCAATGGTCAGCGGAATGCCGGCAATCGACGTGACGCGCTGATGCCAGAAATGCGCGGTGCCGGAATGCGCCGCTCCGAGCCCGCGCACCCGCCGCATTGGCGTGCGCAGATGCTGTGGCGTGGTCATCGCGGGCCTCCGAGGGAGAGATAGCCGATGACCCAGACAACGAGGGTCAGCGTGATCGAGCCGATGAGGGTTGCCAGCGTCAGCCATTCGCGCTCGGGCGGGGCGAGGCCGTGCAGCGTGTCCCAGATCAGATGGCGGATGCCGCCGAGCATGTGATGCAGCAGCGCCCAGGTGTAGCCGAACAGCACGAGCTTGCCGATCAGCGTGCCCATGAACCATTCGACGTTGGCATAGGCGTTGGGGCCGGCCGCCGCCGCGATCAGCCACCAGGCCAGCAGCAAGATGCCGAAGTACAGCGCCGCGCCGGTGATGCGATGCACGATCGACATCATCATCGTCAGCATCGGCCGATAGATCTGGAGATGCGGGGAAACCGGCCGGGCCCGCGCCGCTCCCGCCTCGAGTTCAGCCATCGTCAGTCTCCAACTCGTCCGCCGTGGACAGGCGTGGCAAAACCAGTTACTTTAATAAACACGAAGCTTGGCCCCCCGTTTCGGCAGGCGCAATCCCTGTTTTGCGTAGCCTGCCTTCGCAAAATAAGAAGGCTGTCCAAGGTTCAACGATGCGCTTCGACTTTACCGACCTCACGCTATTCCGCCATGTCGTCGAGGCGGGCAGCATCACGCACGGCGCCGAGCGCTCGAATTTGGCGCTGGCGGCAGCCTCGACCCGCATCCGCAAGATGGAACTGGCGTTCGGTGCCGAGCTTCTGGTGCGCGGCCGCCAGGGGGTGACGCCGACGCAGGCCGGCCGGACCTTGCTGCAGCACGCCCGCACCATCCTCGCGCAAAGCGAGCGGCTGCAGGAGGACCTCACGCCCTACGCGCGCGGGCTGGCCGGCCAAGTCAAGGTGCTGTCCAACACCAACGCGCTCACCGAATTCCTACCCGAGACGCTGAGCTCGTTCCTCACCGCCTATCCCGACATTAGCGTCGACATCGAGGAGCGCCTGTCCGATGAGATCGTCGGGTTGATCGCCGAAGGCAATGCCGACATCGGTATCGTCGCCGGCACCGTCGACTACGGCGGCCTGCACACCTTCCCGTTCCGCAGCGACCGCTTCGTGCTGGTGGTGCCGCGCGACCACGAGCTCGCCGGCCGCAAGTCCATCGGCTTTGCCGAGGTGCTGGACTACGACATGGTCGGGCTTGACCGCGCCAGCGCCATCCAGCGCTTCCTCGCCGACAAGGCGAGCCGCATCGGCCGGCCCATCCGCCTGCGCGTGCAGCTGCGCTCGTTCGACGCCATCTGCCGGCTGGTCGAGTGCCATGTCGGCGTCGGCATCGTGCCGGAGACGACCGTGCAGCGCACCGAGCGCAACATGGCGGTCACCTCGGTGCGGCTGTCGGACTCCTGGGCGCTGCGCGAGCTGACCATCTGCGTGCGCGACGAGAACGCCTTGCCGCCTTATGCGCGGCAGCTGGTCGACCATTTGCGCGCCAGTGCCTAATCGAACATCCTTATTGTCATCACCGGGCCGCCGCGAAGCGGCGAGTCCCGGTGATCCCGGTTGGCAATGCAGTGCGCTCCTAAGCGAGATGGCCCGCCCGGCCATGACAGGAAAGCCGAAGCGCCTAGCGTGGCATCAGCGCCCAGTAGTCCAGGTCGAGGATCACCGCAGCGTCGTAGTCCTCGCCGGTCTTGGATGGAAATCCCGTACAAGGTTTGTCCTTGGTCGCGATCGTGCGCAGCCGCAGCGCGCCGACGTCGCTGCGGCCGGGTAGGTCGGCGCAAGCGAGCACCTGCGACCAGGCAAAGACCGTGAGGCCGGCAAACAGCGGCGCCACATGGCGCCCGCCATTGATGGCGGCGACATGGAAGGCGTTGCCCAGCCCGTTAAACGACAGCGCTCGCGCCAGCGACATCGCGTGCCCGCCATAGATCAGCCGCTTGCCGAAGCGCCCCTGGCTCGCGGTAAAGTGGTCGAAATGGATGCGCGCGGTGTTCTGGTAAAGCCGCGTCGCCATCATGTGTTCGGCGTCCTCGACGGTGACGCCCGCGACATGGTCGATCTTGTCGCCGGGCTTGTAGTCGCCGAAGCGATGCGCGCTGCCCGCCAGCACATTGTCATAGGCCGCGGTATCGATCCTGGGGCAGGCGCTGCCGAGCCGCGCAGGCTCCACGGCCTTGGGCAATTGCGGCACGGTTTCTGGCGGCGCCGGCGCGGCTTCATCGCGCTTGGCCACCATCACCCAGCGTACGTAATCAAGCACGCAGTCACCGGTCTCGTCGAAGCCGCGCGAGCGCACATAGACGATGCCGGTCTTGCGGTTGGCGTTCTCGCGCAAGCCGATCACCTCGGACGTGGCGCTGAGCGTGGCGCCCGGATAGACCGGCTTGAGGAAGCGGCAGTCGGCGTAGCCCAGATTGGCCACCGCGTTGAGCGAGATGTCGGGCACGGTCTTGCCGAAGACAACGTGGAACACCAGCAGGTCGTCGAGCGGCGCCTGCCGGTAGCCAATTTTTTTTGCGAATACGTCCGACGACTGCACCGCGAAGCGCGGGCCGAAAATCGCCTGATAAACCGCGACGTCGCCTGCTGTGACGGTGCGGGGCGTGGCATGCCGGATGGTCTGTCCGAGCCGGAAATCCTCGAAGAAGTTGCCCGGATTGGTCTTGCTGGCCGCGGTGTTACTCAAGGAACAGTTCCTCCGTCTGCACGTCCGGCCCCGTCATTCTCACAAACCCGTGAGGCGAACGCCAGCTTGCGACAACGGGAAACTGATGAGGACGTGTGCGACCGCTGTGATAGCGGTCGGGGTGCAAATGCACATCCTCTGGAGGAAGCCCATGAAGACACGCATCCTGCTTGCTACGGTGATCGCTGCCGGCCTTGCCTTTGCCCCGCTGGCGCCCGCCGCCTTCGCCGACGACATGAAGAAGGACAGCATGTCGACGAGCAGTATGAAGAAGGACGACGGAATGAAGAAGGACTCGATGGCCAAGGACAAGATGACCAAGGATTCGATGTCCAAGGACTCGATGAAGAAGGACGACATGAAGAAGTAACGGCCTCGGCGGTCGGTCCTGCATCCGTCGGTCCGGCCGCCGCGTATTTAGAACGAACAGCCGAAGAACGGGACCACGCAATGACCACCGCCACGCTCGATGCGCCGATCGCCAGCCGCGCCATCCATCCGGTGTGGGTTCGCGTCTGCCACTGGGTCAACGCCATCGCCATTCTGGTGATGATCGGCTCGGGCTGGCAGATCTACGACGCGGCGCCGCTGTTTCCCTTCACCTTTCCGTCATCGATCGCGCTCGGCAACTGGCTCGCCGGCGCGCTGCTCTGGCACTTCGCCGCCATGTGGCTGCTGGTGATCAACGGCATTGTCTACGTCACGCTCGGCCTTGCCACCGGCCGCTTCCGCCGCAAGCTGCTGCCGCTCTATCCCTCCCAGGTGCTCGCCGACGCCAAGGCGGCGCTCACCTTCAAGCTGTCGCACGAGGATCTGTCGCACTACAACGCCGTGCAGAAGCTGCTCTACGCGGGGGTCATCCTGACAGCCATCGTCATCGTGCTGTCCGGTCTGTCGATCTGGAAGCCGGTGCAGTTCCAGGAATTGGCGGCGCTGTTCGGCGGCTATGATGCTGCGCGCTACGTGCACTTCTTCTGCATGGCGGCGATCGTCGGCTTTCTGGTTATTCACGTGATGCTGGCGCTGCTCGTGCCGAAAAGCCTGCGCGCCATGATCGCCGGCAAATAGGACCTCGCTATGAAGCAACGCAAAATAATCCCCGGCGTCGATCCCGGCCTGCTCATCAAGGACGCGGCCGGGCTGATGCCCGATCCGATGCGCCGCCAGTTTCTGCGCGGCGCGGCGAGCCTCGGCGCGCTCGCCGTTCTGACCGGCTGCGACATCGTCGACGGCGACACCGCGGAAGGCGTGCTGCGCAAGGTCTCGGCCTTCAATGACGGCGCGCAGGCGCTGCTGTTCAGCCGCACCAAGCTGGCGCCGGAATTCCCGGAGAGCGCGGTGACGCGGCCGTTCCCCTTCAACGCTTATTACAGCGAGGACGAGGCGCCCGTGGTCGATGCCGCGACCTACAGACTGGAGATCGCCGGCCTCGCCGACAACAAGAAGCCGTGGACGCTCGATGAGCTGCACGCGCTGCCAGAGGTGTCGCAGATCACCCGCCACGTCTGCGTCGAGGGATGGAGCGCCATCGGCTCCTGGCAGGGCGCGCGGTTGTCGGATTTCCTTGCCCGCATCGGCGCCGACACGCGCGCCAAATACGTCTGGTTCATGTGCGCCGAGGGCTATACCAACACCATCGACATGGCGACGGCGCTGCATCCGCAGACGCAGATGAGCTTCAAGTTCGACCACAAGATTTTGCCGCGCGCCTATGGCTTCCCGATGAAGATCCGCATCCCCACCAAGCTCGGCTTCAAGAATCCGAAATACGTGATGGCGATGGAAGTCACCAACACCGACAAAGGCGGTTACTGGGAGAACCAGGGCTACAACTGGTTCAGCGGCCTGTAAGCCTTCGTTTTCTGCATTGCTGGTCTGAAGCGGAATCCGGTTGGGTTTGACGCGGCTCTATGTCATCAACCGCGCCTCCCGGCGCGGCGGTCGCGGCGGAACCGAGCGGATTACGGCGCGATGAATCGATCGCAGGGACGGCAAGGCGGCTGGAGCTGGTGGTACCTGCTCTTCCTCGTCCTTTTCGCGGTTTGCCTCTGGCCGCCCTTCTACAACAGGGCCGAGCCTTATTTCATCGGCATTCCGTTCTTCTACTGGTTTCAGCTCCTACTCGTGATCGTCGGCGCGATCTTGACCGCCGTCGTCTATGTCGCGACGGACCGCTAGCACCCGAAAGATGTCGTGATGCAGAACGTCAATTGGGTCGCGCTCGTCATCTTCGTGGCGCTGTTCGCCTTTATCACCTGGCTTGGCTTTGCTGCGGCACATTGGCGCAAGGGCGACCTCGAGCACCTCCATGAATGGGGCCTGGGCGGCCGCCGCTTCGGCACGTTGATCACCTGGTTCCTGATCGGCGGCGACGTCTATACGGCCTACACCTTCATCGCCGTGCCGGCGCTCGCCTTCGGCGCCGGCGCGGTCGCGTTCTTCGCGGTGCCCTACACCGTGCTCATGTATCTGGTGCTGTTCCTGGTGTTTCCGCGCATCTGGCGCGTCTGCCACAAGCACGGCTACATCACCGCCGCCGACTTTGTGCGCGGCCGCTTTGGCAACCGCTGGCTGGCGCTCGCCGTGACCGTCACCGGCATGGTCGCGACCATGCCCTACATCGCGCTGCAATTGGTCGGCGTGCAGGTCGTGGTCGGCGCCCTCGGCATCGGCGGCAGCGGGCTTGCCGCCGACCTGCCGCTGATCGCAGCCTTCCTCATTCTCGCGGCGTTCACCTATACCAGCGGGCTGCGCGCGCCGGCTTCGATCGCCATCGTCAAGGACATCCTGATCTATCTGACGACCTTCGCCGCGGTCGTCGTCATCCCCGTTCAGCTCGGCGGTTTCGCCAAGATCTTTTCGGCCGTGCCGGCGCAGAAGCTCCTGCTCGCGGTGCCTGGCCCCAACACCACCGGCGCCTACGGTGCCTATGCGACGCTCGTGCTCGGCTCGACGTTTGCCATTTTCCTTTACCCGCACTGCATGACCGGCATTCTCAGCGCCTCGAGCGCCCACGCCGTACGCCGCAACGCCGCGCTCTTGCCCGGTTATTCGTTCATGCTCGGCCTTTTGGCGCTGCTCGGCTTCTTCGCCATCGCCGCCGGCGTCGCGTCGCTTCCGGAATACGCGGCGGGCTTCAAGCAATTTGGCAATAACTTCGCGGTCCCGGCGCTCATCATGCACAGCTTCCCGGACTGGTTCGTCGGCCTCGCCTTTGCCGCCATCGGCATCGGCGCGCTGGTGCCGGCCTCGATCATGTCGATCGCCGCCGCCAATCTCTATACCCGCAACATCCATCGCGAATTCGTCAATCCTGCGCCCACGCCCGCGCAGGAAACCCAGATGGCCAAATGGGTGTCGCTGATCATCAAGGCCGGCGCGCTCGTCTTCATTCTCTTTGTGCCGACAAAATACGCCATCGACCTGCAGCTGCTCGGCGGCATCTGGATCATCCAGACCATGCCGGCGGTGATGCTCGGGGCGTTCACGCGCTGGTTCAATTCATGGGCGCTGCTGGCGGGCTGGGCCGTGGGCACGCTCGTCGGTACGCTGATGGCGGCCGCGACCAATCTCACCCCGACCTATCCGCTTGCGCTCGCGGGTTATACGTTTCCGGGCTACACCGCCCTCTACACGCTGATCCTCAACCTGCTGATTGCCGTGGCCTTGACGCCGCTCATCAACGCGATGCGCGCCGGGCAGGCGGCCGATCAGACTGCGGACGCCGACTACCGCGGCTGAGCAAGCCCGCCTTGCCATTCCCGGCGCGGCCCTTTAGCAATCCATTCTTCCGTCATTCCGGGGCGCGCGCAGCGCGAACCCGGAATCCATAATCCCTGTCTTCCCGTGATCTCGAACCCGGGATTATGGATTCCGGATAGTCCCGCTGCGCTCGGCTTTCGGAATGACTAAAAGCAGTAACCGCGAGGCGTCCATGGCGACCCACAATCTCCTGCTTCTTCCCGGCGACGGCATCGGCCCCGAAGTGATGGCCCAGGTCAAACGCGTCATCGACTTCTTCAACAAAAAGGGGCCGGACAAGTTCGCCACCGAAGAAGCCCTCGTCGGCGGCTGCTGCTACGACAAGCACGGCGTTGCCATCACCGATGAGACCATGGACAAGGCCAAGGCCGCCGATGCCGTCATCTTCGGCGCGGTCGGCGGGCCGAAATGGGACAAGGTCGGCTATGACGTGCGGCCCGAGGCGGGGCTGTTGCGGCTGCGCAAGGATCTCGATCTCTACGCCAACGTGCGCCCGGCCATCGTCTACCCGGCGCTCGCCGATTCCTCCTCGCTCAAGCGCGAGGTGGTCGAGGGCCTCGACATCATCATCCTGCGCGAATTGACCGGCGGCGTTTATTTCGGCGAGCCGAAGACCATCACCGATCTCGGCAACGGCCAGAAGCGCGCCGTCGACACGCAGGTCTACGATACCTACGAGATCGAGCGCATCGGCCGCGTCGCCTTCGAGCTCGCGCGCAAGCGCCGCAACAAGGTCACCTCCATGGAAAAGCGCAACGTCATGAAGACGGGCGTGCTGTGGAACGAGGTGATGACGCAGACGCACGCCCGCGAGTTCAAGGATGTGCAGCTCGAGCACATGTTGGCGGATGCCGGCGGCATGCAGCTGGTGCGCTGGCCCAAGCAGTTCGACGTCATCGTCACCGACAATTTGTTCGGTGACGTGCTGTCGGATATCGCCGCGACCTTGACCGGCTCGCTCGGCATGCTGCCGTCGGCCTCCCTCGGTGAAATCGATCCCAAGACCAAGAAGCGCAAGGCGCTGTACGAGCCGGTGCACGGATCGGCGCCCGATATCGCCGGCAAGGGCATCGCCAATCCGATCGCCATGATCGCCTCGTTCGGCATGGCGCTGCGCTACTCGTTCAACCTCGGCAAGCAGGCGGACATGATCGACAAGGCGATCGCCAATACCTTGGCGCGCGGCCTGCGCACCGCCGACATTAAGTCGGAGGGCACCACCGTGGTCGGCACCGAGGCGATGGGTTCGGCCATCCTCGAAGAGCTCGACAAGCTCGCCGCCAAATAAAAACGCGGCCCCCGGGGGCCGCGTTCGCAGGCGTCAATTCCGGTCCGTCAGAACTGGATCCAGGGGTTGTTCAGGCTGGGCAGATCGAACGGATTGAACATGCGGCCGCGGTCGCTGTCGGCGATGGTGTTGCGCTGCGTGTAATCGGCGCGCTGGCCGGGCGTCTGCACATAGTCGAGCGTGTTGCGCTCGCTCGGCAGCGGCTCGGTGCCGGGGTCGAGGTAGGACCGCTTCTGAACGATGATCTTGGTGCGCGTCTTGCCGTTTTCGTCGCGGTTGACGAACACGGTTTGATCGCGATTGCTGTAGACGCGCTGGCGCGTGGTCGTGGTTTGCTGGGCGCCGGCCGGAACGGCCATGACGGCCGCGGCCACGGTGCAAGCAAACGCCACAAAAAACTTATGCATAAGGCCCTCGCGCCCTGATTGACGTATTGCAACGCAGTGTAGCGGGCTTTGATCCCCGGCGACAGGGCCAAATCGCGAGCAATTGTCTATAGTTGCCGAAATACTATAGCTGCCAAAAGAACGGGCCCCGCCGCGGCGGGGCCCCGATTTGCTGGCGTTTTGACGCGTTCAGTAGTTCTTCGCCAGGTAATCCTTGATCGTCTTGGCGTCGGCGTCGTCGATCGGCGCACCGAAGGCCTTGATCATCTTGGTGACCTCGGCATCCCAGCCCGCGGCGCCGAGATAGGGCGAATTCATCGGGATGTAGGCCAGCGTGTGACAGGCTTGGCAATTGCCCTCGACCTTGTCGAGGCCGGGCCCCGCCTTGAGCTTGATCACCTGCTCGGCGGTCGCCGCCGCGGGAAGCGCGATCAGTGCGGCGGCGAGAACGAATAAATAAGTCCGCATGGTCGTCCCCTTAGGCATTGAGCGTGAGGTTCTGGATGACGTTGTTGTGGTAGCCGGCCGGGTTGAAGATCAGCGACGCGGTCTGACTCTGGCCGATGGTGTTGATGGCGTTGACCATGACCGAGTTCTTGCCCTTCTTCACCGTGACGTCGAAACTCCACGGCCGGAACGCGAAACGGCCGAGATCCTGGCCGAGCGTCGCCGCCTCCCAGGTCTTGCCGCCGTCGGTCGACACCTGCACCGTGCGGATGCCGTAGCCGCCGTCCCAGGCCATGCCGCTCACCGTCACCTTGCCCGCCTTGACCTTGGCGCCCTCGCGGTGGCTGGTGACCAAGGAGTTCACCACCATCTCGGTGATCGGTGTCGAGGCGGCGTTCTCCTGCGTGATGAAGCGGTCGCGCAGCGGGAATTTGCCGACCGGAACGCGATAGGCTGGATTCATCCAGAAGCCGCCTTGCGGCTTGGTCAGCGCGCTGATCGAGATGACATGTTTCATCCAGTAGGTGCCGGTCCAGCCCGGCACCACGATGCGCGCCGGGAAACCGTTGAAGTGCGGCAGCGGCGCCCCGTTCATCTCGTAGGCGACGAGGGTGTTCTCATCCATCGCCTTCCACACCGGGATGCTCTTGATGAAGTCCGGCGTCTTGTCGACCGCCGGTCCGTCGGCGCCGTTGAAGCCGATCTCGATTGCCTCCTTCTTCAGCCCGGCCTTGTCGAGAATGTCCTTGAGCCGGGCGCCCTTCCAGCGCGCGCAGCCCATGGCGCCGTAGCCCCACTCGACGCCGGGCACATGCGGGTTCGACAGGCCGCGCCGGTTGCCGGAGCACTGGTTGACCGCGACGACTTCCGCCGCCGGCATCTTTTTCAGGTCGTCGAGCGTCAATTCGAAGGCGTTGTTGGCGCCGTCGCCGCCGACGGCGATCTTGTAGCCCTCGGCCTTGACCTCGGGGATGTCGGCAAGGTGGTAGCGCACGAAGAACTGGTCGTTCGGCGTGATCGGCGTGCGCAGATATTCGAGCGGCGACTCGTAGTTCGGCGGCCGGTCGGCAAGCTGGATGAGCGGCCGCTTGCCGGGCAGGACGCCCATCTGCACATAGGTGCTGATCCCGGCCGGTACGCCCGGCGTGATGCCGGCTTCGGCCGCGCCGGCAAGTTTCGGCAGGCCGGCGATCGCGGCGGCGGCTGCGCCAGCGCCCGCCGTCTCGAGCAAATGACGTCGTGTGATCATCGTTCCTCTCCCCAGAGGTTTCTTGTGAAGCGGGGCCGTCGCCCGCGGCTTCAGATATCCTTATTTGAATATGATCCGATGAATTGGCGGGGCGGTCAATCGCGATTCGCGCGCGCTCGCGCGAAATCGACCTTGCGGCGCAGCGAGCCTAGCGGACGGCGCGGCGCAGCTCAGGGCGGCCTTCCGCCGCCTTCCACAGCAGCCGATATTTAGGCGTCGGCGCCAGGATCGGATCGCGCTGGCCGCAGAAGCTGCGATGCAATTCGGCTTGCGCGAACAAGGCGCCGATCTTGGGCTCGCTGCCGGCCGACATCAGCGTCAACCGGTCGAGCGCGCAGGAGAGCGTCGAGCGCTCGATGAAATCCTCGCCGCCCTGGCAGAACCAGCCGGACAGTTGCAGGCGCGGATCGTCATAGGCGCGCACAAAGCCGAGGCAGTGCCGCGGCGTGCCCTTGGTGGCGGCGAAGGGGACGATCGACAACAGGCCGAACTTGCTGTTGAGCGGCTCGCCGCGGCCGAGCTGTGCCGCGCCGAGGCCGGCCGCGGCCGCGGCGATCTCCGCCTCGGGACGGCTGAAATGCCGGATTTCACGTCCCGGCCGGTAGATCTCAACCTGCAGATAGGGCGCGGCGCTGTCCGGCTCGCCGAGCGCGAGCACGTCCCTGCGGCCGCCGCCGTCGCGGTGGCGCAGGATGGCGTAGTGCGAGGCAACGCCCGCCGCTTCCGGGATCGACAGCGCAAAAGCCGCGAACGGCTTTTCAATCTCGATCCATTGTGGCCGATCAAGCGTCTTGATGGGACCAATCGTCGTCCGCGATTGGAAT
>Ga0209581_1002915_pt1 | contig 15464 bp, 11 predicted proteins | sample Coa_R2_FD_187160 | JGI IMG/M metagenome (GOLD analysis project Ga0209581, IMG submission 187160) | Surface soil microbial communities from Centralia Pennsylvania, which are recovering from an underground coalmine fire - Coalmine... | ecosystem: Environmental > Terrestrial > Soil > Unclassified ...
TCTGTACGTCTCGAGCTTCTGCTGCCACTCCCTCTGGGCGCGGGCGCCTTTGTCGATGGCCTGGCGGAAATACTCCACCGCCTCCTGCGGCAAATAGAACTTCTCCAGGGTCGGCCACCCCAGCGCCTTCTTGGCCGCCTGGAGCTCTTCCTCGCCGAGCGGGCTTCCATGGGCATGAAACGTATCCTGCTTTTTCGGGCTTCCGTAGCCGATATGGGTGCGGACCAGGATGAGCGACGGCCGGTCTTTCTCCCGCTGCGCCTCTTCGATGGCGCTGGCGATATCGGCCGTATCGTTGCCGTCCGGCACGCTGCGCGTATGCCACCCGTAGGCCTGGAAGCGCTTTTCGACATCTTCGGTAAAATCCAGGTCCGTGGCGCCGGCGAGCGAAATATGATTTTGGTCGTACAGATAAATGATCTTGCCGAGCCGCAGGTGCCCGGCAAGAGACGCCGCCTCGTGGGAGACGCCCTCCATGAGGTCTCCGTCGCTGCAAATCGAGTAGGTGTAGTGATTCACGATCTCATGGCCGGGACGGTTGTAGCGCGCCGCAAGCCAGGCCTCGGCGATCGCCATCCCGACGCCATTGGCGAAACCCTGCCCCAACGGCCCCGTAGCCACCTCGACCCCGGGCGTGTGACCGCGCTCGGGATGTCCCGGCGTCTTGCTGCCCCACTGCCGGAAGCGTTTCAGTTCCTCGAGCGGCAGATCGTAGCCGGTGAGGTGCAGCAGGCTGTAGAGCAGCATGGATCCGTGTCCCGCCGACAAGATAAAGCGGTCGCGGTCGAACCACTGCGGATCTTTGGGATTGAACTTCAGAAATTTCGTCCATAACGTGTACGCCATCGCGGCCGCGCCCATGGGCATTCCGGGGTGCCCGGAGTTCGCATTTTGAACGGCGTCGGCCGAGAGAATGCGAATCGTATTGATGCACAACTTCTCCAGCGTCTGTATGTCAGTGGTGGTCACGTTTTCCTCTATTTAAACGTACCGAATTCGCTCGCCTGGTTTTGAACTCTGTTAGAATGCCTCGCAAAGGGAGTCAGGTTGCGGCGGAAGGACGCCGCGTTCCGGACCCTAATCCCAGTGAGGTGAACGATGAAGACGCGTCTGCTTCAGGGCTTGTTCCTTATTGCCTCGTCGGCGCTGCTGGAGGCGCAATCAACCACCAGCCAGGAAATCTCGGGACAGGTGGAGGACACCACGGGTTCCGTCGTGCCGAATGTCGCCGTGACGGTGAGAAACACCGACACCGGCTTGACGCGCACGGCGACGTCGAATCAAAGCGGCTTCTATGTAGTCTCTAATCTGCCGATCGGCGTCTATGAGATTTCGGCGCAGGCGCCGGGCTTTAAAAAATTCAATCTGACGGGCGTGACGCTGACGGTGAACTCGAAACTGGCCGTGAATGTGAAGCTCGAGGTGGGGGCGGTCAGCGAGTCGGTCACGGTGGCCGCGGACGCGGTCCAGGTGGACACGGCGTCGGGCGAGGTGGGGCGCCTGGTGACCGGAGAACAGGCGACGCAAATTCAACTGAATGGGCGAAATTTTCCGCAATTGCTCCAGCTTCTGCCGGGCGTTTCCACGACCTTCAGCAGCGGATTCAGCCTGTTTGGCGGTTATGGCGTCAACAACAGCGCGCAGTCGATCAACGGCAGCCGCACCGACACCTTCTCCTGGAACGTCGATGGCGCCGATAACAAGGACAACGGCGGAGGGGGGAACAATTTCGTCAACGTCAACCCGGACGCGATCGCCGAATTCAAGGTGCTCACAAGCAACTACAGCGCCGAATACGGCTACAGCGCCGGGGCCGTGATCAATATGGCAATTCGCAGCGGCACGCGGGAATTTCACGGCGGCGCATACGAGTATCTGCGCAATGACGCGATCCAGGCGCGCGCCTTCAACGCGACGAGCAAGCCGGAGCTGCGCTACAACAACTTCGGGTGGAATCTGGGCGGGCCGATTTTCATCCCCAAGAAATTCAACGCCGACCGTAACAAACTGTTTTTCTTCGCCGCGTTCGATTTCAAACGGCTGCGTCAGGGCGCGGTCAATACCTGGACGGTGCCGGCGCCGGAGCAGATCAACGGGAATTTTTCCGCCCTGCCTTCCTCCCGATGGCCGAAGGACCCGCAGACCGGCGCGGTCTTTCCGAACGGCGTCATTCCGGCCAACCGCTTCAGTCCCAACAGCGTACGTCTGCTGAAAAACTATCCGGCCCCGAACTTCACCGGGTCAGGGGGCAACTATGTGTTCACCACCGTGGCGCCGCTGAACACCAACCAGTACATCGTCAAGGGCGATTACAACATCAGTCCCCGGCACCAGCTTTCGGTGCACTGGCTGCGCGATTACTACACCTCGACGCAGAATCTGACGCAATTGATCCTGTACGATCGCAATATTCCGGGGACCAACTCGTCGGCGCAGTGGACCTTCGTAGTCAGCCCTACCACAGTGAACGTCGCGCAGTTTTCCTTCACCGGCAACGTGATTATTCAGAAGATCGGGATCGTCCCGAACCGGTTGTTTATAACCGACTTCACACGAGCGGGCGAAGGCATTACATACCCGATGATCTACAACGCCTCGAATGCGATCCCGAGCATTTCGCTTTCCGGATACACGGGGCTCACCGCGACGCCGCTCAACTGGAACAACTTCAACCGGATCTTCAGCTGGAAGGACGATTTCTCCAAGGTCATCGGCAACCATAACCTGAAGGCCGGCATTATGGCGATGCGCAGCCGGAAGAACCAGGATAATGTTCCGGCAATTAACGGCGCGTTCGCCTTCAATACATCGGCTGCAAACACGACGGGTAATGTTGTCGCCGACGCAGTGCTGGGAAATTTTTATACCTACACCGAGGCAGGCAGTTTCCGGCAGGGCTGGTATCGTTTTACGCAAATCGAGCCGTATGTCCAGGACGATTGGAAGGTCAACGGCCGGCTGACCTTGAACCTGGGCCTGCGATGGGCCTACATGCAGCCGCAGTACAGCGCGCTCCAGAACACGACCGCCTTCCTGCCCCAGTATTACGACCGGGCCAAGGCGGTGCGCATCAACCCCTCGACGGGAGCGATTATTCCCGGCTCGGGCGACCCGTATAACGGACTTGTACTCGGCGGCAGCGGCTTCCCGAAGGCCGCCATCGGCCGGATTCCGGGCATCGACGATCCCGCCGTCAAAGCCCTGTTCCACAATTTGCCCTACGGCACTGCGTATACGGACTGGGGCACTTGGGCGCCGCGATTCGGTTTCGCCTATGATCTGACGGGACGTCAGACGACGGTTCTGCGCGGAGGCTACGGCATCTTCTACGAGCGCATCGAAGGCAATTTCATCTTCAGCGCCGTGAATAATCCTCCGTTTATCCAGCAGGTGCAGATTTTCAACGGCAACGTTGAAAATCCGAGCGGCGGCAGTCTCCAGAATTTCCCGAGTACGATCAACAACTCGCATTACCTGGACATGAAGGTCCCGAGGACAATGAACTGGAGTCTCGGCGTGCAGCACAAGATCACGAAGGACACGATGATTGATGTGGCCTACGTGGGATCGAGCGGGGCGAATCTGTCGGCGCAGTTGGATATCAACCAGCTTCTGCCCGGGACGTTGCAAGCGAACCCTGGCGTCAACGTGAATGCGCTGCGGCCGTATCCGGGCTACGCGGACATTTACGAGTACACGACCGGGGCGAATTTCATCTACAACTCGCTGCAGGTCCAGTTCAAAAAACAGTTCTCAGGGGGCGGGCTCTTCAATGTCGCCTATACGTGGTCGAAGGCGCGGACCGACGCCAACGCCTACAACTACCAGCCGATGAACAGCTATAACCTGCGCGGCGACTGGGGTCCGGCGAGCTATAACCGCAACCAGATCCTCGTGATCAGTTACGTCTATCCGCTGCCCTTCTGGAGGACGGGAAGCGAATGGTACAAGAAGGCGCTTGGCGGATGGCAGCTGTCGGGCGTGACGACGCTGCAAACAGGATTGCCGTTCAACGTGGTGGTGCAGGGCGATCCGGCAGGAATCGGACTCAGCAACAACCAGAGGCCGAACGTCACCGGCGACGTCTATGCGCACACCATCCGGACGCAGTGGCTGAATCCGGCGCAGTTTTCAGTCCCGGCGGCGGGAACATTTGGGAACCTGGGCGCGTTTGCGCTGCACTATCCGTTCTTCAACAACTGGGACGCCTCGGTGCAGAAGAGCTTTCGGCTGACGGAGCGCATCCGGACGGATTTCCGGGCGGAGTTCTTCGATTTCCCGAATCACCTTTCGTATACGGCAGTGTCGAGCACGGTGGGATCGTCGAACTTCGGCCAGGTCACGGGGGCGACGGATCCGAGGACGATGGAGTTTGCGCTGCGGCTGTCGTTCTGAGGGACGCCCGCTCGCGGCCCTTGCGCGCCGGTCACATCGCCTGACGCATCATGCCGCCGTCGGCCATTCCGCATTCGCGGTGCACGGCCCGCACCGCCTGTTCGAGGCCGCTGCGCCGCACCACCACGGCGATGGTCAGCTCGCTCGAGCCTTGGGCGATGGAGATGATATTGATGTTGTCGCGCGAGATCGCGGTGAAGATGCGTCCCGCCAGCCCGGGAGTCCCGCGCATGCCTTCGCCGACAACCGCGAGCAGTCCGACATCTGTGTCCACCGCAATCGGCTTGACATAGCCATGGGCCAGTTCGAGCGCGAGATTCTCCTCCAGATGCTCGGTCACGCGTTCCAGTTCATCTTTGCGGATGAGGAAGCAGAAGCTCTGGCGGTAGCTCGAGCTGGTGAGCGCCAGCACCTCGGCATTGGAAAGCGCCAGCGCCTCGAGCGCGCGCGCCATCAGCCGCGTCCCGCTCACCTCCGGGCTGTCGGATTCGATTGAGATGAGCGCGACGTTCGACATGGAGGTGACCGCCCGGGGGCCGCGCCAGTTTTGCGTCAGGGCGGGAACAATTTTGGTTCCGGGCTTATCCAGCGCGAAACTGTTTTTGCTCCAGACCGGAATTTTGCGCTCGATCAGCGGGGCCAGCGTGCGCGGATGGAGCACCTTGGCGCCGTTGTAGGCCAGTTCGGCGGCCTCGGCGTAGGTGACCTCATCGAGGACGCGCGCGTCCGGCACGAGCCGCGGGTCGGCGCTCATAATGCCGTCGACATCGGTCCAGATCCACACCTCCGAGGCGTTCAGGGCGGCCGCGATAATCGAAGCTGAAAAATCGGAGCCGCCGCGGCCAAGCGTCGTCGGGCGGCCGTCGGCGGTAGCGCCGTTAAAGCCGGTAATAATCGGAATCCGACTCTGTTCGAGCAAGGGCCGCAGAATTTTTTCTGCGCGCTCGGTGGTGGGCGCCATGATCGGGCTGGCGTTGCCGAACACCGCGTCGGTCACCACCACGTCGGCGGCGTTGACCGCGACCGCGGGGAGGCCCCGGGCTTGCAGATGCGCGGCCATCAGCAGCGCCGACAGTTTCTCTCCGGTAGCCACCGCCTCGTCCACCGAGCGCGGCGGGCGTTCGCCCAGCATGAGAATCCCGCGCGCGATCCGCTCGAAGTCCGACGTCAGGCGCTCGACTTCGGCCTCGACCGCCTGGCGGCGCTCGGGCGGAAGCAGATCTGCGCAGGCGTCGCAGTGGCGCTTGCGCAGGCTCTCGACATCCTTGCGCAAACCGCTCTCGTCGCCGCCCTCTGCGCGCCGCATCGAATCGAGCAGCAGGTCGGTGATTTTGGACATCGCGGACACGACGCACGCCACCGGCCGTCGGGCGTACTGCTCCGCCGCGATGTCCGCGGCGATGCGAATGCGGTCCGCCGAGCCCATGCTGGTCCCGCCGAATTTCATGACAAGCAGATCGTTCACCGTGCTACTTCCTTTCCGTTGGACACGCGGGTGCGGATGATTTTTAAGATCGCTTCTTCCACGCGCTCAACCGACAGCCCGGTCGTGTCGACGTAGACGGCGTCCGGCGCCTGAATCAGCGGCGATTCTGCGCGGGTGCGGTCACGACGGTCGCGCTCGGCGATCTCTTGCGCCACTCCGTCCGGCTCGACCGCGAGGCCCCGTCGGCGCAGGTCTTCCACCCGCCGTCCGGCGCGAGCCCGCGGATCGGCGTCAAGGAATATCTTCACGTCCGCGTCCGGAAACACAACCGTGCCAATATCGCGCCCCTCCATAATGACCGATGCGGATTCAGCCATGGCGCGCTGCGCAGCCACCAGGGCGCGCCGTACGCCGCCGATCATCGAGACCTTCGAGGCCGCCTCCGCCATGCCTGGTTCCCGGATCGCCGCGGTGACGTCCTCGCCGTTCAGCAGCACGCGCGAGCTTCCTGCCGCGAACTCAATGTGGGCCTCGCGCGCGAGCTGTTCCAGCCGGTGCGCGTCATTCAGGGCGACGCCGAGCCGGAGAGCCCACAACGCAACCGCGCGGTACATCGCCCCCGTATCGATGTACACGTAGCCGAGCCGCCGCGCGAGCGCCCGCGCCACGGTGCTCTTTCCCGCGCCGGCCGGTCCATCGATGGCGACTACCACGCGCCTGGACATCAGCGGCCCTGCGCCGTCCCGCGCCGAATGTCGCGGCGCGCGCGGCCTTCTTCACGCGCCGCGAGCAGCTTGCGGCAGGGCGCCGTCGCGCCCCAAGTCGCCGCTGCGCACAGATTCATCGAGACAGGGGAGAATAAACTGAGAATCCACTTCATTACGGTCGCTTACGCTTGGCTGCGTTGGTGGAGGCGTCGCTTCAGTATACCTGACCGGCTGGTCAGCCATCTCGGGGCAAATCCGGGCAGAGTCTTCGAATTTCCGCCTCGCAATCTACCACACAAAGGTGGAAATTGGGCGCCGGCGCCTTCAGATTGTACAACTTAATCTCACGGTTTAACTGGCGGATTTGCGCCCGGAATGCATCCACAGCCGCCCGCAATGCGGCATCCGAGCCGAAACGGCGATAGCCCGACCAGGCCCGCCGAAGCTGTTCCCGGCTGGCCTCCAGTTCCTGTTCGAGCGCCCGGCGCGCCTCGATTAGCGGATGCGAGGCGCCGTGATCGCGAAGGAGGCGCCGGAAGGTTCCGGCCAGCGGGTGTTCGAAGGGATGGACGGAGAGATCCAGCGGTTCGCCCCTGCCGCGCAGATTGTCGAACAGACCGCGATCCATGGCATCGCGAATCTGGTCCTCGACGCTGCGGTCCCAGCGGTCCAATTTCGAAGTCCCCGGAACTCAGAATAGCGCGTCTGGTTTGACCCGAAATCGCACATTGTGTTAGGTTGATTGCTTCGGGGCTGTCCTCGTCTCGATCGTTCTCAAGGTTCCCTCTTTAACGAATCAGATTCCATGGAGCAGACGCTAACCGCGCTAGGTGGGATTCTACAGAAGGCCATTCCCACGATCCTTCTCATCCTGATCCTCCATTTTTATTTCAAGCGCGTGCTTTTCCGGCCGCTCGAGCGGGCGTTAGCGGAGCGGGACGAGGCGACGGTGGGCGCCAGGCGGGCAGCCGAAGAGAGTCTCCGCCGGGCCGAACAGAAGGCGGCTGAATATGAGGAAGCGATCCGCGCCGCGCGTGCGGATGCGTACCGGGAACAGGACCAGATCCGGCGCCAGCTCGCCGCCGAGCAGGAATCGAGAATTCAGGCGATCCGCAAAAGTCTGGACGACATGGTTCGTGAAGCGAAAGCCCGCATTGAACAGGAGGCCGAAGCCGCCCGGCAGACCGTGATGGCTTCGGCGGCGAGCCTGGCCGAGGAGATCGCCGACACGGTTCTGGTCGGGAGGCGCGGTTGAGACGATTGCTGCTGATCGCGCTGTTTGCGCTGTGGGCGGCTTTGGCCCAGGAGCGCGCGACTGGCCAGGAGGGGGGAAGCCGGGGGGAGACAAGCGCACAGCCTAGCGAGAACAAGCCCGCGCAGGAATCCGCCCAAGAGGAGAACGAACGATACGCCGGGTGGAAATGGGCCAACTTCGGCGTGCTTGTGCTGGCGCTTGGTTACATGATTTCGAAATCCGCTCCGCAATTCTTCCGGGCGCGGTCGGAGGCGATTCAGCGTGAACTCGCTGAAGCGGCGCGAATGCGTCAGGAGGCGGAAGCCCGGGCGGCGCGAATCGAGGTGCGGATGGCCTCGCTCGACCGCGAAATTCAACACATTCGCCAGGAAGCGCAATCGGAGATGGCGAAGGAGCGGGAACGCATTCTGCGGGACGCAGAGCAGCACATCGCCCGGATGCGCGCTCACGCCGAGCAGGATATTGAAGCGCTCTCGAAGCGCGCCGCGCAGCGGTTAAAAGCAGAGGCCGCGGAATTGGCGGTCGCGCTGGCCGAGCAGCGAATCCGGTCGAGAATGTCGGACCGCCAGGAGGCCGAGCTGGTGTACCGCTTCACGCGTCAGCTGGACCGGCATGCGGCGGCCCGGGGGGGTCTGCGGGGATGATTTCCGTGGCCGCGGCGCGGTACGGAAACGCGCTCGCCGAAGTGGTGTTCGCTCCGGGATCAGGCTTGGATGCGCGCGACGTGGTGAACCAGTTGTGCGCCTTTGAGGATTTGCTGGACGCCTCCCCGGACCTCCGGCACGTCCTGTTGTCGCCGGCTGTGATCGCATCCAAAAAGCGCGCCGTGGCGGGGCGGCTGGCGGGCGAGCTCGGCCTCTCCCCCAAGGTCCGCAATTTTCTCTATGTGGTGATCGATCATCGCCGGATGGATCAGATTTCGGGCATTCGCGAGGCGTTTCAGGAGAGCATCGACCGGCGCCTCGGCGTAGTTCGGGCCGACGTCATCTCGGCTCGCGAGTTGAAGGAAAGCGAGCGCGGAGCGCTCGAGACCGGATTGTCGAAGATCGCGAACAAGCGCGTCCGGATGGAATTTTCGGTCGACAATTCTCTGATCGGCGGCGTAGTCGCAAGAATCGGATCGATCGTCTACGACGGCTCGGTTCGAGGTCAGCTGGAAGCCCTGCGCCGGCGGCTGGCAACGGAAGATTAGAAGCAGGGGAGCGGTCGCTCCCTGAGCAGCACAGGTAACAACGATGGCTCAGATCAGAGCGGATGAGATCACACGGATCCTCCGCAGCGAAATTGAAAATTATGACCAGGCGGTGAGCGTCGCCGAGACCGGCTCGATCATTTCGGTTGGCGACGGCATTGCGCGCATCTACGGGCTCGAGCGGGTGATGGCCGGCGAGCTGATCGAGTTCCCGCGCGGCGTTTCCGGCATCGCGCTGAACCTCGAGGAAGACCAGGTGGGCGCGGTGCTGCTCGGCGACTACTCGCAGCTGAAGGAAGGCGACGAGGTGCGCCGCACCGGCCGGATCATGTCGGTGCCGGTGGGTGAAGCGCTGGTCGGGCGCGTGGTGGATGCGCTGGGGAATCCGATCGACGGCAAGGGGCCGATCGAGACCAAGGATTACAACACCATCGAGCGCATCGCTCCCGGCGTCGTTGATCGCCAGCCGGTCAAGGAGCCGCTGCAAACCGGCATCAAGGCGATTGATTCGATGATTCCCATCGGGCGCGGACAGCGCGAGCTGATCATCGGCGACCGCCAGACCGGCAAAACGGCCATCGCGCTGGACACGATTATCAACCAGAAGGGCGGCAACGTGATCTGCGTGTATGTCGCCATCGGCCAGAAGCGGTCGACGGTAGCGCAGACGGTGAAGACGCTCGAGGACTACGGCGCGATGGACTACACCATCGTTGTGGCGGCCACCGCCTCCGATCCTGCGCCGATGCAATACATCGCGCCCTATGCCGGATGCGCCATGGGCGAATACTTCCGCGACCGGGGTGGCCACGCGCTGTGCGTCTACGACGATCTTTCCAAGCATGCGGCGGCGTACCGCGAGATTTCGCTGCTGCTGCGCCGTCCGCCGGGGCGGGAAGCCTATCCCGGCGACGTGTTCTACTTGCATAGCCGGCTGCTGGAGCGCGCGGCCAAATTATCCAATGAAAAAGGCGGCGGCTCGCTGACGGCGCTGCCCTTCATTGAGACGCAGGCCGGCGACGTTTCGGCCTACATTCCGACCAACGTGATTTCGATCACCGACGGCCAGATTTATCTGGAAGCCGACCTGTTCAACTCGAACATCCGTCCGGCCGTAAACGTCGGCATTTCGGTGAGCCGCGTGGGAGGCAACGCGCAGATCAAGGCCATGCGACAGGTGGCCGGCAGCCTGCGTCTCGATCTGGCGCAGTATCGCGCGCTCGCCGCCTTCGCGCAGTTCGGCTCCGACCTCGATAAGGCGTCGCAGCAGCAGTTGAACCGCGGCCAGCACATGGTTGAGATTCTCAAGCAGGGGCAGTATTCGCCGCTGCCGGTCGAAAAGCAGGTGCTGATCATCTTCGCAGGGACCAACGCGTATCTTGACGACCTGCCGCTTGAATCCTGCCGCGCCTTCGAGCAGGAGCTGTACCGTTTTGTTGAAAATGCGCATCCGGACATCCTGGGCCGTCTGCGCGAGAAAAAGGCGATCGACGACCAGCTCAAGTCCGATATGATCGCCGCGTTGAACGAATTCAAACAGCGCTTCGTCGCCGAGCACGTGGGGCCGCCGGCGGCCGCAAAAGCCTAGCATGCCCAGTCTCATCGACTTGCGGCGGCGGATCCGCGCCGTCCGCAACATGCAGCAGATCACAAACGCGATGAAGATGATCTCCGCCGCGCGGCTGCGGAGGGCGCAGGATCGCGTGATCGCCGCGCGTCCCTACGCGCACATGCTGCGGCGGTTTCTGGAGAATGTGGCCGCGGCGGCGGCGAATACAGAAGAGATGGCCGTCAATCCTCTGCTCGCGCAGCGGCCGGAGAACCGGATCGAGCTGCTGGTGATCACGGCCGATCGCGGTCTGGCGGGCGCCTTCAGCTCCAATGTCATCAAAGCCGCGCAGAAGTTCATCGCCGAGCACCGCGGCGCGCAGGTCGAACTGGAACTGATCGGACGCAAGGGCCGCGATTTTTTCCGACGGCGGCAGGCGCGCATCTCGGGAGAGCATGTCGGGCTGTTTCTGCGCACGGTGCAGTATGAGCAGGCGCTGGCCATCGCCCGGAAGGCGATGCAGCGCTTTATCGACGGCGAAATCGACGCGGTGTATGTCATCGGCAACGAATTCAAGAGCATCGCCACGCAGGTGATGAGCGTCAACCGGCTCCTGCCGGTGGAGGCCCCGCAGTCGGGCGAGCGCATCAACTATATTTATGAGCAGCCCCCTTCGGAGATCCTGCAGGAATTGCTTCCGCGCTATGTGGAAATGTCGGTCTACCGGGCGATGCTGGAGTCCGCGGCGGCGGAGCATGCCGCGCGAATGACGGCCATGGACGCGGCCAGCTCCAACGCCGGTGAGATGATTGATACCCTGACGCTGCACCTGAACCGCGTGCGCCAGGCGAGCATTACAAAAGAGATTATTGAAATAGTGAGCGGCGCCGCGGCCCTGGGCTGATCGCCGCCGAGGAGTTTTGGCATGTCAACCTTAGCGAATGCAACCACCGCGAACGCGGACGCCGCCAAGTCGACGCAGGTGATCGGCCACGTGATCCAGATCGCCGGCCCGGCGGTCGACATACAGTTCCCCGAGGGGCAGGTCCCGGTCATCAACAACGCAGTGCGCGTGGTCAGCGAGGGCTTTGACGTACCGGTCCCGATCAACGTGATCTGCGAAGTGGCGCAGCATATCGGCGAAGGCCGCGTGCGCACGATCGCCCTACAGCCGACCGACGGCATGGTGCGCGGCATGAAGGCGATCGATCTCGGGGGTCCGGTGATGGCGCCGGTGGGAAAACAGACCCTCGGCCGCGTGCTGAATGTCATCGGCGAGCCGGTCGACAACATGGGTCCGGTCGAAACCGACAAGCGCTATCCGATCCACCGGCATGCGCCCTCCTTCGAAGAGCAGGCGACGACCCAGCAGATGTTCGAGACCGGGATCAAAGTCATCGACCTGCTGGAGCCGTATCTGCGCGGCGGCAAGATCGGACTGTTCGGAGGAGCGGGCGTCGGCAAAACGGTCGTGATCATGGAGCTGATCAACAACATCGCCATGAAGCACGGCGGCGTATCGGTATTCGCCGGCGTCGGCGAGCGCACGCGCGAGGGCAACGATCTGTGGCTCGAAATGCAGGAGTCGGGCGTGGTCGACCCGCGCGACTGGCGCAAGAGCAAGTGCGCCTTGATCTACGGGCAAATGACGGAGCCGCCCGGGGCGCGCCTGCGCGTCGGATTGACGGGCCTGACTGTGGCCGAATACTTCCGCGACGAGGAAGGACAGGACGTGCTGCTCTTCATCGACAACATCTTCCGTTTCACGCAGGCCGGATCGGAAGTGTCCGCGCTGCTCGGGCGCATGCCTTCCGCGGTCGGCTATCAGCCGAACCTGGCCACGGAGATGGGCGAATTGCAGGAGCGCATTACGTCAACCAAGAAGGGCTCGATCACCTCGGTGCAGGCCATCTACGTTCCGGCCGACGACTACACCGATCCCGCGCCGGCCACCGCCTTCGCGCATCTGGACGCAACCACCAACCTGTCGCGCGATATCGCTTCGCTCGGCATCTATCCTGCGGTTGACCCGCTGGCCTCGACGTCGCGCATTCTCGATCCCCGCATCATCGGCGAAGAGCACTATAATGTGGCGCAGCAGGTAAAGCAGACCTTGCAGCGCTACAAGGATCTGCAAGACATCATCGCCATTCTCGGCATCGACGAACTGCCGGAAGAGGACAAGCTGGTGGTGGCGCGCGCCCGCAAGATCCAGCGATTTCTCTCGCAGCCGTTCCACGTGGCGGAGCAGTTCACAGGGTTCAAAGGCAAATACGTCAAGCTGGCCGACACCATCAAGGGCTTCAAGGAACTGGTGGAAGGCAAGCACGACGACATTCCGGAGCAGGCCTTCTATATGCAAGGCACGATCGAAGACGTGCTCGAGCGCGCCGAGCAGATGAAGAAGTCCATTTAGGGCCCGCCATGGCGGACAGCTTCACCATCGAAATCGCCACTCCGGAACGCTCCATCGCCCAGGAAGAGGCCGTTCGGGCGCAGATTCCGGGAGCGGAAGGCTATTTCGGCATTCTGCCCGACCACGCGCCGCTGCTCGGCAAGCTCGGGATCGGCACGCTGAGCTACGTCACCCCGCAGGGCGGCAAGTACAGCATCGCCGTCCACGGCGGCTACTTCGAAGTGCTGAACAACCACGTTCGCGTCCTCGCCGACGCCGGCGAGCCCGGCGTCGAGATCGACTACCAGGCTGCGCAGCGCGAGCTCGAGCAGCGCAGCCGCGAGCTCGAAAATCTGTCCGAGGGCTCCGATCCGGCGCAGGCCCTGTCCGCTATGATGAGCGCGCAGGCGCGGGCCGAAGCGGCGCGCAAGACCGCGGCTGGCGAGGAATAAGGCCGGTTCCGGGCGTGGGAGCCCACGATATCCTGATAGAGAATGCCCAGAAAACCGCTTCTGGCGGGAAACTGGAAGATGTATAAAACCCCCAGTGAAACCGCCGCATTTTTTCATCAATTCAAGACTCTTGTCGCAGGTTCGACGCATTGCGACATTGTGATCTGCCCGCCATTTGTCGATATCCCGGCCGCTGCGCAGGCCGCGCAGGGATCGCGTATCGAGATCGGCGCGCAGAACCTGCACTGGGCGCGCGAGGGCGCGTATACCGGCGAAATATCGGGTCCAATGATCCGCTCCGCCGGAGCTCAATGGGTCATCATCGGTCACAGCGAACGTCGCCAGTATTTCGGCGAGACGAACGAAATCGTAAACCGTAAGATTCTCGCCGCGCTCGAGGCCGGGCTGCGGCCGATCGTGTGCATGGGCGAGTCGGCCGGAGAGCGCGAATCGGGCGCGACCGAGTCCGTGCTTCGCGAGCAATTCCTGGGCGGCGTCGCTCCGCTGTCGGCAGATCAGCTCGAACGAATTGTGATCGCCTATGAACCGGTGTGGGCGATCGGCACCGGCAAGACGGCGACGCCCGAGATCGCAGCCGACGCCCACCGCTATATCCGCGGCCAGGTTGCGGACAAGTACGGGCTCCCGGCTGCGGATGCGTTGCGCATCCTGTATGGCGGAAGCGTGAAGCCGGACAACATCAAGGCGCTGATGGCGCAGCCGGAGATCGACGGGGCGTTGGTCGGCGGAGCGTCGCTCGATCCTTCGGGCTTTTCTGCGATCGTGAATTTTTGATGCATGCGTCTGGCGTGCATACTCTCTTTCGCCGCGGCGATTGCGGCAAGCGCCGGCGAGAAAGCGCGGCCGCGGCTCCCGCCCGACATGCAGTCGCTGGTGGATCTGGCCATGGCAACGCCGCCGGAGTTCGCCGCGGACGCGCTGCTGAGAATCGCAACGTCGGCCAATCTGCGCGATCCCGCGGCCAAACGTGAACTCATCGAGAGGGCCTTTCAAATCGCGCCGCGCGCGCAGTATGCGACGCGTCTGATTGCCGCGCCGGGCGCGGAAACCGACACGCGCGCGGGCTACCTGAGCAGCGCGCTGCGCCTGCGTCTGGACGCCCTTTCGCTCCAGACCCGCGCTATCACGGCGATGCTTTCGCTGGACAAAACGCGCGCCCGCGAAATGATGCCGCAGCTCATCCACCCGGCTATCGAACCATTGAAATGCGAAGACGCGTTGATTCCGGACGTCTCGGCCTATTACGACGCGGTTGTCGCTCTGATTAACGGCGCGTTTTCGGATAACCAGCGGGCCCAGGAAGAACACCTGCGCTTTGCCCTGTCGCAACTGAGCCGCGCATCTGGCGTCGCGGATATCCCCGGCGCGGCGTCGCTGCTGACCTCGATTGGCTGGTCGCCGCCGCAATTCGAGGCTCTTGCGGGCGCGATCGCGGCGCGGCTGGCGGCGATACCGCCCGATTCCAGGGCTTTCTGGTATTACGCCCAATCTATCGAAGACGCCATGGCCGGCGTCGTCGCGCGGGCGAAACAGTTGGGCGTCGGGCCCGAACCGCTGGCGCAAGCCTATCGCGCCTATCTGGTATCGCAGCTCACGGCGCCGCGTTGCGGCCAGCGCGAATCAGAAGTTCGCGCCAGCGGCATGCGCCACGAATCCTTGCCGCCGTTGTTCGGCGCGGAGATCCGCGGCGACCTGCCGGCGCTCTCGCCCGAGGAAATGAAGCCGGAGCGTACCGAAGGTGGAATCAAAATCGAACGGTACTGGCAAACCGACGAAGCCAAACGAATCTTTGAAGCCTGTTGGAAGCTGCGCGCCGGCCCCAATGGAGCGTACTACTCGGAAGCGGCGCGCAACACGCCGGAGTGGAATCGGGCTCTGCGCGACTTTCTGAATCTGCTGGCGGGCTGGAACGGCGCCGCGGAGGCTTCCGAGGCGGATTACTTTCATGAGAAGGCGATTGTCTTCGAGGCGCTGCTCGAGCTCGCGCCCCCGGGCGAGCTGCGCGACCGCGTGCTGGAGAACTATGTCGTCTTCCTCCAGGGATCGACTCTTGCCGGACAGAGCCCGGTTGA
>Ga0209581_1002919_pt1 | contig 15443 bp, 10 predicted proteins | sample Coa_R2_FD_187160 | JGI IMG/M metagenome (GOLD analysis project Ga0209581, IMG submission 187160) | Surface soil microbial communities from Centralia Pennsylvania, which are recovering from an underground coalmine fire - Coalmine... | ecosystem: Environmental > Terrestrial > Soil > Unclassified ...
GTCCCTCTCTTCCTCGTCGGCCCATGGTTGTTCTCAGTGTACAGCACGCTCACCCCGACCGCGCTCCCAGCAGGCTGGCCCGCCACAGCCGCCGCAACGTGGTGTCGTTGACCCGAGGCGATGAGCGTACTGCAGGAGGGCCTGGAGATGGCGCGGGCCATGCCCTACCCCCTATGCCGAGGGCCGCCTGCTGCACGTCTATTGCCAGATGCATCTCCAGAAGGGTGAGCCGCAACCGGCACGAGAGCGGCTGGAGGCGGCGCTGACGATCTTCCGGCAGCTGGGCGCGGGCAAGGATGTCGAGCGGGCGGAGCACGATCTGGCGGCGCTCGCCCGTGCGCCAGTACCTCCGCCTTGAACCCTGGAGTGCAACGTCCGGATTAGCGAAGGTCTATGGACGCCCTCAGCGTTTCTCGATGGCGTCGGCGGAGAGGGCGCGTCGAACAGCGCCGTCAGGGTTTCGGCGTCGGAGCCGGCAATCCGCTCGTCCAGCGCAGGCGGGATGGCGCCGAAGTGGCGTTCCAGGTCGCGCCGCAGCAGCATCCTGCTAAGGCATACCTCAAACCGTGCCGCGGTCGCTTGCCCGCGCGACACAGCCTGTGCTATACTCCCGCTCAAACGTCGTCCGGCCCGTGATCGGCGTCCAGGAGATTGATCACCCAGGGGCCAGGAGGTGAACGGAGCAGAGGAAGTTGTAGCATTGGGCGGATCGAGGTTCTTGTAGCCTGTGCATGCCGGCTGTTTGCTAGTTGAGGAGAAGGTCATGAAAGCGAAATGGCGTCTGCTCCCCCCGCTCGTTGTGATCGGCGCGATGGCCGTCCCGGCGAGCAACGTCGCCCGCGGCGTCTACGCCACCCGCGCGGGTCTGGCGCCCGACGGTATCGTCGCATCAACCGGGTCCCGCGTGAACGTCTCGTCTTGCGTCAAAATCGGCGGCATCGAGGATAGCGGCCAGAAGAACTCGCTCGATCCCGCCAACCAACCGTCGAGCCAGAACTCCCTCATGGTCAACGCCATGTACAACCGGCTGATGGACCTCGACAGCAACTTCGCGCCGCATCCCGAGTTGGCCACCGATTGGTCGTCGAACAAGGCGGGAACCGTCTGGACCTTCCATCTGCGCCACGGTGTGACGTTCAGCGACGGCCATCCGTTCACGTCCGCGGACGTCGTGTGGACGTTCCGCCGCTTGATCGATCCCGCCGTTAAGTCGGAGGCGGCCGCCACGCTGACGTTCCTGAACGCGGCCGGCATCATCGCCCAGGACCCGTATACGGTCGTCTTCAAGACGCAGAAGCCGGTCAGTGAGCTTCCGGTAGCTATCAGCACCAAGAACACCTACATCGTGGAAAACGGCTACACGACCGCCAAACTGCGCACCGGCGGCGTCGGCACGGGGCCGTTCATCCCTGTCAAGTTCCAGCCCGTACAGCAGGTACACCTCTTCGTCAAGAATCCCCACTACTGGGAAGCGGGCCTGCCCAAGGCCCCCTGCCTGGCCTTCTACGTGATCCAGGAAGCGACGACGCGCAATGCCGCGCTCGATTCCGGCCAGATTGACGTGGCCCAGCAGGTGGACTTCAGCACCCTCCCCGCGCTGCAGCGCGACAGCCACATCCGCCTGCTCAAGACGGGCGCATCGACCTCGATGACCCTGCCCATGTGGGTCGATACGCCGCCGTTCAAGGACAACCGGGTGCGCGAGGCGCTCAAGCTGGTGGTCAACCGGCAGCAAATGATCAATACGGTGCTCCTCGGCCAGGGTGAAGCCGGCGATGACAATCCCATCCCGCCCTCCTCGCCGTACGCCTGGCGCCATCAGGCGCAACAGCAAGATATCCCGCGGGCCAAGAAGCTGCTGGCCGCGGCGGGTTACGGCCCAAACCACCCGCTCAAGGTCGACCTGTACACTGCCGAGATGATCCCCGGCGCCGTCAACATGGCGCAGGTCTACAAGCAAATGGCCGCGCTGGCGGGCGTGCAGGTCAACGTGATCGTCGGCCCGGCCAGCGAGTATTGGGATAACGTCTGGCTCAAGCACCCGTTCGAGATGTCCGGCTGGAACGCCCGGCCGCCGAACGAAGCGTTGACCATCGCCTATGGCTGTAAGGCAGCGTATCCGGAGACGCACTGGTGCGTACCGGGTTACGATGCGCTCATCGCCAAGGCCACGTCAACCGTCGATGCCGCGGCGCGCAGGAACCTGTATCAGCAGGCCGCCAAGATGTTGTCGCTGCAAGGAGGCGAGATCATCCCGGTGTTTGTGTACACGATCGCGGCGGAGCGCGTGCAGTGCACCGGCTACACGCCGAGGGTGCAGTTGTACCGCGGCGACTACCGCTACGTTCACTGCTCGGGCTAGCCGCGGCACGCGACACCGTGAGGGGCGCCGCGGCGCCCCTCACCTCAGAATTGATGCCTTCTTGCGGCTCGCATACTCGGATCGCCCATGATCGTCAAGCTTGTCATCAAGCGCCTCTTCCTGGCTCTCGTCACGCTGCTGGTCGTGTCGGCCTTTATCTACTGGACGACGGCCATCCTGCCCGGCGACGTCGCGGCGCGCGTCCTGGGCCGCGAATCGACGCCGGCCCAGCGGGCGCTGTTCGACAAACAGATGCATCTCGACCAGCCCGTTCCCGTGCGTTACGCCATCTGGCTGAATGGCGTAGTACACGGAGATTTCGGACGATCCCTGGCCAGCCAGCTCAGCGTCTCCGGCATTGTCGCGCCGGCCCTCAGCAATACCCTCCTCCTGGGCCTGTATGCCCTCGTCCTCTACGTCCCGATCAGCGTCCTGCTTGCCGCGCTCAGTGCGGTCTTCCGGGGGCGCCCCCTGGATGCGGGCATTACCATCGTCACCCTTGTCGGCCTGTCTTTGCCCGAATTCGCCCTGGGCACCCTTCTGCTGATCGCCTTCGCGGTCATCTGGCCCGTCTTGCCCGCCATGGCCACCATCGAGCAGGTCCAGGGGCCACTGGACTTTCTGCGCACGGCCGCGCTGCCTGCGCTGACGCTCACCATCGCTATGTCGGTCTACGCGGTGCGCATGCTGCGCGACAACCTGATCGACGTGCTCAACTCCGACTACGTGCGCATGGCCACGCTCAATGGCCTGCCCCGCCGCCGCATCGTGTTGCGCCACGCTTTGCCGAATGCCCTGGGGCCGGCGCTGAACATCACGGCGCTCAATCTGGCCTATCTGATTGGCGGCGTGGTGGTGGTCGAGAACGTGTTTGCCTACCCCGGCGTCGGCACGCTGCTGGTCAACTCCATCTCCGTGCGCGACGCTCCCGTGATCGAGGCCGCCACCCTGATCGTGTCCGGCGTCTATATCCTGGCCAACCTCATCGCGGACGTGGCGGCGATGTTGCTCAATCCCCGGCTCCGGACGTCGTGATGGCCAGCGAGATCCTGACTCCCGAGGTGCGCGTCGCCCCCGGCCGGCGGGTGCTCCTGCACGTCAAGCGCTGGCCGGCCTCGCTCTGGGTCGGCGGGCTCATCCTGGCTCTGTTCACGCTGGTCGCCATCACCGGCCCTCTCTGGGCGCCCTACGATCCCACCATGTTCGGCACCGGAATCCCCTTCTCTCCGCCTAGCAGTAGCCATCTGCTCGGCACCGACCAATTGGGCCGAGACGTATTCAGCCGCATCGTGTATGGCGCGCCGATCGATCTGTTCCTGGCATTGGCCAGCACCTTCCTGGCCTTGATCGTCGGCGGGAGCCTGGGCCTCTTGAGCGGATATGTCGGCGGCTGGTTCGACGACGTGTTGATGCGCATTTTCGACGGGCTGATTAGCATCCCGCTGCTCATCTTCGCCCTGTTGATCATCGCCGCCGCAGGGCCGGAGGAGAGCGGCAGCATGGTCCTGCTGATCGGCGTGGTGGCGCTCGTCTACATGCCGCGCATCGCCCGCATGGCGCGGGCGGTGGCCGTGGATCTGGCGACGCGCGATTTCGTCACGGTGGCGCGTACCCGCGGCGAGTCCGCCTGGTCGATCGTGCGCCGGGAGCTGGTCCCCAACGCAACGGGCGTCCTGTTGGTCGAATTCGGCGTGCGCGCCGGCTATGCGCCGATCATCATCGGCTCGCTGGGCTTCCTGGGCTTCGGCGCCCGGCCCCCGACGCCCGAATGGGGGCTCATGATCAGCGAGAATCGCTCGGCCATCACGGCGGATCCGATCGTGGTGCTGGCCCCGGCCCTGGCGCTGGCCCTGCTCGTCATCGGCCTCAACCTCTTCACAGATGGCTTTGCGCGCGTCATCGGTCGGACCATTCAGCGCGGCCCGATCTAGCGATGGAGACGATGAGCACCGGCAGAGCCGCCCTGATCGAAGTCGACCACCTGACCATCGACTTCTGGAACCAGGACGCCTGGGCCAACGTCGTCAATGGCATCACGCTATCCCTGGCCCCGGGCGAGGCCATGGGCATCGTGGGCGAATCCGGGTGCGGCAAGACGACGCTCGCCTACAGTCTGCTGGGGTTCCGGCGCCCTAATAGCCGCATTCGCGCCGGGCGCGTGTGCTTCGGTGGGCGCGACGTGCTGGCGCTCTCCCTGCCTGAGCTGCGTCGCATCCGCGGCCGGCGCATCAGCCTGGTGCCGCAAAATCCCACCACGGCGCTCAGCCCCGGCCTGCGCATCGCCGACCAGCTGGCCGAGATCATGCAGGTGCACGGGATTGGCCGCTCGCGCGCCGAGCGCCTGGAGCGCGCGCGTGAGCTTCTCGCGCACGTGCGCATCCCCGACGCAGGGAAGGCGGCGCACAAGTATCCACATCAACTGAGCGGCGGCCAGCAACAGCGCGTCACGATTGCCATGGCCCTGGCCTGCGAGCCGGAGCTGGTGGTCCTGGACGAGCCCACAACGGGGCTTGACGTGACCACGCAGGCGCAGATCCTCGACTTGCTCAACCGCATGCGCGCCGAGCATGGCATGGCCATGGTCTACGTCACACATAATCTCGCCGTCCTGGCCTCCATCTGCGATCGTGTTGGCGTCATGTACGCGGGCGAGTTGGTGGAGGACGCGCCGACCCGCGAGCTGTTCCGCAATCCGCGGCATCCTTACACGCGCGGCTTGATCGCCTCGATGCCGCGGGTCACTGCACCTCAGCAAGGCCGCTCCGTGCTCTTGCGCGGGCTGCTGCAACGCGATCAACTGCCCCCCGGATGCCGCTTCGCGCCGCGTTGCGACATGGCCACGCCGCGGTGTTTCAGCGATCCGCAGCAACTCGCGCCGGTGGTGGCCGGCCACGCGGTCGCCTGCTGGCGCTGGCCGGAGGTTCCGACCCTATCTCAGGCCGTGGCGGCGTCGGCGGGCAGTGACATGCGCACCGCTCGACCCGGAAAGGAGCGCTTGCTCAGCGTGCGGAACATCGAGTGCGCCTACGAGTTCCGGCGCGCGCACCTATTCGCGCCGCGCGTCGCCCGGCCCGTCGTGCGCGACGTGACCTTCGATCTATTCGCGGGAGAGACGATGGCGTTGGTCGGCGAATCGGGCAGCGGGAAGTCCACCATCGCGCGGGCCATCGCCGGCCTGCTGGTGCCGTCGAGCGGCGCTATCCGCTTCGACGAGCGCGACATCACGACAGCGGTGGACCGGCGCTCCAAACAATTGCGCCGCGAGCTGCAGTTGGTGCTGCAGAATCCGGACGCCTCGCTCAACCCGCGCCAGTCGGTCCTGCAGATCGTGGGACGGCCGCTGGAGCTGTTCTTCGGCCTCGGCGGCCGGCGACAACGCCTGCGGGCGGAGCAACTCCTCGATGACGTGCGGCTCCCGCCCACGTTTCTGCGGCGCTACCCGGATGAGCTCTCCGGCGGCGAGCGCCAGCGCGTGGCTATCGCGCGTGCCCTCGCGGCCAATCCAAAGCTGATGCTGTGCGACGAAATACTGTCGGCGCTGGACGTCTCGGTGCAGGCCGACATCCTCGATTTGCTGCGCGCCCTGCAGGCCGAGCACGGGCTCAGCTACCTCTTCATCTCGCACGATCTGGCGGTCGTGCGCTCCCTGGCCCACCATGTCGGCGTGCTCTACCGTGGCGAGATGGTCGAATTCGGAGCGGTCGAGGAGGTGTTCGCCCCGCCGTTCCACCCCTACACCCACGTGCTGCTCTCGGCCATACCCGAGATCGAGCGGGAGGAGGCGCCGGGACCAATTGTCAAATCCGAAGCGGCACCGATTAGCACCGAGGGCCAGACAGCCTGCCCCTTCGCCGATCGCTGCCCCTGGAAAGCGGGCCGCGTCTGCGACGAGGTCAAGCCACCGTGGCAGGCCACGAGCGCGACACATGCCGTGCGCTGCCACATCCCGTTGGCAGAGTTGGGAGAGCGAGAAACGTGGTCCAGGCGGATCAAAGGCGTCCTGCAGGACGAGCAGACGGCGCAGCCCGGCGCCACTGCCGACCGGTGATATTGGTAGAGCCCTACTCCGGTGGTAGCTGAACGCCGCTCACCTCTCCAGGCTCACCGGGACGCCGCTCGCGCCGGACTGATAGGCGGCCAGTACGATCTGCAGCGCCGCGCGCCCATCCTGCCCGCTCACCAGGGGTTGGCGGCCGGACAGCACGGCCGTGGCGAAGGCGTCGACGATGGGCGTGCGCGCATACGGCACAAAGGGCAGCACGTCCTGCCAGGTGCCTTTCTGCAGGCCCTCCACGTCTCGCAGCGTGTAGCCGCGTATACCCTTGTTTATGACAAGCTGGCCCTCGCTGCCGTAGATGCGGATGCCGGGGCCGGCGTCCTGTCCGCCGCCCTTGATGCACGAGCCCACCTCGATGTGGCCCACGGCGCCATTGGTGTAGCGGAGCGTAGCGAGCAGATAGTCCTCGACCTCAACCGGCGTGGCGAAGGTGCCGTACTCCGCGTAGACGCGGGTCGCCTCCAGGCCGGTCACGTAGCGCACGGTGTTGATGTCGTGGATGGCGTTCATCACGGTGACGCCGCCGCCCGCCTTCTCCTTCGAGGTGCGCCAGTCGGTGGCGATGCGCCCGCTCCAGCCGGAGGTCCAGTAGCTGTCCGGCTTGTCGCCCAGATACACGATGCGCGTGCCGATCACCTCGCCGATGACGCCGTCGGCGATCATCCGGCGGACCTGCTGCAGCGAAGGCGTGATCTGGGCGTCGAAGGCGATGGAGAGAAACACGCCGGCCTCGGCGCACGCCGCGATGGCGCGGTCCGCATCGGCGAGCGTGGTGGCCATGGGCTTCTCGCACAACACGTGCTTGCCGGCCCGTGCGGCCTGCACGGTGAGCCGCGGCAGCAGGTAGTGCGGTATGGCGATGTAGACGGCGTCGACGTCGTCGCGGGCCAGCAACTCGGCGGCGTCGCAGGTCCACGGCACGCCATACGTCTCGGCCAGATCCCGCGCCATGGCTTCGCTCACGTCCATCACCGCGGCAATTTCGGCATGCTCGGCGTCGCGGATGCCTTTCGCCGTGGCCGCGGCTATCTCGCCGCAACCGATCATGCCGATGCGCAGGCGTTTATTGGCCATATCCATGTCCATGCACCATCCTCCCTCAACTCTCCACAAGGCATAGCATATCGCAGTCCGGCAGGGTCCGAATCCACCGCATTGCCTGCGCCGGCTACGTCGGACCGCAGCCGTCTCTCCCAAGGTCATGAGGGCGCCTGCGGGAATCGGAGGTGTTTCGGTGCGCCGGGACCACGGTCATCTTTGCCGCATAATGTATCTATGACCGTCACCATTCGCCCCATGGCCGAGGCCGACGTCGCCGCGGCCGGGGCTATCGTCACCGCCGCTTTCGGAACCCCCTACGACAGGACCGACGAGGTGCGGCGCTATCTATCGCTCCAGCCCGACGGCTGGCTGCTGGCCACGCTCGACGGACGGCCGGTTGGGACCGTTGGCGCCCTCGATTACGGCCCCTACGCCTATATCGCCCTGCTCTCCGTCCACCCTACCGCACAACGGCATGGCATCGGGCTGGCGCTGATGGAGCGCATCATGGCCTGGCTGGAGGCGCGCCGCTGCCCGGTGGTGATGCTCGACGCCACCGATTACGGCGCGCCGCTCTATGCGCGACTGGGCTTCGTGGAGGACGATCGCACGCTTGTTTTCGTCAGGGCAACGGGCATCGCTCCCCGCGTCGGGCGCCTCGAAGGAGCAGCGACGCTGCGTCCGGCGGATCTGCCGGACCTGACCCGGTTTGATACGCCCATCTTCGGCGCCGATCGCCACGCGGTGCTGGCCTCTTACCTGGAGGACGATCCCGCCCGTGCCTTCGTGACGCGTGACCCTGCCGGAGAGATCACGGGTTACCTGTTTGCGCAAGCGCACTTCCTGGGACCCTGGGTCGCGCGCCTGCCCGAGCAGGCCGAGATTCTGCTGGCCGCCGCACTCGACCTCCCGTTCGTCAGCGGTCCCTCGGTGGTCGTACCGGCCGCAAACGCGGCGGCCATCGCGTTGCTGGAACGCCACGGCTTTCGCCGGCAGCGCACCCTGCTGCACATGCGGCACGGCGGCACTGCCGTGCCCAGTCGGCGGGCCGCCATCTATGGACAGGCCAGCCTGGCCATCGGCTGATGAGGTGTAGCATGATGAGTGTGAGGCAGGAGGCGCGAGCGACATGATCGACCAACATCCCGACGCGGCGCGCGTGCGCGAGGCGCTGCGGCCCGGGCTGGTTATCCCGGCCCACCCGCTGGCTCTGACGGCGCAGCGCAGGCTCGACGAGCGGCGACAACGCGCGCTCACCCGCTACTACCTGGCGGCCGGCGCCGGCGGCCTGGCGGTCGGCGTACACACCACGCAGTTTGCCATTCACGATCCGCGCGTTGGATTGTATGAGCCGGTCCTTGCGCTGGCCGCCGAGGCGGCACGGGAGCACGCACAGTCCGGCAACGCGATGCCGTGCCTGGTCGCCGGCGTCATCGGCGACACTGCGCAGGCCGTCGCCGAAGCCCGCCTGGCCGCCGACCTCGGCTACCACGCGGCCCTGCTGAGCCTGGCCGGCATGCCTGATGCCGGCGATGAGGCCCTGATCGCACACTGCGCGGAGCTGGCGCGCATCATCCCCCTGTTCGGCTTCTACCTGCAGCCGGCCGTGGGCGGACGCGTGCTCTCGCGCTCGTTCTGGCGCCGCTTCGCGGCCATCGAGAACGTGGTAGCGATCAAGGTGGCACCCTTCAACCGCTATCGCACGCTGGACGTGGTGCGCGGCGTGGCCGAGGCCGGGCGGGCGAAAGAGATCGCCCTCTACACGGGCAACGACGACCATATCGTGGGCGATCTGCTGGAGACCTATCGCCTGCCCTGCGCCGAAGGTACTGTCGAGATGCGCTTTGTAGGCGGTCTTCTCGGCCACTGGGCGGTCTGGACAAAGCGGGCGGTTGAGCTCCTCGCAGAGATCCGGCGGGTCCAGGAGCATGAGGCGTGCGTGCCGCGGGAGCTGCTGGTTCGCGCCACCGAGATCACCGATGCCAACGCCGCCCTGTTCGACGTCGCCAACGGTTTCGCCGGCTGCATCGCCGGCCTGCACGAGATCCTGCGGCGCCAGGGTTTGCTGCAAGGGCGCTGGTGCCTGGATCCAGGCGAGGACCTCTCGCCCGGCCAGGAAGCCGAGATCGATCGGGTCTGCCGGGCCTATCCGCACTTGAACGACGATGCCTTCGTTGCTGAGCATCTGGATGCCTGGCTGCGCTGATGTGGTCCGCCCGACAATTATGCGCTTGGCGTGCTAGCGGCCTGAGGCTGAAGCCCATGGCAGAGACCCGGCCCTAAAGGGCCACCGGGACCATTCATGGTCACGTTCCTGCCTTGGTCCCTTCAGGGCAAGGTATGATGCGGGTCCACGACGTGGGGCCGCGGTAACGAGGAGGAACAGACGGATGATTCACCTGCCCGAGGTCATTGAGAGTGAGGAGCAGCTCGATGCCCTGCTGAGCGAGCCGACCGATGCCGTCGTGGGCGCGCTGGCCGGCCTCGACGGCGACCTGCTGATCCTGGGCGTCGGCGGGAAGATGGGGCCGACGCTGGCCCGCCTGGCGCGGCGTGCGGTCGAACGGGGGACGCTGCACAAGCGCGTCATCGGCGTGTCGCGCTTTTCGTCCGCGGCACTGGAGCAACAGCTCCGAGAGTGGGGCATCGAGACCATAGCCTGCGATCTGCTGGCCGAGGGCGCGCTCGACACCCTGCCAGACGCGGCGAACGTTATCTTCATGGCCGGACGCAAGTTCGGCACCTCCGGCGCGGAGGCCCTGACCTGGGCCACCAATACCTATCTGCCCGCCCTGGTCGCACAGCGCTATCGCCGCTCGCGCCTGGTGGTGCTCTCCAGCGGCAACGTCTATCCGCTGGTGCCGGTCACGTCGGGCGGCGCCGGCGAGCGGCAGGCCCCCGGCCCGATCGGCGAGTATGCCCAGGCCTGCCTGGGCCGCGAGCGTCTGTTCGAGTACTTCTCCAACCGTTACGATACGCCGGTGGCCATCATCCGCCTCAACTACGCCATCGACCTGCGTTACGGCGTGCTGCTGGATATCGCCACCCGCGTCTGGCAGGGCGAGGCCATCGACGTTACCATGGGTAACGTCAACGTGATCTGGCAGGGAGATGCCAATCGCATCATCGTGCAGTCGCTGGGCCATTGCGCAACGCCGCCCCATGTCATCAACGTCACCGGGCCGGAGACGATCTCGGTACGCCAGGTAGCCCACCGCTTCGCCGAGCTGCTGGATCGGCCGGCGCCGTCGTTTAGCGGAGAGGAGGCGAGCTCGGCCCTGCTCAGCAATGCCCAGCACGCCTGCGATCTCTTCGGCTACCCCAGCGTGTCGCTGGAGCGCATGTTGCGCTGGGTTGCGCGCTGGGTGATGCAGGGCGGCATGGTCCTGGGGAAGCCAACCCACTTCGACGTGCGCGACGGCGGCTTCTGACAGTCCGCTAGCCGGGGCGCCGCCCCACAGGCCCTCACAGGCATCCACCAGGGCTCTCTGTGAGGTCCAACGCCATTATTCCGTGCGGCATCATTGATGCGTCCCGTGGCATGAATCCTGCCTCTATCTCAGGTGTGAGGCGAATCGCCTTGCCCCGGCGCACTCATCAGCGTCCTTCATCGCCGGGGACTCAGCTCCGCTACACCTGCCCGCGTCCTCCAGGTGACCGGGAGCACATATGCGTGTTTGTCGTACAGAGACATGTACAAGGAGATGACTATTATGCGCTATAGACGAACATTGGGCCTGCTGCTCGCGAGCAGCATCGTCATTGGCGGTGTCACATGTATCCCGCGAGCAGGCGCGGCCACACAGATGACCCACGCGGTAGCCGCGGCGACCACGCCGACGCCCGCCGCCACTGCCACCGCCCAGCCGGTGACGGCCACACTTGCCATCACGCCCACCACGACGAATCGCGGCGGGCTGTTGACCATCGCCGGAGCCGGCTTCGCCGCGAACGAGTCGGTCACTCTCACTATCAGTGGGACAACCGGCGTGACCGGCACGGCGAAGGCCGACGCCAAGGGCCTGTTACCACCGACCGGCCTCACCATCCCGTACAGCGTCAAGCCGGGGGTCTACACCGTGAGAGCCACCGGAGCAACCAGCAAGCGCACGGCCGATGCTCGGGTAAAGGTGCTGGAACTGACGCCGAGCATTGCCTTGAGCGCGGCAACCGCCAGCCCGAACAACACACTCACGGTCGCCGGCAAGGGTTTCGGGCGACAGGAGCAAGTCACACTGGCGCTCAATGGTGAAGCGCTGCCCACCGTCCCGTCGGTTATCACCACCACCGAGGGCGCATTCAAGGCCACGTTCGCGGTGCCGAGCACTCTGCTGCGCGGCGTCAACACGGTCAGCGCCATCGGTAACGAGAGCCGCGTGAGCGCGGTCGCTACCCTCATCGGCCACCTTCCCGTGGCCAGCACCTACTACTTCGCGGGAGGCGTGAACACGGCCGGCGAGCACAGCATGGTGAACCTGCTCAACACCAATGGCCAGCCGGCCCGCGTGCGCCTAACGTTCTTCTTTAGCAATGGCGCCACCTACACCAGGTTGGTGGATGTGGCCCCGACGTCGCAGAAGACGGTAGCGGTCTCAGATCTCGTGCGCGCCACGGGCTCGTTTGGCCTGATGCTGACGGCCGACCGGCAGATGACCGCACAACTCACCCTCAATCGCGACGGCAAAGACGGCGATTCGCTGCTCGGCACCACCGGGCTGGACACCCGCTGGTACCTGGCGGAGGGCTACACGGGCCTGACCTTCCACGAAACGGTGTCGATCCTGAACCCCGACTTCCACAATCCCGCGCACATCGTGCTGCACCTGCTGCCGTTCAGCGGCCGGCAGCGGCGTAATGTGGCGGTGGTGGTCGCCCCGCACAGCTCGCGCGTGGTGGATATCAACAGCCTGATGCCGGCGCAATCGCTGAGCATCATCGTCAGCTCGGATCGCGGTGTCATGGTCGCCCGGACGCTCACCTTCAGTAACGATGGCTACGGCATGACGACGCGTACCGGCTCCAATCTCCCGGCCACAAGCTGGATCTTCGCCGAGGGCAGCACGACCAATCGCTTCCAGACCTTCCTCACCATCCTCAACCTCAACCGATCGGCGGCGCTGGTGACGGCCAGCTTCTTCAGCCGCACCGGCAGCTCGCTGGGCAGCAAGACGATCCTGGTCGGCGGCGGTAGTCGCGCCAATATCAAGCTCAACGACCTCCTCAGCGCAAGCGGCGTGGCGACCGTGGTGACCAGCAACCAACCGATCGTGGTGGAGCGCCCGGAGTACTTCGGCTCGCCGAATGACGCCGGTATCGCCGGTTCGGACGTGTTTGGCCGCAACGGCGCGGGAATCGCCTGGAGCTTCCCGGGAGGTGACACCGCCAACAATCGCGAGCTCCTGCTGCTGTACAATCCCTCGCCCACGACGGTGCCGATCGACGTGACGCTCTATCCGACCGAGGGCAAGGCGATCACCCAGCGCATTAGCGTGCCGCCGACGGTGCGGTACACCCTTGACGTGAATGCGCTGGCCCCCGGCATCACGGGCCTGCACGGCGCGGTTCTGCGCTCCGCGACCAGCCAGGGCTTCGTGGCCGAGCAGACGATCTTCGCGCCCAATCACAGCACGCTGCGCAGCACAGAGGGCCTCGCGCAGTAACGGCGCTGCCGTAGTGGTGTTACGCGCGACGAGGGAGCCACCCGCGGGTGGCTCCCTCGTCGCGGCGGCCCGTCGGCGGCCGCTGTCGCGGTATCATCAGAGGCCGGCGACCGCGTCTTTGAAGCGGCGGATGGCCTCGATATGGGCCTGGGGGGACTGCAGCCCGGCGTTCATCGTGTTCACCCCCAGGTGCGTCGCCCCCAGGGCCTGCCACCCCTCCACCGCCCGCCGCCAATCCTCGGGCGTGCCGCCCGCGATGCTCACCCGTGCCTCGATGCCGATGCCGGACGGATCGCGTCCGGCCGCCGCGGCCACCGCCCGGATCCGCTCGATCGCGGCGCGCGCCGCCTCATCCGGCGGCCCCTGCGGTAGCCAGCCATCCCCGATCCGCCCCACTCGATCCAGGGTCGCCTCCACCGTCCCGCCCAGCCAGATCGGGATCGGGCGCTGCACCGGCAACGGATTGATCCCCGCCGCCTCGATCGTATGCCACCGCCCATGAAACGTCACCGACTCCTGCGTGAAGAGGGCCCGCAGCACCGCGATCTGCTCCTCGCTGCGCCGGCCCCGATTCGCGAATTCCTGGCCCAGGGCCTGATACTCGACGGCGTTCCAGCCGATGCCCACGCCCAGGCGCAGGCGCCCGCCGCTGAGCACGTCGACCTCGGCCGCCTGCTTGGCGACGAGGGCCGTCTGCCGCTGCGGCAGGATGAGGATGCCGGTGATGAACTCCAGGCGGCGGGTGAGGCCGGACAGGTAGCCGAAGAGGACGAGCGGCTCGTGGAAGAGGCTGTGCATGGTATAGGGTCCGCGCCAGTCGGGCCGCTGGGCGGTGTCGGCGCCGACCACGTGGTCGTATGCAAGGAGGTGGGTGTAGCCCAGATCCTCGGCCGCCTGTGCATAGTCCCGCACGGCGCCGGGGTCGGCGGTGATCTCGGTCTGGGGGAAGACGACGCCGATACGCATGGTCTGTCCTTTCAGCATAAGGCACATTACGTCCGGGCCGGCGGTGACGCGCGGGAGCGCGTCGTGGACCGGCCTCCTCCCTCAGTATGCCGCGCCTGTCGTCCCCGTGTGCGCACTGGCGGCATCTGACCGACTGGCGGTGACGGTTGTCAATAGGGCGAGAGCACCATGCGCTGTTACGGCCGGGAAACCCGGGATTTCGCGAACCGGGCCACACTCATTGACGGTGGATGAGCACCTGGACGAAGGGCCAGGGCGACGCTACAATGGCCTCAAGCGGGAAAGTGCACAAGCGCATGCATGGAACGCGGGGAAGCGCGCGTCGTGGGGCGCGGGTGGCGTTGAGCGTCGCCTGCCTATATGCCGTTGCCCAGCCGGTGGCAGCCGCAGGGCCGGCGGGGCCGCTGCCCCTGGTGGCCCAGGCCACGGCGCGCTGGGCGGTCAATCTGCGGCAGGCGCCCAACGTCACCGCCACCATGCTCGCGCTGCTCCCCCCGGGCACGGCCCTGGCCCTCGATGCCTGGGCCACCGATGACACCGGCACCGCCTGGTACCACGGCGTCACCGCCGCCGGGGCCGGCTGGGTGTACGGCGATGCCCTCACCTTCGCCACCAGCCCGGCCGCCGACCCGGCCGCGCTGCTCGTCCCCTTCCGGGGCACCGGCCTATGGCTGACCTATGACGTGCTCCAGCACACCCCGGTGGGCACCATCATCCGCACCGCCCAGCAGGCCGGCGTGAGCCACCTCTACGTCGAGGTGGCCGCCTCGGGGGTGGGCTTCTACGGTGCCCGCGGGCTGGCGGCGCTACTCCCGGCCGCTCACCGGGCCGGGCTGCGCGTGCTGACCTGGGTCTACTCGTACCTGCTCGATCTGCCTCACGACATCGACTTCAGTGTGGCCGCGGCTACGTATGTGGCTCCCAGCGGAGATCGCCCCGATGGCCTGCTGGCCGATGTCGAGGAGAACATGGCCGAGGACGCGGTGCGGGCGTACGGGCAGATCTTGCGCGCAAAGCTCGGCCCCAACGAGCCGCTGGCCCTCGCCACCTACCCGCCCCAGGCCCCCAAAGGGCAGGCCTATCCCTTCGCCACGGCAGCGCTGAGCTGGAACGTGATCGTGCCGATGGACTATTGGCACCTCAGCGACCGCTCGTACAGCTCAGCGGAGGTCTACCAGTTCGTCTCCCAGAGCGTCCGGCTGGTCCGAGCGCGTACCAGCCCGTCGCAGGCCGTCGCCGTGATCGGCCAGTTGTTCGCGCCCGATCCGGCCGGCACGGCCCCGACCACGGACGAGTTGCTGGCGTGTGCGCAGGCGGCGCAGAATGCCGGCGCGATCGGGGTGAGCTTCTATGACTG
>Ga0209581_1002923_pt1 | contig 15432 bp, 14 predicted proteins | sample Coa_R2_FD_187160 | JGI IMG/M metagenome (GOLD analysis project Ga0209581, IMG submission 187160) | Surface soil microbial communities from Centralia Pennsylvania, which are recovering from an underground coalmine fire - Coalmine... | ecosystem: Environmental > Terrestrial > Soil > Unclassified ...
CGGCATGGATAACATCCGGAACGTCATCGGCTGTCCCGTCGCCGGTCTCACCCCCAGTGAGCTATTCGATGCCTCCCCGACGGTCCACGCCTTTACGGCCACGTTCCTCGGGAACAAGAACTACACGAACCTTCCGCGGAAATTGAATGTGACGATCACAGGTTGCCGGGAGAACTGTACCCACGCCGAGACTCAGGACATCGCCCTGGTTCCGGCCACGCGGGAGCTTCAGGGGGCAAATGTGGCGGGGTTCAACATCCTGGTCGGCGGCAAGAACGGCTCAGGGGGCTACCGCATCGCCTCGCCCCTCGACGTGTTCGTTCGACCCAACGAGGCAGCCGCGACCTGCGCTGCGATCGTGCTGCTCTTTCGCGACCACGGACCCCGCGACACGAGAAACAAAGCCCGCCTCGCCTTTTTGCTCGATGACTGGGGTGAAGCGAAGTTTCGCCAGGCCCTGGAGGCTCGGCTAGGCCGACGGCTCGAGCCGGCCGGCACCGACGCGCGCCTCCCCAAATCCACGGATCATGTCGGCGTCTTCCGCCAAAGGCAGCCGGGATTGAACTACGTCGGGCTCCTCGTCCCTGTGGGGCGGGTGACAGGCGATCAGCTCCAAGAGGTTGCCCGGCTGGCCGACAGATACGGGACCGGCGACGTTCGGCTGACGACGGACCAGAATCTGATTATTCCGCATATACCGGATTCGATGCTCGGGGCTTTCCTTACCGAGCCGCTTTTGCAGGTCCTTCGCTACGACCCTCCGGAGATTCTGCGGGGCCTCGTGAGCTGCACGGGAATTGAGTTCTGTAATTTGGCCGTCATCGAAACAAAGGGGCGGGCTCTTCAGATCGCGAAAACGCTGGAAACGAGGCTTCCGAAAGGAAAGCCCATCTCTATCCACTGGTCGGGGTGTCCGGCGGGCTGCGGCAACCACACCGTAGCGGACATCGGGCTGCTGGGGACAAAGGCAAAGATCGAAGGCAAGAGTGTGGACGCCGTCGACGTGTTCATCGGGGGATCGTCTGGCCCCAGCGCAACGCCGGGCATCAAGGTCATGGAGCACGTTCCCTGCGACGATCTTCCCCACCTCCTCGAACGGTTCATCCGGTACGGAGAGTTTGAGAAGGTGAGGCAGCAGCTCCGCTCGCTTCAGCCGGCGTCCTCGTGGTCGCCGGCGTTCGCTGCCCGGCGCCCTCCGGCCGCCGGGGCGGAAGCGCCTGTGAGACCGGTCATCCGACCCGCGGACCTCGCGGAAGGCATTGGCAAGGCCGTCGCGGTGAACGGCGTCGAAGTGGCCGTCTTCAGATGTCAGGATCAGGTTTACGCGCTCCAGAACCGATGCCCCCACGAGGGCGCGGCTCTGTGCGAGGGTAGTATCGAGGGAGATGAGATCATCTGCCCGCTCCACGCGTATCGGTTCAATCTCAGAACTGGCGCCTGCTCGACCGACGCAACGCTGAAAGCGCAAACCTTCCGCCTGGTCCCTAGCGGCGACGGCTTCACGGTCGAGGCGTAGCGTAAGCGGCGGGCGTGTCGGAGGCGACCGGAAGGAGAGACGGATGTCGTACGTCAAGCCAGACGTCGTGGTCGAAAACATGGTTCAGGCGGGAGCGACAAAAGCCAAGCTACCAGTCAAGGATCTACTGGTCAGAGGATTTTTGTCCGGCGCGCTGCTCGGGTTCGCGACCACCCTGGCCCTCACCGCAACCATACAAACCCGCGCAAGCATCGTCGGGGCGGTCATCTTCCCCGTCGGGTTTGTGATGATCGTCCTCCTCGGCCTCGAGCTCGTGACGGGAAACTTCGCGGTGGTCCCCTTGGCGGTTGTCGAAGGAAAGATCGGCGTGCGCGACCTGTTGTACAATTGGGGCTGGGTCTTTGCCGGCAACCTGCTCGGCGGAATCTTCTACGCCCTGCTGTTTACCCTGACGCTACCGGCGGACTCGGAGATGGCGAAGCAGATCGCCGCCCTCTCGGAAGCCAAGACCTTGGGGTACGGGAAGCTGGGCGTTCAGGGAATGACGGTCGTGTTTACCAAGGCGATCCTGTGCAACTGGATGGTCACCCTGGGCGTCGTCATGGCTCTGACATCCCACGGAACCATTGGGAAGATTGCCGCAATGTGGCTGCCGATCTTGACGTTTTTTGCTCAAGGGTTCGAGCACTCTGTCGTTAACATGTTTGTCATTCCGGCTGGGATGCTGGTCGGGGCTGGCGTGCGCTTCTCCGATTGGTGGCTATGGAACCAGATCCCCGTGACGATCGGCAACGTGGTTGGTGGCCTGGTCTTCACGGGCTTGGCGCTCCACATGACCCATCGGAAGGTTCTCGCGCAGGCTGAGCCGAGCCCGACTCCTGCCATGCTGGCGCGGGAGACGGCGCTGGAGCGATAGGTTCCAACCCCGTGCATGCGTTTGGGCCGAGTCTACTTGGTGGGCGCCGGTCCCGGCGATCCTGGGCTTCTGACGGTGCGGGGGCGGGAGGTTCTTGGGCGGGCGGAAGTGGTGATCTACGACCGGCTGGTCAATCCGGCGCTCTTGGCGCAGGCGCCGCCGGAGGCGCTCAGGATCTTCGCCGGCAAGCTCAGCGGGGAGCGCCCTATTTCTATTTCGCAGTCCGAGATCAACAGGCTGCTGCTCACGCACGCCCGGCGCGGCCGGCTGGTGGTGCGGCTCAAGGGGGGTGATCCGTTCGTGTTCGGCCGGGGCGGCGAGGAGGCCGAAGCGCTCGCGGAGGCCGGGATCCCGTTCGAGGTGGTGCCGGGCGTGAGCGCGGCCCTGGCGGTGCCGGCCTACGCGGGGATCCCGCTCACACACCGGGGGCTTTCCTCATCGTTCGGGGTCGTGACCGGCCATGAGGCGGGCTGCAAGGACGGGTCGGCCGTGGACTGGCGGCGGCTGGCGAAGGCGGTCGACACCCTGGTCATCCTGATGGCCGCGAAGAGTCTCCCCAGGATCGCACGCGAGCTGCTGGCCCATGGTCTCACGCCGGCAACGCCGGTGGCGGTAATCCGCTGGGGGACTACGGAGGCGCAGGCGACGGTCACCGGCACGCTGGCCGAGATCGTCGACAAGGCCGCCGGGCTTTGGCCGCCGGTGGTGACGGTGATCGGCGAGGTCGTGAGGCTCCGAAACCGCCTTCGCTGGTTCGAGGAGCTTTCCCCCGAGCTTTACACCGTGCCGGGCTCAAGTGGGACCGACACGCGCAAGCCATGAGCCCCTTTTCCAGGTCTAACGGATCGGAGGCGCACGCGGGCAGCTTTTGAAAGCCTCGTGCCTCGCGTCCCGGACGGCCTCGCGCGCGATCTCCTTGCTTGGGGACAGCCCCGGGGCTGATCAGGTCGACTGGGGCGACGCTGGAGGAGTTCGCGCGGCTGCGGGCGAAGTGGACGCTCGAGTACCAGGCCCGGCGCACGCAGCGGCTGGACGCCCTTGAGGTTGTCCACGCGTGCGCCGACCGCCTCTGCGAGAGAGAGCCCGCAACTCGCTCGGACCCAGACCCCTGTGAGCACCCCCAGGCGGGTACCACGGGCGGGGGACCGCCCCGGAGCGCCCATGTCAGGCGCCCGTGCGCTGGCGCACGAGCGTGGCGCCGAGCCGCGCCATCTCCTCCTCCGCGCGGCGGCCGTCGCCCGGGTGCACCTCGACGGGCCGGATCGCGTCGCGCAGCACGACCACCGCGAAGCCGCGCGCCCGGGCGTCGCGCACGGTGGCGAGCACGCAGTAGTCGGTCGCGAGCCCGCCGATGAACAGCCGCCGAACCCCGGCGGCGCGCAGCCGTGCCTCGAGGTCCGTCCCGTCGAACCCCGAGTAGGCGTCGCGCTCGGGCGTCGTCGCCTTGGAGACGACCGCCGCCGAGGCCGGCACGACCAGGCGGGGATCGAAGGCGGCGCCCTCCGTGCCCGCCACGCAGTGCGGCGGCCAGGGGCCGCCCTGGGCGCGGAACGAGCAGTGGTCCGGGGGATGCCAGTCCCGCGTCAAGAAGATCGGCAGGCCACGCGCCTGCCACTCGGCGAGGCAGCGGTTGAGCGGCGCGATCACCGCGTCGCCCTCGGGCACGGCGAGCGCCCCGCCCGGGAGGAAGTCGCGCTGGACGTCGACGACGACGAGCGCGTCGCCGGGGCCGACGGCGACCGGGGGGTCGAAGGCCAACGTCATGGTCGCCCCATGCGCTCGTCCACCTCGCGCACGAGCGCGCGCAGCGCGGGGGCCACCCGCACCGGGTAGGGCGGCCCGGGCTCGAGGCTGCGCAGCGCCTCCGGCAGGCGCGCGAGATCCGCCGCCGCCCGGGCGCGCGCCTCGGCGAGCGACGGCAGCGGCCCGATGCGCCGCCCGCCCCGCATCACGGGTGTCAGCAGGGGCTCGCCTTCCTGCGGATCGGTCTCCAGCGTGAGGACGTCCTCGCACATGCGCCCGTCGGCGCCGTAGCGGCGGTAGACCTGCTTGCGGCCGGGGTACGTCGCCTTGCCCTCGGAGCGCTTGCGACGCGCGACGCCCGCGTACTCCTGGAGCTTGTAGGCGCAGTCGAGGTAGGGCACGTCGGCGGAGGTGTCGAGGCGCGAGCCCACCCCGAAGCCGTCGATGGGCGCGCCCGCGGCGAGGAGCTCCCGCACCCGGTGCTCGTCGAGGGTGCCGCTTGCGAAGATCGTGACGTCGTGGAGCCCGGCGTCGTCGAGGATCCGGCGCACCCGGCGCGCGTGCTCGGCGAGATCCCCGCTGTCGAGCCGCACGCCCGCGAGGCGAATGCCCTCGGCGCGCAGCCGCGGGGCGAGGGCTGCGACCTTCGCGGCGGCGGCCTCGGTGTCGTACGTGTCGAGGAGGAGCACCACGCGATCCGGCAGGTCGCGCGCGAAGCGCAAGAACGCTTGGGTCTCGTCGTCGTGCGCCAGCACGAAGGAGTGCGCCATCGTGCCGTAGAGGGGCACGCCGAAGCGGAGATTCGCGAGCACCGTGGAGGAGCCGGACATCCCCGCCAAGTAGGCCGCGCGGGCGGCCAAGAGCCCCGCCTCGGCTCCGTGGGCGCGGCGGAGCCCGAAGTCGACGAGCAGCTTCTTTGGCGCGGCGAGCACGACCCGCGCCGCCTTGGACGCGATCAGCGTCTCGAAGTGGAGGAGGTTGATGAGCCGCGATTCGACGACCTGCGCCTCGGCGATGGGGGCGGTCACCCGCACGATCGGCTCGTCGGGAAAGAACACCGTGCCCTCGGGCATCGCGTGCACGTCGCCGGTAAAGCGCAGGCGCGCGAGGTAGTCGACGAAGCGGGCGTCGAACTCGCGGTTCCGTGCCACCCACGCGAGCTCCTCCGGCCCGAAACGGAAGCCCTCGAGGAACTCGACGAGCTGCTCGAGCCCCGCGGCGACGAGGAAGTTCCGCTCGGGCGGCAGCGTGCGCACGAACAGCTCGAAGACCGCCGGGGCGTCCATGCCGTGGCGGAAGTAGCCGTAGAGCATGGTCAGCTGGTAGAGATCCGTGAGCAGCGCGCTCGACTCGAGCGGGATCATGCGCGGCGGGCGAGCAGACGCGAATCGCCGAGGCCGTCGCCGGGCCCGCGCCCGGCCACGGAGAGGGTCGGCGTCCATGCCGGGGGATCGCTCGCCGGGAAGGATTCGGCGGATGCCTCGTCCACGGCGTCCCACGGCGCGGCCGTCTGCGGCTCGGGCTCGCGCATCGCCTCGGTCTGCTGCCCCACGTCCGGTTCTCCGCGGAGACCTATGATCGCCTCGCCGCCGCAGGAGGGCAAGGGACTCGTGCGCCGGCGCGTCCTGTGGCATCCTCCGCTGCGCCGAGACACGAAGGCGCGACCGCCGCGCGCACCCGCGGCGCGTCCCGCCGGGGGAGGACGACATGACCGAGTCCGCGACGTGGCACCCCGCAGCGGCCGCCGACCCGGAGCATCTCGCGGCCCGCGCCTGGAGCATCGTCGAGAACGGCGTGCTCGCCGGGATCCTCGGCGCGAGCACGGTCGCCATCTGGTTCCTGCTCCTCGATCTCGTCACCCGGGGGATGCCGTTCTTCACCCCGTCCCTGCTCGGCAGCATCCTCTTCGCCGGCGCCCGGCCCGAGGAAGTGCACGGGCTCAACGGCGCGGCGATCTTCGCGTACACGGGGTTGCACGGCCTCCTCTTCCTCGCCGCCGGGGCGGCGCTCGCGTGGATGTTCGCGCAGTTCGAGCGTAACCCGCAGGTGGGGCTCATCCTGCTGCTCCTGTTCGCGACCTTCGAGGCGATCCTTTGGGGCGTCGGCGTGAGCATGATCCCGGCGCTCGCGGGCGTCGTCGGCGCGTGGGCGATCCTCGTCGCCAACGTGGCGTCGGCAGCGACGATGTTCCTCTTCCTGCTCCGTCGCCATCCCCGCGCCTTCGCGCGGCTGCGTCAGGCCTGGGAGGAGTGAGCCTCGCGCGTGCGGGCGGCGGCCCGCGCCCGGCCGTGCACCCAGAGGGCGAGCACGGCGACGATGCCGAGAGGGAGGAGCGTCATGAGGCCGCCCGTCAGCAGATAGGTCCCGAGCACCGCGGGCCCCGAGGCCGAGAAGCACGCCGGGCAGGCGTGCGCGGGCGTCGCAGCGAGGGCGGCGCCGAGCGTGCATCGCCCCATCCTCACGACAGGTACACCAGCGCGTAGAGGACCGGCCACACCGCGACCACGAAGAGCCAGTAGAGCCGGCAGACCTCGACGCGACGCCGGCACTCCCCGGCGCTCGGCGCGCGCCACGCGCGCGCGAGCAGCACGAGCAGCGTCACGACCGCGGCGGCGACGTGTAGGCCGTGGCTGCCGACGATGGCGTAGAAGGTGGCTCCGTAGGGCCCCGAGGACGCCCGCAGCCCGTGGCCGAGGAGCGCCGTCCACTCGGCCCCCTGCACGAGCAGGAAGGCCGTGCCGAGCGCGGCGGTGGCGGCGAGCCAGCGTACCATGGCCGCGCGCGCCTCGCCGCGGGTGGCCACGCTCGCGCGCTGCATGGTGTAGGCGCTGAGGAGGAGGACGAGCGTGTTCATCCCGGTCACGCCGACCGGCAGCCGCGGCTGCCCGGGCGGCGGCCAGACGGGCGCGCTCGCGCGCAGCACGAGAAACGCGCTCACCAGCCCGGCGAACAGCATCGCTTCGGTCCCGAGGAAGACCGCCATCGCGAGCAGCCCGCTCTCGACCAGCTCGCCCTGCCGCGCCATCAGCGTCGGAAGACGATGTCCGGGACGAGCGCGATCGTAAGCCCGACCAGCAGCAGGACCGGCAGCCCGGCGATCGCATAGATGAGCAGGCTCTCGCTGCGCAGGTGCATGTAGTGCCGCGCGACCAGGAAGGCCTTGGCCGCCGCGACCGTAAAGACGAGGAAGATCGCGATCGCCTTCCCGAACGGCAAGAACGCGCACGCGAGCCCCACCGCCAGGAGTGCCACGAGCCAGGCCCACACAGCCACGTAGCTCGGAAAGCGCGTCGCGTCGCTCACGACAGGTACACCAGCGGGAACAGGAAGATCCACACCACGTCGACGAAGTGCCAGTAGAGCCCGGCATACTCGACCCGCGGTGCCACCTGCGCCCACCCGCGGCCACGCACCGCAGCGATCCAGAGCGCCGCGTTCGCGACCACCCCCGCGAGCACGTGCAGCGCGTGCAGCCCGGTGAGCCCGTAGTAGAAGGACCAGAACGGCGCCGTCGACGGCGTGAAGCCGTGCGCGAGCTCCCGCGAGTACTCGAAGCCCTTCACCCCGAGGAACGCGACGCCGAGCAGCACGGTGACCAGCAGGAACGCGGCCGCCCGGCGGCGGCTGCCGTCCTCCACGGCGCGATGGGCCTGCACCATCGAGAGGCTGCTCGTGAGCAAGACGAGCGTGTTGACGGCCGCGATCCAGGCATTGACGTGCGCCGCCTGATCCTCCCACCCGCCGCCGGCGAAGCGGCAGAGCACGAAGGCCGCGAGGAGCCCGCCGAAGGTCATGATCTCCGAGGCGAGGAACCACCAGACCGCGAGCTTCCCGGAGGGGATGCGCTCGCCCGCCGCCACCGCTGCCGTCGTCATGCCGCCCGGCCTCCCACGGCGGCGGGCCGATGCTGGGGCACGAAGTCCGCCGGCGCCCCGGGCAGGCTGAAGTCGTAGGGACCGCGGTGGACGGTGGGCGGCGTCGAGAAGTTGCCGTGCGGCGGCGGCGAGCTCGTCTGCCACTCGAGCGTGTTTGCGCCCCACGGGTTGTCCGCCGCCTTCGCCCCGTAGCGCAGGCTGCCGAAGAAGTTGAGCACGAAGGGGATCTGCCCGAGGAGCAGAACGATCATCGCGATCGTGGCGAACTGGTTCACGGGCGCGAGCGGCTTCAGGAAATCGTACTGGAGCGGGTTGTAGATGCGGCGCATGTGACCGCCCATCCCGAGCAGGAACATCGGGAGGAACGTCGCGTTGAAGCCGACGAACGTGAGCCAGAAATGCAGCTTGCCGAGCGCCTCGTTCAGCATGCGCCCGAACATCTTCGGATACCAGTAGTAGAGGCCGGCAAAGCCCCCGAAGAACACCGTCGGGAACAGCGTGTAGTGGAAGTGCGCGACGACGAAGTACGTGCCGTGGATGAAGATGTCGACCGCGGCCGAGCCGTTGAAGATGCCCGTCACGCCGCCGACCAGGAAGGTCACCAGGAAGCCCAGCGCGAAGAGCATCGGCGTGGGGAACGTGATCGAGCCGCCCCAGAGCGATGCGATCATCGCGAAGACGATGACCGCGAACGGTACGGAGATCAGGATCGTCGTGATGCTGAACGGCGTCGCCAGCCGGGGGTCGATGCCGGCGACGAACATGTGGTGCGCCCAGACGACGAAGCTCAGCAGACCCGCGACGATCGTCGAGTACACAATCGTGCGGTAGCCGAAGATGGGCTTGCGCGTGAACACCGGCAGGATCTCGAGCACGGCGCCCACCCCGGGCAGGAGCACGACGTAGACCTCCGGATGCCCGAAGAACCAGAAGAGATGCTGCCAGAGGAGCGGGTCGCCGCCGCGCTGCGGGAGAAAGAACGTGGTGCCGATCGTGCGGTCGAGCAGCAGCATCACGGCGCCCGCGATGAGCGGCCCCACCGACAGCATGAACAGCACGGCCGCCGTGAGCTGCATCCACACCATCAGCGGGAGGCGAAAGAAGCCGAGCCCCGGCGCCCGCATGTTGACGACGGTGGTGAGAAAGTTGATGCCGCCCATGAGGAACGACGCGAACTCGAGCGCCACGGCGAGGAGCCAGAGATTCTGACCCCAGTCGACGCCCGTGTAGCTGGGATCGTCGGAGAGCGGCGGGTACGCGGTCCACCCCGAGGCCGCCGGTCCCCCGTGGACGAAGAACGATGCCAGCAGCACCACGGCCGCCGTGAAGATCGTCCAGAAGGAGAGCATGTTGAGCCGGGGCAGCGCCATGTCGTCGGCGCCGATCATGAGCGGGATCAGGAAGTTCCCGAGCGCGCCCAGGAGGATCGGCATCGCCACGAAGAAGATCATGACGGTGCCGTGCATGGTGACGAGCTGGTTGTAGAAGCTCGGATCGAGGTGCCCGTCGTACATGGCGGGCTCCGGAATCCAGCGCGTGAGCGGAATCTGGGACTCCGGCCAGGCGAGCTGCCAGCGGATGATGTAGGCGCTCGCTGCCCCGACGAGCGCCATGGCGAGCCCGAGGAAGAGGTACTGGCGGCCGATCACCTTGTGGTCCGTGGAAAAGACGTACCGGCGCCAGAAGCCCATCGGCTCGCTCATGCCCCGCCTCCCGAGGCCGCGTGCCGCGCCACCCACGCCGCGTACGCCTCGGGCGGCTCCACGACGAACACGCCGCGCATCGTGTAGTGGCCGAACCCGCACAGCTCCGCGCACGCGAGCTCGTAGGTCCCGGCCTTGGTCGCGTTGAACCAGAGGTCGATGCTCCGACCGGGCACGGCGTCCTGCTTGAGCCGCACGTTGGGCAGGAAGAAGCTGTGCACGACGTCCTGGGAGCGGAGCGTCACGCGGACGTTCTTGCCCTGAGGGACGTGGAGCTGGCTGTTCACCGTGAAGTCGTCGGCCGTGCCGAGCTTGCCGTCGGGTCCCGGGTAGGTGACGAGCCACTCGAACTGCTTCCCGGTGATCGCCAGGTGCACGTCGCCCGGGGGGAGATCCTTCTTCACCGCGTCCCAGACACGCGCCCCCGCCGCGTCGATCCCGAGGTCGAGGACGAGCACGATCGCCGCGGGCACGAGGATCCAGGCGAGCTCGCGCCACCGCTCGCCGCGCACGTGCCGAGCCGGCACGTGCGCGCGCCGGCGGTAGCGGACGAGGAAGACGACGATCGCGACCTGCGTGAGGACGAACCAGAACCCGACGATGTAGTAGATGAGGTAGAAGACCCGGTCGACGTCGGGGCCGTAGGTCGAGATGTCCTCCGGAAACCAGCCGCGCATCCCGGCGCCGTAAGCAACCAGGCGGCCAGCCCCCGCACGGCCGCCGGCGCGCCGCGCTCTCCCGCAGGTGAGAACGTCGCGCGGGGCGAATCGCAGATGCGGGAATGACGGGGCGATTCAGTCCACTTCGCCGGCTGGCAGCCGCGCCGCCGATAGCAAGCTTGCAGCCCCCGTCGTCACCACCGGCGTACCGGCGGCGAGACCGTGGGTGATCTCGACGCGGCCGTCGCGCGCGACGCCGAGCCCCACCGGGCGCGCGTCATAGCCCCCGCCATCCGCGGGCACGAAGACCACCGGCTGGGCGCCGTCGTAGACCACCGCGTCGGTCGGCACGACGACGGCGCGGCGGGGCGCGCCAGCCACGATCCCGACCGCCCCGGTCATCCCCGGCCGCAGCACGTGCTCCGGGTCCTCGACGCGGACCCGCACCGGCGCCGTGCGGCTCGTCGCCTCGACATACGCGGCCGCCGCATCCACCCGACCGGCGAACGCGCGGCCGGGCAGCGCATCGGGCAGGAAGCGCACCGCCGCCCCCGGGGCGACGCGCGGCACGTCGCGCTGCACCACCTGCACGAGCAGCCACGCCTCGTCCGCGGCGAGCGGCGCGGCGGCCATCCGCGGGCCGAATGCCGCCAGCGCCTGGCGGGCGCGCGCCGCCGCGGCGTCGGCCGCGGCCGCCGCCGCGCGCGCCGCCTCGAGCTCCTTCCGCGGCGCCACGGCACCGCGGGCGAGCGCCTCGAGGCGCGTCACCTGCTCGTGCGCGAGCCGCTGCTGCGCCTCGGCTTCGGCGAGCTGCGCCCACGCGTCGCGCACCTCGGGCGGCTCCGCCTCCGCCGCCACGGTGCCGAAGCCCTGCACCTCGTCCGCGACCGTCTCCTCGGTTGCGGCGACCGTCGCCACGCCGACCACGGCGGGTGCCGCCCCGCGTGGCGCGACCTGTTCGCCTTCCTCCTCGGCCGGACGCCCGCAGGCGAGCAGGGCGGCCAGCCCGAAGAGGACGAGCACCGCACGCCTCACGGCGCGTCCTCGCCCACGGCCTCGCGCAGATCCGCATCGGCCTGCGCCAGCTCGAGCCACGCCGCGATCGCCTCGGTCCGCGCGGCAATCAGCCGGTCGCGCTGCGTGAGCACGTCGGGCAAGCCCAGGTAGCCCGTGCTGTACGCCCGCTCGAGCAGCTCGCCCGCGCGCGCGACGGCCGGCAGCACGTCGCCGCGATAGCGGGCCCAGGCCACGGCCGCCGCCGATCGCCGCACGAAGGCGACGTGGACCTGTCGCGGGATGTCGCGCGTGAGGCGCAGGACCTCCGCCCCCGCGCCCGCCGCCGCCGCGCGCTCGGCGATCTCCGTTCCCTGCCCCCGGTTGAAGACCGGCAGCGGAATCGTGACGCCGCCGCCCGCGATGTGCTCGGCCTCGACCTCCTGGCGATAGAAGACGCGGACGGTGGGGTTCGGCACGACGCCCGTGCGGTGCGTGAGATCGGCCTCGCCTTCGAGGCGCGCCTGCTCCTCGCGCGCCGCGGCGAGATCGGGACGCGCGGCGAGCGCGCGCGCCGTGAGATCCTCCTCCGCGCCCGGCAGTACCCCGAGCACCGCGTCGTCGTCGACCGCCTCGATCGCCTCGGTGGGCTCGGCGCCGAGTGCGGCCGCCAGATCCGCCGCCGCGCGCGTCCGTTCGGCGACCGCCCGCGCGACCGCCTGTTCGGCGCGGCTCGCCTCGATGCGCGCGATCTCCACGTCGAGCGCCCCCACGTCGCCGACCCGCGCGCGTCGCTCGGCGGTCGCGAGCAGGCGCCCGGCCAGCGCTGCGCTCTCGCGCGCGAGCGCGACGCGCCGTGCGGCAGCGACCAGGCCCGCGTATGCCCGCCGCACGGCCGCCTCGACGACCCGCCGCTGGTCGGCGAGCAGCCGCTCGGCGTGCGCGACGTCGTGCTCGGCCGCCCGCACGCGCAGCCCCCGCTGGCCGCCCACCTCCAGCTCCTGCGACAGCTCGACGCCGCGGTCGATGTTGTCCGAGCGCGGGGCCGCGAGCACGGTGTGACGGGCGGCGTCGCCACCGAGCGTCGGGTTCGCCGGCACGAGGCGGGCCTGCGCGAGCCGCCCGCGCGCGGCATCCAGCGCGGCGGTCGCGGCCCGCAGCGCGGGATTGGCCGAGCGCGCGCGCTCGAGCGCCTGCCCGAGCGTGAGCGGCGCGGCACCCGCCGAGCCGCCGAGCCCCGACACGACCGCGGCGGCCGCGGCAAGGCCTGCCATCCACATGCGCATCGCGGCTGCCCTTATAGCGGGCGCGCCCGACGCGCGCGACGTCGCGGCCCCCGGCGTCGCCTGGTAAGGAGGGGCGGATGGTCGTCAGGCTGGTGCGCGCGGCGCTCACCCACCGCACGGTGGTCTTCCTCTGCGCGACGGCGCTCTTCGGGGCAGGGCTCTGGGCGGCGGCCACGGCTCCGCTCGACGTCTTTCCCGAATTTGCGCCGCCGATCGTGGAGATCCAGACCGAGGCGCCCGGGCTCGCCGCGGCCGACGTCGAGGCGCTGGTCACCACGCCGCTCGAGCGGGCGCTGGCGGGCTCGCCCGGGATCGCGACCTTCCGCTCGTCGTCGGCTCCTGGCCTCTCGGTGCTCACGGTGCTGTTTCCCTACGGCACCGATCCGTATCGCGCCCGCCAGCTCGTGAGCGAACGCGTCGCGCTCGCGGCCGAGCTGCTGCCCGCGGGCGTCAAGCCGGCCGTCGCCCCGCTCACCGCGGCGCTCACGACGATTCTCGCAATCGGGCTCCGCGCCGGCCCCGGCATCTCGCCGCTTGCGCTGCGCGACCTCGCGGACTGGACGCTGCGTCCCCGGCTGCTCGCGGTCCCCGGCGTCGCCAACGTCGTGGTCTTCGGCGGGGACGTCCGTCAGATCCAGCTCACCACGGCACCCGAGCGGCTCTGGGCCGTCGGCGCCACGGTCGACGACCTGGGCGCCGCGGTCGCGGCCGCCGACGCGGCCAGCGGCTCAGGCTTCCTCGACCGCAGCGGGCAGCGGCTGCCGCTGTGGCTCGACGCGCGGCTCCATCGCCTCGAGGACGTCGCGCAGGCGCCGCTCCTCGGCCGCAACGGCATGCCCGTGCCGCTCGCCACGGTGGCCGAAGTCGGCGAAGGACCGGCCGTGGCCGTCGGCGACGGGGTGGTGAACGGCGATCCCGGCGTGGTGCTGGCCGTCACCCGGCAGCCCGACGTGAACGTGATGGCGGTCACCGCCGCGGTCGAGGCGGCGCTCGCCGCGCTCGTCCCCGCCCTGCCTCCGGGCGTCCGCGTCGAGCGGGCGATGTTCCGCCAGGCGACCTTCGTCACCCACGCGCTCGGGAACCTCCGCCGCGCGCTCGTCGCCGGCGGCGTGCTCGTGGCCGTGGTCCTGCTGCTCTTCCTCGGCAATCTGCGCGCCGCCGCCGTGAGCGTGCTCGCGATCCCGCTCTCGCTGCTCGCCGCGGTCACCGTGCTGCGCGCGGCGGGTGCGACACTCAACGTGATGGTGCTCGGCGGGCTCGCGATCGCGGTCGGCGAGGTGGTCGACGACGCCATCATCGACGTCGAGAACGCGTGGCGGCGGCTGCGGGCGGCCCCACCCGACGCTCCGCGGCGCGACATCGTCCTCGCCGCATCGGTCGAGGTGCGCAGCGCGGTCGTCTACGCGACGCTCATGGTGGCGCTCGTCTTCCTTCCGGTCTTCCTCCTGGGCGGCCTCGAGGGCGCGCTCTTCCGTCCGCTCGCCACCGCCTACGTGCTCGCCACGCTGGCGTCCCTCGGCGTTGCGCTCACGGTGACGCCGGCGCTCGTGCTCGCGCTGCTGCCGGGGGCGGCGGCCGCCACCCGGCGGACGCCCCGGCTGCTGACGGCGCTGCGAACCCGCTACGAGCGGGCGCTCGGCCGGACGCTCGCCCGGCCGCGCACGGTGGTGGTGGGGAGCGCGCTCGCGCTCCTCGCGGGCGTGGCGGCGACGCCGCTTCTGCGGCTCGAGTTCCTGCCCGAGTTCCACGAGACGAACTTCGTGCTCCACATGACCGGCGCGCCCGGCGTCGGGCTCGCGGAGTCCGCCCGGGTCGGGCGCGCGGTCGGGCACGCGCTGCTCGAAATTCCGGGCGTCGCCTCGGTGGCGCAGATGATCGGGCGCTCGACGCTCTCCGAGGACACGTGGGGCGTCGAGCACAGCGAGGCGCTCGTCCAGCTCGAAGCCGGCGTCGATGCCGCCCGCGTCACCGCGGCCATCCGCGCCCGCGTCGGGGCCATCGGCGGGTTCGCGTTCGACATCAAGCAGTACTTGAACGAGCGCATCGAGGAGCTGCTCGCCGGGACGGGCGCGGCCCTCGTGGTGAAGGTCCGCGGCGCCGACCTCGCGGCGGTCGAGCAGGCGGCGCTCGCCATCGCTGCGCGCGTGCAGCAGGTGCCGGGGGCGATCGACGTGCAGGCGCCCGGGGCGCTCACCGCCCCGGGGGTGCGCATCCGGCCGCGGCGCGACGCGCTTTTGCGGCTCGACGTGCCGGCGGAAGCGGTGGGACGCGCGCTGCGCAGCGCCTTTGGCGGGCTCCCGGTCGGCCGGCTCGTCGAGGCCGAGCGGCAGGCGGACATCGTCGTGCGGCTCGCGAGCGACGTCACGGCCGACCCGGCTAGGCTCGCCGACCTGCCGGTCGCCACGGCTGGCGGGCGGCTCGTCCCGCTCGGCAGCGTCGCCGACGTCCGGATCGAGCCGCTGCGCACGGCTATCGCGCACGAGGACGGCGTGCGCACGGTGCCCGTGCGCCTCGACGTGCGGGGCCGGCCGCTCGCGGCGGTGGCGCGCGACGTGGCGCGGGTGGTGGCGGAGACGCGGCTCCCCCCCGGCGTCTACGCCGAGGTGAGCGGGGAGTACGCGGCCGCGGAGGCGGCGCGCCGGCGCCTGCTCGGGCTCGGCGTCGTGGCGCTCGTCGGCATCTTCGCCCTGCTCCTGCTCGACTTCGGCTCGGCGCGCCTTGCGGCGCTCACGATGGTGAACGTGCCGCTCGCCTTCGTGGGGGGCATCGCGGCCGTGGCG
>Ga0209581_1002925_pt1 | contig 15425 bp, 7 predicted proteins | sample Coa_R2_FD_187160 | JGI IMG/M metagenome (GOLD analysis project Ga0209581, IMG submission 187160) | Surface soil microbial communities from Centralia Pennsylvania, which are recovering from an underground coalmine fire - Coalmine... | ecosystem: Environmental > Terrestrial > Soil > Unclassified ...
GGGAAGAGGGCGAAGCAGAAATCGAGAAATCTGGCGCGGGATTGACGGTGATCGTGCGCGTAGGCGGATTCGGATCCGTCAGGTTTGCATTGTCCGTGACGGTGAGAGTGGCGGTGTACGTGCCGGCTGCAGCGTAGGTAACGTTGCCCGGGGTAGCGACCGAGCTGGAACTTGGGGTGCCGCCAGGGAAAGTCCAGGAATAACCCGTGATGGTTCCGTCGGGATCGGTGCCCGTGCCGGAGAAAGAGACCGATTGTCCCGCGGTGATGGTCACGTTGGAGGAAGGACTTGTGATCGTGCCCGTTGGCGGAATATCGGCGGGCGAGGGAGTCAACTGGACAAACTGCGCGACCGACGGAACGCCGGCCGAATTCAAGATGAACAACAGATAGTAGCCCGGAGGAGCAATATTTCCGTTTGGAGGAGCAGTGACGTTGAGGACGCCGCTGCCTGCCGTGAACGTCAGGCCAACGAGGCGTTGTTCCATGTCGAAAGCGTGCGTCGGGGCTCCGGGACGAATGAGGACGACGGAAGAAACAGAAGCAGCGTCGGGTGTTTGGACCTGGAAGGAGGAACCGTAACCGATGCCGGTGGATGGCACGCCGGTAATGGTGGGACGCGTCGCAAGCGAGCCGTCGGAATTGAAGAGGTAAGCCGGCGAGTAGATCTCGATATGTTGCTCGTAGGTGCCGCGAGCGGGATTACCACCGATCACCAGAACCGTGCCGTCGGGAAGCAACAGCGAGTTCGAGTGATATAGCCGGGGATACGCGTTCTGCCCCGCCGAGCTGAACGTGTTGGAAACGGGATCATACAAGTCGGCCTTGAGGCTGGCGGTGGTGGTGTCCTCGTCGTTCAGCGAGCCGCCCAAAGCGATGACCTTGCCGTTCGGCAGAATCGTGGCGTTCATTTCGATGCGCGCCTGGGACATGTTGGGCCCATAAACCCATTTGGGCGAAGAGGCGGAGAGATCGATCAATTCAGTGGTGTTGGTGGCGGGGCTGCCGCCGCCCATGATCATCACGACGGGTTTGTAGTTGTTCGCGGGGTTCAGGGGAAGCAGGACCGAAGTGCCGTAGGTGCGCGTGCCGCTGTACTGCGTCGTGGCAACAACCGAAGACCAGGTGCGGGTGGAAGGATCGAAATAGCGCGAACTGGTAGTGGAACCGGAGTAGAACACTTTTCCGTTGGGAATCAGGTGCATGCGCGGATAGAGCGGAGGCGTAAAAGGAGATGAGTAGGTTGTGCTCCAACCCGAACCGGCCGTATAAATCTCGACGGTGGAATTGGTATTCCCGTTTTCATCGAGACCGGAAAAGGTCATGACCGAGCCGTCGGAAAGAGTCGTAACCGTGGGATACCAGCGGCCGTGCGCCATGTTTTGAACGTCCGTGAACTGCCCCGTTGCAGGGTCGTAAACGGAACTCTTCAGTTCCCCGTGGAATGGGTCGTATTGCAGCGTGCCGCCGTTGACAAAAGCGCGGCCATCGGAAAGAACGACCATGCCGTTGCAAAACATGTCCCAGTTGACCGGCTGCGTGGTGATGGTCCCCGTGGCGGGATCAAAGACGGCAGCCTGGAAATTTGTGTTGGTCGGCACGTTGCCGGAGCCGGAGACGATGAGGACTTTGCCGTTGTGCAGCAGCGCCGCATGAACGGGATTGATGGGCATGAGATTGGGCAGCGTTTGCCACTGCCCTTGAACGCTGGCCTGTGCGGCAGCGCGCGGGGCCATCGCCAGGGTGAACAGAGCCAGGAAGGCCGTCACCAGGACAAGTTTCCCATCCGTGAAAAAACGGCAGCCGAAGGAAACGCGAAGGGTGGAAAGGGTCACGGGAAGTCCTCCTGGGCAAAGGCGCCCCACCGACCAATCAAGATTAGGGATCCGAGGGTACTGGGAATTGGGCCTGGCCCGATGGGACGGCGAAGCTGCGTGGGGACACACAAGCCACTGCCAGGTCCAAGGGCAAAATTTAGTTGTGGCACTTTATCAGCCAAACTTGTGACCGAATAAGTCCAAATATTGCAACGACTTCCTTCCGTGAACGCGGAAAGAGACTTTAGAAAGTATGAAACGGATTTCCACGGAATCTGATGCTGCCGGCCGAAGACCTATTCGGACACCGATTCTTCACGCGCGGCCAAGGACGAGCCGGTCGATGCGGCGGCTGACGTCGCGAAGGTAAGCTTCATCCCCTTTATCGAGTTCGGCGATGACACTGCCGGAATAGCCGACCGCCGCAAAAGCCTCCCGGACCGCCAGCCAGTCCACGTCGCCGTCGCCGAGGTTCACCCATGCGTACCCGTCTGGCTTGCGCTTGAAGTCCTTGAGATGAACTTTCACGATGCTCTTGCCGAGCGTGCGAATCCAGTCCTGGGGATAGCCGTAAAACACGACGTTGCCGACATCGAACCACGCTTTCACCCACGGGCTGTGGAATTCGCCGATGTACGCGGCCATTTCGAGCGGGCTGAGCAGAAATTTGTTCCAGACTTCTTCGATTGCGATGATGACTTGCAGCTCCTCGGCGAGAGGCAGGAGCTTGCGGATTTGCGCTTGCGAGCGCGCCCACGCTTCGCGGTAAGAAGTCTGCGGAGTGACGACCGCCGGAACAAGCAGGACGGCGTCCGAACCCCACAGCTTGGCGTTGTGCAGCGAAGTGCGCATTCCGGCCATGCTCTTTTCCACGACGGCGGGATCGCCGGAAGAGAGCGGATACTTCCAGTGGTCCATATTCATCACCGAGTCGATGCGAATGCCCGCAGCCTCGGCGGCTTTCTTCATTTCCTCGGCTTCGCGCGGGTCGCTGGTGGTCGGCGCTTGGACGACCTCGAATCCGGCGTCCCGGATGATCTTGAAGCGATCCGCGTTAGTGAAATTGCCCGCAACCATGTCCAAAACGAGTCCCTTTTTCAGGGACAAGTTTGCCGCTTTCGGATTCGCTTCTTCGGCTCGCGCAAATTCAGGGACAAGAGACTCGACACCGGAACGCGCGAGACCAAGAGAACAGGCGGCGGTCAGCGAGGACTTCATGAAGTTGCGGCGGGATGAGCGGAACATTCGTGGATACCTCCGTGTGGACGATCCGGACAACGTCGGATTGTCCTGGCCTTCGCGCGTTAACGCAGCTTGTTCAAATTGATCTTCGGATCAAAAACTTCCTTCGATTTCAAAGTCTCCTCCCACGTCACCTCGCGTCCGGTGTACGCCGCGGTGCGGGCCATGATGCAGGAAAGAGCGGACTCGGCGCCTTTCGCGGCCTGGTTGTGAAACTTGCCGGTGGTGATGCTCTCGACAAATGCCTTCTTCTTCTCGGGATCGGCAAACTCGAGATTCGAAGTGAATTTTCCGCTGGCGGAAAACTTTGCGTCGGCGGATTCCTGGCCGGAGCCGGCGGCCTGCCAAGGCTCATCGCCCCAAATGCCGAGCGGGCCCGTATAAGGGGACTGCGAAACGCCCTTGGTCCCGAAGAAGCGTTCCGTCACGTCCCACCAGCCTTTGGCGAACTGCGTGGAACTGAAGGTGACATCCACGCCGTCCGGATAGTGGAAGAGCACGTTGTAATTTCCGAAAACGTCTCCGTCCGGCGGACGGCCTTGGCGTCCACCGGAGGCGCTCGCCTTCAAGGGATGCGCCTGGAGAATCCAGTTGCAGATGTCGATGACGTGGATGTTTTGTTCCACGATGATGTCGCCGGAAAGGGCGCGGTCGTAAATCCAGTTGCGGAGCCGGCGCTCGGCGGGAGAAGCCTCTGGCCAGGCGGGCCGGTCAATATAGCCTGAAAGGTAGTGCGCTTCGCCGCAGACGATCTTGCCGAGAGCGCCGTTGTGAATGCGCCGCACGAGTTCGACGAAGGGCGGGCAATCACGAATCTGGAAGCCGACGTCGAGGCTGAGCTTCCCTTCCGCGCGTTTGCCGATTTCGATCACTCTAAGCGCGCCCGGCACGTCCACGGCGACGGGCTTTTCGCAATAGGCGTGCTTGCCCGCGGCGACGATCGCTTCCAGGTGCTGCGGATGAAAATACGGCGGCGTGGCAATGACCACGGCATCGACTTCCCGCGAAGCCGCGATTTCTTCGTAAGCTTTGGGGCCGGCGAAAAGCTGTGAAGAAGCCAGAGCCGGGTAGCCCTTGGGCTGCTGCAGCTTGTCGAAATAGTCCCTTGCTTTGTCGAGCTGGTCCTGAAAGAGATCGGCCAGGGCTACGACGCGTGCGTTGCCGGTGTCCACGAGATTGCCGGCATCTTCGGTGCCGCGCCCGCCGCAGCCCAGCAACCCCACACGGACCGCGGAGTTGGCTTGCGTGCCGCGTACCAACTCTGGCCGAAGTAACAGAAACGCCGCGGATGCCGCCGCGGAGCCGAGGAATGTGCGGCGATCCACGGCGCCTGAAGGGCTTGTGGAATCAGTCTTTCGATTGGAGTCCTTCTCCATGTTTCCCTCCGAGACACGCATTGCCAAGAAACGCTAACCGATCAGCTTCCCCAAATACGCTTTTGCGGCCCGCACGTCTGCCATTTGCTGCGGACCGGAAATTTCGCGCTCGATGGTGACGGCGCCACGATAGTCCAGTTGTTTCAGGCGTTCGATGATTCGCGGGAAGTCCACTTTACCCTGACCGATGGGAACCTCCTTGCCCAACTCCTTCGGGTTGGTGGGCCAAAGACCATCCTTCGCATGAATCCCTTGCACGTATGGACCGAGCAGCTCGATGGCGTCGGCGGGATTGGCCTTGCCATACAAAATGAGATTGGCCAGGTCGAAGTTGACGCCCTGATTGTCCAGCCCGACGTCCTCGATCGCGCGGATCAACGTAATGGGAGTTTCCTGCCCCGTCTCGTAGCGAAAATTCTGGCCGTTGCGCTTGCAGTAGGAGGCAACTTCGCGAATCGCAACTACCGTTTCTTGGTAGGGAATGTCGTTTGGATTTTCGGGGATGAAACCGCAGTGCGTCTGAACGGCGGAGATTCCGCAGCTTTTCGCGAAATCAGACGCCTTCTTGATATGCGCAATGCGCGCCGCCCTGGTTTCGCGCGGCACCAAACCGATGGTCAGGGGCCCCTCGTAAAAATCCCACACTTCCCTGCCGGGTCCGCCGACGACCAGAGATGTCGCTTCAATTTCGTACGTATCGAGCGCGCGGCGCAGAGGGCCCGCCAACTCCGCATCGACGTTGTCCAAATACACCTGGCAGGTTGGCAATCCGAGCTCGCGGACCTTCCGCAACGCCGCGTCTGGATCGGAGCCGATGCCGAGGATCAACCCGAGACGCAGCGGCTTCTTACCCTCGTTGGCCGCCACCACCGGAGCAGACTGGTAGGGAACCGGACCGATGCAGGCGGGCGGAGGCCAGGAATGCGCGCCGCGCACCGCGCCCATGCCGGCCGCCAAAGCGCCGGCTGAGGTTTGAAAAAATGCGCGACGGTTCTGTCTGCTCATGGCAAGTTCCCTGGCGTGTGCCGCTGCGGATTGTACGTCTTCTGCCGGTCTCGGACGAAGAACTCTTTCCAGCGCATCCTGTCGCCCCTGCTGCCCCAAGAAAGTCAAAAATAAACGAAACTTTCAGAAAAATTATGCGTCCATACAGAAGTCGGGGAACCGGTCGGGACCTTTGTGTTCAGGGGTGGAAAAGATGAATCCATTTCACAAGCGGTTGAGCGTGTTGTTGTGCCTGGGCTTTGCGATCCTGCTTTGCCTGAGTGTGTGGCCGGGCAAGCTGGAATCTTCCGCCGCGGCGGAAAAGGACGCGGCCGGGCCAACGCGCCTGTTGCGGTACGCGGATATTTCGAAGGACAAGGTCGTCTTCGTCTATGCGGGCGACCTTTGGACGGCATCGCGGGAAGGCGGCGCGGCCAAGCGCCTGACCTCGCACGAGGGCGATGAGCTGTTTCCCAAATTTTCGCCGGACGGTAAATGGATTGCGTTCACCGGCGAATACGACGGCAACCCGGACGTGTATGTGGTGCCGACGGAAGGCGGCGAGCCGAAACGGCTGACCTACCACCCCTCAAATGACATCGTGCTCGGATGGACGCCAGACGGCAAGGACATCCTGTTCCGTTCGGACCGCTACAGCGCGCCTCCGGCACGCTACACGAAGCTGTTCCTCGTTTCGCCGGAAGGCGGCCCGGCGCGCGCGCTGCCCGTTCCCCGCGGCGACCTGACGAGTTTCTCTCCCGACGGCACGAAGATCGCCTACAGCGAGACGTCGCAGGAGTTCCGCACCTGGAAGCGCTACCGCGGCGGATGGAGCCTGCCGATTGCCATCTACGACCTGAAGAAGAACACCTACGAAGAAGTCCCGCGGGCGGGCAGCAGCATGGATATGTTCCCGATGTGGCACGGCAACAAAATCTACTTCATCAACGACAGCGATGGAGTGATGAATCTCTACAGCTACGATCTGGGCTCGAAGCAGAGAAAAAAGCTGACGGACTACAAGGAATACGACATCAAGTGGCCCAGCCTGGGACCCGACGCCATCGTGTACGAGAACGGCGGGCTGCTCTACGCCTACAGCCTGGACAGCGGCAAGATCAACGAATTGCCGATCCTCGTCCACGCGGAAGAACTCGAGGCGCGCCCCGAATTCAAGAACGTGGCCAAAAACATCGGGAGTTTCGCGCTTTCGCCCTCCGGCGCGCGGGCCGTGATGGAAGCGCGAGGAAACGTGTTCACCGTTCCGGCCGAACATGGGAACATCCGCACGCTGACCACGGAACATTCGAGCATTCATGAACTGAATCCCGTGTGGTCGCCCGATGGGAAGTGGATCGCCTACTTGTCCGACAAAACGGGCGAATATGAGCTCTATACGCGGCCGCAGATGGGCGGCGACGAAACGCGCATCACCACCGACGGAGGAATCTACCGGTACGGGCCCGTCTGGTCTCCCGACAGCAAGAAATTGCTGTATTGGGACAAGGAGCATCAACTCTGGTACGTCGGCATCGAGGAAAAGAAGCCGGTGCTCGTGGACAAGTCCGGCTACGGGGACATCAACGACGCAAGCTGGTCTCCGGACAGCTTGTGGATTGCGTACTCGAAGCCGCACCGGCGCGGTTCGAACGACGTCTTCCTGTACTCGCTTGGAACCAAGAAGGTCACGGAAGTCTCCAGCGGCTTCTACAACGACAGGAACCCGAGCTTCGACAGCAACGGAAAATATCTGTATTTCATCTCCACGCGGTACTTCTATCCGAGCATGGGGCAGCTCGACCAGCGCTTCAATTACTACTCGACCGACGGCATTTTCGCGGTGACGCTCAAGAAGGACGAAGAGTCGCCGTTCAAGCCGCAAAGCGACGAAGAAAAGATCGCGGAAGAAAAGAAGGACAAGAAAGAGGAAAAGAAAGCGGAGCCGGCCAAGAACGGAGAACAAAAGAACGGCGAGGAGAAAGAAAAGAAGGAAGCCGAGGGCGTCAAGCCGATTCAGATCGATCTCGACGGCATCAAGGACCGCGTCTTCCCCGTGCCGATGCAGGCGGGAATCCTGAGCGCTCTGGCGGCGCGCAAGGACAAGTTCTTCTACATAGCCACGCCGCAGGAAGCGCGCGAGTTCGGATCCCCGGATCAGCGGCCCAGGAACGTGCTGCGCGTCTATGACGTGACCAAGCGCGAAGACAAGGCGTTGCTTGAAGGAATCGATGGGTACGACCTGGACAAGGACGGGAAAAAGGTCATCTACAAGGCGGGGCCGGTGTACGGAATCGTGGACGCGGTTCCGGGCAAAGCGAAAGTCGGCGAAGGCAAGCTGAACCTCAGCGACATGCAGGTGAAAGTGGATCCGCGGGAAGAATGGAGCCAGATTTTCCACGAGGCGTGGCGAATCGAGCGCGATTTCTACTGGGATCCCAACATGACCGGCCACGACTGGAAAAAAATTGGAGCGCGCTACGAAGCTTTGCTGCCGTGGGTGGCTCATCGCAGCGACCTGAACTACCTGATCGGCGAGATGATCTCCGAGCTCAGCACTTCGCACACCTACGTCGGCGGCGGAGATCAGCCGGACCGCCCGCACGTCAGCGTCGGGATGCTCGGTGCGGACTACGAAGCGGACGGCGGGTTCTACCGGATTGCGAAGATTTATCCGGGAGAAAACTGGAGCGAGGCCACGCGGTCGCCGCTGACCGAGCCGGGAGCGAAAGTGAAGGGGGGCGATTACCTGATTGCCGTGAACGGTCAGGAAGCGCGCGCGAATCAGGACATCTATGCCTATTTCCAGAATCTTGCCGAGAAAATTGTCACGCTGAAAGTCAACAGCAAGCCGAGCGAAGAGGGCGCGTGGGAAATCACCGTGAAGCCCACGGGAAATGAAAGCGGCGTGCGCTACCTCGACTGGATCGACAACAACCGCCGTAAAGTCGAGCAAGCCACCGGCGGCCGAATCGGCTACATGCACGTGCCGGACACCACCATTCCCGGCATCATCGCGTTCGACAAGCAGTTCACCGCGCAACTGGACAAGGACGGAATCATCGTGGACGAACGGTACAACTCCGGCGGACAGATTCCGGATTTCTACACGGAAAAATTGAAGCGCCAACTGCTGGCGATCGTCGCGCCGCGCGACACCGACGACATCCCGTGGCCTCCGGTCGGAATTTACGGGCCGAAGGTGATGATCGTCAACGAGCTGGCCGGCTCCGGCGGCGACGCATTCCCGTGGTTCTTCCACCGCGAGAAGATTGGCCCCATTGTTGGAACGCGAACCTGGGGCGGCCTCGTGGGCATTGGCAACGTCGTGCCGTTGCGCGACGGCGGGTTCGTCACCGCGCCCGGCTTCGGCTTCTGGAGCACGGATAACGGCGGCGAATGGGTGGTGGAAAATCACGGCGTCGATCCGGACTACGTGGTTCCTCAGCGGCCGGACCTGGTCGTCAGCGGCCATGATCCGCAACTGGAAAAGGCCATTGACGTGGCGAAGGAAGCCTTGAAGGAGTACAAAGGCATTCCGGCGCGGCCAAAGTATCCGTCGGTGAAGAAGTAATCGGCGGCCAAAGTAATCGGCGGCCATCCGTGCGCCGGGTACAAATGGCACTGATTCTCCGGTAGCCATTGGCGAAGAGAAATGGCCCGCCCTTGGTCCACGAGGGTGGGCTTCTCTTTTTTCCCTCCCAGAAAAATGAAAACCGCGCGTGCGACTCCTGTAAAATCGGGGCCGGACCGGCGAATGTGCGAAGCGATTCGCCGCCAAAGTTTCAGGAGACACCATGAACACGCGAATTTTTCGATGGATGGCAGTGGCCGCCGCGGCTGCGTGGCTCTGCGCATGCCCGCAGCTCGCCCACGCGCAGGCAACTTTGCCGAGCGAAACGCCGGCAAAGTTTGAGCCGGTAACCAGCAGCTTCGACTACGGCCGCCGCGACGTGATGATTCCGATGCGCGACGGAGTGCGGCTGCACACCGTCATTCTCATTCCCAAGGGCGCGAAGAACGCTCCGATGCTTCTGACGCGCACTCCCTACAATGCAACCGAGCTGACCAGCCATGCCGCGAGCGCCCACCTGGGACCGATTCTCTTCGGCTACGACAACGCGCTCGAAGTGATCCTCCAGGGCGGATACATCCGCGTCGTGCAGGACGTGCGCGGGAAGTACGGCTCCGAGGGTGACTACGTCATGAACCGGCCGTTGCGCGGCCCGCTCAATCCGACCGAGGTCGATCACGCCACGGACACCTACGACACCATCGACTGGCTCGTCAAAAACGTGCCGGAAAGCAACGGCAAGGTCGGCATCCTGGGAATTTCCTACGACGGCTTCACCACGCTCATGGGACTCGTGAATCCTCATCCCGCGCTCAAGGTCGCGGTTCCGATGAATCCGATGGTGGACGGATGGCGCGGCGATGATTGGTTCCACAACGGCGCGTTTCGCGAACAGAACATGCCCTACATCTACGAGCAGGAAGCGACCCGCGACAACTCCGCGAAATGGTGGGTCAGCCATTTTGACGACTACGACGAATACATGAGCGCGGGCTCTGCCGGCGATCTGGGCAAGGCCAAAGGCCTCGATCAGGTCGGCTTCTGGCGCAAGATTCTCGAGCATCCGGCCTACGACGCCTTCTGGCAGGAACAAGCCGTGGACAAAATCCTCGCCAGGGAACCGCTGAAAGTCCCCACGATGCTCGTGGACAGCTTGTGGGATCAGGAAGACATCTACGGCGCGATCGCCGTGTACAAGGCAATCAAGCCCAAGGACACCGGCAACGACAAAGTGTATCTGGTGCTGGGACCGTGGCATCACGGCCAGGAAATTGAGGACGCGAGCTCCCTCGGCGCGCTCAAGTTTGGCAGCGACACGGGACTCTACTTCCGCGAGCACATCCTGGCGCCCTTTCTGGCCAAGTATCTGAAAGACGAAGCGCCGCAAACCCCGATCGCGCCGGTCTATGCCTTCGAAACGGGAACGAATCACTGGAAGAAGCTCGACTCCTGGCCCGCGGGATGCGAGAAGGGCTGCGCCATCGAGAAAAAGCCACTGTACCTGAGAGCGGGATTGAAGCTGAGTTTCGACGCGCCGAAGCCCGGCGACGCCGCGTTCGATGAATATGTGTCGGATCCGGCGAAGCCCGTTCCCTACCGCGCGCGCCCGATTCAGCCGGTGGGCTACACCGACGGGATGACGTGGTCCCAGTGGCTCGTGGACGATCAGCGCGAGCAATCCGGCCGGCCGGACGTGGCCGTCTTCGTCTCGGACGTACTCACGTCCCCCATGAAGATCAGTGGCGAGCCCATCGCGAATCTCGTCGCCTCCACCAGCGGGACCGACTCCGATTGGGTTGTCAAGCTCATCGACGTCTATCCCGACGAAGTCGCCGGCCAGCCGTCCATGGGCGGATACCAATTAATGGTCGCGGCGGACATCTTCCGCGGCCGCTACCGCGAAAGCGTCGAAACGCCCAAAGCGATTGAGCCCAACAAGCCGCTGCTCTACAAGATCGCCTTGCCGACGGCCAATCACGTCTTTCTGCCCGGGCATCGCATCATGGTGCAGGTGCAATCGAGCTGGTTCCCGTTGTACGACCGCAATCCGCAAACGTTCGTGCCCAACATCTTCTGGGCAAAGCCGGAAGACTACAGGAAAGCGACGCAGCGGATCTTTCATTCCGCCGACGAGAAGAGTTTTGTGGAGTTGCCGGTCGTGGTCGTCCGCTGAAAACAGTTTCGCGTCGCAGGTCGGCACGATTGGTCATTGCGCGGGCGCGGGAAGGCCCGAGGAATCTGCTTTTCCTGGATTTTGGCGAAAAGCAGATTCCCCGCTTTTATCTGCCCTCGTTAGCTGCCATCAGCTGCATCCGGAAAAGTCCAGCCGCGCGACATTCGTCGTGGTTGCCGGCGTGACCTTCAGCGGTTGCGCATTGATGTCCTTCGACGTGGTCAGTTCCGAGGGAGAGCAGCTCGGCGTCCCGCCGCTCATCGGCTTCGCCGCGATCGCGTCCACCGTGAACAATACATCGCCGGCCGCCGGCGCCGTGTAGCTGACCGAACCCGCGGAGAAAACGCCCACGTTGGGATTGCTCGCCGGAACGACCAGCGTGTACTGCGCGCAATTCGAACCGGCCGGGCTTCCCGTCGGGCAGTTCGTGCTGCTCGAAACGGAAATCGGCGAAGTCGAATCCACCTCCGGGCTCGTCGTCGTGGCCTGGATCGTCTCGAGCGGAATCGTCAGCGTCCGCGAAGTGCTCCCGGCCGTAACCGACTGCAGCGCCGAAAGCGATACGTCAATCTGCGCCGGCGTGCCCGCATTCGTGGCCGTCACGAAGCCTTGCAGCGTGGCGGGGGCCGTCGCGCCGGTCTCCGCGATCAGCGGAATCGCGCCCAGTGAAGTCCCGTTCGGCACGTTCAGCACCGCCGTCGCGTTGTACGGCAAATTGTTCGGCCCGACCGCCACGGCCACCACGTCAAACGGGCCGAGCGGCAGCGGGCAGAACCGGAAGTTTCCGTTCGCGTCCGCCATCGCTTCCATCACGATGCGGTTCGTTCCGGTGTTGTCTGGCTGTTCCACGGCCACCAGAACCTTGCCGTTGATGGGCGCCTTCGTCACCGAGTCCACAATCTGTCCGCTGATCCCGGAATTGTTCGTGCTGACCTGCGAAGCGGTAAGCGCGGGCTTCAGGCGGTACGCGCCGTTCCCTTCCCGCACAATCGAAGCGCACGCGTTGAAATCGATGTTCAGGTCAACGCTTTGCCCCCCTTGCACCTGGATCGGCCCGCCCAGCACCTGCCCGGGCGGAATCTTCAGGCCAGTGTTGGCCTGGCTGCTCAGGTCCAATTGCTCGATGGTGGTGTTGTCCGAAAGAACCACGCAGTTGTAGCCGTGCCCGGCGCAGGTGTTCTGCGAGGGAACCGCGTCGCTGGCCGCGGGCGTGTTGGAGACCAGCAGCAGCCGAATCTGCTGATAGCTTCCCGCGGGCAGTTGCGCCGAACCCAGTTGCGCCAGGACGCACGTTGTGTCCGCGGGCGCAAAAAGATCGATCTGCTTCGGCGCGGACGCGAGCTGAGGAGCAAGCTCCTGCCAGCCGCCGCTGTTGTCATCCGCCGTGGCGCTGATGTTGGCTTGAACCGATCGGACAGTTACATACACATGGCTGAACGAGCCGGGCGCAACCGTCGTCATGCCGACGGGCGCCTTGCAGCTCGGCGGGTCGCTGATGCTGACCACCACCGTTCCCATCGCGCTGCTCGGCGGCGGCGTGGAACTGCCGCCGCAACTGAACGCCACGATGCTGATTGCGACGGCGGAAACAACCAGAAGCACTGCGGAACTGCGTCGAACCAGAAAACTCGCAAGGGATGAAAGGCGAATCACAATCTCCTCCCGAAGTGGTAGAAGTGCCGATTCTCTGGTGGGAGGCCCGCGAGGAAGGACAACCACAACCGGCAGAGTCGGCCTCAGCAATTACCCCAAACAAAAAGCCTGCCTAGAGGCACAACACGACGCTCGGTTCTACCGCAAGTTTCGCGCCACGTTTTCGATTTGACAAGTCAATTAAGAAAAAGAACTTAGTGAAAAGAGTGGAAGCGGAACACAAGTCAAAATTACCAACCGTTCGTAAAAGAGACCAACGCTCGCGCAGCTTAGGTCGTAAAACTCTTAGTACAATGCGCCGGATTCAACGCAATCTCCCCAACCCGGCCCGCTCCCACTCCGCAAGATCGTCTAAGTCCTCTGGTTTGCTGGTGCCGGAGGAGGGAGTCGAACCCACACGACCTTGCGGTCAGCGGATTTTGAGTCCGCCGCGTCTGCCATTCCGCCACTCCGGCCGGGGCAAGACTCAACATAACACGCAAAGCCGCAGCGGCTCAACGCCTTCCCAAGGACTCGCCTTCGCTACACAGTCCCCCCGGAAATCCCAGCCCTCGAATTTCCGGCATCCCGGCACTCTCTCGAGTGTCGTTAGTCTTTTTGTAATTGACTCATGTGTTATCTCTGTGGTAAAATTCGCCATGAAACTCAGCCTCCACTCCCCCCCGTAGCCTTTTCCCCGGGCCATTCCCCGCCATCGTCCACGCCTCGTCTAACTCCTTTAGAATCCGCACTTCCACATCTCCATCAAAACAAAGCACTTCATCGCCCTTTATCTCCTTTAGAATCTGCACTTACGCAAAAAGGGGAGGGGGGCTCCCCCCTGCCTTCTTCAATTTACCTCCCTGCCTCCCTGTCTTATCTTGGAGCCGCGGCAGTTTTCCACAGTGGCCAAGCCCCTCTGGACGCCGGACCTCCGGAACTGTAGGCTTAGGGTGCGCACTTGGCGGCCGCCGCTCACGGTCCCTCGCCTTAGGCCAAGTGCCCCTCCGAGGATCGTTATGGCCGTGATGATTCCCCTTACCCCAAGCGCCCGCATCGAGCGTCGGGATCTTCCTTTCTGGATGGACCGCGTCCTCGAAAAGCTGGAAAAGGTCCGCCAATCGCCGGACGCGCACGCCGTCCACGACCTGCGCGTGGCCCTGCGACGATGCCGCTCCCTCGCCGCCGTCATGCAGGAGGTGGACGCCCACCCCGCCTGGGAGGAGATGCGCAGAACCGGACGAAAGCTCTTCCGCGTCCTGGGCGATCTGCGCGACGCGCAGGTGCAGGAGGCGTGGGTGAAGCAACTCGCGCCGGAAGGCGATCCGGTTGGGGTTCGCCTGCTCGATCGCGTCAGGAGCGAGGAAGAACGCCTCCGGGAAGCGGCTCTTCGGAAAGCCGCGAAGTTCGATGACAAGCACTGGAGGCATCTCGCGAAGGTGCTGGCGCACAGAGTTCGGCTTGTTCCCCCCGGAAGTCCCGCGGCGGGCTGCCTGGCTCTGGAACGCATGGAAGAGGCCAGAGAACTCCACCGAAGGGCGCTGCGAACGGAGCGGCCGAAGCCCTGGCACAAGCTCAGGATCGGAATGAAGCGGTTCCGTTACGCGGTGGAGGGAATCCTGCCGGAGCAGCACGCCGCGTGGAGCGAGGACCTGAAGCGCGTGCAGGATTTGCTGGGCGACGTGCACGATTTGGACGTGCTGCTGGAGCTTGTCCGCGAGGAAGCGGCCGACGATTCGACGGACCATCTCGGAGAATGGGTCGAGCGAATCGAAAAGGAGCGGTCCGCGCGGATTGACAATTACCGGCAGGTGACGCTCGGCACGACGAGCCTGTGGAACCATTGGCGCCTTGGCCTGCCGAGCAACGGCAATCTCGAAATCGCGGTAATGGAGCGGCTGCGGACGACGCAACGGGCCTGCGATCCCCACCGGCGCAAGACCGCGCAAACGGCGCGCTGGGCGAAAGCGATTTTTGAAGCGTTCCAGCGTGCGCAGTGCGGGCCCCTGTTCTCCGATCCCAAAATGCTTCGCGTCTTCGAGGCGGCAACGATTCTCCACGGGATTCACCCGCAGGAGAGCGAGCAGGCGCAGCCCAGGGAAGCCAGGAAATTCCTGGCAAAATTGCCCGCGCCGCCGGAATGGACCGCCGAAGAATGGAATCTGGCCGGATGGGCGATTCGCTGCCATCGCGGAAAAGAGCCCAAGGGCAACGGAGGATTTGCGCAACTGAGCGCCGAGCAGAAAAAGAGAGTTTTCTTGTTTGCGGGGATGCTGCGCGTGGCGCGCGCGCTGCGAAAAATCGGCGCGATGCCAGGCAAGGAGCTGCGGGCGGAACTGCTTCCCGACGTCGTGAAACTGTACGTTCCTGAGCTGCCGGATGCTCCCGAAGCCGAACTGAGACTGAACGACGCAAAGCATTTGCTGGAGCGCGGCCTGGGCAAGCCGCTGCTGTTCGCGCCGGCCAAAGTCGAGCAAAAGACTTTAACGCCTCCCGAGAAGAAACCTCTCCTCGTAAGGGCGGCAGCCGCTTCGGATTAGCTTATTTCGTTCGCGGACTCCCCTTCTTAGTGCACTGCCGCAGGAGCTTGGGAGTCGCGAGCCAGAGGAGAATTCCCGCCGGCGGAGAAAG
>Ga0209581_1002929_pt1 | contig 15402 bp, 12 predicted proteins | sample Coa_R2_FD_187160 | JGI IMG/M metagenome (GOLD analysis project Ga0209581, IMG submission 187160) | Surface soil microbial communities from Centralia Pennsylvania, which are recovering from an underground coalmine fire - Coalmine... | ecosystem: Environmental > Terrestrial > Soil > Unclassified ...
GGCGGGAGCCAGAGAACAGTGCTGTCATTCCCGCGAAGGCGGGAGCCAGAGAACAGTGCTGTCATTCCCGCGAAGGCGGGAGCCAGAGAACAGTGCTGTCATTCCCGCGAAGGCGGGAATCCAGGCTTATAAAACACCTTAGCCTGGTAAACAACCAGCAAAGATAAAGCGTGCGTTTGAGTATGGATATAGTAAGATTTTCATATGGATTCCCGCCTTCGCGGGAATGACAGCAAGTAACTCGGGAAACAGTAACTCGGGAAACAGTAACTCGGGGAACAGCAAGTAACTCGGGAAACAGTAAGTCGGGGAACAGCAAGTAACTCGGGAAACAGTAACTCGGGAAACAGTAAGTAACTCAGGAATGACAATAAGTAATTCAGACAATGACACAATGACATGTTAAGGTTAAGGGAACGGTAGGTTAAGTTTAGGCGCAATGGCAGTAAATCCGGGGTATAAAAAGCAAGTAAACATTAAACAGCTAATTTACATTTCATCATAGATAAAACTGAGCAGTATACATGTCCGAAAAAATTCAGAAAATATTAGCCAATGCGGGTGTCGGTTCACGCCGGCAAGTTGAAACCTGGATACAGGAAGGCCGAATCACTGTTAACGGCAGAGTCGCTACCATTGGTGATCGCATGACTTATCACGACAAGGTGTGTGTCGATGGCCGGGAAATCAAACTGATCAGGAGTAAAAACCAGAAAAGTCGTGTTCTTCTTTATCACAAGCCCGAAGGTGAAATGTGTACCCGGCATGACCCTGAAGGACGTCCAACCATTTTTGAACGCCTCCCCATCATTCGTAACAGCCGCTGGATTTGCGTCGGCCGGCTGGATTTCAATACATCGGGATTATTACTGATTACCAACGATGGCGAACTCGCCAATCGCCTCATGCATCCCAGTTCGGAAATTGAGCGCGAGTATGCTGTGCGCGTACGCGGCGATGTCACGCCGGAAATCATCGGCAGACTGCAAAAAGGCGTACACCTCGAAGACGGCATGGCCCGGTTTGATCAAATAATCGATGCCGGCGGCAGCGGTTCAAACCACTGGTATCACGTCACTGTCAAGGAAGGACGCAACCGCCTGGTCCGCCGTCTCTGGGAAGCACTTGGCTTTACCGTGAGCAGGCTTATTCGGATCCGGTTCGGAAATGTGTATTTGCCCGCCGGCTTGCGCCGCGGCCAGCATATTGAGCTGCATGAAGATCAGGTGGCAGACCTGGAAAGTTTCCTGGGACAAATTCCACAGGAGAAATGACTCCCTTGCAAGAGAATCATTGTTGCCTATGAACAAGACTTTTTCCATGTGTTATTGGCACCACCGATAATAATTTTTTTTGTTTGCACAACTTGTAAATCTTGCCTAAATCGCCATCATGCAAAGCAGCATACTGTTGCTCCGTTAATGTATTCTCATTAAGAGATTTTTTAGGTTTGGACTTGATCGCATCAAGAAGCAGCTGTGCAGCGGTGATTTTTGTTGTTTTGTCTATTCCGCCCGGGATAAATAAAAATGATTTTCTTTCTTCCTTACGATCTTGCAGTTCAAATAAATAACGGTGTAATACATACAATGGTTCCTTGTATTGTTTACTTTCCTTGGGAGCATGGACATAACGCCATTCATTTAGCCAATCGGGTATATCTTTTGTTTTTTGATTTTTCGTCACATACGCATCAATCGTATTCCATAACATGTCAATTTGATGATTCATCGGGCGTCCTTTTACCATGGTTGGCGCCGCATGCAGGGCGCGATTGAATTCATCTTGAGTCATAGGGTTATCCAATTCAATGGATTTGACAAGATTGTAATACGCAGAAGAGGCGCCGCCTCTGTCAATGGCATCAAAACAAGACATATTAAAGCTTTTTGGCTTGAGTGTTTCCAGGATGTAATTGGTAAATTCAAATTTGATAAAATGAAAATAGGCTGCCTGTAATTGTGCGCCAGAAATTTGAGCACCCTTGTTATCAACATTAATTTTTTGAATTTTACCCTGCTCGTCAAGCTCTACATCAACATCGATATCAACACCCAAAGTATCTTTAAAACTTTTTTTCAACAGTTCAAGGACATCATCCTTGAATTGACGATTGTCTGCGCCATACAATTTTTTTCTTACATTAGCACTCATTTTAAAATCGTATTCTTCGCCTTTTGTTTCATCGGCCAGAATACGGACAATATTTATTAGATTACGATTCAAGTCCTTAGAGCTAAGCGGGGCATGTTCCTTGATTTCATCCTGACTCAGCAGCCAGCGATTGGCAGGCAGCGTAATAACCGCCACATGAGGGTTTCTTGCTTCTGCCTTGTGTAGCTCTGCAGTCAGATTGGTCTCAAGTTTTTTGCCTTTTGTAGTAGGCAGGTTATTAATGTAAACATGGAAAATTTCATCTGCACCCAGGGTATCTGGTGCATTAACTTTCGCCCATGCTTCAAAGAGAGGGTTTACACGCGGCAAGCCCTTGTGATATTCCCCTTGCGTACCAATACGATATTCTACAGGTAAATCTGCATTATTTTTGTATTCATATTCACGCACCGTATGCAAGCTTGTGACAGTTAACGGCTTAACATCACTGCTAGTGTATTTTTTTACCGCACCCGTCCAGGAGTCGACATCCAGTGCGGTTGTCTCATTGATTGCTTTCCCTGATATCGAAAGCTTTTTCTCGATGTCTTTTTTCAGTTTGGAGCGTGACTTTGTAGTTGTAGAATCCTTGATAAAATCTGCGGTGATTTCAAGTGCTTCATTTTGATTGGCAAAAATAGCATCTAATAGCGGTTTATATTTTTGTTTCCATTCCTTAATCGATTCTGTATCACCTTCATAACCGCGTAGCTCCTCAAGCTTTTCTTCAAAAAAATCTTCGAGTGCCAACATGACTTTTGTGTAAAAATTTCCATAAGCCCCACTTGCTCGATACGTTGCCAGATCTTGATATTTTCGGCCTTCATATTGTTTTGTAAAAAATGGTTTGAAGGGATCTTGATCTATTAATTCCTCTGGTATAAACGGTGTAATATTTGCCAGGAAACGAAAACAAAGAATATTGATTAGTTCATCAGCATTGTTAATTATTATATTTTTGCTGGTATCGATATCAGGAACAATACGTGTATTCAGCATGACTTACTCCTCGTAGATTATGATCGCTAAAGCGATTTGTTTTTTTAATTATAGCACCATGATAGAGAGGACGATTAACCACAGCCTGCGCGCGAGAGGAATATATATAAAATAATCAAATACTTGATTTGCCTCATAAATAACTTCTTATAAATAAGGCACAGGAGCAAGAGTATTGCTGAAATTATTATTAGCAATACGGAAGTAAAAGCGTGGAATGGTTTAATTAAAAATATTTTATTCAATAGTCAACAGGCTTACCTCCCAGCTTCCGCCTTCAGTTGATACAAAAGATCCAGGGCTTCTTTCGGGCTTAATTGATCGGGATTAATAGCCTGCAGCTGGGTGATGACCGGATGCTCTTTTTCCGCTTCCGTGAATAGATCTCGTTGTTCGGGAACAGGAGAATATTCCGCGATATGCACATAAGCCTGTTGTTCAAGCTCCTGCAATTTCTGTTTGGCGCGCTGAATCACGGAGCGCGGCACACCCGCAAGCTGAGCCACCTGAATGCCATAACTCTGGTTCGCAGGACCCGGCTGCACAGTATGCAGGAAAATAATCTTGTCGCCGTGTTCTGTGGCATCGAGATGCACATTGTGCACCGTGGAAATTTCATCCGCGAGCGAGGTCAGTTCAAAATAATGCGTTGCAAAAAGAGAAAACGCACGAATGCCCTGGGCCAGATAATGCGCGCACGCCCAGGCTAGCGATAATCCATCGAAAGTACTGGTACCGCGTCCGATTTCATCCATTAATACCAGGCTTTGCGCTGTTGCATTGTGCAGGATATTCGCGGTTTCAGTCATTTCCACCATAAAGGTGGAACGGCCGCTCGCCAGATCATCAGCTGCGCCAATGCGGGTAAAAATCCTGTCAATCACACCAATTCGCGCAGCGCGCGCCGGCACATAACTGCCGATATGCGCCATCAGCGTAATCAATGCAATTTGCCGCATATACGTCGATTTGCCGCCCATGTTCGGGCCGGTAATAATTAACATTCGCTGCCTGCCATCCAGTTTGACATCATTGGGCACAAATGGCTGCTGTGACACACTCTCAACAACCGGGTGCCGGCCATCTGTGATTTGAATTTCTGTTTCTTCAGTAAGCTCTGGCCGGCACCAGTTTAAATGCGCCGCCCGTTCCGCAAAATTGGCGAGCACATCGACTTCTGCAATCGCACTGGCCGAGGCTTGCATGCCGGGAATTTCCGGAATGAGCTTGTCCAGCAATTCGTCATACAACATTTTTTCCCGGGCGAGCGCACGGTCACGCGCACTCAGCGCCTTGTCTTCAAAGGCTTTCAGTTCCGGGGTAATGAAACGTTCGGCATTCTTCAGGGTTTGTCGGCGGATGTAATCCGCTGGAATGACCTGCGCCTGGGCACGGCTGATTTCAATGTAATAACCATGCACACGGTTATATCCAACCTTGAGTGTAGATAATCCGGTGCGCTGCTTTTCCTGCTCTTCCAGCTTAATTAAAAAATCACCGGCATTTTCACTCATCGCCAGCAACTCATCCAGCTCCGCATCATAACCGCGTGCAATGACACCGCCGTCACGGATCGTGACCGGTGGATTCTCGATAAAGGCGCGCGCGAGCAAATCATGCAATTCCGGATATTCACCAATCGAGTTTTTCAATGCCACTAATCTTGCTGAAGTAAAAGCATGCAGCTGCCGCTGCAGTTCGGGCAGGAGCGCAAGGGTTGAGCGCAGGGCAACCAGATCCCGCGGCCGCGCCGTCTTTAGTGCAACGCGCGCCAGTATGCGTTCCAGATCAGCGACATCACGCAGTATTTTCTGTATCGCGGCATAGCTATGTTGATCGATAAGTTGCTGAATGCTTTCCTGTCTTTCATTCAGTATGCTGCGATCGCGCAGCGGACGGTTTAGCCAGCGCTTCAGCATCCGGCTGCCCATGGCCGTGCGCGTTTGATCCAGCACCGATGCCAGCGTATTTTCCTCACCGCCGGAAAGGTTTGTAGTCAACTCAAGATTGCGCCTTGACGCTGCATCGAGAATCAGGCTCTCCTCGCGTCTCTCGATATGAATAGTGCGGATATGCGGCATGGCAGCGCGTTGCGTCTCTTTGGCATATTGCAACAGGCAGCCGGCCGCGCACAGTGCAGCCCGCATTTCCTGGCAACCGAATCCCTGCAAATCATAGGTTTGCATCTGTTCCGTCAATAAGCGTACGGATGTCTCAAAATCAAATTCCCAGGGAGAACGCCTGCGCACCTGGTTTTGATAATCGCGCAGCACAGTGTGGTCCCAGTCATCGCTGACCAGCAATTCTGCTGGCCGCAACCGCGCCAGCTCGCTGATCAGTGCTTCGTCACCCTTGACTTCCAGCAAATGAAACCGGCCGCCGCTGATATCCAGTACTGCTAATCCATAGACATGATCCAGCTGGAACAAGGCGAGTAATAAATTATCCTGATTGTCAGACAGAAAGGCAGCATCACTAACCGTGCCAGGGGTCAAAATCCTGACAACCTGTCGCTCCACTGGCCCAGCTCCCGGTTTGGGATCACCAATTTGCTCGCAAATGGCAACCGATAATCCCTGGCGTATCAGTTTTGCGATATAGGATTCCGCAGAATGAAATGGCACACCTGCCATTGGAATGGGCTTGCCGGCAGACTGTCCACGTGCTGTCAGGGTAATACCCAGCAGGCGCGCTGCTTTTTGCGCATCGTCATAAAATAATTCGTAAAAATCACCCATGCGATAAAACAGCAGTGTATGCGGATAATCAGCCTTGATACGCAAATATTGCTGCATCATGGGCGTGTGATCGCGGTAGGTATCATTCATCGATAGCGCCATGTCATAATTCCATCTAATCAAACGATTTGAAATTTTTTGCCGAAAATAACCTAAGCTTATATACCCTGACTCAGGATGAAGGTAAAGAACATGGTGAATGCATTGAGAATACTCGTCCCTGACGTGGCGAGTGAGTTAAAACAGCGCGGGTTGACCTTGGCAACCGCAGAATCCTGCACTGGCGGCGGACTCAGTTACTGGCTGACCAGCATATCGGGCAGTTCTGACTGGTTTGAGCGCGGTTATGTCACCTACAGCAATACCGCAAAAATGGAAATGCTGGATGTCAAAAAGGCTACCCTCGATCAATGGGGCGCAGTCAGCGAACAAACCGCACGCGAAATGGCGGAAGGAGCGCTGCGCAATAGCGGCACGGATCTCGGCATCGCCATCACAGGCATTGCAGGTCCGGATGGCGGATCAACGGAAAAACCCGTGGGAACTGTCTGGATAGCCTGGAGCAGGCGGAACCAGGAAACCATTACTGAACTCAATCTGTTTTCTGGCGACAGACAGGCGATACGCCTGGCGGCAATGGCAACAGCACTGGAGAGATTGCTGGAATTGGTAAAGTAACCCTGTCAGCCACATACAAGCTAAAAGGGGCGCCATGGCGCCCCTTTGCGTATCGGAATAATCCGATTATCTCACTGTGATTTCCTCAAGGTATTTTCTTGTACCTCTTCCACCACAGGCGTGGAAATGGGCTGTCTGCGTCCGCCAAACATGGATGAACAGTTGCTGCTGACTTTGGACCAGATGAATCCACCTAACTTTACAGTTAAATCAGCTACTTGCTCTCCAACACCCACTGCGCCAGTAAGAGCAACGAGGTTGAGGAGACGATCGCGGCTTTCCAGCTTTTCCTGGTCGGTTTCAGCTTGCATGTAATTCAAGAGCTCTAACGTTCCATAACTGACAGCAGTAGCAACTACCGCGAAACGCACGCCGTAATAAGCAACACCTTTGGCGATGGCACTGTTAGACGGTCTGGATGGCTGCAAATCATGACCCAGGAGCGATTCTTCGTCAGAAGCTTGCGGGCGCCGCTCTTCCTTCACTGCCAGATCTTCCATTGGGTGTGGAATACGGCTCATGTGGCCCCACATCTTCAACATCTGATCAAAGCCGACAACGATGAGCGGGAAATACTGGTTATGCAATACCCCTTCCTGTCCAGCCATCAGTAAAGTCATGCGCAGTGCTTCATACATGGCGATTGGCTCGACAACATTGGTCACTACCTTGATTCCAATCTGCAGCAAATTGCGTCCAGCTTCTTCATTGGTTTGTCCGGGCTTCTTACAGCATTCGATTAATTTTTTGGTCAATCCAAATTCCGCATAAGCAACTAATGCCGTTACTCCGGTATGCGCCAACGGATTCTGGAGAACCATACCGACTACTTGTAATGCTGGATTGTTGGAAGCCATAACAGCAGGTCCATAAGCTTCAATCAGGAAACCGACGCCAACACTGGTCGCTACCGGCGGAATAAATGAAAGCGTATATTTCACTGGTGTAAAAGCATCGAAACCGGAAAATGGATGTTTACGTTCAGTGACAGCATGAATAGCATCCATAGTAGTAATATCAGCCAGCACAAGACCGGTTCTCACCATTTCTTTATATGGCTGAGGCAGGACGTCTGGAATGAATTCGGTTGTTAAAACGGTAGTCATCGCAACACCATCTACCGTATAGCTGTAGGCAACTTGCGAAAATCTCTGCAGGGCACTCGTTCTTTCAACTTCAACAACATCGTCATGATGTTCGGTATCGGCTACAAGAATTTCATCTTCTGCTTTTCGCTTTGGTCTTGGACTGGACATTACAACTTCTCCCTTATTATTAATAAAAGTTATCACTCATCTGACAATGATTATTCTTCCTCGTTCCATTTTTATAATGTCAAAAGCGCGGGTATTCTACGGGGTGAATTCTTAAGAGAACCTTAAGAAAGGAAATATTTGATTAATTAATTTGTTATTTAACCATTGGCTTATGATCAAAAATTAATCTGATCCACCAGGTGAGCTTTGAGTTTTGAGGTTTGGATCCCGCGGTCGAGCCGCGGGACGACGCCCCAGCAAAGCCGCAGCACGTCCCGCGCATTATGCGCGGGATCCAGTCAATTTTCCTGCAATAAAACGCTTTCCCATTTGGGGATTACAGGTTATAAATAAAGTCTCCCCTGTTCCTCTGTCTCCCGATGCCTGTAACTATCCTCGGGATGCAAGGATTATGACCCACCGACAAACAATATGTAGAAGGAATACAGTATGGAAGAGAATAAAAAAAAGGCACTGGCCGCGGCGTTAAGCCAAATTGAACGCCAGTTCGGCAAAGGCACGGTGATGCGTCTGGGTGATGATGCCGCTGATGTTCCGGATATTGAAGAAATTTCCACCGGATCACTTTCGTTAGACATCGCTCTTGGCATTGGCGGATTACCCAAAGGCCGCATCGTCGAAATTTACGGACCGGAATCTTCCGGTAAAACCACCCTCACCCTGCAAGTCATCGCGGAATGCCAGAAAAAAGGCGGAACTGCTGCATTTATTGACGCCGAGCATGCGCTGGATCCTGCTTATGCCAGACGTCTGGGTGTCAATGTAGATGACCTGCTTATTTCACAGCCAGACACTGGCGAACAGGCTCTCGAAATTGCTGACATGCTGGTCCGTTCCAGCGCCATTGATGTCATTATCATCGACTCTGTTGCCGCACTCACCCCCAAGGCTGAAATCGAAGGAGAAATGGGCGACCAGCACATGGGCTTACAGGCACGTCTCATGTCACAGGCATTACGCAAGCTGACAGCCAATATCAAACGTTCTAACACGCTGGTCATTTTCATCAATCAGATCCGCATGAAGATAGGTGTCATGTTTGGCAATCCGGAAACCACCACTGGCGGTAATGCGTTGAAGTTTTACGCATCCGTCCGTCTGGATATTCGCCGTATCGGCAATGTGAAAGAAGGCGAAGAAATCATAGGCAGTGAAACACGTGTGAAAGTTGTGAAAAACAAGGTTGCGCCGCCCTTCAAACAGGCTGAATTTGACATTCTGTATAACGAAGGCATCTCGCGTGAAAGCGAAATCATTAATCTCGGCGTGCAGTTGGGATTAATCGACAAATCCGGAGCATGGTTCAGTTACAACGGGCAACGCATAGGCCAGGGCAAGGAAAATGCGCGGCAATTCCTGAAAGAACATACGGCTATTGCGAAAGAAATTGAAAATAAAATTCGCGACATCATGATAGTCCATGGCAAAGACGGATCCGCACAGAGTGAAGAGCCTGAGGAAAGCGTTGCCTAAGAAAAACCATGAGCAATAATGACAACAGCAAAGCTGCTGATCGTGACGGCCTCGAAAAAATCCGGCGTGCTGCGCTTAACTGGCTCACACGCCGTGATTATTCCCGGCATGAAATCCTGATCAAGCTTAAAACCAAAGGTTACTCTCCTAAAGACAGTGAATCTGTCGTTACTGAACTTGTTCAGACAGGGCTCATCGACGAACATCGCTTCATCGAAAATTATATCTATTGGCGCCGGGGAAAAGGTTATGGGCCACTGCGCATTTCCATGGAGCTGCAGGCTCGCGGCCTGACATCTGATGTGATTGCAGAACGATTACAGATCACCGATAATGCGTGGTTTACTGAAGCACGCAAAGTCTGGCACAAGCATTTTAAAGGCAGGCTGCCGAGCAATTTCAAAGACCGTGCCAAACAAATGCGCTTTCTGCAATACCGTGGCTACACCCGGGAACACATAGAGAGTGTGTTTGGAAGTGAGGACAGTTAAAGCGTATCGCGAGATAGAATGAATTTTGTGTGTCATTCCCGCGCAGGCGGGAATCTATCCATGGCACGATTGTGGCATTTTGTGTGTCATTCCTGCTTAGGCGGGAATCCATCCATGGCACGATTGTGGAATTTTGTGTGTCATTCCCGCGTAGGCGGGAATCCATCCATGGCACGATTGTGGAATTTTGTGTGTCATTCCCGCGTAGGCGGGAGTCCATCCATGGCGCGATTGTGGCATTTTGTGTGTCATTCCCGCGTAGGCGGGAGTCCATCCATGGCGCGATTGTGGCATTTTGTGTGTCATTCCCGCGTAGGCGGGAATCCATCCATGGCACGACTGTGGAAAAACGAATGATGGATTCCCGCTTTCGCGAGAATGACACTGAGCACTCGGGAATGACACTGAGCACTCGGGAGTGAGAATGAGCATTCGAACGTGACGCTGGTATGATATTTTGTATTTGTTACTTAATTAAAATTAAACAGTGAAAACCATGACAACAAAAATGACGCCCATAAGCAGCAATAAAATCCGCAGTGAATTTCTGGAATATTTCCGTGAACACGGACATGAAATCGTGCCCAGCAGCTCGTTAGTGCCCGGCAATGATCCAACTCTTTTATTTACCAATGCGGGCATGGTGCAATTCAAGGATGTATTCCTTGGCCTGGAATCCAGGCCCTATACACGCGCCACTTCATCACAACGCTGTGTCCGTGCAGGCGGCAAACACAATGATCTGGAGCGGGTCGGTTACACCGCACGTCATCATACTTTTTTTGAAATGCTGGGTAATTTCAGTTTTGGCGATTATTTCAAACGCGATGCCATCCGTTTTGCCTGGGACTTTCTTGTTAATCGCATGCATTTGCCGCCAGAAAAATTATGGGTCACTGTTTTTGAAGATGACAAGGAAGCTGAAGAAATCTGGTTAAAAGAAATGAAAATCGATCCGGCACGCTTTAGTCGCTGCGGCGAACACGATAACTTCTGGTCCATGGGCCCAACCGGTCCCTGTGGTCCTTGTACGGAAATTTTTTACGACCACGGCCCTGATATCGCTGGCGGCCCGCCAGGCAGTGAAGATGCTGACGGTGACCGTTATATCGAAATCTGGAACCTGGTCTTCATGCAATATGACCGCGCTGCGGACGGCACACTCACACCCCTCCCCAAACCTTCCGTCGACACAGGCATGGGGTTGGAACGCATTTCTGCGGTACTGCAAGGCGTGCATAACAATTACGACACCGATTTATTTCAGCCACTGATCAAGGCTGCAGCCAGCATTGCCGGCGTCAAGGATTTGTCCAATTTCTCCCTGCGCGTGATTGCCGACCATATCCGTTCCTGCAGCTTTTTAATTACCGATGGTGTTATCCCCTCCAATGAAGGCCGCGGTTACGTATTACGCCGCATTATTCGCCGCGCACTGCGTCATGGCAACAAACTGGGACTAACTCAACCCTTCTTCTATCAGCTGGTGCAGCCATTGGTTGATCTCATGGGAGATGCCTACCCTGAACTTGTCAAGGCGCAGGCACATGTTGAAAAAACATTACGCCAGGAAGAAGAGCAATTCAGCACGACACTGTCTCAGGGTTTGAAACTTTTTGAACAAGTCGTCAGCGAATTAAAAGGTGATATTATTCCAGGCGAAACTGTATTCAAATTATATGACACTTACGGATTTCCAGCGGATTTGACTGCTGATATCGCACGGGAACGTAATTTAATGATTGATTACGATGGCTTTGAAGCAGCCATGTCCAAACAGCGTGAACGCTCGCGCCAAGCAAGTCAATTCACGACGGAATACACCGTCGCCCAGGAAAACCAGCCACCCACTGAGTTCACCGGCCATAAAAATCTGCTGGCAGAGAAAATTCCCGACACAGGAAAAATTCTCGCCATGTATCGGGATGGAAAATTTGTCGACTCACTGAATGCAGGTGAGAAAGGCTCTATTGTTCTGGATCGTACGCCATTCTACGCAGAATCAGGCGGCCAGATCGGTGATCAGGGCATTCTGCGCATAGATAATAAAACCTATTTCAAAGTCCTGGATACCATCAAGCAGGCCCACACCCATCTGCACTTGGGCAAACTGGAAAAAGGAACATTGCATGTCGGCGATGAAGTGATTGCCGAAGTCGATGCAAGACGCCGCGCAGCCACCGTCCTTAATCACACCGCAACACATTTGCTGCATATGGTGTTGAAGCAGGTATTGGGTGAACACGCCATCCAGAAAGGCTCATTGGTGGAACCAGAACGACTGCGTTTTGATTTTGCCCATTCCGCACCTCTCACTGACGAGGAATTGCGTAAAATTGAAAAACGGGTCAATGATGAAATCCGCGCCAACTATGAAGGCGTGGTACGTGTGACATCGCCGGAAGAAGCGATTGCAAGCGGCGCCGTCGCCCTGTTTGGCGAAAAATACGGCAGCAAGGTTCGCGTGGTGCATTTTGGCCCTTCAGTTGAACTCTGCGGCGGAACGCATGCTGACCATACGGGTGATATTGGTATCTTCAAAATCACAGCGGAAACAGGTGTGGCAGCCGGTATACGTCGCATTGAAGCGGTAACAGGCGATGGAGCATTGCGTTACATGGAAAAGCGCGAAGATGAATTCAAGCAAAAAATTCACCAGTCTGAGGAACGCATACATTCGCTGGAAAAAGAGATTCAGCAGCTCAAGGATAAACTCGCTGGCTTATTCAGCAGGGATCTGGCAGTACGTGCAAAACCCGTAGGCAATCTCAAAGTATTGGCTACCGTCGTTGAAGGTCTGGACGGCAAGGCATTGCGCAACGCCATGGATCATCTCAAACAGGAACTCGGCACCGCTGTTGTTGTGCTCGCGACCGTCAAAGAAAACAAGGTCGGTGTCGTTGGAGGCGTCACATCTGATCTTGTTGACAGAATCAATGCCAAGGAAATTGTCAGCATGGTTGCCAGCCAGATAGGCGGAAAAGGCGGCGGCCGGGCAGATCTCGCTGAGGCAGGCGGAAACAAGCCCGAGGCACTGGACGCGGCCTTGCAATCTGTCTATACCTGGGTGCAGGAAAAAGTGGGTGCTTAATTGAATTCGCAGCGCCAGTCTTCTGCCATGCCGGCGCAAGCTGGCATGGCAATAAGTGCAACAGGCTGGCATGAAATGAATGGCCGACGCGCAATATGACAAATCACATTATTTTGCGATTGAACAACAATGAAAGATCACGCAAAATGAGCGGTACCGACACTTCGGAAGTGACAAGAATATTATGGCTCTAATCGTACAGAAATATGGCGGCAGCTCGGTCGGCAACCTCGATCGCATTCATCATGTGGCCGAGAAAGTAATTAAAGCCAAAAATGAGGGGCACAATATCGTTGTTGTCGTTTCTGCAATGTATGGCGAAACAGACCGCCTGATTCAACTGGCCAATGCCTTGACCCAACATCATGACCCTCGCGAACTGGATGTATTAATTTCCAGCGGCGAGCAGGTTTCCATGGCGCTGCTGAGTATGGCACTCAATGCCAAAAACTGTCCTGCCCGCTCATTTACCGGGCCGCAAATCGGCATTTTTACTGACAGCATTCATACCAAGGCACGCATTCTGGATGTCAAGACCGATATCATCGAACGAGAGTTAAATCAGGGCCGCATAGTAGTTGTCGCAGGCTTTCAGGGAGTCAATGACCGTGGTGATATCACCACGCTGGGTCGGGGTGGTTCAGATACCACCGCTGTCGCCATTGCTGCCGCGCTTAAGGCAGATGAATGTCAAATCTATACTGATGTCGATGGCGTCTATACAACTGACCCCCACCTCATTCCTGAGGCACGCCTTATTCCGCAGATCAGTTTTGAAGAAATGCTGGAAATGTCCAGTTTAGGTGCAAAAGTTTTACAAATGCGCTCTGTTGAATTAGCCAGCAAACACAGCATGCCTATTCGCGTGCTCTCCACCTTCTCTGACGGAGCTGGCACCCTGGTTACCTTTGAGGACAAGATTATGCACAAACGCCTGGTATCGGGCATCGCATTTAGCCGGGAAGAAGCGATTATCTCCCTTTCAGGCATCCCCAGACAAATTGGGATTGAAGGCAGAATTCTCAGCAAGGTCAATCAGGCAAATATTGAAATTGACATGATTGCTCAAAATGCAACCACAGAAGATAAATCTGATTTCACTTTCACTGTACATCGCCGGGAATATCCCAAGGCAATGAAAGTAATAGAAGAATTAAGCACGGAATTAGGTAAAATCAATGTTAAAACCAATTCCAAGGTGGCAAAATTGTCACTGGTAGGCATAGGCATGCGTTCGCATACCGGTGTTGCCACTACTATGTTCAGGATATTGGGTGAACAAGGTATCAATATACAAATGATTACCACCTCTGAAATCAAGATTTCAGTCGTGGTGGATGAAACCCATCTGGAGAAGGGTGTCAGAGCGGTACATCAGGGATTTGAGCTGGATAAGCCGTTTCAATCCTCAGACCGGTCATTTATAGAATAAAAAAATGCAAATCCTATTTGCAGAAATCCATTTTATTGTTTACTATTGCACACCTTGAAAGTTGCTAAGGGTAGGAAAACAGAAAAATTGTTGTGAGTTCCCCGCTCCTCGTGAGAAGCCTGATAAAATAAATTGAGGGGGCATGACTTTATACCCTAGGAACGCACACAATGTACCGAATGGACTAAACGGGGACTTAAGTGGTTTTTATGGACAAGGCAGTTTTTAAAAAGGAGATGGATAATGCTCATATTAACAAGACGTGTGGGTGAAACCATAGTCATAGGTGACGATGTCATCGTAACTGTACTTGGTATTAAAGGTAACCAGGTGCGCATCGGTATCAATGCGCCCAAAGATGTGTCGGTTCACCGCGAAGAAATATACCAACGGATTCAGCAGGAAAAGAATACAACGCCGAAGCAGGAAGAAGTTGCACCTGTTGCTGCTGCGCCAGTAGTAAAAAAGAAACGTGAGCCAAAAGCCGATAAAGGCGAAGGCAATAAAGAGTAAACAGTCTCGGTTCTGTCGAGGCAAACTATTGAAGGAGAGGTGGCCGAGAGGCTGAAGGCGCTCCCCTGCTAAGGGAGTATGGGGCCAAAAGCTCCATCGAGGGTTCGAATCCCTCCCTCTCCGATAAGTGTTGCATGAAGCAGCACAAGTGAAGAATGGTCTCTAATTTTTGTTACGCGCCCGTAGCTCAGTTGGATAGAGTACTTGGCTACGAACCAAGGGGTCGGGAGTTCGAATCTCTCCGGGCGCGCAAAAAAAGGATAATCACCTCGCAGAGGTGGTTATCCTTTTTTTTGGGGGCCGGAATAAACAGATTCAAACTCCCAACATATAAATCCATCCTTTTCTGCCTGATTGTCGTATGTTGCGAATAATATCATCGTAAGGTAAAGGCAAAGCATTACAATTGCCATGCTGTTCGGGAACTGCAGTAATTCTTCCACGATCCACCAATGCTTCGTTATAATCTTTCCAGTTATGGATATGGGATTTATGGTTCTTTGACATCATTCAATCCTTTGACTTCGAGGTGTTGGAACCCAAAGTCTATGGATTT
>Ga0209581_1002933_pt1 | contig 15378 bp, 10 predicted proteins | sample Coa_R2_FD_187160 | JGI IMG/M metagenome (GOLD analysis project Ga0209581, IMG submission 187160) | Surface soil microbial communities from Centralia Pennsylvania, which are recovering from an underground coalmine fire - Coalmine... | ecosystem: Environmental > Terrestrial > Soil > Unclassified ...
GGCCTTTGCGCTCATCTGGATTGCGCAGCCGGACGCGGAGCGCTCAGAGCCGCCCCGATTCGACTCGCAGTTTCTGGGGATCGCGGATCCGTTCCGCGACGCGCGGCTGAAGAACTGGACGGGCTATTCGGAAGAGTGGCTGCTCGATGCGGGTGGGGCGCGGGTCAGGGCGGATTTGGCGGGCGCGCGCCGGGTGCGGATGATCCCGCTGGCTCTGTACAGCCTGGAGTATCCGCGCGTCCCGCTGCTGCTGATCGACTTCCGCGATCCGGGCAAGCCCAGGCGGCGGGAGATGATGCGGCGGGTGAGCGATGATGTAGCGACGGGAGTGCTGGGCTTGACGGGCTTTGGAAATTGGTCCTATCTGGCGCTGAAGAGCGGGTTCTTTTTCGTTCACGAGAGGCACGGGGGCGTGCTGAGACGGGAGGCGCGGATTCGATCGTATGTACGGCTGCGCCATGCGCTCAGCGCAGCCGACGCGCTGCCTCCGGAGTTGCGCAACGAACTGGCGCGCCGGCTCGACGAACTGGGAATCAATCCGCTGGAAGACGCGATTGACGACGAAGCGTCGATTGCCAAGAAACAGTACGCGGCTCTGTTGAGGCAGATCGACTCCGGCGCGCTGACGCGGGAGCTCGCGCGGGAGCGGGGGCGCGAACTCCGGGTGGTGGAGCATTCAGCGGGCGTCCGCGCAGTTCTGACTCTGGCGTCGGCGGCGACGCTGGGCGGGTATCAACACCGCGAACGGCTGACGCCGGAGCGCATTGCGGAGCTGGACCGGCTACGCCGTTTTGCATGGGACCGCGATTTTCTGGAGCGGGTGCTGGCGGCAGGTCCGGAGCCCGACGTTGTCGCCAACATGGGGGCTGTCGGCCGCGCGCTGCGGGAACTGAGCGACATCGGACGGGAGTGCGCTTCGTGCCGTCCGGCGGCGGCGTCGTTAGTATCGCGGGTGCTGTCCCGCACCCGGGACGAAAGCGTGCGGGCGGAATGCGCCGAGTGCCTGCGCATGCTGAGCGCCGCTTCAGAGGAGCGCCCGGCAAATGCGGCCGCGGCGGGCGCACAATAGGAATGTCTTCGACCGCCAGCCATTGCCTGTGAGCCTTAGCGCACGGCGGCGCGCGCTTGCGCTGGCGTGGGCGCTCGCCGCGGGCGCCTCCTGCATCTTCGGACAGGCCAAGCGTCTGGTGATCATCAAAGTGGACGGATTTCCCGGCGATCTCGTGGAACGATACGCCGGCGAAATCGATCCCTCGACGGGCAAGAGCCGTTTACCTTGGATTCACCGGGTGTTCATCGAGCAAGGCGTGTGGGTGAAGAATTTCTATGTGCGGGGGATCAGCCTTTCGGCCCCCTCCTGGCAGTTGCTGGACAGCGGACACTCGGCGCTCATCCGCGGCAACGCGGAATATGACCGCTACACGGGCCGGGTGTACGACTACATGAATTTCTTTCCTTTCTATCTCGGCTATTCGAAATCCAAGCTGGTGGATATGCCGGGCGTGGAGGTGCTCGATCAATGCGGAGCGCCGTTGTTGATCGATCGCTTCGGCTGGGATCAGCGCTATCAGACGCTGGAGCTATTTCAGCGCGCCGTCCGCTGGCGGACATTTCAAGGGGTGTTGACCGGCCGGTTCCAATCGCGATCTCCGCGGGAGCTTTTCGACGAATGGCAGACGGGATTCGAGATGCGGCGGCAACTGGTCGAGCAACTGGAGCGCGACGTTATGGATTCGCTGGCCAATCCGCGCGTGCTGTTTTTGGACTACCAGTTTCCGGGCTACGACCATACCGCTCATCTGATCAACGACGAAGCCAGTCTTTATGAGGTCGCGCGGCAGATCGACCGGACGGTGGGCCGGTTGTGGGCCGCGGCTCAAAACAGTCCGCTAGCCCGGGAGACGCTGTTTGTGCTGGTCTCCGATCACGGAACGAACAGCGATCCGAGAGCGTACAGCCAGGGGTTCAATCTTTTGCGTTTTTTCGGGCTGCCGGAGGGCGGCGGTCATCATGTTCTCATGAACCGGCATCCGATGATGGACTACAAGTTGCGAGGCCTGGATCCGTTCGTCTCGGCGGTGGTAACGCCTTCAGAGCACTCCCGATATCTGCGGGGCGAGGCGGAACAGTATCCGACCGCGGCGCTGGATCTTGACGGGAACGAGCGCGGGGCCGTTTACTTACGGAACTCACAACTGAACGAGATTCACATCCTGCTTGAGCAACTGAACCGGACGGATCTGGCGGACGATGTCCGCCGGGCGGTGATGGGGGAGCTGAATAGGGTCCTTGCTGCGCGCCGCCGAAGATGGGAGGAGACGTCGCGTGAGCTGCGGGAAGAGCTGGCGGCGCTTCATCGCGCGATCGAGCGGAGGAAGGGGCAAATCGACGCGCTGCCGAAGAAATGGAGCAAGGAAGAGCGCGAGTCTGGAAAAGAGCAGCAGGCGCGCCGCATGCGCCGCGAGCTGGATCTCTGGCAGGAGGATGAGCAGTTGTATTCCGAGTATTGCTCGGCGCTCGAAAAGCTAGCCCAGCTGCGCCCCGAGCAACTGGCGCCGGGGGAAATCCGGATCCGGAGCATTCTGCCCAAGCGGTCCTTCGGGGAGCGGAATACGATTGGGGAGCTGCAACGGTACGTGACGGGCTTATCGGCGCGAGGTCTGGCGCTCACGCCCGAGGGCGCGCTGGACGCGGAGGCGAGCTTCGAGCGCATCAATTACTTTGAGCGGCTGGCGTCATTGCGGGTGCGAAACAATGTGCAGGCGCAGGTGGGATCCAAGCCGGTGGATTTCATAGCGGCCCCGGTTGCGAGGAGCGCCCTTGCGCTGCTTGGGCCGTCGGACCAGCCCGACGAGGACGCCGTTTGGCTGTACGGCGACGATGAGCGGCAGGCTCTCATTCTGGCCAGGCGCGACGCGTCGCGCGGCGTGCTGCTGCGGTATTTGCCCATCCGGGGACTGCGGGAGGACGAGAAAGGGATGGCATGGTTTGCGCTGGCGCCGATCGCCGCCGGATTTCCTCTTCACATCTTTGAAGATCCGGCGTTCCATCCGCCGGGGGGGCGCGTTGAGTGGCTGTCCGGGTGGCATACGGAAGATGAGTGGCTGAAGGCGACGCACCGAACCAAGTACTCGAATGCTGTCATTGGGCTGCACGCGCATTTTGCGCCTGTCGAGCTTGGAGCGGACGGCCCCTTGTGGCGGGGCGCGGGCGCCGACGCGGCTCTTCTGCGGCGATTCGCGGCGCGCAAGCGACATCTGGTGGAAGCCGATCTGCTGGTTCTGGCGAGCGACCACTGGAATTTCAACGTGAGGAACTTCAACCCGGGCGGCAATCACGGGTCGTTTTTTCGCGTCTCGACGCATTCGGTGTGGATGATGGCCGGCGCCGGCGCGCCGAAGGGAGTGTCGATCGAGACGCCGTGCGACAGCCTGAGTTTCGCGCCGACGCTGCTGAAGCTGATGGGCGCGGGGGCGGAGGAACTAGCGGCCTATCCGGGGCGGCCGCTGGAGTTCAACACGGCGGCGGAGGAACACAGATGAACGCCGATGGCAAGCTGATCGCTGACGGCTGACAGCTTGTATGGCGCCGAACTTCTGGAGCATCCTGCGCGACAATCGCAACTACCGCTACACCTGGATGGGCCAGGTGGTCAGCGAAGCCGGCGATCACTTCAACAGCATCGCGGTCCTGAGCCTCGCGTTGGATCTGACGGGCTCTGGCGTGGCGGTCGGCGGCGTCATGATGGCGCGCACGTTGCCTGCGATTCTCGCCGGACCCGCCGCCGGCGTCGTGCTGGACCGCTTCGACCGGCGCAAGATCATGATCGCGAGCGACCTAGTGCGGGCGGTATTCGCGATTGCATTCGTCCTGGTCCTCACGCACCGCCAGCAATGGCTGCTGTATTTCCTGAGCGGCGCGCTGATGTTCGCATCGCCGTTCTTCACCAGCGGGCGCTCCGCCATTCTGCCGCGGATTACCAGCGCCGAGGAACTGCACACGGCCAATGCGATGACGCAGACCACGGCCTGGCTGACGCTGTCGATCGGGACCATGCTGGGCGGCGTCAGCGCGATGCAGTTCGGCTACGCGTGGGCCTTTGTGGTGAATGCGCTCTCATTCGTATTCAGCGCCGCGATGATTTGGCGGCTGCGAACAGCCGAAGGCGATTTCCGGCCGGAACGAAAGGCCGTGTCGCATCACAGCCCGTCCGAATACTGGCGCGACTTCGTCGAGAGCCTCGGCTATATGCGCCGCACGCCGCTGATTCTCGCGATCGCGCTCGCCTGGGTGGGGTGGGCGAGCGGGGGCGGGGCGGCGCAGATCCTGTTCACGCTGTACGGCGAGCTGGTCTACAAGCGCGGCCCGGCCGGAATCGGCATTATCTGGAGCGCCGCGGGAATCGGGCTGGTGATCGGCGGCGTTCTAGCGCACCGTCTGGGGCCCCGGCTGAGCTTCCGGGCCTACACGCACACGGTCACGGTTCAGTTCGCGATTCACGGGATCGCGTATGTGTTGTTCGCGGTCATGCCGAATATCTGGCTGGCTGCGGCTTTCATCGGGCTTTCGCGCATCGCGATGGGGTCGACGAACGTGCTGAACCGCACGATGCTGCTGACGCACGTGCCGGACCAGTTCCGCGGTCGCGTATTCTCGACGGCCGAGATGATGATGAACTCGACGATGATGATCTCGCTGGCGGCGGCCAGCGCGGCGACGGCAGTGTTCCCGATTCGGGGAATCGGCGTCGTCGCCGGACTATTGAGCGCGTCGACGGCGATCTTCTGGGGCGCGGCGGATTTTTCGGGAAAGCTGCGGGAGCCGGCGCCTGAGCCAAAACCGGCTGAGGAGGAGGGGTACGAGTCGCCGGTTACGCCGGGGTGAGAGTGAGCAGATCTTCCGATAACTCCCGCAGAAACTCCGACCGGTGGCTTTGTAGAAAGAAATGCCCGCCAGCGAACTCGCGCAGATGGAACGCGCCCGTTGTCTGCTGGCGCCACGCCTGGACGTGCTCGCGACGGACATTCGGATCCTCGAGGCCGCCGTAGGCGAATATCGGGAAATCGAACGGCGGCTCGGGCCGGTAAACATACTTCCGGTACAGCCGGGCATCCGCGCGAAGGGCCGGCAACAGGAGGCGCATGGCCTCCGGGTTGTCCAGAATTTCAGCGGGAAAGCCTTCCAGCCGGCGAAGCTCGGCGATAAATTCGGCGTCGCCCGGCTCCGGAGGCGGCGTGTAGCGTTCGCGAAACTGCGGCGCTCGCGCGCCGGAGACGAACAGCGCGATCGGCAAAGGCAAAGCGCTGCGGCGGAGCGAGCGCGCCAGTTCAAAGGCGATCGCCGCGCCCATGCTGTGGCCGAAAAAAACAAACGGCAGTTCGAGGCAGCGCTGCATTTCTTCGGTCAACATCTCGATGAGGGCGGCGATGTCCTCAACGGGCGGCTCTGCAATACGCGCCTCGCGGCCGGGAAGCTGCGCGGGCGTCACGGAAAACCGGTCCGGCAGTTCATTGCGCCAGGAGCGATAACCGAGGGCGCCGCCCCCAGCATGGGGGAAGCAAAACAGCCGTACTTGACCCGGTTTCGCGTCGGCCGCGGTGGGAAACCACTTGGAGCGGTGAGCGGCGGTGTGCTTGAGGCGCGCGGCGAGCAGCCGCCGCCTGGCGTCCGAAAGCGGCTGGGGGGCGGGCGAGGGCGCGTCGCGTGGGGCGCTTCGCTTGGGCGACCTGAGGAGATCCTCAAGCAGCGCTTCAAACGGCTCGACGCTGAGGTTCGCCACGTAGCGGAGCGCGGCGGTCCGCGACTGCGCCGCGATTTCTTTCCAGTGCGCCGGATCCGTGATGAGACGTTCGAGCGCCGCCTGCCAGGGCGCGATATCCTGGGGCGGCCTTTCGGCCACCGGAACCATGTTCTCATCAAGGGCCGGCCTATAACGCCGGATCGGGTTGACGGGGAGGAGGTAGGGGACGCCGAGTTTGGCTTCGGGGATGCCGCCGACGGCGCTGGCGATGACCGGCACGCCGCGCAGCATCGCCTCGCCGATGACCCGCGACCGCGCCTCGGCCCAAATGGAGGGCACGAGCAGAACGCGCGTTTGCCGCAGCAGTTCCTCGATGTCGTCGACCGGCGGCAGGATGGCGATATTGGGGTAGCTGCGCAGGGCGGCCAAGTCCTGCGCGGTGGCGCCCCAGGTGGGGACGGCGGCGAACTGGACGGAGGGCATCCGCCCGGCGAGCGCGACGAAGATATCGATGCCCTTCACCGCGCACGGATTCACGATGGAGACATAGGGGCTGTCGAAACGGCCGAGATCGGGGTAGCCGCCCGGCTCCATGAGGGAAATGGGCACGTGCACCGCAGGCATGCCGCCATGCTCGCGAACGTAGCGCGCAACGTATTCGCTCACGCCGACCACGGCGTCCGCCCGCCGGAGCAATTCGGTGCGCGCCGGGGAGGGCGTCGAGGCGTCCGGGCCGAAGGGCGCCGCGACTGTAGCCCGCACCAGGTGGACCACGCGCGCGCGTTGGGCCTGAATGGCTACTTCAAACAGCAGCTGCGCCGGATCGTCCGTGGAGGTGATGATCACATCCGGGTCAAAGGATTCCATCTGGCGGCTGAAATAAGCGCGGATATGCGGATCCGAGGTGAGGACCCGCACGTCGACGCCTCGAAGCGTGAAACGCGCGACGCCGTTATCAACCTGGGGCGTGATGCCGCGGGCGGCGAGATCGCTTAAAAACTGCTGTTCGGGAGCGGCGCCGAAGTGCACCAGGCGCGCGACGACGCGGACCTGGCATCCTCTTGCGGCCAAAGCCTCCATGAGCAGGCGATTCGATTTGTCGCCTCCGCCATGGGAAGGGAAGTAGAGCGAGTTATGGGCCAGAAGGATGCGCATCAGGACGGAAGTGGAAAACAGCCGCGAACGGACGCGGGGAAGCGTGAATGGCGCCCGGAAGTCATGGACGGGGCGCCCGGTCGCGCAGGCGCTTCAAAAGCAGCTCCCGCTTTGCAGCGGACAGGCGATCGAGGCGGTCCTGCTCGCTGGACTGAGCGGGAGGTGGTTCGAACGGTTTCAACGGTTTCAAGGAAAGCAGCAGATCTTCGAAGTCGGCGGCCCGCAGGCGGGAAACGAAGCGCTCGGCGGCTGAGCGGGACTGGGCGGATTCAGCGGCGTATTCGCGCTCGTTGGTCAGGAGCGTGTTCAGCGCGTCCGTCCACGGCTCCAGGTTCTGCTCGGGAACCACGGGTTTGGGCATATGCGTCTCATCGAACTCCGGGAGGTAGCGCTCGATGGGGCGGACGGGGATGACGTATCCGGCGCCCTGCTTGGCTTCGACCAGACCTCCGGAATCGCTGGAGATAACGGGCACGCCGCGCAACATCGCCTCCATAGCGATCAGGCCGAAGCCCTCGTACCACAAGGACGGCATCAGCAGCACGGAGGTCTTTGAGAGCACCTCGTCGATCGAGGGAACGGTGGGCAGCAGCCGGACGTTGGGCCGCTTCGACAAAGCCTCCTTGTCGGCGGCGGTGGCGCCCCAGCCAATGAGGGCCGCAAACTCGCGGCCGGGAAATCGCTCCGCGAGCGCGCGGAAGATCGCGATGCCCTTCACCTGGCAGGGATTGATCATGGTGATCCATCCGTTTTTGAAATTGAAGTATTGTGGCCAGGGCGGGGGTCCGTAGATAGGAGGATGAATGACGGCGGCGTTCACGCCGGCGTAACGCCGGATATATGCCGCCATGTGATGGCCGATCGCCACCACGGATCGCGCCTGGCGCACGAGGCTGAGCGCTGCGCTGTTTGGGTTCCAGCTTTCGGGCCCGAAGGGGAAGAACTGCGGCGTGTGAGCCAGATAGATGATGCGCCCTGGGGCGGCATGAGCGGCTTCACGCAACAGGCTGTGGCTGACGTCCTCGGAGGAGACCAGGACCCAGTCGGGGTGGAAGCGGGCGACTTCTGCGGCAAGGAGGCCGCTGCGCCGCGCAAGATCAGGTACACAGCGGATTGACACTCCCGCGTCGATAGTCTCATGCTCCTGGGCGTCGATGGAGGCGCCGATGACGCGGCACTGGCGTCCGCCGGCGGCGAGGAAACGCAGCCAAGCGAGATTGGAGCGGGTGGAGCCTCCGCGCGGCGGCGCGTAGGACGCGTTCGATGCGAGCAGGATGCGCATTGTGCGGGCTCAGGGCCGGCCGGAGCGCCGTTCCTCCTCGGCGAGAAGCTGCTGCACTTCCTCGTCGGAGAGATTCTCAATTTCGGCCAGCAACGCGTGGTATTCGGCGGGGTCGGCCGCGGCGAGCTGATAGACTTCGATCTTCCGCGCCAGTTCTCCGAGCGTGAGGTCGGCCGAGTAGACGTCGTCGATCGGCAGCTCGATTCCGAATGCGTCTTTTACGCGCACGATCAACAGAACGGCGAGCAAGGAGTGGCCGCCCAGGTCAAAGAAGTTGTCAGCGACTCCGACCGAAGGACGCTGCAGGAGGTCCGCCCAGATCGCGGCCAGTCGACGTTCGATATCGGTCATGCTTGCGGCCGGCGCGTGCGCCGCTTCGCGCCGCATCGCTTCGAGAATCTGCTCGGGAGTGGACAGCGTATTGGCGATGCGCGCGTAGTCGACGAACCGGCGCCGCCTGGGGGCGGTTTTGGCGGGCGCGCGGGCGGCTTCGGGGCGGCGTTCGAGGGAGGGTTTCCACTCAAGGCCATGCAGGGCCGCGGCGGGGAAGAGGTAGGCGAAGCCGTTTGCGTCGGCGCGCTCAAACGGGGCGCCGACGCTGTGCAAAAATTCCTGGGCGGGGCGGTTCTTCGCTGTGGGCGCCAGACGCACGGACACGGCTTCGAGATGGCGGCGGGCGGCCTCATCGCCGAGCCAGGCGAGCATGCGGTGCTCCACGCCGCGGCCGAGGGCGCGGCAGCTCAGCAGAAACGTGTCGAGCTCCAGCGCGTTTTCCAAACTGGTGAAGATCATCGCGCCGACGACGCCGTAGTCTCCGAAGCGGTCCGAGGCCTCAACGGTCACGCATTCGTAGCGGCCATCGCGCAACAGCGCGGCGATTTCGGCCTGTGTGCGCCGGAGGGTGGTGAAGTTGAACTGGTTGGTGCGCTGGGTCAACTGCGCCACGCGCGCCAGCCGGTCCTGGGCGACCGGCGCGATGCGCACCTTCAGGCGCAGGCCCGCGACGAACTCAGCGAGATTCGCCGCGCGGCGGATCTCGCGGCCGAACTCCTGCTCCTGAGCGTAGTAGACGTTCCGGTTCCGATCTTCTTCGGTCACCACCGGGTGGTCGAAGGCCCACACGTGGTTCAGAAAATGCGGGGTCCGGGAGATGTCTTCGGGGAGGGTTAAGGAGAGGACTTCGGATGCGGCCTCTTCGACTTCGGCGCACTCTTTCGGATTATCGTCGACGAAGATGAAGGCGTCGAGTCCGAGAGACAGCTCCTCGGCAAGCGAGGCCAGGTTTTCGGGTTTGGAATCCCAATTGAGCCGCCACGCTGCGAAATGGCGCATCTGGAGCGGCATCTGTGGATTTTCGGCGAACGTTTCGATCACATCCTGTTCATTGTTCTTGCTGGCAAGGGCCAGGAGCATGCCGCATTCGCGCTGGTCCAGCATGAATTCCTGGAGCGCGCGCCGGGGCGGGTCGAGCACGATTCCGCGCGGCCCGTCTTCTCCGCAGATGCCCTGCCACAGCGTGTTGTCGCAATCGAGGGCGATGACCTTGTAGGGCGGCATGAACAGCGCGTGGGCGTGGCGCACGAGCGCGGCGCCGAGCGCGCAAAAGTAGAGCTCCGTATAGGGGATCCTGCCGAGCTGCTCTGCCCGCGGATCGTGCGGGTTTGCGACCGGATACAGCCTGTCGATCTGTTCGTGCGAGAGAAACTGAACTCCGGGCGTGTCGTCCAGGGATGCGGCGATACGGTTTGTCAGGTCGTGGTGCAGGGCGGCGCGCTCCGGGGAGGCGACAAAGGCGGGCGATGGCGGGCACACGCAAAACACGATTGGCGAGCTGGCGCGCTCCGATGCGTCGCGGATAACTTCGATCAGCTCGAGGACGTTGGCTTCCAGCGCCGGAGGGTGGCCGTTGCCGGCCGAGTCGAAGGCGGCGAGATCTTCGAGCCGCGCCAAAACGATGTTGATGCCGTGCGTATTCGCCGCGAATTCGCCATTCGGGTCCAGCAATGTTTGCAGGATCTGGTTGTAGGGGGCAAAGCGGGTTTCAAACTGAGCATTCAGCTGGCGTCCCCAGAAGGCGATTACGCGTTCCAGAGGCTCCGCCGTGAAGCTTGCGCTGATGGAGAATCGGAACTGATGTTCCACTACTACCTAAGATAACGGCAACAGGCCGGCGTCGTCATACATCGAAGTGAACGGCTGGCGTGTGGTCAGGATTGCGAGCGCGGCCCTGCCGTTCGCGCCGGCGCGGGCGGAGATGTTAGGCGGAGGGGCGGGCTGCTATTCTGCTGTTGGAGCAATCCAGGCGGGCGTGCGAACAGATGCATCGACTGTTCGGGTGGTGGTATGTCGCCATTGGCGCAGGTTTCCTGCTGCTGGCGGTCAACCGGATCCTGGTGGGCGGGGAGGGATGGCTGATCGCGCTGCGGCTGGTGATTTCGGGGGGATTTTTTGTGCTGGGATACCTCGAGCTGCGCGCCAAGCTGCGCCGGTGAGCCCGATCGCGCTGTTGCCGGGACGGCGCTATTGCGCGGATTTCAGTTCGGCCTCGATGATCGGCCCGATGTTCTCAACGGGTCCGTTATAGCGTTTCCCGTCGACAAAAAACGTCGGCGTGCCGTTGACGCCAGCTTCCATGCCTTGCTGGATTTCGCGATCCACGGCGGCGCGATACTTGCCCGAGTCCAGGTCGGCGGTGAACCGCTGCATATCCAATCCACTTTCGCCCGCCCACTTCAGGATGTTATCGCGTGAAAGCTGGCGGAAGTTGGCGAACATTTTATCGTGCAGCGGCCAGAATTTGCCCTGGGCGTGGGCGGCGAGCGAGGCCTCAGCGGCGAAGTGAGCCTGCTTGTGCATATCGAGCGGGAATTGTTTGAAGACCAGCTTTACGCGGCCCGGGAACCGATCCACCAGCTTGAGCGCCGCAGGCGCCGCGGCCGAGCAGTAGGGGCACTGGAAGTCAGAGAACTCGACAATGGTGACGCTTGCGTTTGCAGGTCCGCGAAACGGATCTCCGTCGATGGAGATTGGCACGGGATCTTCGAGGGTTTTGGGCTGCGGCGGACCCTGCTCAGAGAGCTGGTGGACGTTGACGCGAACCTGACTGGCCGGCTTGCCCGCCTTCAGTTGGCGAATGGCTGTGATGGCCAGCGAGCGGCTGTAGCCGCACGCCGGATCTTCCATGCGGCACTGCGCGATCTTCATCGAGCATCCACAATTGCAGCCCTCCTCGCGCATGATTTTGAGGGCGGCGGCTTTTTGCGCGGGCGACAGTCCCGTAAAGTCGACGCCTGGCAGCTCCGCAGCGTTCTGCCATGCGTCGGCGGCAAGCAGCGCGGCGGCGCACAGCGCCAACAGGAGCGCGGGACGCGCGATGGATTGAAGCCGGGGGCTGGCGGACTTGGTTGCGCCGCGAAACAGCTCCGTGGGCCAGTTTTTAAAGAGAGCAGGCATGAACAGGTCCGAAGGGTCTATAACCATCATCGCAGAGGCGTCCGCCTTAGGATGGGCCGTCAGTACGAAAATGCTAGAACCTGCGGTGGTTGTAACGAGCCCTGTCGGACCCGCACTATTAACCGTGGATGGGCAAAATGACGATTCTGGCCAACGCAACTGGCAGCGTCAACAGATATCGAAGTCGGATTGATCGAGCTGGGTCCACCGAGGCGACTGCCTTTGATCCGGAGGAGGCTTCGTTTTTCACCTACCGGCTGGACGTGCTCAGCCGCTGGCCTCGCAGCCACCGCCGGGACGCTTTGATCGCGGCGACGCTGGACCGGCTGCGCTCGCTGGGGATGGATCGGGACTGAGACGCACCGGACGGCTCGGCCGCGCGGCGTCAAAGCCAGCCTTGCAATATTTTCGCCCTCCCTGCAATCTAATGTGTCGGGCTTTGTTGTTCGAACGCTGTTTACCGAAGGAGCACGACATGCGAATTGGACTGTACGCCAGTTTTACGGCCGCACTGCTCGCGGCGGCCGCCTTCGCGCAAAAAACCGATAACACTCACAACGACGCATTCGTCGCCGGGACTCCGGACGAGAACCGGATTGCGCGCGAAGTGCGCCACCAGCTCGTCATGCTGCCGTATTACGGCATCTTCGACGACCTCGCCTTTCGAGTGGACGGCGGCACTGTGACGCTGATGGGGGCAGTGACGCGGCCAACGCTCAAATCCGATGCAGAAAACGTAGTCAAGCGCATTGAAGGCGTGACCCGGGTCATCAACAACATTGAAGTGCTGCCGCTGTCGCCGATGGATGATCAGATCCGGATGGCGGAATACCGCGCCATCTACGGCGACCCGACGCTTTCCACGCGATACGGCTTCAGGGCGCTGCCTTCCATTCACATCATCGTGAAGAACGGGCACGTCACGCTGGAAGGCGTCGTGGCCAACGAGGGTGATAAGAACCTGATTGGAGTCCGTGCAAAGAGCGTGCCGAATGTGTTTTCGGTCACGAATAATCTGCGCGTCGAGAATCAGGGCAAGTGACGGCTAGCGGACAGCAGCGGCGCGGGCGATCACAGCGCCGGTTGCAGAGCCCATAGCATCGTAGTAGCCGGTGAAGCGGCGCGGCTCGGCGGCGGACGCCGCATAGGGCTTCAGGTTGTTGGCCCAGCGGAAGCCGACAGGCTGATACCAGAGTTCGACCTCGATGCGAAAGGGGCCCTGGGCGGCGCCGACCGGCACGAGGTATCGGATCCGGTCGCCATCGCAGGTGAAATCGGGGTCGGCGGCGGCTTCACCGACGACGGCGATATCGGGTCCAGCGGTTTGCTTATCGAAGCCGTGCGGCAGCAGGCGGTTGTCCTTCAGATAGCGGACGCCCGTAAGCAGGCCGGTCGTGACGTTGCCGTTGGGATCGCCAATGATGTCCTCGTAAATCTGCACCTGGTCCGGCCGGTCGATCTGCCTGTAGTGCGGCTCGAACCGGCGAGCGTCGTCATCGTTGTCATTGCCCACAATGGAACCGTCGGCGCGCACTGCTCCGGATTCGAAGAGGCTGCGGTTGTCGCGGTCGAGCACCTTCAGGTGCAGCCAGGCGCGCCGCGATGGATACGCCGTGGGCAGCTTGTGCCCGCCCAGGTTTTCGACGGCCACCTGAATTTCGAGGCGTCCGGAATTGAGCTCGGCGCTGGGGATGGAGAGCCGGGCAGCCTGAGTCTGTAAGAAGGACAGAGCGCCTTCGGCGGCTGCGGAAAGCTCTTGCGGGAGCGCGGCGACCTCCAGTTGGTCGCGATACCTGTTGAGCATCCAGGTCATGAAGAAGTTCGCCCCTACGAAGGTATGACGCGACAGGCCGTGGCGGGGCGCGCCCAGGACGCGGGTAATTGGAACGGGCTCTTCCACCTCCGGCATGTGGCAGGACTGGCAGGTCTTCTTGTCCTTGTAGTCGCTGTGCAGCCATTCCGGGTACGGCATCTGCTCCGGGAGCTCTCCGATTTTGGTTCCATCCGAGCCGAGCGCGGTGGTTTTCAGGGTGTGGCATGTCGCGCACAGCTCGGACTTGCGGATATGGTCGGTGTTCTCGGTGGGCTGGAAGCCGCCAGTCGATGTCTGCATGATGCGCTGCTGTCCGCGGGCGATCTCGAAAGGTCCGTACTCGGGACGATTGTTCGCCGAATCGGGCGGGTCCAGGAAGAATCCGCCGTTGAAGCTCTCGGGCGCGCCCAATTTTTCCTTGCTGATCTGGTGACAGACGGAGCAGCTGACGCCATCAGACGCCTCCTTGCCCTGCCTTTTGTCCTGGCTAAAGGGCAAGTGCGAAAACACCTGGCCTTCCTGGCCTTGGAGTCTGGCCAGGTAGCGCGTGATGGGCATGTGGCAGACTGAGCACTCATCTTCGATGTGCGACGCAGCCCGCGGGTGATCGATGCTTTCGCGGCGCACGCTGGCCTGCCAGTAGGGATCGCGCGACGAATTGGCCATGATGCTGGCGCGCCAGTTAAAGCCGATGGACACGTCTTCGCCGCGTGACGTGGTCAGGCCGTTATGGCAAGCCAGGCACCGGTCCGAGGTTTGAAATGCCGGTTCCGGCCGCCGGGCGCGCAGGCTGGCGGCGCCCGCGGAGATCCCGATGGCGAGCGCCGCCGTGAGCGCCCTCGCCGCCGGCCCGATCACCAGCCCTCCCTCAGCTTGCCGTCCTGCCAGTCCCAGAGCAAATAGAACATGAGTTGTATGGGCCGACCCGCGGAATTGGTCGCGGGAACCCTGACGCCGAAATTAGCGCGGACATGCTGCCGGGCGCTGAGAGTGACCTGGCATTCCGGGAGGACGTCCCAGCTGGTTTGCGCCCCAGAGGAGAGATCACGGTCCGCCAGAAATTCGACCATGGGCGACCACTGCCGGCCTAAGCCGCGCTTCTGGTTGAAGCTTTTGCCGAGCGCCGTCCGAAAGAACACGGATTGGGGCGCAACGTCCGGATGGATTGGCAGATCGGCGCCCACCTGCGCTTGAATGAACGTCTTCGCAGGCAACAATTGACCGAAAGCGGCAAATGTTTCGAAGGTGGCGACCCCCGTTCCAAGGCCGCGCGCCTTGTTGCCCGAGGGAAGAATAATTTCACCCTGAAGGCTCAGAATTGATCCGTTCGACAGGCTCGGAAGCCTTGAGAACAGTTCGTGTTTCAGTCCCAGGCCGACGTCGCCAACGCCCCCATACCAAAGACCGCGCTCCGGGCGCGTGAATTCGACGGGTACGGAGACTTCCAGCTGGTCGCGCAGGCTGAGGCGCTGCTCGTGCACGATTTCATTGGACACGCCGGGGCCGCCACGGGCATTGACGCTGGTGGTGATCACCACTTCTTTTTCCGGGAATGCCTTTTCGGTCACCAGCGCGCGGGGGAGGTTCAATTCGCCTCGCGGCCAGGCCGGCTCCTTACAAAAACCGCGAAGGTATTGAATCACTTTATCGATTTGATCAGAGGTCAGCGCGTCGCCGAAAGCGGGCATGATCTGCGAGAAGCCGCGCGAGGGACCGCCATCGCGGATGATCGACTTCCAGGCGTAGTTGTCCTCGGGCGTGGTCTGGTCGCAGAGGGTGAAATCCGGGAAGGTGTCGGGCTTCTGGAAGCCTACTGTGGTCTGCGGCTGTCCCTTGCCGTCGGGACCGTGACAGGCGACGCAGGCGGCTTCGTAGATTTCCTTGCCGGTGTCAAGCTTCAGGGCGGCAGTTTGCGGGTTTTGGGCGAATACGAAC
>Ga0209581_1002937_pt1 | contig 15365 bp, 13 predicted proteins | sample Coa_R2_FD_187160 | JGI IMG/M metagenome (GOLD analysis project Ga0209581, IMG submission 187160) | Surface soil microbial communities from Centralia Pennsylvania, which are recovering from an underground coalmine fire - Coalmine... | ecosystem: Environmental > Terrestrial > Soil > Unclassified ...
TTGAGAATTTCGCTGGAGCCGTCGCCCAGCAGGATTTGATCGCGGTCGGTGTTGTGTAGCTTTGCCAGTTTGTCGATCAGCAGATTGGTGTGTTCGTCCGGATAACGACAGGCTGCGCCGAATGTTTGCGTCATCGCTTTCAACGCTTTTGGCGACGGGCCGTACGGATTTTCGTTCGCGCTCAGGCGAACGCCGAATGGTTTTGTGGCTGAGGGTGCTTGTTGCCTGGCAAGTGCAAGCGGGGGTCTGGCGAGGGCGGTCACGGCGCTCGCCCCCAGCAATTGGGCGAATCTGCGCCGGGAAATGGAGAACGTGTTCATATCAAGGACTGATAAGACCGTGCCGCGTCCGACGCGAGGGCGAATTCTGCCGTCCCATTCAGGGATGGCGGCAATTCCCGTTATCTCTTCGGGAGAGATCCGCGGGTTGATCTTCCTTCTTCCTTAATGGCTGCTTAAGTTGGCGTGTGATCTTTTCCCGTTTGACACAGCGCAGGCGCCAGCGGCTTCGGGCGCAGCCTTTTCCCAATCAATGGCGGGATACGATTACCCACAACGTAGCCTTTTTCCGCCGGCTTTCTCACAAGGATCAAGCTGAGCTGCTCGGCCATGTGCAGGTTTTCCTTGACGAAAAACGCTTCGAAGGCTGCGGCGGGCTTGAAGTAACTGATGAAATCCGCCTCACGATCGCGGCCCAGGCTTCCCTTTTGCTGCTCCATCGAGTGACCGACTACTTTCCGGGTCTGATCAGCATTCTCGTTTACCCGTCGAAGTACCTGGTGGAAGAGAGGCGGGCAATCGCGGAGCATGTGTGGGAGGAGGGGATGGTCGAGCGCCTCGGTGAGACCGGACGCAAAATGGGTTCGGTCGTTTTGGCTTGGGACGCCGTCAGATCAGGTGGCGCCGACCCGGCTGACGGCAGAAACGTCGTCCTCCATGAATTTGCGCACCAGCTTGATTTTGAAAACGGGGCTGCGGACGGCGTGCCCGGACTGGCAACTCGCGAGCAGCAATTAGCGTGGAGTGAGGTGATGAAAAGCGAGTTTGCGTCGCTGCGCGCCGCAGCGCTGACAGGAGTGCCAACCCTGCTGGACACTTACGGAGCCACTGATCCGGCTGAGTTTTTCGCCGTTTCAGTCGAAGCATTCTTCGAACGACCGCACGCCATGCGCAGTCGCCATCCCCGGCTCTACGGCCAATTGCAAAATTACTTTCAACAGGATCCGGTGGAATATTCGGCAGAGCGCGGGTAACGGATTCTGCGGCCTGGCATCTGGTCGGCGCACTGCGCTACCCTGCTCATTACTGTGGCTGCGACACGATGCGCAGACAGGGGTTTGCAATCAGTCGAGCACTGGCGTTTAGGCATTACGTTTTTTAGCGACAAATTGCATCCGGCTGCAGCTTGCCAGCGTATGACCGGTATTATGAATATTCATTCCTCAACCGAAAAACTCTCCACGGCTGGTCGGCCTACGCGGCGTCAGGTATTGAAGCAACTTGGGCTTGGCGCGGTCGGATTGAGCAGCATGAGCTTTCTGGCGCCGCGCGCTCGGGCCAACGCTGCAAGCCCCGGTATTCTTCAGGATATTTCCGTCCTGCAATTTGCCCTGAATCTCGAGTATCTGGAGGCGGAGTACTACACGTATGCCGTCACTGGTCATGGCATTGAACAGGAAGGCGTTGATGTAACCGGGCAGGGACGATTCGGGATGACGAGCGTGAAACCCAATCCGCAGGTGCCGTTTGCCGATCCGGACGTCCAGCAATACGCTGCCGAGATCGCACAGGATGAACGCAATCACGTGATTTTCATTCGCGCGGCCCTGAATGCCCTGGGCGTGGAACCGGTAGCACGGCCGGCGATTAATTTGAACGATAGCTGGGACACTCTCGCGCAGGCGGCAGGTCTGGTGCCGCCCGGCGGCACATTCAATCCGTTCGAAAACGATTTAAATTTCTTGCTCGGTTCCTTTGTTTTCGAAGACGTCGGGGTCACTGCGTACCACGGCGCAGCAGCTTTGCTTTCAAACGGAGATATCCTGACTGCAGCGGCTGGCATTCTTGCCGTTGAAGCCTATCACGCCGGCATCATCCGCGAAGAATTGTTTAGTCAGCATAGTGACTCGGTGAACATGGCGGTGCAGCAAATCTCCGATCTGCGCGACGCGCTAGACAACCCCATCGATGACGATCAGGGAATTACCGCAAATGGCAGCGCTAATTTGGTGCCGACCGACAGTAATGGCGTCGCGTACGCTCGAACTGCTCAGGAAGTGCTGAACATCGTTTACTTCGCGCAAGATGTTTCCGCTGGAGGATTCTTTCCAAATGGAATCAACGCCGGCTCTGCCAGTCGTCCGCATCCAACTCCGCATCCGCGTCCCACGCCGCGCTAAAATCCTTATTTGGCGCAGCCGCGTCACCGACGAAAACGAAAATGGTTCGCAAGATCACTGTGGCTGCGACACGATTCGTAGATAGGGCTTCAGCGCCTTCCAACCCTGCGGGTATCGCTTCTTTGCTTCCTCATCAGAAACCGAGCCGGCGATGATGACGTCGTCGCCCGGCTTCCAATTGACCGGTGTCGCCACCTGATGTCTCGCTGTAAGTTGCAGCGAGTCGATCACGCGCAGCACTTCGTCGAAGTTGCGGCCTGTGGTCATCGGATAAACAAGGATCAGCTTGATCCTCTTGTCCGGGCCGACGACGTAAACATTGCGCACCGTGGCGTTGTCAGCAGGAGTGCGCTTTTTCGGGTCGCCTTCGACTTCTGCGGGGAGCATCCCGTACAGCTTTGAGATTTTGAAGTCCGAGTCGGCAATGATCGGATAGTTGGGCGCGTAACCCTGGGTTTCCTCAATATCTTTTGCCCAGCCCTTATGATCGCCTGCCGAATCGACCGATAATCCTATTATCTTCACATTTCTGCGATCAAACTCCGGTTTGATCTTTGCCATGTAACCGAGTTCGGTCGTGCAGACCGGTGTGAAATCCTTCGGATGCGAAAACAGAATTGCCCACGAGTCCCCAATCCAATCATGGAACCGGACCCGGCCTTCGGTGGTTTCCGCCTCAAAATCCGGCGCTATATCGCCAATCTTCATTTTGTTTTGCTCCTCTCTTGTTTGCAGACCGTTGTTTCAAAGTCTCGATTGAAAGTCAACCCTGGACTCGGCACGAGACACACAAGCTAGGCTTGCCACTCACCGGTGATAACAGGGTAACCGGACCACCACCGGAACCCTACACAGACATCATGGCACCCTTGCTCCGACCAGCTCGCAGAACTTGTCGAGATCGATGTTGCCACCCGACACGATGGCCACAATCGGGCCTTTGCCGGCTTTGCCGCTTAGAGCCGCGGCCAGCGGCAGCGCGCCGGCGCCTTCGGAGATGACTCGCGTCTTTTCCGCCATCAAGCGCATCGCTTTTTTCGTTTCTTCCAGGCTGACCACAAAATAGTCGTCAACGATCGGTTTCAGCCGGTCCCACATGCGAGGGAACATGCTCTGGCCGCCGGCGCCATCCACGAAAGAGGCTTTCCAATCTTTGAATAGTTGCGGTGATCCCATTTTGAATGAGAGCGCCGCGGGCGCAGCGGTCTCCGGCTCAACACCGAAAATTTTCGTATCCGGTTTGAGCGCCTTGATGGCGCTGCCAACTCCGGTGATCAATCCGCCCCCGCCAATGCTGGCGATCACCGCTGCTGTATCCGGCGCGTCCTCCAAAATTTCCAGGCCCATGGTTGCGTGGCCGGCGATGAAGTTGTCGTCGTCGAATGGATGGATGAATGTCCCTTCCACGCCGTGAAAGGAACGCGCCTCCAGCGTTTCCCAAGCGACATGATACGGAACCAGGATCAGCTTTGCGCCCAGAGCTTCCATTCGCTGCAATTTTGACTTTGGCGCGGTCTCAATGGCCACTACCGTGCACGGCACGCCGGCTTGTCGCGCAGCGTAGGCGACGCCCTGACCGGCGTTCCCTGCGCTTACGGTCCACACGCCGCGCTGGCGTTCTTGCGGGGAAAGCAGCGCCACGGCGTTGGCCGCGCCGCGCAATTTGTAGGCATTGATGGGCTGAAGATTTTCCAGCTTGAGTCGAATGTCCGGAAAGTCCGGCCCGAGTTCGAGGCGAACCAGAGGTGTGCGCACGATGGTCCGGGCAATTCGTTTGCGCGCTTGCTCTATCTCCGATAATTGAATCGGTCGAACCGGATCGAGAATCATCGCCTCACTGTAGAGGCAGCCACCGCGGCTGCAATTCATCGATTTCGCGCGCGTCGTTGCCGGAAAAACTTTGAACGTCCTGCGCACTCGCGCCGTCCTATCATCACCATGATAAAGATTACCACCACAGCTCTGGTTGCGGCTGCGATGCTTACAGCGTCCAGCGCGTTTGCGGAAGGACATGCCTGTTGTGCCAAGGGCGCAGCCAATGCGAATTCCATGGCCTGCGTCAACCTCAGTGCGCTGAATCTCACGCCCGCTCAAAAGGCGAAGATCGAAGCGTGGCAGACCGAATGCATGAAAGCGGGCTGCACCAGGGAAAGCCGGCAAACTTTCCTGAATCGCGCCAAGGGAATTCTTTCCGCCGGGCAGTTTGCCCAGTTGAAAGCGCAGTGCCAAAAAAGCGCAACCGCGAAAAAGGCAAACGCCGGAGCATGAGCTGAGCGGTTCTGAAATCGCGTCGTGGAAAGTCCGCGACGCGATTTTTGTTTCTTAAGATTTGCACTGGATCGACACGCGCAGCCGGAGCCTGCGCTTCCAGTCGCGCGCCATCGGGATCTGGCATCCCTGAGATCCGGCATTCTTGCGAGCGCAGAACGCGTTTGGCGGGCTGCCAAACGCTACTCGCAAAATGCGCGCGCTCTTCCGTGAACGCCTGAGACGCTAGAACGTTTTGTCTGAATCAAGAAGAATTGTGACCGGCCCTTCGTTCACCAGCTCCACCGACATCATGGCTCCAAAGACACCCGTCGCCACAGTTACTCCCAGCCGGCGCAGCGCTTCACTGAATTCTTCGTAGAGTTTTTTGGCCGTTTCCGGCGACGCCGCGGCGATAAAGCTGGGCCGGCGTTGACCGCGGGCGTCGCCGTAGAGCGTGAACTGCGAAACAACCAGGGCGCTGCCTCTTACTTCCAGCAGTGAGCGATTCATTTTGCCCTGGTCATCATTGAAAATTCGCAGGTTGGCGATCTTCTCGGCCAGACTCAGAGCGACGGCCGAGGTATCGTCGCGGCCGACGCCCAGCAAAATCAGCAAACCGTTGCCGATCTCTCCCGTCACGCGACCGTCCACAGCCACGCGCGCTCGGCTCACACGCTGGACAACGGCGCGCATTGTTCTCTACAAAATTTTCTGCAACAAATCCGCCAGACGCCAGCCGGCCCTGTGCAGCTCTTCCCGCACGACGCCGGCCGCCCATTGGCGGTACGTCAGTTGGTCCGGTTGCGCTTTTTCAATCGCTTCACCAGCGGCAACCAGGCGGCCTTCCAGCAGCGCAGGGCGCACATTTCTGAGTGACAATCGCTCGTACGCTTCGCGAGCGCGAGGCAGGATCTCATCGGCCCAGGCTTCGGCGTAACTGGAAATGGCGATGCTCTCTGGAATCTGCCATTTCTGCGGCTCTTCAGTGGCCAACTGATGAACCAGCTTTCTCTTCAACGGCTCGACGAGAAGTTGCAGTTCTCGCTTCCGCAGTCGCGCCGGCAACTCGGGAAACATCGCGTTCACCGCGTCGTAATCCCAGAAACCGTGAAGCTTTTTTCTGTGCATGCCGCGCTTGCGAGGCGGTTCATCGCTCAGTTCCAGAAAGAAGCTGTTGCCGCCTTGATCGCCCAGCGCCGGCGCCTTGTCGGGATTCACGACGCGCCCGTCTGAGGCGAAATATTCCGCGCCTACATGCAATGGCTGGTGAATATCGCCAACCAGATGGCTCAGCAGAATCAGCGCCACCGGCTTGGTGATTTTGCGCTCGTTTTGTTCTACAATGCGTCCCTGTAACACCTCCACGCAGTAGGGAATCATGTGCACAATGTCCCACCGGCCGCGCCCCGCGCGACCATCGCGATACTTCTGCGGCGGCAGCACCGGGACGTCGGTGTAATGAAACCAATGGTGCGATGGCGCCCGCGCAATCCGATCTTGTGCTGGCGGGTTGGCTCGCCAGAAATCGCGCAATTGCCTGTCAAGGTTCCGATGTCCCGAAACGTGGAAGGAGCGGGGATTGTCGGCGCCTTTTTTGTCCCAGCTTTTGATCTCATCGGCAAGCAGCGATGCTTTTTCCAGCGGCAACCCTTCCAGTAACGCATTCACTTTGGCGGCAGCAGGCGTGTTGGTCAGGCGCTCATCTGCGATTGCGCCGACAATCTCGTGGCCCAGCGGTCCGTAAGCCAGAAGCAGGGTTGGAACGTGGGCAGCCGCGATCAGGACCGCCAGAAGGAGCCGCGCCAGAGTTCTCATGAATGGATTGGTGATAACAAAAGTGAGCGTTCTGTTTACGAGGCAAAACCGCGCAGATCAAGCGCGGCCCGCCATCGAATCATTGTTTCATAAACATTGGGAACGGATTTTATTGAGACGCTTTTCAAGCTTGGCAAAGTGCGACCCGGCCCAATAGATCTGACCGCATTGCGCGCATCGCCGGAATTGTTCGTAGTAGATTTTCGTGAGCGGCTCGAGCCTTTCAAGGATCTGCGCCTTGGACACCGCTTGCAGCGGCCCATTGCAGCGAAGACATCGCGTAAACGGAGCGAAGAGGCCGCCCAGATCAAAACGCCGAATCACTTCCACGGTTTGTTCCAGCGGCTCTTGCGAGCGCAGATAGTAACCATGTCGCACCACGGCGTGCATCAGGAGCCGCCGATCCCGCGTCAGCAGCGCGCGATCGTTTTCCCCCGCCAGCTCCAGTAATTGCCGATCGTCGGCATGACAATCGTACAGCACGTCGAACCCCAAAAGCCGAAGGTCGCGGACCAGTTTCCCCAGATGTCCGTCCGCGAGAAATTTCGTCAGATGGCGCGTCTGCAATCGGTTGCCGGGAAATAAATCTGGCTGCAGGGAAACAGGGAAAATCTCGACGCGACAGCTGCGATCGAGTCGGAAATGGAAATCCACCGGTTGCCCTTCTACCAAAATCAGATCGACTTCGGGGTGGGGGACGCCGCACGATTCAATCACGTCTTTTACCGAACTCTTCTCTGCAAGAACGCGTTCGACGGCGGCGCGGGCATTTTTCGCCTTGAGAAAGAACGACAGATCGCCGCGGAATTTCAGGCGGACTGCAAACGGGTCCATGAACGAATTCACACTGTGGCCTGTTGCCGGTGAAACGTTGAACCGCGATTTCGTTCGTTTCGCCAACGGCTTGCGCCTCGTAAAACGAGCCTCTTCATTTCGCGATGCGCGCAATGGCGTACGCGTATTCAAACGTGGTCGCGCGCGGGCGACCCATGAGTTTGCCCGGTCCCAGCGGCTCGTCGTCGCCAAAGTAACAATCGATCTGCCAGCGACGCAGGCCGCCGCCGGTGTCCATGATTTTCCAGCGGTTGCTGCCGAAGACCTTCATCAGTTCCGGAGATTCGGTTAAAAGGACCGCGCCGCGTCGGAGCGCGCCCTGGGGAGACTTGATCGCAGCCGAATAGCGCGGCACGAGAAGGCCGCCGCCGCCCGTCGGGTGCGAGGCAAACCCGTACGAGTTGCCGCCATTATAGCGGATGTAATGCCGTCCGTTCACTGGCACGGTGATCCGGCCGAAGCCTTCCTTTTTCACCGAACGCAGGAAATCGCGGGGATACTTGCGTCCGTGCAGACCCGGCGCGGTGACCGGTGTGGCGTCGAAACCGCGTTCAAAAGTGAAGCCGGATTCTTTCGGCGTGTAATAGAGCGTGCAGACCACGAAGTATTCGCCGTGATGGCCGCCAGGACGGCGGGCCAGTCTTTCATTCTCGTACGCCAGCCGCTGCACCACCTCCGGCCAGGGAATGTCGGCGCGCAGCTGGCCACTGGTTTCCGCGATGGCTTCGATGGCCGCGAGCGCCGCCATCAATCGCCAAAAACCGATTCGATGGGGCCGCCGATTAAAACTTCGATGGGCAACCGCTTCCATTCGTACTCGTACGGTGGCTGCTTCCATTGGAATCGCTCCGGGTAAAGCTTGCGAATCCGCTTGATAATTTCCACTCCCGTCAGAAATGGACGAAACTGGTTGCGATCAATCACGTGGATTTGCGCGCCGCCACAGAGCTGGCCGGCAAATTTGTGGAAGGTTGGTTGGAAAAAAATCTCGCGAAAGAATACCCCGGGCAGTCTCAGCCCGTTAAGCTCACGGCAAAGTGTTTCCGCGTCGATGAACGGCGCGCCAAAAATCTCGAATGGCCGCGTGGTGCCGCGTCCCTCGGAAATATTAGTGCCTTCAAGCAAACACAGCCCGGGATAAACCGTGGCGGTCTCAAGCGTTGGCATGTTGGGCGAAGGCATTACCCACGGCAGCCCGGTCTGGTCGAACCACATCGCGCGCGCCCAGTTTCTCATCGGCAAAATCGATAAGCGACAATTTGGAAAGGCTTCGTCGTGAAATTGCCGCGCCAGTTCGCCGATGGTTTTGCCATGGCGCACCGGGATGGGGTGCAGCCCGACGAACGATTTATAATTGGGGTCGAGCACCGGACCTTCCACGGTCACGCCATCGATTGGGTTGGGACGGTCCAGCACCACCACCGCGACCCCTTGTTTCTCGCAGGCGCTCATGCACAGATACATCGTCCAGATAAACGTGTAATAGCGCGCGCCGACATCCTGCAGGTCAATGAGTAAAACGTCGAGCCCTTCGAGCATCTCACTTCGGGGTTCGCGATCTTCCCCGTAGAGACTGTAAACCGGGATGCGCAGACGCGGATGCTCGTAGCTTTCCCATTCCACCATGTTGTCCTGCGTCTGGCCGAGAAAACCGTGTTGCGGACCAAACAACGCCGCCAGACGAAACAGATCGCCATCGTGCCGTTGCAAAATTCGCAACGCGTGTTCGAGTTTTGACGAAACGGAAGCCGGATGCAGTAGCGCTCCCAAGCGCGCGCCCCGCAGTTGCTCCGGCCAGAGCTCGCGCAACCGATCAATGGGAAGCAGAACGCTCACGGCCAATTGTTACCACCCCGTGCCGACAACGTGAAGGAAAGCGCGAAGCCGTTTGCGCGGGCCGCGGCGGACAGGCATCAGGCGTTCAGCCATGCTCAGTCAGCTCGGACCTTTGTCCGCCATTTGCCCAGCGCCATGGCCGCGGCAACGGCGATCACGCTGATCATGGCGCATGCTTTCGCGAACCATTCGCCGTGGCGCGTATAAAAAGTGAGTTCGTGTTCGACGGGAATCCGGATCTGTCCAGAGAGCACGCCTTCGCCAAAAGTGTCGCCCGTTTCATCCCGCAGCACCTGGGTTACGCGACCAAACTGATTGATAAAACAGGTCACTCCCGTGTTGGCGGCGCGGACCATGGGCCGGCGCGTTTCCACGCAGCGAAAAATGGCGTTCACCAAATGTTGACGCGAGCCGGCAGAACGCAAAAACCACGCGTCATTCGTCAGGTCCACGAGCAGATTCGCGCCACTATTGGCTTCGCTCGGCAGCACGAATTTTCGGGTGAGTTCGCCAAGGGTGTCTTCGAAGCAGATCAACGGCGCCAACTGCACGTCGTGATTCGTCAACGTAAACACCGTGTATTCCCTGCCGGCCTTAAAATCACCGGGCACTTGATCGCCAACAATGCGCGCCAGCAGCGGCACCCGATGTCGCCCGGGAACATATTCGCCGAAAGGCACCAGATGCACTTTCCGGTAAACCTGGATTTGCTCGCCGCCATCGGACACCAGGAGCGCCGCATTGTAAACATCGCCGCCTTCGACATCAATTGTGCCCAGCAACAGATCGGTCTCGGACGACGCCGCCAGGTCCATCACAAACTGATAACTTTCGCCGTCCGAAAGCACCGGCCCGGGCATGGAACTCTCCGGCCAGACGAGCAAATCAGGCGGCGGATCGGACCTCAACGCAATCTCGCTCAGGCTCCGAAATTGGCTGAAAATTCTGCGGGAAAACTGCGGATCGAACTTTTGGTTCTGAGGAATGTTCGCCTGCACAGCTGCAACCTGAAGCGCCAGCGCGGGCGGCGAAGTCTGCGCGGCGCGAAGCCCGAAAAGCAGCACGCCCACAATCGCGGCCATGGTGAATGTGAAATCAAAATGCGGCCTCATCATGCGCGTGCGCGCTTCGATAACGAGGCGCCATGCCGTCGTGAGGATGATCACGTTGCCAAACGCGACCATGAAAGATAAACCGGCCACACCCGTCAGCTCCGCGATCTGGATCAGCGGCCAGTTCTTGTACAGGGCGATGCCCAGTCCGTTCCAACCGAACCCCGAGAATACCCAGCCGCGCAACCATTCCAGGCTCGCCCACGCCGCGGCCAGCAGAAAGGCCAGCAGCAGGTTGTTGCCCGATTTCGTCCAGGGCGATCGCGGCGGCGCCGCAGCGCTCCGCGCCTCTGCCAGCATCGCTTCCCATTTTGTAGCGACCGTCGCGCACCCTTCCTTTTGTCGCGGCTGGAGCAGGCCGCAAATCCATCCCCAAATGGCGAAATAAATTGCCAGGTAAAAGGGCAGCGCAAACCAGCCCAGGACAGTGACAGTTGTGAGCCAGGAAAAAGTGGTCCAGAAAAACGCCAGGCCGGCTGTGTAACCGAGCAGAAGATCGCGAAGCCACCGATGGCGCCAGCGATTCTGAGAAAACCAAATCGCCGCCAGAAGCGGCGTGAGCGTGATCCAGCAGAGCCACGTGAAATCAAAAGGCGGAAAACAAGCCGCGTAGAGAAGTCCGCTGAGGATAGCCGCCAGCCATGGCCACAGCGTGATCAGTTTTTTCATCAAAGGCGCTCAAGCCTCCCGGTTTTCTCGCTTCGGACGCCACGCTCGCGCGGCCATCGCAACGAAATATCTCCGCGGCTCGGCCACTGCGAGAACTGTCGAAAATCCTTTGCTCCGCTCAGGATGACAACCGTGTCTCGGGGCGTTCGAGCCTGAAAGTCGGAGTTTCAGAATATCTCAGCCATTCGCCTGTGCCAAGCGCCACGCGGCGTCCTTTTGCAGCCAGTCCCACAGGCGATCCAGCGCTTCGGTCACTTCCAGTTTCGCTCGCTGGAGCTCCTCCGGCGTAAATTTCCTCTCTTGCGGCCGACGATGCGCGAAAAGGTAGTACTTGATTTTTGGCTCGGTTCCCGACGGCCGCACTGCGATTCGCGTTCCGTCTTCCAAATCGAACATCAGCATCTTTTCTTTTGGCACGAGGTCTCCTTCGACATCGCGGATCGCATCGGTGGCGAAGTTTCGGATCGCTGCCACTTTCAAGCCCAGTAGATCGCGAAACGGAGCGGCCGCATACGACCGGATCAAACGTTCGATCCTGGCTGCGCCTTCCGCCCCTTCAAAAACGAGCGAACCATTTTTCTCGGCGAAATAGCCAAACTGGCAGTAGATTTCATCCAGCAACTCCTCGACCGTCCGGTTGCGAGACTTTGCGAACGCGCCGAGCTCGCAGAACATGATCACCGCCGCGTTGCCATCCTTGTCCCGGACAAAATCGGCGCCGCTGTAGCCGTAACTTTCTTCGCCGCCAAACACAAAGAAGGACGAGCGCTCCAGACGCAGCTTGCGCGTCTCCTCTTCCGATAGTTCCGAATACCGGCATTCGCCGGCGCCGACCGCTTCGCGCTCGTATTTCGCCAGTTTGGCGCCGATATACTTGAAGCCGGTCAGCGTGTCCACGCAGCGCAACCCGTAATGTTGGGCGATCGCTTTCTGCAGATCGGTGGTGACAAATGTCTTGATGATCACCGCGCGCGACGCGTTCCGCTGGTTGAGCACGCCTTGCCGGAACAGAGTTTCGATCCGATACCAGGCCAGCAGCGAACCGATTTGATTGCCAGTCAACACCTTCATTGTGCCATCTCTGGCCCGCACCGCCGCGCCCATCCGATCGCAATCCGGATCGGTGGCCAGAACAAGATCGGCATTTTCGTTCCGGGCAAGATCGATCGCCAGCGTCAGCGCTTCCGGATTTTCCGGGTTCGGCGATTTCACCGTCGGGAAGCGCCCGTCAAAATTTTCCTGTTCCGGCACAACCTGGAAATTGAATCCGAGCCGCTGCAGCATCGGTTTAATGATGACGCTGCCGGTCCCGTGGAGCGGCGTATAGATGATCCGCAACGATTTCCCCGCGCGGACCACGTGCGGATCGAGCACCAGCGTGCTCAGCCGCTCCATGTAGGCTTCGTCGATCTCTTTGCCAATTTTTTTAATGTTCCCCCGCTCGCTGGGCGGCAGCGCCTGATACGTTTCAGATTTCACTGCATTCACCTTTTCAATGATCCTGCTCGCGTGCGGCTCCACCACCTGAGCGCCGTCGGCGAAATAGACCTTGAAGCCGTTGTCGTAGGGCGGGTTGTGGCTCGCGGTGATGATTGCCCCGGCATCGGCCCCGAGATAACGAACCGCAAACGAAAGTTCAGGAACAGAGCGCGGCCCGTCGAAAACGAACGCGTCGCATCCATTTTCCGCCGCCACCGTGGCCGCCAGGTCCGCGAACTCCCTTGAGAAAAATCGCGAATCGTACGCAATAACAAGTCGCGGCCGGGCGACGCCAGGCTCCTGGCAAGTGAGTTTCGACGCGAACCCAGCGCCGCGAATATATGCAACCAGCCCGCGCGTGGCGCGATTGATATTGAAAAAATTCATCGCGTTGGTGCCGACACAGGGGAACTGCGGTCGCTCGTCTTCGCGCGCTTCGCCGCGTTCGGCCTTCGTCACGATTTTCCCAATCGTGCGTCCGCGCAGACCGCCGGTGCCGAAGGCCAGCGTCCGATAGAAACGGTCGTTTAACTCCTGCCATTCGCCGCGTTCCAGCAATTCGGTCACCGCTCGTGCGTAAAGGTCCGTTCGCGCGCCGGTCAGTAATGCGCGAATGTTTGCAGCCGCCGATTCCATCAATTTTCCATCGGCTACCGCGCCTTCGATCGCCGAGTTAATCTGTTCAGAAACTCCCGCCATGGCTGCCCATTTTTCCCTCATCTGCGCGCGCAGAGCAAGCGCTTCGCTTGCCGCCTGAACCGGCCTGACCCGTGGGACCCGTCAGCCTCTCAGAGGCGTGGAAACCTCCGTGCCGGGTGGCGGCGTAAACTCAAACGTGGACGCGGGAACGGGCGCGCGCGTTTGATTGGAATACGTGGTGACGATCCGATCGCCGTTTGGCAAAAGCATGTCGGTGCGCGTCACCCACAGTTGCTCGTTGATCTCGAGACTGAGTTTTTGAAAAACCCGCTTCATTGCTGCCGTGCGCGGCAAGAGCTCCAGAGTATAGCCCTTGCCGTTTGTTGTCCCGCTGATGGCAAAAGTCTCTTCGATATTTTCCAGATTCAACGCGGAGTTGATCGCTGCGACAGTGGCATCCAGCGGCGAACCTTTGCCCAGCGGATAACGCTCCGCCGATTTAAAGCCGGGATAGTAAATCCAGAGCTGGCGCCCGTCGCTCACAGTAAGGCTCGGCGCACTGCCTTTCACTTCCCGACGGAACTTGTCCGGCGGTTGGAACCAAACCTTCCCCTGGCTGGCGATCGGCTTCTTCATCAACCGAATCACGCGCACCTCCTCAAAATCGGCTTGCGTTGCCCGATTTTGTCGAATCCGGTCAAGCAAGTTTCTCAGGTCACGTTGAGAAAGCGCTTGTGACTGCGCCAAGAGAATCACCGCTGAGAAAAAGAACGCCGCCAGTATGACTTTGCGCATGCACTGACTCTATCCGCATCATCGCGTTATCCGCAAGTTGCACTCCCAATCAGCTCACACGCGACGCTGCCCGTTTTCGGCGCTTGGCACACGCGAACCAAAAAATTTTCACGTGGCTCGATATTTTTGAGTTGACAACCCGCAGCCCGTTCGCCCAAAAATCGCGCCCTCCCCACCATGTCTTCCGTCTCCCCTCACACGTGACCAATGCCAACGATCTCGTTATCATGCGGGGAAATGGGCCTCCCAGTTCGTACAACGGAGCTTAGATTTTGGTAAGTGGTTAAGCGGCGGTCGCCAGAAGAAATCTGTCGTGCGATCTTGAGTGAATATGTGCTATGTCACAGAAACCAGATAAAACCATTCTTTTCCCGGCCGTTGGCGATGTATTTGGAGTGTCTTTTATGTTTAACTGGCCAACGTGAGTTGGCAGAGACTACTGGAAGCCTTTGGATCGCAAGCAGAGCTGGTAGCAATCTTGAGCATCGCCTTCGCCATCGCGATTTGGTTTTCGAATCTTCGAGGTGGGAAAGGCTCCTGATTCTATCGGCAGAAGCACGAGCAACGTTGGATGACGCGCCACTGATTTTCTAAAGAACAGTGTTTGTGACGCAACCCTTATGTGGGGGACTATCCAGATACGCGCTACGCTACTGAAGATTCGCTACCGCTGTGCCTTGGCGTTAATGTGGGCAGTTTCAGTCATTCAGGTTCACGCACGCCCCGAGAGCGGCTATCAAACGCTGCCATTCGGCAGCGCGACTATCGGAGATGTCAATCACGGTTGGGGTTACAGAAGAAGTGTGGTGTACGTTCACAACTCCTTTTTTGATGCACATCTAAATAACATGGTTTTTAAGACTAAGGAGGGCATCGTATTCGTTGATGCCCCTATTCCAACGTACCCTCGCGGCGCCAGCGGGCTCAAAGGCCGGGCAGTTCTTCGTCTGAGAATTGACCAAAAGAACGGCCGCGTACGTTCCGTAACGGTGCTTCAAAGCAGTGGTCACGCGGTGTTGGATCAGGCTGCCGTTAATGCGCTTCAGAAATGGCGCACGACGGCGGGTGTGAAAGCAGAGTTTGTGGATGTGCCAGTAGTATTCGCAGCCAGGTAAAACAAAACGCACCGCGCAGCGCTCAAAGTAAAGACACGAATCTGGCCACGAAAACGCGGCGCAATTCCGGCTAATGGCAGATGGGAGCGAAAAACCAGTCAAGAGTTTCCGCGTTGGCGAAGCGGTGCTCGTGTGGAACGAGGAAACAAAGACACCATTTCCTTCAAGAGTTGTCAGTGCGCTTCATGATGAAGAAAAGGTGCAAACCCTATTTGATATCGAGCTTGAAGATGGCAGGCGATTTACGGTGAACAATGACCACCCAATGTACGTTTTCGAAGATAATGACTTTACTTTTACCGGCGAATCCGCAGCGTCACCACCCCGGGGCGTGGCGATGGCGGCGGCGGGCATACCACCACCTATTTCTACGACGCCAACGGCGTCGGCAACGATTACACGTTCACTGACTCCAACGTTACC
>Ga0209581_1002948_pt1 | contig 15325 bp, 12 predicted proteins | sample Coa_R2_FD_187160 | JGI IMG/M metagenome (GOLD analysis project Ga0209581, IMG submission 187160) | Surface soil microbial communities from Centralia Pennsylvania, which are recovering from an underground coalmine fire - Coalmine... | ecosystem: Environmental > Terrestrial > Soil > Unclassified ...
TACTCAACCGAATACTTACTGGTGAAAGAGAAGGACGTAGAACGAGCATTGCAGGTCCTCAAGCGCGCAGGCCATTGCGTCACGTTACCCTGAAAATGATCGCTCGCCGACTCCTTGCGCGGTTTGACATCCTGTCTGCGGTCAGGATAAGATGGGGTAAGGTATGCAGGGCTTTTTTTATTTTCCGCATATTGCTGAAGTTGGAGCTTATCTGCTAGTATGAACGTCTTACAGGAAATCTTACAGGCCGAACAGAGGATACGCCCCTATGTCAGGACGACCCCGCTTGAGTATTCTTTCCCGCTGAGCGAATTAACGGGGGCGCGTGTCTTCCTGAAGATGGAGAATCTCCAGCATACCGGCTCGTTCAAGGTACGGGGGGCGATGAATGCGCTGCTTTCGCTCTCAGAAGAGCAGCGAGCGAGAGGAATAGTGACGGCTTCTTCCGGCAATCATGGCCTCGCCATCGCTTTCGGATTGCATACTCTCACCATACCAGGCATCATATTTGTGCCTGAGAACACGTCTCCAACCAAGATAGAGGCCATCCGGCGTTATGGGGCAGACCTGCGTTTTCACGGCAATGATAGCGTTATTACCGAGGAATATGCCCGCTCCTACGCGCAGCAACACGGGCTGGTCTATATTTCCCCCTATAACGATCTCCATGTCATTGGCGGCCAGGGAACCATTGGCGTGGAACTGTGTCGGCAGAGCGAGCGTATTGACGCGGTGCTGGTCGCGCTGGGCGGAGGTGGTATGATCTCCGGCATCGCCGAATACGTCAAAACCGTTTTTCCCGCCGCCGAAATGCTTGGCTGCTCTCCCGAACATTCGCCCGTCATGGCAAAATCGGTGCAGGCCGGACGCATTCTGGAAATGGAATCGCTGCCCACGCTCTCCGACGGTACGGCAGGCGGCGTCGAGCAAGATGCCATCACCTTCCCCCTCTGTCAGAGGCTGGTCGATGACTATCTCCTCGTCTCAGAAGAAGAGAATCGGCAGGCTATGCGGCTGTTCATTGAGACGCACCACATGCTCATTGAAGGTGCAGCAGGCGTGGCGCTCGCCTCGCTGCTCAAAGCGGCGCGGCGTTTGCAGGGCAAACATGTGGTCGTCGTTCTCTGTGGGGCTAATATCAGCCTGCAAACACTGAAAACGATCCTTTAGCGCCTCCGAACTACGCCTTTCGGCATAACATGAATAAAACCTTCGTATGCGTGATGTTGCCAGGGCAGAGTGATGTTGTCCAGGGGAAGCTCCCCCTGACCCCTCTCTAATTTCCGGGCAAATTGCACATTCCACATCAGAAACTTCTTATAGTCATAACATAATATTAACCAGTGGAACAAATTTCAGGTGATAGTGAGAGAACACGGCCAGTGATTTGTGCAAGTTGCCTGAAAAAGAGGTGTATAGCTTCTTACATTTTGTCAGTATGAATGAGGGTTGCTGGCCCTTATACTTCTCAGTGAGGCCGACAGGGAAAGCAATGATTGCTCCTCAACCTTTCCTCGTGAGCGATGTGAGCTTGATGCATGGTAATGATGCCTGGATTTTTTGTTGCAAGCATCCTGATGAAGGAGGAGATTACCATGTCTGCTCAAACGAAGAACATGTCGACATCTTCTACTGGCATGAAACCCACGCTAGGGCTGACCGGAGTGACGATCAACGCAATGGCTTTGATTGCGCCGGGAGCCTTCCTCTGGACGACGTATCAGTTGCAGGCTGCCCCTGCCTCGGCGATGAACATGTGGTTTTCGGTCTTTATCGCCACTGCTATCGCCATGCTGACCGCCATCGCCTACGCCAGCCTTTCCAGACGCTATCCCGAAGGCGGCACGGGGAGTTCGTATTACTATGCTGAGGCTTCGGTCTTGCAGCAGGAGGAACACCGCCATTTTAAGTGGGCGCGCGTGGCTAAATTTATTGTGGGCTGGGCCTCGCACCTCTATTACTGGGTCTATCCAGGCGTGATGGTGGCCTTCATGGGGCTGGTGATTACGTATATTATCCAGTCCTTTGTCCCCAGCTTTGGCGCGGCCTGGCAGGAAGTGCTGGTCTGCATCCTCTTCGCCGGGCTGGTCGGCTGCATCGCCTATATCGGCGTGCAGGGATCAACGGTAGCCAATATCGTCATCAATGTCATCCAGATACTGGCTCTGGTGACCTTTTCGATCCTGGCAATTGCCTACCGGCTGATGCATCCCCATGTCCATTACCTGCATCCCAGCGCGCTGAGCGTGATCTTGCCGCATGATATGGGCGGCCTGATCTTCCAGTCCACGATTGCCATTCTGCTGGTCGTTGGCTTTGAGTCGGCGACTGCGCTCTCTGCCGAGGCGAAGAACCCCGGACGCGATATCCCGCGCGGCGTCTTGCTCTCGCTGGTCATCCAGGCGGTCATTTTCTACTTTTTTGAATACTTCGCCGCCAATTTTGTTCTCAATAGCGGCACGAAATTCACCGGCACGACCATGAGCGGCTTTGCGGGCGCGAACGCTTCTGGCGCGCCGATTGGCGATATCGCTACGCAGATTGGTAACGCGCTGCTGGGCGGAAACGGCGTGGCCTTCGCCATTATCCTGGCCTGCACTGTCGTGATTGCCCTGTTTGGCACCTCACTCTCCTGCCTCAATACGGGTGTGCGCGTGACCTATGCGATGGGGAAAGATACCGAGTTGCCGGTGGTTTTTGGTTTCCTGCATGGCAAATTCCGCACGCCCCACGTTGCGGTGATCGTGCTGACCGTCCTCTCCGCGCTCATCGGCGCTTACGGCGTGCTGAACATTGACCACCTGACGCAGATCACGCTTGTCTCCAATATCGGCACCTTCCTGCTCTATGGCATGACCTGCATTATCTGCGTGGTAGCTTTCGCGGGTGTCAGGGCGCGCAACATCTTCAGCACCGTTCTCGCGCCCACACTGGGTTTCGTTCTCAACGTTGCTATGCTGATCGGCGTCCTCTACTTCGCCATCACTGGCGGGGGCAGCACGCGAGTTGATACGATTATCGCCGGAGCCTTTTCCATTGCCTGGCTGGTCGTCGGCTTTGGCTATCTGTTCCTGCGCAAACTCCTGACCGGCGAGTCGATTCTGCATGCGGAAGACCACAAAGAGAAAATCGCGGCCAGTGGCCTGCTGGTGCCTGCCAATGCATCGATGGCCGAGACCAATTAGTACGAAATGCCTGTGGCTGCGGTCAAGGGAGCGGGCCAGGGCGGAGCTTGCCTCCGCCCTGGCTCACTGCTGTCTCTGCGCACTTTTTCTGCTGTCTTTGCACACTCATTCTGCTATCCTGGCACGATTTATACGCCTCACCCGGCATTCAGAGGTACTTTTCGGAGATCATTGCCAGAAAAGCTTGCCTTACCTTGCCCTCATATGCTATATTTTCCTTAGCAGGGAGTCGTGTCTCCTGTTGTTGTGAGCAATGTTCGCTCACTGTAAAACCCGATGTTGCTTTGCTCGCCAAACTCCAATGATTTCGGCGCGCGCTGGTTGCTCGCCGACGCCATCTGGCCCCAACGCTGGTGCCCTCTGACAGGAAACGCATTACCATGTACGCGGGAGGGTACTCTATGGATGTACACCAGTCAACCGAAAGTCCTTATCCTCTTTATGACCCGCGCCGGGAACATGACGCCTGCGGCATCGGCTTTGTCGCTCAGATCGCGGGCGAGGCCAGCCATACGCTGATTGAGGCTGCCCTTGAGGCGCTGACACGGCTTACGCATCGCGGCGCGCAGGATGCAGACGCGGAGACCAGCGATGGAGCCGGTTTGCTCACCCGGATTCCGCATGCTTTGTTTGCGGCAGAACTCTCTCAAAGAGGTATTACGTTAGCTCGTCCTGATGACCTTGCTGTAGGGATGATCTTTTTACCCTCTCAGGAGCGCGAGCCGGAAGCCTGTACTGACAGCCGTCGGCTTATAGAGCAGGCGTTGAGCGAACTGGGCCTCCCCCTGCTCTGCTGGCGCGACCCTCCCATCGATTACAGCGTTCTCGGCAAGCGCGCTCGCGCCACTGCTCCTACCATTGCGCAAGTGTTGCTGGCGCGACCGCAGAACCTGGCCCCGAAACAATTTGAGCGCAGTCTTTACCATGCCCGCCGCGTGATCGAACGCCGCCTGCAGAAGGCTGGCATCAGTGGTTGCTACATTGTCTCGTTATCAAATAGCACCATCGTCTACAAAGGCTTGCTGGCCCCCGCTCAACTGGCGTGCTTTTATCGCGACCTGGCCGACGCGCGCTACACGAGCGCCTTTGCCATCTTTCACCAGCGATACAGCACCAATACGCTGCCATCGTGGCCGCTGGCGCAGCCGATGCGCATGCTGGCGCACAACGGCGAGATCAACACTATTCAGGGCAACCGGCAGTGGATGGCGGCGCGCGAAAAGACGTTTTTCTCTCCACACTGGGGCAGCAAACTGCCTGACCTGCTGCCCATCATTCAGGCGGGCAGCGATTCGGCGCAACTGGATAACGCGCTGGAACTGCTGGTACAATCCGGGCGCGGCCTGTTGCACAGCATGCAGATGCTCATTCCCCCCGCCTGGGAAAACGATGCCGAACTGGACGAGGAGCAGCGAGCGTGGTGCGAATACCATGCGGGGCAGATCGAACCCTGGGATGGGCCAGCCGCACTCGTCTTCAGCGATGGTCGCTTCGTCGGGGCCGCGCTTGATCGCAACGGCCTGCGCCCCTCGCGCTACCTTCTCACCTCGCACGGCCTGCTGGTTGTTGCCTCGGAGACAGGAGTGTTTTCCTGCGAGCCGCATGACATCGTTGAAAAGGGGCGGCTTGGGCCGGGCGAGATGATTGCCGTCGATCTCAAATATGGCGTGTTGTTACGCGACCATGATATCAAAGCCGCTCTGGCCTCGCGTCAGCCCTACCGGCAATGGCTGCATGCCCATCTCCTGCGCCTCTCTGATCTGCCGCAAGCCACTCTCTCCGTTCCCGCGCTCGACAGCGATGCGCTTTTCCAGCGCCAGCAACTTTTCGGCTACACCCACGAAGATGTTGAGTTTGTCCTGCGCCCCATGCTGGCTGAGAACAAGGAGCCAGTGTGGAGCATGGGCGATGATACGCCGCTGGCCGCGCTCTCCGTGCAGCCCCGCTCTTTCTCAGATTACTTCCACCAGCGTTTCGCCCAGGTCACCAACCCGCCGATTGATTCCCTGCGCGAGCGTATCGTCATGTCGCTGGACTGCTACCTCGGTCGGCGGCAGAGCCTGCTCACAGAGACGCCGCAGCATGCGCAATTGCTGCGCCTGGAAACGCCGATCTTAACGGAAGCGCAGTTACAAATCCTGCGCGATCTGAAGGCGGAGGGCTTCCGCGCGCGCCTGCTCAGCGCAACGTTTGTCGCTGCGCATGGCTCGCGGGGGCTTGAGGAGGCCCTCACCCGCCTGGAACACGAAGCCGTCGCGGCAGTGGCCGATGGCGCCGGCCTGCTCATTTTGAGCGATCGCGAGGCCAGCGTGGAGCAAGTTCCTGTTCCCATGCTGCTGGCAGTCGGGGCTGTTCACTGCTCCCTCGCGCGTCAGGGGCTGCGCACCTGCGTCTCGCTGGTCTGTGAGACTGCCTCGGCCTGGGATGTTCACCAGTTTGCTCTCCTGCTCGGCTATGGCGCGGAAGCCGTTGTGCCGTATCTCGCGCTAGAAAGCGTGCGTTCCCTGGCCGGGGCGCGCCACCTTGAAGAGATCACGCCGGAGCAGGCCGAAGAGCGATACCGGCACGTCATCGAGGATGGCCTGCGCAAGATCATGGCGCGTATGGGCATCTCAACCGTGCGCAATATCATCGGGGCCGGCCAGTTCGAGGTGATCGGGCTTGAACCGGCGCTGGTCGAACGCTGCTTTGCCGGTTCCCCCTTCCATCCTGGAAAAGTCGGCCCTGTCCAGATCGCCGAACAAACGCTTGCCCACTGCCGTACCGTTACGGCTCTCACCGGCGACGATCCTGCGTCGGCTCATCCGGTCCCTGTCAAAGAACCTGCCGTCGGGCGCAAACGTAAACTGGTTGACCTCGGACGCATTCGTTTTCGCCGTGACGCCGAATATCACGCCTTCAACCCCCTGCTGGTGCGCGCTTTACAGCAGGCGGCGCGCAGCGGAGTGCAAGAGGACTACCAGCGTTTCACGCAGATGGTCTACTCGCGCCCGCCCACCGCGCTGCGCGACCTGCTCGCCTTCGCGCCCGCCGAGCCGATTCCGCTGGAGGAAGTTGAGCCAATGGAAAGCATCCGGGCGCGTTTCGTCATCTCGGCCATGTCGATTGGCGCGCTCAGCCCGGAGACGCATCGCACCATTGCCGCCGCTATGAACAGCATTGGCGGTCGTAACAATACAGGCGAGGGGGGCGAAGCGCCGGAGTGGTACGCGGAGCAGTTGAACGGCTTTCCGGTTAGCAGCAAGATCAAGCAGGTGGCCTCGGCCCGTTTTGGCGTGACGACGGAATATCTGGTGCGCGCCGAGGAACTGGAGATCAAGATGGCGCAAGGATCGAAGCCAGGGGAAGGCGGTCAGCTTCCCCCGCACAAGGTGACGCCGTTTATCGCGCGCCTGCGCCATACCAGCCCCGGCGTGGCGCTGATCTCGCCGCCGCCGCACCACGACATCTACAGCATCGAAGACCTGGCGCAGTTGATCTACGACCTGCGTCAGGTCAACCCCGGCGCGCGTATCGGCGTCAAGCTGGTTTCCAGCATCGGCGTCGGCACCATCGCGGCAGGCGTTGCCAAAGCCCACGCCGATTATGTGCTGATCAGCGGCCATGATGGCGGGACCGGGGCATCCCCGCTGCAATCGATCAAGCATGCTGGCCTGCCCTGGGAGCGCGGACTGGCGGAGACGCAGCAGGTGTTGTTACGCAACGGCCTGCGTGAACGTATCAAAGTGCGCGTCGACGGCGGCCTCAAGACGGGGCGCGATGTGGTGATTGCGGCCATGCTGGGAGCCGAGGAGTTTGGCTTTGGCACGGCGGCGCTCGTCTCGCTGGGCTGTGATATGGCGCGCCAGTGCCATCTCAACACCTGTCCCGCCGGTATCGCCACGCAGCGCGAAGACCTGCGCGCGAAATTCACCGGCTCCCCGCAATACCTCATCAACTACCTGACCTTCATCGCCGAAGAGGTGCGCGAATTGCTGGCCCAACTCGGCTTTGCGCGCCTGGATGACCTGATTGGTCGCGCCGACCTGTTGCAATATAAAGAGGCGATGTCTGATGGCGAAAACGCTCCGGTTATCGACCTCACGCCCCTGCTTGTTTCCGTACCGGGCAAATCGTCGTCTGAAGCGGATAGATCGGCTTCCCGGTTACCATCCTCGCTTGCCAGAGAGGTGCTTGCCGGGGCGGAAGAGGCGCTTTCCGGCGAGCGCAGCGTCCTGATCCAGCACACCATTACCAACGCCGATCGGGCCATCGGGGCCACGCTGGCCGGGGAGATAGCGCGCCTCTATGGCAATGCTGGTCTGCCGGGGGTCAGCGTCACCTGCACCTTCCACGGCTCGGCGGGTCAGAGCTTTGGCGCGTTCTGCCTGCCCGGCATGCGCCTCATCCTGCATGGTGACGCCAACGATTATGTGGGCAAGAGCATGACCGGCGGCCAGATTGTCCTGCTGCCACCCGTCGATGCCGGTTTCGCCGCTCACGAAAACACCATCCTCGGCAACACCGCGCTCTACGGAGCGACCGGCGGCCAACTCTTCGCGGCAGGGCGCGCGGGCGAGCGGTTTGCCGTGCGCAACAGTGGCGCGCTGGCCGTCGTCGAAGGTACGGGCGCGCACGCCTGTGAATACATGACGGCGGGCCTGGTCGTCATCCTCGGTGAGACGGGGCCAAACTTCGCGGCCGGCATGTCATCTGGCGTCGCCTACGTCCTCGACACCAATGGCACCTTCCCCATGCGTTGCAACACCGAACTGGTCGACCTGCAGCGCATTGAAGACGCCGACGAACTGGATGCCCTGCGCACCATCATCTCCTGGCACCGCAAAAAGACACGCAGCTGGCGTGCCGCACGGCTCCTCGCCGAATGGACGCGCATGCTCCGTCTCTTCTGGCGCGTCGCCCCCGCCGACAGCACGCAAAGCGCCCGCGACTACGTCCAGGCCCACGAACAGCGCGACATCGCCTTCGCTCAATCGCGGTAGAGGAGGATAATCAAGCCGGATGAAAACTGCACCGCTGATGGGGTTTTCACCCGGCTGGTGGTGAAGAATCTGGAAGAGGAAACTGAATTCCTGCAAGGATTAGCCATGATTTCCCATCCCATTTGCGCTGTTTGCTCAGATGGGTTAGAATAGCAACGGTTCTATCCTGTCCATCGAGTCGAGTCCAACGCTCACAGATCAGGTCAGGTACAGCAGTATCGAGCGAGGAAAACGAGGAAGTCTATGGTCGATCTGAAACAAACATTAAGCCGATTTTTAGCTATTCCAGGGGTTAGACAGGCCATTCTGGTCGGTCGCGACGGTTTATTAATTGAGGGGCTGACCCGCGATGGCAAGGACGATATGGAGGCCATCGGCGCTATTATGTCTACCGGCCTGAGTACCGCTGATGCTCTGGGACAGGAGATCTCGCGCGGCAGTGTGGTGGGTGTGCTGGTAGAGTTTGAAAATGGCCTGGTGAGCGTTGATCCGCTGGGAGATTTCGCCCTGATGGTCACTCTTTCTGATAATGCTTCGAATATCGCTCGCATCCGCCATGTCGTGAAGGCGAGCCGCAACGAAATTCTTGAAGCCCTGGATATCGCGTAACTTGCGAACGAAACAAATAGTAGATAACAACTGGCAAGCCTGTACACTGAGAGGTCGAGGTACATGGAACAACTGACTAATCTGGTTATTTCAGATCGCGAACTGACCACTATCACCACTTCCTTGAATAAATTGATGAGCGATACCAATGCGACTTCTGTCATGCTGATTGACAAAAGTGGGCAGGTGATCGCCACACAGGGCAGCGGGACTCGACGCAACGCGACCACGCTGGGCGCGCTGCTGGCCGGCGCGTTCTCTTCATCGCGTCACGTGGCCGAATTGCTCGGCGAGAAAGATTTCCGCACCATCTTTCAGCAGGGCGTTCATGAAAATATCTATACAACGATGGTGGAGGAGCAGTGGCTGCTGGTGATCGTTTTCGACAAATTGACGCACATCGGCCTCGTCAAAGTGCTGTCCAAGAAGGCTTCCGACGAACTGGGCCGCATTCTGGAGCGCGTGCGAGCCGATACGACCCGCACCAAGTCCTCCGTCATCAATGTGCAGTTCCGCTCCTCGGTTGAGGATACGATCGATCTACTCTTCCGTGACTAAAGGTTCTGATGCATGGCACTGATCAATATTGCCGCACACGAGATTCACTGTAAGATCGTTTACTATGGCATTGGCTACTGTGGGAAGACGACGAATCTCCAGTACGTGTTCAGGAGCATTAACCCCCAGGCACGCGGGGAGTTGCTCTCCATTGCCACAGAGACCGAACGCACGCTCTTCTTTGACTTTTTGCCGCTCGACCTCGGCACCGTTCATGGTTTCCGTACCCGCTTCCATCTCTATACCGTTCCCGGCCAGATTCTCTACGAGCGCACGCGCCTGGCTGTTCTCAACGGCGCGGACGGTATCGTCTTCGTCGTCGATTCGCAGGCCGAGAAATTTGAGGAAAACGTGCAGAGTATTGCCGAAATGGAACTGAATATGCGCCGCCTGGGCAAAGACATGAACACCTTTCCCTATGTCATCCAGTGGAACAAGCGTGACATGCCCACCGCGCTGCCCGTTGGCGTGCTGGATCGCTACCTCAATCGCCGCCATGTCCCGACCTTCGAGGCCATCGCTTCCGAGGGCAAGGGCGTTTTTGCCACCCTGCGTGCCATCAGCAAGAACGTCATGGCGCAACTGTAGCCAGGTGGGCCATGCACATCTTCGGCGTTGACTTCACCAGCGCGCCCACCCGTCGCAAGCCCATCACCTGCGCCCTCTGCACCCTGCACGATGACCGGCTCACCCTGCTGAAATGTCTCAGCCTGCCCACGTTTAAGGAATTTGAGACCTTTCTCCATCGGCCTGGCCCCTGGTGCGCCGCCTTCGACTTCCCCTTTGGCCTGCCGCGTCCCCTGCTGGCAAACCTCGGCTGGCCGCAGCGATGGGAAGACTATGTGCAGCGCATCGCCGCTCTGGGAAAAGCGGGCTTTGAGGAAAGCATCACCCGCTACTGCGCCAGTCGACCGCCGGGTCAGAAACACCTGTTGCGAGCGACGGATACGCTGGCAAAGTCGCGCAGCCCCATGATGCTGCACCGTGTCCCCGTTGGCAAAATGTTTTTTCAGGGGGCTACGCGCCTGCTGCAATCAAACGTGAATATCCTGCCCTGCCGCCCGAACAATGATAGCCGCATCACCCTCGAAGGCTATCCTGCTCTTGTGGCTCGTCACTGGCTCGGCTCGCGCAGCTACAAAAGCGACGAGCGCGCCAGGCAGACAGAGGAGCAACTGGCAGCGCGTCGCGCACTCGTGCAGGCTCTGCGCTCCCCCGATCTTTTCGCCGACTACGGTCTTCGTCTCACCCTTCCTGACATGCTGGCCGAATCCCTCATCGCCGACCCCATGGCCGACCGGCTCGACGCCCTCCTCTGCGCCATCCAGGCCGCGTGGGCCTGTACCCGGCGAGCAAGCGGCTATGGTATCCCACGCGACTGTGACGGCGATGAAGGGTGGATTGTTGATCCTGTTTTGTTCTCTCAGGAAGGGCTTTGAAAGATTAAACGGCGAAGACACAAAAAACTACCTGCTCGCCAACAATGTCATGCTGAGCGCAGCGAAGCATGACATTGTTGGCGGAAGTCTCTCATAGCATGTTCGAGAACGTTTGTAATAGCATGCATGCTATGGTCCGTTAGCGATGGCAATAGTGAGAGTGGTCGTATACGTACCAGGCTCCGTGCCGGGCGGAATTGTCACATTGACCATCATTGAAAGTCCGAATTGTCCCAGACCTGAGTGCTTAGCGGCATCGAAAAACTTTATGGGCGGCGGGGGTGGGTTGCCTGCTGGGAGCAGCAACGGGTAGGTGACTTTATTGACCGGATTCGTGCAGGTGGATTGGGCGCTGCAAGATACGCTCACACCGACAATGTACGAAGCATTGGCTGGTAGCTTATCCTTCTTTTTATCTTTATCCATGCTCGTCATTGTAAACGTTGTAGACGTAATCAGAAGCTTCCAGCCATTTCCTGAACCTCTGGCATCGGTCACTGTAACAGGCAGTAAGTAGCTCACCTGGCGTATCTTCTTTTTCACCTGCAAGCTTACCTGGTTGTTCGCGTTCGCCTCTGTCAAAGGACCGCTATGAATAGCTATAGTAGCGGTACCCGAGTCAGCGTAGGCGATGGCAGACCCACCTGTTACCAGGATGAGGAGTAAGACAAAGCAGAGGTAAAAACCCCTCGATCGATTCTTGATCAGCCACATAATAGACACCCCTTTATTTTTTAGTAGCTTCAAACCTCCCTGGCTGATAGCAGTTGTCTATTGGCCTTCGTCTACTCTCCCATGTTACGTTCACGATTGGCGAACGTAACATGGCGTTTTGCCTCGTTGTTACCAGGCGAGCAGAAGACAACTCTCAGATATTAAGATTCTCAAAATGGTCTCTTAAACTGGGACGAATGGACAACAGGTTTAGCTTTCGCTACTGCAAACCTCTTATAAACCATGTTACCTAAAACCCAGAGAAGTGCAAGCGCGCCTCCCGCTACCAACAAAAGTTGCCAGAGTGGCATGTCGGCAAACCCATTATTGCCGAATCCTGGAGGAGCCTGAGTCTTACTGGCGTTGTTGCCAAAGACCTGTGTCACCTGTTGTTGTGTAATAGTGAACTTTGTGACGTAGTGGAGCGAATGGTTATGCCCATACGTCAGATTCAACATGGCCTGATAATTACCCGGCGCAAGGCCCTGACCGGTAATAGTGACGGGGTAATTGATCGCCGTCTGCGGCAAGAAAGTATCGAGTGAGAGCGAAAAGTTTTTAATCACCTTCCCCTGAGCATCGGCAATTTGCAAGGTACCGGAGGGTTTGAGCATGTCGGTACCTGTGTTGCTCAGCCCGATCAGAAGTTGCTGGTAGCCATTCTGCCCACCGGCCTTGATTCCCGATGCGGCCATCTGCTCGACGGTTGTACCGGGTAGATTCACCTGGACAGCGATAATCGTCAGGTTCTTTACATTGATCTGTATGGCGCTATTGCTCTGTGAGCTGTTTGATTGGGTCAGATTCTCGGCAACAATGCCACCCAAATGCTGTCCGGGGCGAACAGCATTGGGAATAGTAACCTGGAATGGCACAATCTGGCTCTGACCGGCGTTCAAGGTTAACTGTTGCGTGCCCAGTGTGATCCAGGCTCCGACGTCCTTACGCGGATCGTTTTGATTCAGGTAGACTGCTCCGCTTGTCTGGCCTGTAGTAGCATCAACCGGATAAAGACTCACACTGCCCTTTGCCGTGCCGCTGTTCGTGACTCGCACAGAACTCTTCTCGACAATACCCGCCTTGCCGTCAAAGATGAAGTACGATTTCGTGAGTGGCTCGGAAGGATCATAGCGGACAGGCTGTAAGGAAAAGTCGGGCTGACCACTGTCGGCATGGACTATTGAAGAAAAGCCGAATGCGATAGAGGTCGCCAGCGACATACTGAGTACAATCAAGAGAAAGAGCAAGGTTCCCACCAGCCGGGCGAAAACACCGGGCCGCGTAAAGCACAACAAATTTTGCATCGCACACACCCTTCTGAAATGTTCCCTTGTAACTCAGGAACTGTAAAAGTGTCACACATGAATGGTTATTGAGATGAGCGAAGAAACGCAAGAAAGTATTCCATCTCTCTGAACATTTGCTGTCTTATTTTTCACACCCTGGCAACTCCTACGGTCCACTGGCAATGACTACATTAACTGTGCTTGTATATGATCCCTGAAATGTATTTGCGGGAATAGCTACAGTGACTGTCACTGTTACAGTGATGCCGCTTCCTTTACCTGTTCCAGCGGCTGCATTGAAAAACTTCACTGGCGTTGGAGCAGTGGAACCTGCCGGGATGGTGAGAGGATAAGTGATAGTATTGCTCGGGCAGCTATTAGTACATCCTCCTACAGTAGGCGCTGATTGGATGGTCGAGGCTGTAGTAGCCAGCGTATGTGACCCTGCCGTAAGCGTTGTAGACGTAATCGTCAGGTTCCAACCATTGCCGTTGCCCATTCCAGTATTATCTACCGAAAGCGGTAGGGTGTAGGTTGTTGTCTGGTTTGTGCCGTTTAGTGTCACAGGAGTGGCAGACACACTGGTTGGCCCACTCTCTGTCAGGCTGGCGAAGGCATTCGTCGTTGTGGCGACTGTGGCTAAAACCAGAAACATGGCGATACTCAGATAGCGTAGTAATCGATGCTTGAGGGAATACATAGAGACCTCCGTCATGTAGGGGGAGAAGCTACCGGTTATAACCTCTCCCCGCTCAGAGTCCTTGAACCTCAAGGTATGAAGAATGCTACGGACCACTCACGATAGCTACGCTGACCGTGCTTGTATAGGTTCCTGCAACGGTATTGGCAGGGATGGATACGGTGATCGTCGGCGTGATAGTGAACTTGCCCAGGCCACTGTTAGTTGCGGCGTTGAAGAACTTCACCGGTGTTGGTGCGGTAGTGTCCGCCGGAACAGTTACAGGGTAGGTGATACTATTGTTCGGACTCGTGCAGTGGTTACCGACACTGCTGCATACCACCGACGGAGTTGACTGAATTGCCGAGGCAGTAGTTGGTAAGGTGTCACCGCTACCATCGTTGAACTGCGTGGAAGTGATGGTCAGATTCCACCCCGCGTTATTGCCTCTCGCATCCGTCACTGTCAGCCCCAGTGCGTAGGTTGTGGTCTGATCGTCACCGTTCAGGGTCACCGGGGTTGCCGAGACACTTGTTGGGCCGCTCTCCGAGAGAGTTCCTGCGTTGACCGCAACTGTCGCCCCTGTACCTGAATCGGCGAAGGCGGCCACCGAACTGCCGAGAGCCATTGCCAGGATCGCAAAGAACACCAGGTAGAAACGCATCGATCGATTTCCCAGGAAACGCATGCATTGCCCCCTTTCAGGTTAAAGTGGTAGCATCCCTCCCGATGAGGGATAGCCCCAGGAATTACTGGTGGCGCGGAAACTCGTGTTTCTCAAATAACCTTAGACCTTCTGGTTGACACAACGATGCTGGCCGCGCCAGAAACGATATGTATTGTAAGAAGCTATTTACATAACCTCTCTGAGGCCTTCTCCATCCGATAGATATTCCTATGGCCCACTCACAACGGCCACACTGACCGTGCTTGAATAGGTTCCCGCTATCGTATTAGCAGGGATAGAAATGGTGATCGTTGGCGTGATAGTAAATTTGCCCAGACCGCTGTTAGCCGTTGCGTTGAAGAACTTCACCGGGGTCGGGGCTGTGTTGCCTGCCGGGACAGTTACAGGATAGGTAATGCTATTCGTTGGATTCGTGCAACTACTTCCTGCATTGCAGCTGACACCTGGGGTTGAGCCAATGCTCGAAGCGGTAGTTGCCAGCGTATCACCATGACCGTCGCTAAACTGTGTAGACGTGATAGTCAGATTCCATCCTGCTCCATTACCTCTCGCGTCCGTCACTGTCAGACCCAGTGCGTAGCTTGTCGTCTGGTCAGAGCCGTTCAAGGTCACCGCCGTCGCCGAAACACTCGATGGACCAGACTCGGAGAGATTTCCCGCGTTGACTGCAACTGTTGCTCCCGTAGAGGAGTCGGCGAAGGCCGCCACCGAACTGCCGAGAGCCATGATCAGGATTGCAAAGAACACCATATAGAAGCGTATGGATCGATTCTTCAGGAAATCCATAAACCCCCCTTCTGACTCATTACGATCCCAAAATTCGATTTATAGAGCAATAAAAGAGCATATCAATTGCTATCATCCGCAGACACTGCTCTCAATCTGATGCCTCACCCTTTCTTCTTCATCGATTTTGACGAATAGATTGGCGAGCATGAGAAGTTAGGAGAGCGTTTCTTAAGCGCGTAGTATGCCGATCTGTCTTGCTGGTGGGCTTCTCCTGACTACGTCACCTCGAAATTATGCCTTTAGATGTATCAATCTACTCTCCTTGCATCACGAGAAATATATCATTTTCCAATAGCGAGGATAATGGAGAAGTGGTTGGGATTCAGTAAAAATAACTGGTTCTTCGTTACAGTTTCTTAACCATTATTTAAAAAATTATTACTATACCTACTTGTT
>Ga0209581_1002949_pt1 | contig 15323 bp, 4 predicted proteins | sample Coa_R2_FD_187160 | JGI IMG/M metagenome (GOLD analysis project Ga0209581, IMG submission 187160) | Surface soil microbial communities from Centralia Pennsylvania, which are recovering from an underground coalmine fire - Coalmine... | ecosystem: Environmental > Terrestrial > Soil > Unclassified ...
TTCTTCCACTGGCACCTCGCCTTCCCCGACGTCTTCCGCGTGCCCGTTGGGGACGAGTCCCCTGAGAACGAGCAGGCCGGCTGGTCGGGGGGCTTCGATGTCGTGCTGGGGAATGTGCCCTGGGAGCATACGGAGCTCAAAGAGCAGGAGTGGTTTGCCACACGGAATCCTGAAATTGCCAATGCAGCAGGCGCGGAGCGCAAACGGAAAATACAGGCTTTAGCCCTATCCGATGCCGCTTTATATGCAGCTTTTCTTGAAGCGAAACGCGAGCAGGATGGTTGGAGCCATTTTGTGCGCAATTCAGGGCACTATCCTCTCTGTGGACGCGGGCGGATTAATACTTACGCGATCTTCGCCGAGACTATGCGCTGGATCGTGGCCCCCACCGGGCGCGTGGGCTGCATTGTGCCGTCGGGCATTGCGACGGACGATACCACGAAGTTCTTTTTTAGGGATGTGATGGAATCACATACGCTGGCAAGCCTGTATAGCTTTGAAAACGAGGAGTTTATCTTTCCCGCCGTGCATCACGCAACCAAATTCTGCCTGCTCACGCTGACCGGCCCGAACAGGCCGAAGCCTGCTGCCGATTTTGTCTTTTTTGCCCGCCGGACAGAGCATCTCAAAGAAGAGGCTCGTCATTTCACGCTCTCCGCCGCCGATATTGCCCTGCTCAACCCCAACACGCGCACCTGCCCGATCTTCCGCTCCAAACGCGATATGGAACTGACGAAGGCCATCTATCAGCGGGTTCCGGTGTTTCTTAAAGAAGGACCAATAGAAGAGAATATCTGGAACGTCACTTTCTGTAGAAGTATGTTTAATATGACTAGCGATTCACACCTCTTCTTTACACGCGAGCAGTTGAAAGCAAATGGCTGGAAACTTGAGGGCAACGTTTTCCATAAAGACGGCGAGGTTTGTCAGCCCCTCTATGAAGGCAAGATGGTTTCACAATTTGACCATCGCTTTGGCACCTATGAAGGGCAAACAGAGGCCCAGGCGAGACAGGGGAAATTGCCAGAACTGAGTGAGAAGGAACATGTTGATCCATTTTGCGTTCCGCTACCGGAGTATTGGATACATGAAAAGCATTTTCCCCACCTTATGCGAGAAAAGCGAACCGCTTTTCTCGTCTTCCGGGACATCACAAATGCATCTGTTCTCCGTACATCTGTATTTAGTCTTGTCCCTATCACGGCTATTAGTTTTACACTCCTGATAATCATTTTTCAGGCAAACCAAGAGGATAAAATGATGTATTTTTACGCGTGTGCCTCTTCTTTTATTTTTGATTATGTAGCGAGGCAGAAACTTGGCGGCACGCATATGACTATTTATATTCTCAAGCAACTCCCGGTTCTCCCCCCCGCCACCTACGCCGCCCACTGCCCCTGGGACCGTGCCCGCACGCTAGGCGAGTGGATCGCCCCGCGCGCGCTCGAGCTCACCTACACCGCCTGGGACCTCGAAGCGTTCGCCAGGGAGTGCGGCTATGACGGGCCGCCGTTCAAGTGGGACGAAGAGCGGCGCTTTCTCTTGCGCTGCGAATTGGACGCGGCGTACTTCCACCTGTACGGGATCGGGCGGGAGGACGTGGACTACATCATGGACACCTTCCGGGTGTGGCGGGAGAAAGAAGAAAAGCAGTGCGGGGAGTTTCGCACCAAGCGGGTGATCCTGGAGATCTACGACGAGATGCAGCGGGCGATCGAGAGCGGGCAGGCGTATCGCACGCGCGTGACGCCGGGTCCGGCTGATCCGGCGGTGGCCCATGCTGCTGATGCTCGCACATATATTGGTGAAGCGAGAGCAGATAGTTCTGACGATACTTCCCAAATGAGACGTATCTCATGAACGTTGTCTGGGTAGTAAGTATCGCTGTTCAATCAATCAAATATGCATTATAGAGCAGCTTATTAAGACGCTCGCGGACCTCGTCCAGGCGCGGGGCGGGCATGCCCGGCTTGAGCGGCAGCGCGCCGATGCTGTTGCCTGACTCTGTATGGATCTGGTCGCCCGGATAGAGAATCCAGGCGCTGGAGACAATGCGTTCCAGCGCATAGGGACCTTTCGGGCTGCCGGGAACATATCTCTGATACTGAATTCTATCCCTGTAACGATACATTGTATCGATATCCTCGTTTTTGGGATAGTAGAGGCCGCTTCTGGAGCGCTCGCGGCGATATTTTGCGTCAAAGATCAGGATCTCCTGGGGAATATCTCCTTTATAGCTTTCAATGGCCAGGTCAGGTGTGAGCGGGTTGTCTCCCATAATGGTCGCGACGACCGCCGATGTGTAGCGGCTATTGACGCGGTTGGGGTACACCGGCTCGTATTTAAAGACGACGCGCAGATCGTCTTTGCGCAGGACGATGCTGGCGGTGTTTTTGCGCACCTGAAACTGGAAGTAATCTTTTTCAATCTCATAAAACGTGGTGTTGGAAATCATGCGATAGCCGGCGGCGAGCAGTTCTTCGATGGCCAGGCGTGTGATGGTGAAAACGCTCCACATTTCGTAAAGCTCGCTGATCCGGCGCAGGGCCAGTTCGTTCACCGGCTCCTTGACCTCGCGCGTTGTCTTAAGGCGCTTCTGGAACAAGAGGTAGAGGTGGTAGAAGCGGCTGTATGTGGGGTGCTTCAGCAGCACTTGCGTGGCCTTGCCGGCGCTACTCTGTGCCTGCACGGCCTGCAAAAAGGTTTCGCTGCTCCAACGCACGCAGCGTTGTTTCATCTGCTGGCATGCCTCAATCGCGGCCTGTAGTTGAGCGAGCGTTCTGCCGTCGTCTTTATTATGATATCGCGCGTAGACGGCTTTCACACGCTGCGCTTCGTTTCTGGCCCGTCGCTCAATCAGGGTAAGCTTGGCGACAAGCTGCTTTTGGAGGAATTGCTTGAGCAGGCGGTTCTCGTAGGTATCATACGTCAGGCGGCGCTCCTGCATGCGCCAGGAGGCGGGAAGGTAGCGCAGCCCATGCTTCTGAGCCAGCGGTTCCGGCAAAGCGATCGAGGCTCCTGACAGGGGCAGAGCGTCCGCCGGAAAACGCGCCGTCGCCTGCCAGTCGCGTTGGACGCTTTGCTCGCGCAGCGTATGGTGGGGATCGCGGCGGATGCGGATCATAATATCCTGTAATTCTTCGATGATTCCGCATATCTGTTTGTAGTCATGCAGCGGGGAGGTATCCTGCGCGCGTGGCATGTATTCCGCTCGCTCGTTGGCCGGAGAATCCAGGCGATAGAGCAGATCAAGCGCGATCTCGCTCAATTCGTTCTTCATCGTTTCATAGAGCCGCTGCGTAAGCTTGCGCGGGAAGACGCGTATCCAGGTGCTGTAGCGTTCGGAGCCTGGCGCCTGCGCCTCAAGGTGATAGAGGCCCGCGTAGTCCTGGGGACGCCAGGTCCAGATACCGTAGCGTGCGGTTTGCAGTTTCTCTCCATCAATCCAGAGCGCGAGCCGGTCGGGCGCGTCGCGGGTGATCCTGATGGTGTTCTCCGCGTATTCGAGAATATTGAGCGCGGCATTCTGCGTATTTGCATCAAAGCTCACAGGCCGACTGTTGATGGTGAGCCAGCGATTAACGCCAGAAGTTGGTGTAGCCATCGCGTTTCAGCCTCTTTTTTATCTCTGCCAGGCGCTGCTCCGAACGTGTGAGGCGCTGGGCTTTGAGGTATGCCAGGAGCGTATCGACCATCTCGCTAATGACCTCGCTGCCGCGCACGCGTGGGAGAATACGCTGTTTGACCTGCAAGTCGAAGGCGTCGAGGGGATCGAGCAGGCCCTTGCTATTGGCTACGTAGAGTTCGATTTCGTGCAGGACGCGGTAGCCCAGGCCGAGATCGGCCTCATTGAGGATTCGGCTAATCTCGACGATCTGGGGACGGAAACGCGTATCGGGCTGCGCGGTCTGGTAGCTGCGCCAGGTGTATGCCGAGATGTTCACCGGCTGCGGGGGATCGGTCGGCTGACGAATTTTATCCAGGTCCACGCGAAAGAATTCGAGCGTATTAGCGCGGTCCATCACCTTATCGCTGATCGGCTGCGTCGTCTCATCGACGTTAATGGTGCCGGTAAAGAACAGGTTCGTGGGGATCAGCACCTGGGCGAGTTTCCGCGCGATCTCCGCGCGTTCCGGCGTATTGAGCATCTGCTGCTGCACCCTTTTGCTCAGCAGCGTAATGCGCCGATCCTCCGGGCGCTCCTCCTCCATCGCGCTGAGGAACTGCGAAAAATAGTACTCGACGTGGGCGAGGTTCATCTCATCCAGGCAGAAGAAGTGCAGGTGATCGTTGTCGGCGTTGGCTTCCAGCAGAAACTCGACCGCCGGTTCAGTGATATATTCGCCGGTGATCGTGTCAAAATAGCCAAGCAGGTAGCGGTCGTCGCTCCAGTTGGGGCGCACCGGGAGGCGCAGATAGCGTGTGCGATTGCCCAGCGCTTCAGCGTAAAGCTGGGAGAGTTTCGATTTGCCGGTGCCGGAGATGCCTGCCAGAATGACGAACGGGCGCGTTTTGAGGCAGATATGGTAGTTATAGAGCGTCTCTTCATCAAAATAATAGCCCCTGGCGGCAATATAGTTCTGCACTGCGTTCAGCAGATCCTTCTCATCCATACGCGGCCCTCCCATTTGTGCAAGAAAATTTCTAAAAGAAGTTTGCGATACCTCAATGCGACCGGGTACGTTGTCTGTCAGCGGCAGATCAACCGTTTGATTGTATATGGTTTCCAGTTGGAGTACCAGCGTGCCCGCGTTGCGGTTTATCGATCCGACCCTGTACTCAAAAGGGAGAAGGACATCTTTATCTCCTAAACGAACCGGGAGTATCCGATCATCTTCTTGCAAGCTCTGGGCATCGAGATGTAAAGTGAGACGGGAAGTGGCGTGCGAGAGATACCGATGGATAATATCGGGTTGGATAGCGAGCAGATAGTATTTACTCATTCTGTCAATCCCTTGTGGTAGTCAATCTAGACGAGTTCCGTCCATTGGGTGCATGCAGCAGCCCTTGCGCCTGCTGCCGGGAGGTCGATGATCGAAAGGCATTTCCGTTACTTGCAAAGTGTAGAGCAAATTATTTTTATCGTCAAGTGCTGAGGAAAGCAAAGAAACTTCTGCACATTTTATTGACAGTGGTTCCCATACACAACTATAATGCGGGGTGATGGCTATGTTTCCTGGGAGAGATGTGATGAATGTTTTTGATCTGCGCCAGCGACTCATCGATGACTACTCTTCTTATATCAAAAGCTTTATCCTGATTCGTGATCCGCGCATTCGTGAGTATGTAGAACAGAAGCTTTTCCGTGAGGGGGCGCTGTGGCCTGAGCCTTTGATCCAGTTGAATCCGTTATTCGAGGCCGGTGAGACGATTGATGAGCTGGTAGCGGAGGGCATCTTGCACCCGGACTGCCGCCGGATCTTTCGCCGGGAGAAGGATAAAGATCCGGCGGGCCTGCCGTTGCGCCTGCACAGGCACCAGGCGGAGGCGGTCAGGCTGGCGCGCGCCGGGCACAGCTATGTGTTGACGACGGGCACCGGCTCGGGCAAGAGCCTCTCGTATATGATCCCGATTGTGGACTATGCGCTGCGCCATCCCGAGCAGGCGGGCATTAAGGCGATCGTGGTCTATCCGATGAACGCGCTGGCCAATAGCCAGTTGGGGGAACTGGAGAAGTATCTGCCCGCCTCAGAGCGCCCGGTGACGTTTGAACGCTATACCGGCCAGGAGGGCAAACAGAAGCGCGACGAGATTATCGCGCATCCGCCGGATATTCTTCTGACTAACTATGTCATGCTGGAGCTGATTCTGACTCGCCTGCGCGAGCGGGAGCTACTCGACGCGGCTCACCTGCGCTTCCTGGTGTTGGACGAGTTGCACACCTATCGCGGGCGACAGGGCGCGGATGTGGCGCTGCTGGTGCGGCGTGTACGCGATCGTCTGACGTCCCCCGGCGGGACGCTGCAATGTGTAGGCACGTCGGCGACTCTGGCCAGCGGCGGGGATTACCAGAGGCAGCAGGAGGAGGTGGCCGGGATGGCCACGCGTATCTTCGGCTGCGAGGTGCGGCCCGAACACGTGATCGGCGAGTCGCTGGTGCGCGTGACGCGCATGATGGACGAGGCCGATCCTGAGTTTCGCCGGCGCTTGAGCGAGCGCGTGCGTTCTTTTGATCCAGCCGCCGAGCCTGCCTTTCAGGCATTTATTGACGATCCTCTCTCGATCTGGCTGGAGAGCACCTTTGGCGTGACCGGGCAGAATGGCCGCCTGGTGCGCGCTCGTCCAAAGCGCATCGCGGGCGAAGAAGGGAGCGCTGCCAGCCTACTACGCGCACTGACGGGCGTCGAAGAGGAACGCTGCATCGAGGTTATTCAACAGGGATTGCTGGCCGGTTACGAGAAGGTAACGCATCCTGAGACCGGGCGCTCGCCGTTTGCCTTTCGTCTCCATCAGTTTATTAGCAAAGGCGACACCGTTTACGCAACGCTTGAACATGATCCGTCCCGCCATGTGACCTTGCAGTACCAGCGGTACGCGCCGGGTGGTCGCGAGCGTATCCTGCTACCGCTGGCCTTTTGCCGCGAGTGCGGCCAGGAATATTATACGGTGCGCTGGCAGGACGATCGCTCGTTGATTGGACGCGATGTTGAGGATCAATTGCGCTACCTTCCTGATGAGACGAAAGGGGATGTCTCAACCAGAACCGGTGGCATGGCGGGCTTTCTGTATATCGATCGCGAGGGGAAGTGGCCGCGCGACCCGGAGGCGCTCAAGGCGCAGCTGCCGGATGACTGGAAGGAGACGCGCAATGGCAAGGAGCGTTTGAAGAAGTTTGGACGCGATAATATGCCGCGCCTCCTGTACGTGCGGACCGATGGGACGGTGGATGAGGAGGGCAACGAGGGGATTGAGTGTTATTTTGTGCCCGCCCCTTTTCGTCTCTGCCTCTGCTGCAATACGACATACAGCTCGTATATCAAGAGCGATTTTGAGAAGCTCGCCCGCCTGAGTTCGGAGGGCCGCAGTACCGCAACCACGATTCTCAGCCTCTCGACGATTCGCCATCTGCGCGCGGCCCGCGAGCGTGGGGAGGAGTTGACTATTCAACCTAAAATGCTGAGCTTTACCGACAATCGCCAGGATGCCTCGCTGCAGGCGGGCCACTTTAACGATTTTGTGGAGATTGGCCTGCTACGCTCCGCGCTCTATCGCGCGATCTCGCGCGCCGGCGAGGCGGGATTACGGCATGATCAGTTGACACAGCGTGTTCTGGAGGCGCTTCAGCTCGATCCAAAGGAGTACGCGGTCAATCCAGAGGCAAAATACAGCGTGCGCATTAACACGGAGCGTGCGCTGCGCCATGTTCTGGGCTATCGGCTCTACCTGGACCTGCGGCGCGGCTGGCGCATTACCTCGCCAAACCTGGAGCAATGCGGCCTGCTGACGATCGAGTACGAGGATTTGCCGGCAGTGTGCGCCGACGACGAGGTCTGGCAGAGTCGCCATGAGGCCCTGCGCGCAATCCCGCCCGAGAGCCGCCTGGAGCTTTGCCGCGTGCTGCTGGATTACATGCGCCGCGAGCTGGCCATCAAGGTCGATTACCTCGATCCCGCGCGCTCCGAGGAACTCAAGCAGCAGAGCAGCCAGTATTTGATCGCGCCCTGGGCGCTGGATGAGGATGAGGATTTGCTCTATGCCACGCGTCTGTTTCCGCGCAAACGCGAGGATGGGGATGATCGCAGCGAGAGCTATCTCTCCGGCTTGAGCAGCTATGGCCGCTATACGCGGCGTATTCTGCGCCAGCATGGTCTGCATCTCAAAGCGGACGAGGGCCAGCAGGTTATTCGCGACCTGCTCGTTGCATTGAAAGAGGTCGGATTGGTTGAGGAGGTGGTGGAGGCGCGCGGGAAAGGCACGGTTCCAGGCTATCAGTTGCCGGCCTCGACGATGATCTGGAGGCCCGGCAGCGGAACGGGCGCGTATCACGATCCCCTGCGCATGCCGGGTCTGCCAGAGGATCAGGAGAAGCGCGTCAATCCGTTCTTTGCGCGCTTCTACCGGGAGAACGCGGAACACCTGGGGTATATTCAGAATCTGTGGGCCGCCGAACACACGGCGCAGGTTCCTGCGGAACGCCGCGAGGAGCGCGAGGACGATTTTCGCGAGAATCGGTTGCCCATCCTCTATTGCTCTCCTACGATGGAATTGGGGGTCGATATTGCGGAACTGAATGTGGTCAATATGCGCAATATTCCCCCGACGCCGGCGAATTACGCGCAGCGCAGTGGGCGCGCGGGACGCGGCGGGCAGCCGGCGCTGGTCTTCGCGTATTGCTCGACGGGCAGTTCGCACGATCAATATTTTTTCCAGCATCCCGGCGAGATGGTCAGCGGGGCGGTGGCCTCGCCGCGCTTGGACCTGGCCAACGAGGATTTGCTGCGCGCGCATGTCCACGCGATCTGGCTGGCCGAGTCGGGCCTCTCGCTAGGGGAGTCGTTGCGCGATCTGCTCGACATCGCAGGCGACGAGCCGACGCTCGCGCTCAAAGCGGAGATTGCCAGAGCCCTGCGCGATCCCGCGACGCGACGCCGCGCTGAGGTCCGGGCTAGCGCGATGCTGAAGACGCTCCATAGCGAGATTGGCGATGAGCGCGCGCCCTGGTACGCGCCGAACTGGCTGGCCGATGTGCTGGAGAATATCGAGCGCAGTTTTGAGAACGCCTGCGAGCGCTGGCGCGGCCTGTACCGGGCCGCGCAGGCTCAACGCGATACGCAGAACGCGGTTATTCGCGATGCCTCGCGGACCGAGGAGGACAAGAAGCTGGCCCGGCGTTTGCGCACTGAGGCGGAGTCGCAACTGGACCTGCTGACGGCCAGCAATTCCTCTGAGCGCACGGAGTTTGCGGAGTTTTACAGTTATCGCTATTTTGCCAGCGAGGGTTTCCTGCCGGGCTATAATTTCCCGCGCCTGCCGCTCTCCGCGTATATTCCCGCCCGGCGCGCGCGCCAGCGCGACGAGTACCTCTCGCGCCCGCGCTTCCTGGCGATTGCGGAGTTTGCGCCGCGCGCGATTGTCTATCACGAAGGCTCGCGCTATATTATCAATCGCTCGCTTTTGCCGATGCGCGAGGATCGCTCCGGTATTCTGACCAGTTCGGTCAAGCAGTGTAAGCACTGCGGCTACCTGCATCCCCTGGGCAACGAGGGCAGCCTGGATATTTGCGTTCATTGTGGCAAACCGTTGGAGCCCCCTCTAACCTTGCTGTTCCGCCTGCAAAATGTCTCGACCCGGCGGCGCGATAAGATCAATTCGGACGAGGAGGAGCGGCTGCGCCAGGGCTACGATATTCGCACGGGGGTGCGTTTCGCGCCGCGCCAGGATGGCAGGCCATCTTCCTTCGAGGCCCTGGTCGAAGATGAGGATGGGCAGGCCATCGCCAGGCTGACCTATAGCCAGGCGGCGACGCTCTGGCGCATTAACTTTGGTCCGACCAGGAGGCGCGATAAGGGCGTGCAGGGCTTTGTGCTGGACGCGGAGCGCGGCTTCTGGGGCAGGGACGATGAGTCGGCGAGCGATCGAGACGATCCTATGTCGGGGAAGCATGTGCGCGTGATTCCCTATGTGGAGGATACGCGCAATTGTCTGCTGTTTGAGCCATTGGAGACGCTTGAAAGACAGCAGATGGCCTCGTTGCAGGCGGCATTGAAGAGCGCGCTCCAGGTGAAGTATCAGCTTGAGGATAATGAGCTGGCTGCGGAGCCGCTACCTGATATAGGGAATCGCCGCAGCCTGCTCTTTTACGAGGCGACGGAGGGGGGCGCGGGCGTGCTGCGCCAGTTGATCGATAGTGCGCGCGCGCTGGCCGATGTGGCGACGCGGGCGCTTATCCTCTGCCACTTCGATCCCGAAACGCTGGAAGATTTGCGCAAGGGCGAACACGCGCTGGAGGAGTGCGAGGCCGCGTGCTATCAGTGTTTGATGACCTACGCCAATCAGCGCGATCATCTGCTGCTGGATCGCCAATCGATCAAACGTTTTCTGGCGCGCCTGACGATCTGTCATGTCACCCCGCACGTAGGGCGGACAGCGGGCAGACCCGCCGTCGCGGCGTCGGACCCGCCGCAGGCCGAGGCTGAGATCGAGCACAGATGGTTGGCGGAACTGGCGGCTCGTTCGTGGCCGCTCCCGCAGGCGGCGCATGTTCCGCTGGGCGCGTGCCAGGCCCGTCCCGATTTTGTCGTCGGCGAACTCGCGGTCTACGTCGATGGCGACGATCCGGCTCGCCAGGCGCGGGACGTAGATCTGATCTCTCGCCTGGAGGACGAGGGCCGCTATATGGTGGTGCGTTTCCAGAAACCCGAAGCGTGGGATGGACTTTTTGCTGAATACGCGGATATGTTCAGGAGGAATGTATGAGTTTTGCCGTTGGCTCGCTGGTCAAAGCGCGTGGACGCGAGTGGGTGGTACTGCCAGAATCGGATGAGCAGATGCTGGTCCTGCGCCCGCTTGGTGGGACAAACGAGGAGGTCGCGGGCGTCTATTTGCCCCTGGAGAAGGTCGAGCCGGCCAGCTTTGATCCGCCAGATCCCGACCGCTGGGGAGATGACCGCTCCTGCCGCCTGTTGCGCGATGCGGTGCGCCTGGGCTTTCGCTCTAGCGCGGGCCCCTTCCGCTCCTTCGGGCGCCTGGCGGTCGATCCGCGTCCCTATCAACTGGTGCCCCTGCTGCTGGCGCTGCGCCTGGACCCCGTGCGTCTGCTGATCGCGGATGACGTGGGGATTGGCAAAACCATTGAGGCGGGGCTGATCGCGCGCGAGTTGCTGGACCGGCGCGAGATCGAGCGGCTGGCCGTGCTCTGTCCGCCGCACCTGGCGGAGCAATGGCAGGAGGAATTGCGGGAGAAGTTTCATATCGAGGCGGTGACGGTGCTCTCCGGCACGGCCTCGCAGTTGGAACGCGCCTGCCAGCGCGATGAGTCGATCTTTCAGCACTATTCCCATCTGATTGTTTCGCTCGATTTTATCAAGGCTGATCGCCGGCGCGACCAGTTTCTTCAGTTCTGCCCGGAATTGGTGATTGTGGATGAGGCGCATTCCTGCGCGTATCCCGGCGAGGGACGCGGCGCGCGTCACCAGCGCTATCAACTGGTCGAGCAGGTGGCGGCGCAGCCCGATCGCCATTTGATCCTGGTCACGGCTACTCCCCACAGCGGCAATGAGCAGGCGTTCCGTTCCCTGCTGACCTTTCTGGACAAGGACTTCCACGATCTGCCGGAGGATTTGAGCGGCAAGCAGAATGAGCGCCAGCGTCAACGCCTGGCCGCGCACTTTGTGCAGCGTAAACGCGTCGATCTGCGCGATTATCTTCATCAGCAGACGCCATTTCCCGAACGTGTCGAGCAGGAGGAGCATTATGTCCTGACGACGGAGTATAGAAAGCTCGTCGATAAGGTCATGAGCTACGCGCGCGAGACGGTCAGAGATATCAGCGGCGGGCGCAGTCGCCAGCGGGTGCGCTGGTGGTCGGTGCTGGCGCTGCTGCGCTCGATCGCTTCCAGTCCGGCGGCCGCCGCCTTTACGCTGCGCAATCGCGCGCAGGTGGCCGGGGCGGAAAGCGCAGAGGAGGCGGACGATATCGGTCGCCATACTATTCTGGACCTGATCGACAATGACGCGACTGAGGGCCTGGATGTGACGCCGGGCGGCGATTTCGCGGCTGAGGACGCGCCTGAAGCGGGCGGACTGCGCAATCGCCTGGCTGAGATGGCCGAGGACGCGGAAGCTCTTCAGGGCGCGAAAGATGCGAAGTTGCAGAAGGCGCTGCCGTTGATCGGCGAGTTGGTGCGTGAGGGCTACCGGCCCATCGTCTTCTGCCGCTTTATCCCTACGGCTGAATATGTCATGCGGGAACTGCGTAAGTATTTGCCCGCCCAGGTCGAGGTCGCGGCGGTGACGGGTCTGTTGCCCCCGGCGGAGCGCGAGGAGCGCGTGCGCCAGCTCGCGGAAGCGCAGCAGCGGGTGCTGGTGTGTACCGATTGTTTGAGCGAAGGGATCAATCTGCAGGATTATTTTGACGCGGTGTTTCACTATGATCTCTCCTGGAATCCGACGCGCCACGAACAGCGCGAGGGGCGCGTCGATCGCTTCGGCCAGCATAGCCCGAAGGTTAAGGTCGTGACGTATTATGGGCAGGACAATGTGATCGATGAGATTGTGCTGAAAGTGCTGATCCGCAAGCATCAGACGATCCGCAGTTCGCTGGGCGTCTCGGTGCCCGTGCCGATGGATACCGAGCAGGTGGTTGAGGCGCTGTTTGAGGGCGTGCTGGCCCACGATTATCCCGGCGATCCATTGGCCGAGCAGCCGGCGCTGCCCGGCTTCGCTGATGTGGTGACGGCCCGGCGCGATGAACTGTTCAGGCTGTGGGATGCCTCGTCAGAACGCGAGCGCAAATCGCGCACGCTCTTTGCTCAGCATAGCATCAGGACCGAGGAGGTCGAGAAGGAGCTGCGCGCGGTGCAGGAGAGCATTGGTCTGGCCGGCGATGTGGCTGCGTTTACCCGCGAGGCGTTGCAGGGCTATGGCGGCTTTGTCAGCGAACGAGGAGATGGCCAGTTCGACTTCAATCTGCGCGAGATTCCGATTGCTCTGAAGGATGCGCTGAACCTGTGGCGATTCGCGCCGGGCGGCGAGGAGCGGCTGCGCGTGAGCTTTGCCCGCAGTGGCCAGGCCGACGATCGCTTGTATCTCAGCCGCACGCATCCGCTGATCGAGGGGCTGGCTGCGTATGTGATGGATACCGCGCTCGATTCTCAGGAAGATCCGCGCAATCCGCCCATCGCGCGCCGCTGCGGCCTGATTAAGACCAGCAGAGTGCGGACGCGCACGACGCTGCTGCTGACGCGCCTGCGTTTCCATATTCACACGCCCGCGCGCTCCGGTGGATTGCAACCGCTGCTGGCTGAGGACTGCTGCGTCTTCGCTTTTCGCGGCGTGCCTCAGCAGGCGGAGTGGTTTGACGATGCAGAGGAAATCGCCGAACTGCTACAGGCGCGCTCCGAGGCGAATACGCCGGCGGTGCAGATCAGGCATTTCTTGCAGCAGGTCGTCGACGGCTACAATGACTATCTCGCGCCGCGCCTGGAACAACTGGCCAGGGAGCGGGCCGAGGCTCTGCGCGAGGCCCACCGGCGCGTGCGCAGAGCCGCCTCGATCAGCGTGCGCGTGACGGTCGAGCCACAGTTGCCTCCCGATATCCTGGGCGTGTATGTGTATTTGCCCTATCAGGGATAGAGGGCAGAAGATTGTATTTCTGGCAAGGAAGCGTTATAGTATATCTGGCCCAACAGTGCGCGCAAAGGATGCTGCTGCGCGCGGGATGGACGTTCCCCGGGCAAATTTGAGAGATGGCTTCTCGGAGGGAGGATTTCCTGATACATGCATAATCGCCAGCGTTCAGCTTTTACTACCATAGAGAGTGAAGGGGCGCTTCTGCCCGTCGATGTGTTGCAGCGGATCTCGCAGATGGATGCCGGCGTCGGTGGGATGAGCGCCGAGGCTTATCACTGCGGCGGCGAGAAGCTCAATGAGGTGATCAGCGACGCCTGGACGGCCCTGCTGCGCGTGTGGCGGGCGTTTCAGGAGGCGCGGGAGCATCTGCCGGCGGACGAGAACGGCGAGCGGCTGACGCGCGAACGCTGGCTGCTGCCGCTCTTTCGCAAGCTGGACTATGGGCAGCTCTACCCGGTTCAACCCTTGCAGATTGGCGAGAAGCCCTATCCCATCTCTCATGGCTGGCAGCATGTGCCTATTCACCTGGTCGGTTTGCGCACCGGACTGGACGAGATTAGCCGGAATCCGCTCACCGGCTACCGCTTTAGCCCGTATAGCCTGGTACAGGAACTGCTGAACCGCTCGCAGGATCATCTGTGGGGCGTGGTGACGAATGGCCTGCGCCTGCGCCTGTTGCGCAAGAACGCGAGTTTGACGCGCCAGGCATACGTTGAGTTTGACCTGGAAGCGATGATGCAGGGCGAGTGCTATTCCGACTTTGTGCTCTTCTGGCTGCTCTGCCATCAGTCGCGGGTGGAGGGCGAGCGGCCCGGCGATTGCTGGCTGGAGAAGTGGTCGCACCTGGCGCAGGAGCAGGGCGTGCGCGTGCTGGACCAGTTGCGCGATGGCGTGGAGGCGGCGATCAATGTGCTGGGCAGTGGTTTTCTGGCCCATCCCGCCAATCACGAACTGCACGAAAAGCTGCGCGCGGGCCGCCTGCGCGGGCAGGACTACTATAACCAGGTGCTGCGCCTGGTCTATCGCTTGCTGATCCTCTTCGTGGCCGAGGATCGCGATGTGCTCTTTCATCCCCAGGCCGATGAGATCGCGCGCAAACGCTACATCGATTACTACTCAACGACGCGCCTGCGCCGCCTGGCCGGGCTGCGCGTGGGTACGCGCCACAGCGATCTCTTCCGCGCGCTCTGGGTGGTCATGGAACAACTGGGCGGCGATACTGCCTGTATGCCGCTGGGGCTGCCCGCGCTCAATGGCTTTCTCTTCTCGCGGGAGGCGCTGCCGGACCTGGCGGGCTGCGAACTGACCAATCACGATCTGCTCGATGCCGTGCGCTCGCTGGCCTTCACCGATCATGGACCGATGCGGCGCAGCGTGGACTATAAAAATCTCGGTTCCGAAGAACTGGGCAGCATCTACGAGTCGCTGCTCGAACTGCATCCCGAATTTAACGTCGAGTCCGCAACTTTCACGCTCAGCACGGCCAGCGGCAACGCGCGCAAGACGACCGGCAGTTACTATACGCCGACCAGCCTGATCGACTGCCTGCTCGATTCGGCGCTGATGCCGGTGCTCAAGGAGGCCAGCAGCAAGCCCGACGCCGAACGGGCCATTCTCGCGCTTAAGGTCTGCGATCCCGCCTGTGGCAGCGGGCATTTTCTGATCGCGGCAGCCCACCGCATTGCCAAAGAGCTGGCCGCCGTGCGCACCGGCACCGAGGAGCCGGGACCGGAGGAGAGGCGCGCGGCCCTGCGCGATGTCGTCAGCCACTGCATCTATGGCGTCGATATCAATCCGATGGCTGTGGAACTCTGCAAGGTCAGCCTGTGGATGGAGGCCATCGAGCCGGGCAAGCCGCTCTCCTTCCTCGACGCGCATATCCAGTGCGGGAATAGCCTGCTCGGCGCAACGCCCGCGCTGCTGCGTAATGGCATCCCCGACGAAGTCTTCGAGCCGATCGAGGGCGACGATAAGAAGATTTGCGCTGAATTTAAGAAGAGAAACAAACAACTGCGCGCAGGCCAGCAAAGCCTC
>Ga0209581_1002956_pt1 | contig 15308 bp, 10 predicted proteins | sample Coa_R2_FD_187160 | JGI IMG/M metagenome (GOLD analysis project Ga0209581, IMG submission 187160) | Surface soil microbial communities from Centralia Pennsylvania, which are recovering from an underground coalmine fire - Coalmine... | ecosystem: Environmental > Terrestrial > Soil > Unclassified ...
CGTCAATTTGCTCGAAGTGTCGCGCGCGGCGCAGGACTTCCTCGAAGGCCCGCTGCGCTTCTTCCTCACCGAGCATGCCGCCTTCGTCACCGGCCAGGTGCTGGCGCTGGCCGCACCGCCGCCGGGCGCGCAGCCGCCGCCAAGCTGGGTCAGGCCCTTGGACGGCACGGTCGCGCTGGTGACCGGCGCCGCCCGCGGCATCGGCGCGGCGATCGCCACGGTGCTGGCGCGCGAAGGCGCGCAGGTGGTCGGCATCGATCGCCCGGAAGAAGAAGGCGCGCTGGGCCAGACCTTGTCCGCCATCGGCGGGCGCGGGCTGGCGCTGGACATCACCTCGTCCGAAGCGCCGGCGCGCATCGCCGAGGAGCTGACCCGGCTCGGCGGCGCCGGCCTGGTCGTGCACAACGCCGGCATCACCCGCGACAAGATGCTCAAGAACATGCCGCCGCATTTCTGGGACCAGGTGCTGGACGTGAATTTCGGCGCCATCCTGCGCATCAACGAACGGCTGTTCGCCGGCGGGCTCAAGGACGGCGCGCGCATGGTGTGCATCGCTTCCATCGGCGGCATCGGCGGCAACGCTGGCCAGACCAATTACGCCACCACCAAGGCGGCCCTGATCGGCTATGTCGAGGCGCTGGCGCCGCAGTTCGCGAGCCGCGGCGGTGCGATCAACGCGGTCGCGCCCGGCTTCATCGAGACGCAGATGACCGCCGCCATGCCGGCGATTCCGCGCGAAGTCGGCCGCCGGCTGTCCTCGCTCGGCCAGGGCGGCTTGCCGCTGGACATCGCCGAGGCGGTATGCTTCCTCGGCAGCCCGCTGGCCATGGCCGTCAACGGCCGCACGCTGCGCGTGTGCGGGCAGAATTACTTTGGAGCCTAAGCTGGACGGTTCGCGCAAGACGCTCAAGAAACTCGCCCAGGCGCGGCTGCCCACGCCGTTCGCGGAGTTCGTCCTGCATGCCTTCCAGTCGCCCGACGGCAAGGAGCACGTGGCGCTGACCCTGGGCGAACTCGCGCCCGCCGGGCGCAAGGACGCGCGCGGGCCGGCGCCGCTGGTGCGGGTGCATTCGGAATGCCTGACCGGCGATGCGCTGCATTCGCTGCGCTGCGACTGCGGTTTCCAGTTGCGTGCGGCGCTGGAGGCCATCGCGCGCGAGGGTTGCGGCGCGCTGTTGTATCTGCGTCAGGAAGGCCGCGGCATCGGTCTGGGCAACAAAATCCGCGCCTATGCCTTGCAGGATGCCGGCGCCGACACGGTGGAGGCCAATCACCAGCTCGGCTTTCCCGCCGACGCGCGCGAGTACGGTCTGGCGGTGCAGTTGTTGCGCGAGCTGGGCCTGTGCCGCATCCGCCTGATGACGAACAATCCCGCCAAGCTCGACGCTCTGGTCAAGGACGGCGTGACCGTGGTCGAGCGGGTGCCGCTGGAACGCGGCCGCAATCCGCACAACACTGCCTATCTCGACACCAAGGCGGAGAAGCTGGGCCATCTGATCGGCAAGAAGGGGATGCGCACGCCGTGATGTCCGGCGAAACGCTCGTGCCGGCCGCACCGCGCGGATCGTTCTCCGGGCGCCGGTCACAGATCCCGGCGCGTGGCGGCTCAGGGCGCCCAGCCGCGGCGACGTGATGCTACCCTACGGCCTAGCGCGACCGCTGCTGTTCCGGCTGGACGCCGAGCGCGTGCACGAGGCGACCCTGGCCTGGCTGTCGCGCCATCCGCAGAGCGCGGCCCTGCTCGCCGGCGCCACGGTGCACGATCCGGTGCGACTGATGGGCCTGGACTTCCGCAACCGCGTCGGTCTCGCCGCCGGGCTGGACAAGAACGGCGAGGCCATCGAAGCCTTCGACCGCATGGGCTTCGGTTTCGTCGAGATCGGCACGGTGACGCCGCGCCCGCAGCCCGGCAATCCCCGGCCGCGGCTGTTCCGTTTGCTGCGCAACCGCGCGCTGATCAACCGGCTGGGTTTCAACAACCAGGGCGTGGAGGCCGTGGTCGCGCGCCTGGCGCGCGCGCCGCGGCGCACGGTGTTGGGGATCAACCTCGGCAAGAACGCGGACACGCCGCTGGAGCGCGCGGAAGACGATTACCTCGCCGGCCTGCGCAAGGTTTATGGCGTGGCCGATTACGTGACGGTCAATATCTCCTCGCCCAACACCGCCGGCCTGCGCGACTTGCAACAGGCCGGCCGCTTCGAGCGGATGCTGCAAAAGCTCGACCAGGCGCGGATGGAACTCGCGCAACGCCACGGCGTGCGCCGACCGATCCTGGTCAAGCTGGCGCCGGACATGGCGGCGGAGCAACTGGTGCAGATCGCGGAAACCGCGCGCGCCCATGGCATCGACGGCCTGATCGCCACCAACACCACGGTCGCGCGCGCCGGACTGAGGGACGAGCCGTGGGTCGGCGAAACCGGGGGGCTTTCCGGAGCGCCGCTGCGCGAAGCGGCCGAACGCGCGCTGCGCACCCTGCGCGCCGCCGTGGGACCGGATTACCCGCTGATCGGCGTCGGCGGGATCATGAGCGCAGCGGATGCGCGCGCGCGCCGCGCCGCCGGGGCCGATCTGATCCAGCTTTACACCGGACTGATCTATCGCGGGCCGCGGCTGGTCGGGGAGTGCGCGCGGGCGCTGCGCGCTTGATTGACGCGGCCGCGGCCGTGGGCCGGCGCGGGGGTCAAGCGACGGTCATCTTCTCGGGTTAGAATCACAACCTCGCCAGCCGTACGCGGCGGGCCGACACAAATAAAGAAAGGGGAAATGACATGCGCAAGCTGCTCAGGGGCATTTGCGGGGTCTTTTTTGCATCCGGCGTGTTGTGGGCGAATCCGGCCGCAGCGGTCAACATCGACGGCTACGACATTCCCTATGCCGCGGTGCTATACGACTACGAGATCAGCGACGGCGTACGCGACTCCAGCAACGGTAACGCCTTCCAGTTCACCGGCGGCTGGCCGCTGTCGGAGCACGGCGCGGCGGAGCTGAGCTTCTTCAACGTCTCGCGCTCGCGCGACATCGACGGCAAGGACGATTACCAGATCGGCCTGTTCGTGAACTACGTGCACGACTTCGGCCTGTACGGTTTCGACGCGCCCTACCTGCCCAACTTCAAGCCCTACCTGCTCGGCGGTCCGGGCTGGGTGCACGACGACGTGCGCGGTTCCACGCACGACAACTTCGGTCTCGACGCCGGCGGCGGCCTGCTGTTTCCGCTCAAGATCGGCCACTGGGACTGGGGCTGGGCGGTGCGCACCGAGGCGACGGCCATCGTGCAGATCCAGAGCGATGAGACCATTCCCGACCATCGCGTGCTGGCGGATTACCACCTGACGCTGGGCGTGCAGATTCCGCTGACGCCGTTCTTCGCCTCGCGCCATGCGCCGGTCGAGCCGCCGCCGGAGCAGCCGCCGCACGTGGTCCCGGTGGAGCAAGCGCCACCGGCCGCCGCGGCGCCGCCTTGCCAGGCCCCCGCGCCGGGCCAGGCGATCAACCTGGCCGGGTGCAAGGCGGGAGACACGCTCGTTTTGCGCGGCGTGAATTTCAAGACCGGATCGGCACTGCTCACCGACCAGGCCACCCAGGTGCTGGATCAGGTGGCCGACGCGCTCAACGGCCGCAAGGACGTCAAGGTGGAGATCGCAGGCCACACCGACAACGTCGGCAAGCCCAGCTACAACCTCGCGCTGTCGCAAAAGCGGGCCGAGGCCGTGCGCCAATATCTGATCGGCAAAGGCGTGGACGCCGCGCGCCTGAGCGCCCGGGGTTACGGCGCGACCCAGCCGATCGCCGACAACGGTACCGAACAAGGTCGCGCCGAAAACCGCCGGGTGGAGCTGAAGATCACCGTGCAGTAAGCACGAGCGGCTGCGAGCAGGCGGCCGCGCGGCGACGCGCGGCCGCTTTCTTTCTTTAGTCGAACCGCAGGATCTGGCGCACCGCTTCTCCGCGCGCCAGGCGGTCGAAACCGGCGTTGAGTTCGTCCAGCCGCAGACGGTGACTGATCAGCCGATCGACGGGCAGGCGGCCGGCGCGGTACAAGGCGATGTAGCGCGGAATGTCGCGGGCGGGCACCGCCGAGCCGAGATAGCTGCCTTTGACCGTCCGCTCTTCCGCCACCAGGCTGACCGCCGGGACCGAGAACCGCTTCTCCGGATGCGGCAGACCGACGCTGACGGTGGTCCCGCCGCGCCGCGTGGCGGCGTAGGCCTGGGCCAGCGCCAGTTCGCTGCCGACCGTTTCCAGCGCGACTTGCGCGCCGCCGCCGGTGGCGGTTTTCACCGCTTCGACGCAGTCGTCCGTGCCGGCGAGCACGGCGTGTGTGGCGCCGAGCGCGCGCGCCAGCTCGAGCTTGGCCGGCTGCACGTCCACGGCCACGAGCGGATGCGCGCCGGCCGCGCGCCCACCGAGGAGCGCGGCGAGGCCCACGCCGCCCATCCCGAAGATGGCAAGGCTTTCGCCTGCCGCGACGCGGGCGGTGTTGATCACCGCGCCCACCCCGGTCAGCACCGCGCAACCGAACAGCGCGGCGATCTCCGGGTCGAGCTCGCCATCGATCTTGACCGCCGAGCGCGCGGAAACCACGGTCGTCTCGGCGAAGGCGGATACGCCCAGGTGGTGGTTGAGCGCGGCGCCCTCGCGCCGCCAGCGACGCGCGCCCGATAACAGCGTTCCGGCCGTGTTGGCTCGCGCGCCGGGTTCGCATAACGCCGGACGGCCGCCGGCGCAGGGCAGGCAGCGGCCGCAGCTCGGTACGAACGAGAACACCACCCGATCGCCCGGTGCGAAACCCTGCGTGTGGGGACCGACGGCGAGGACTTCGCCCGCCGCCTCGTGACCCAAGACCATCGGCAAAGGACGCGGGCGCGAGCCGTCGATCACCGAAAGATCGGAGTGGCACAGCCCGGCGGCGAGCACGCGCACGCACAGTTCTTCCGGGCCGGGATCGTCGAGTTCCAGCGTCTCGATGGTCAGCGGCCGCGAAGCGGCATAGGGCGCGGGCCGACCCATCTCCCGCAATACCGCGCCGGCGGTCTTCAAGCGGCTGCCTCCGGCTGCAGGCGCGCCAGCGCCGTGCGCAGGGATCCGGGGATCGGATGCGGCCTGCGCGTCGCGCGATCGACGAACACATGCACGAACCAGCCTTCGGCGGCGAGCGTGTCCGCGCCCTCGCGGAACAGGCCGATCTCGTAACGCACGCTGGACGTGCCGAGCTTGGCCACGCGCAGGCCGGCGTCCACGTTGTCGGGGAAGGCGAGCGCTTCGAGAAAGCGGCAGTGCGACTCCGCGCACACGCCGATGACGGGCCCGGCATGAATGTCCAGCCCGCCGGCGCGGATCAGATAGGCGTTGATGAGAGTGTCGAAGTAGCTGTAATACTCGACGTTGTTGACGTGGCCGTAGAGGTCGTTGTCCTTCCAGCGCGTGTTCAGCGTCTGGAAATAGGGATAGCGGCTGCGCGAGTGCATGCGGTGGCGGAATCCGTCGTCGGTCTGTGGCAGTGTAGCGCGAGACGCGCCGCGCGGTCGGCGTAATATTGTCCGGCGTTCCATCGCAGACGGGAGCACAGGTGCGCGATTCCGGTCAGTTGTTGCACATCGTCCATAACGCCATGGTCCGGGCGGGTCTCGACGTGGCGGCGATCTACCATCGCCTGGGCTACAACGTGGACCGCTTGAGCCAGCGCGACCTGCGCACGCCGCATCGCCTGCAGGCCTACTTCTGGGAAACGGTGGAGGCGGTGACCGGCGATCCGGACATCGGCCTGCACCTGTGTCCGCACATGCCGCCGTTCGGCGGCGAAGTGCTGGAGTATCTGTTCTTCAGCAGTCCGACCTTCCGCGAAGGCTGCCAGCGCGCGCTCAAATACCTGCGCCTGGTCTCCGATGCGCTCAACGTGCGGCTGGTCGAGGGACCGGACACGGCGCGGGTGGTCGTGGTCAGCGCCGCGCATCAGGCGCCGCAGTTGCGCCACACCGAGATCTGCATGCTCTACGGCTTGATCCAGTTCACCCGCGGCGTGAGCGAGGGCAAATTCCATCCACCGCGCCGCGTGCGCCTGCATTGCACGCAGCGCTCCGCCCGGGAGGAATACGAGCGCGTGTTCGGCTGTCCGGTGGAGTTCGAGTCGCCGGAAAGCGAGATCGAGTTCGATCCCGCGCTGCTCGACTACCGCTCGCCGCACTACGACCCCGACCTGTTGCGCCTCCACGAGGAGCTGGCCGAGAAACGGCTGTCCAAGGTCGAGCGTCAGGATTTGATCGAGCGCATCCGCGGTATCTTCTCGCGGCGGCTGGAACTGGAGGGCTGCGATCTCGAGGACGTGGCGCGCGAGCTGGGGATGCCGGCGCGGCGCCTGCGCTTCGAGCTGGCGCGCGCCGGGACCAGCTTCAGCCGCGTGCTCGCCGAGTTCCGCTACGCGCTCGCGCGCCGGCTGCTGCGCGAAACCGAGGAGCCGATCGAGAACATCGTCTATCTCACCGGCTTCTCCGAGCCGAGCACGTTCTATCGGGCGTTCAAACGCTGGTCGGGCATGACTCCGGTGCAGTACCGGGCGGCCAAGCGCAGCCGCAGCGCCGATCCGGCCTCGGGCGCGCAAGCGGCGGCCGAACGCCGTTGATCAAGGCTCCGGGCGGATGTGCCCGATAGGGCTTTCGCGCCCCTTTTCGGGGTGCAGGAACGCCGCCAGCGCGGGCAGAACGAGGATCGCGCCGATCATGTTGGCGGTGAACATGAACAGCAGCAGCTTGCCCATGTCGATCTGGAACTGGAGCTGCGAGGCGAGCCAGGTGGTGACCGAGACGGCGAGCGTGATACCGGTGAAGATCACCGCCTTGCCGGTGCCGCGCAGGGTTTCGAAATACGCCTGGCGCAGCGGCTTGCCTTCCGCCAGCGCCGCGGCCATCACGCCGTAGACATAAATCCCGTAGTCCACGCCGATGCCCACCGCCAAGGCCAGCACCGGCAGCGTGGCGACTTTCATGCCGATGCCCAACGTGGCCATCACGCCGTAGCCCAGTTCCGAAACCAGCGCCAGCGGCAGGATCACGCACAGGATGGCGCGCAGGCTGCGGAAGCTCATCCACAACAGGACCAGAATCGCCACGTACACCCACAGCACGACCTGGCTTTCCTCGGCCTGCACCACTTCGTTGGTGGCGGCCATGACGCCGACGTTGCCGGTGGCCAGCGCGAAGTGGACCGGGCAGTCCTTGGTCATGGCGTCGTATTTCGCTTGCAGCGCGTCGCGCGCCTGGCGCGCGTGTTCGGCGGCCTGCGGATCGGCTTTGGGATCCTGGGTGAGCTTGAAAGCCGTGGCCTGGGCCTCTTTGAGTCGTTCGAAAGTGGCGTATTTGTCGTCGCAGTATTGCGGCGTGACGTCCTTGGCGCGGGCGAAGAAGTCCGCGCGGTTGTCCGCGTCGAAGCGCTTGACCGTATCGACGATGCGGGAAATGGTTTCCGCGCGGTGGTCCTGGGTGAACATGTACACCGCCAGCGCCGAGCAGTCTTCGTTGAGCAGGCCGCTGGTGGTCGGCACCAGCGCGGTGGCCTGGGCCAGCGCGTAGTGATTGCGCGGCAGCACCAGCGCGTTGAGGCGGCCTTCGGACAGTCCCTGATAGACCAGCTTGGCGAAGGTCAGCAGGCTCAGCGTCGATTGCACGCCGGGCGTGTTGTCCATGCGCCAGGCGAAGCGGTCCACTTCGTCCATCAACGAGTAGTCGATGCAGCCGTTGGGTTTGGATTCCGCGATGACCTTGAGCTGGTCCACCGCGATGGAGAAGTCCTGGGTGATGGCGTTGAAATCCTGGTTGAAGCGCGAGTCGGGCCGCAGCTCGGGCACGCCTTTCTGCGCGTCGCCGACGATCAGCCCCTGCCGCGCCCACAGCGCCCAGCCCAGCGCCAGGCCGCAGGCCGCCAGCACGGCGAGCGCCACGCGCGGCCGGGTCACCGCGGACAGCGTCCACCACAGCTTGTCGAACACCGCGTCGCGCCGGCTCTGGCGCGCGACGAAGGCCCGCACGTCCTTGAGCCGGATCAAGGTCAGCCAGATCGGCACGAACATCTTGTTGGCCACGATGATGGCCAGTCCGCCGAGCACCGCGTTGATGGACATCTCGCGGATGATCTGGATCTTGATGAGATAGATCGTGGCGAAACCGGCGACGTCGGTGAGCAGCGCGATGGTCCCGGCGATCGCCAGGCGGCGGAAGGTTTCCAGCGAGGCGTCGTAGGGCGAGCGCCCGGCGTGGACCTCGTCCACCCAGGAGTTGACGTACTGCACGCCGTGGCTGACCGACACCGCCAGGATCAGGAAGGGCACCAGGATGGCGAAGGGATCGAGGCCGTAGCCGAGCGTGCGCAGCAGTCCCAGCTCCCAGATCACCGCCACGAAGGACGAACCGAGCGGGATCAAGCCGAGCTTGAACGAGCCGCAGTACAGCCACAGCAACAGCCCGGTGATGACCAGCGTCAGGCCGAAGAAGCCCGCCACCTCCAAGGAGGCGTTGGTCATGTCGTCGACGATCTTGGCGAAGCCGATGATGCGCACCTTGATGCCGTCGCGTTCGTACTTGGCGCGCAGCTTTTCCAGGTAGCGGCCGACGTCGCGGTAGTCGAGTTTCTTCCCGGTGTCCGGATTGACCTCGAGCAGCTCGCTCATGATCATGGCGCCGCGCTGGTCGTTGGTGACCAGGCGGCCGATGACTTGCGCCTTGGCGACGTTGGAGCGGATTTTTTCCAGCATCGCGGGCGTGGGCCGGTAGTCGGCGGGGATCACCGGCGCGCCGGCCAGTCCGCCCTCGACGTTCTCCACGTAATTCACGTTGGGCGTGAACAGCGACATCACCCGCGCGCGATCCACGCCCGGCATGAAGAAGATGTCGTCGGTGGCGTGTTGCAGCTCGGTCATGAAATGCGCGTTGTAGATGTCGCCGCGATCCTGGATCAGGGCGAACAGCACCGTGTTGGCCCCGCCGAAGTCCTTGTAGTACTCGCGGAACTTCTGCATGTAGGGATGATCCAGCGGCACCGACTTGAGCCAGCCGGCGTCCGGCTGCAGGCGTGCGGTCTGCACCGCGAAAAACGCCGTGAGCAGGACCAGGATCAGATGGGTCAGGTGGCGGCGGCCGTAGATCACCGGCTCGACGAGCCTGAGGATGCGATCCGCCCAGGGTCCGCTGATCGCCTTGCTGGCCATGCGTTATTTCCTGGCGCTCAACGCGGCAGCGGCAGTCGCTGCACGCCAGCGCTGCCGACGACGAGAAGATGGTCGCCGGCGACCGCGCCGGCGTTGAGATTGTTGTCCGTGGACACCGCCAAGGGCTGGAGCCGCGCGGCCCCCAGCTCGGCCTGCATCACGTGACCGTTCATGCCGAACAACAGGACGCGGCCATCCGGCGCGATCGTGCCGCTGAACAGGCTTTCGGTCTGATCGCTCTTGAGCTCGATCCAGCCGGCCACGGCGCTGACCGGATCGATCTTCCGAGCCGCGTATTCCGGATTGTTGGCCGCTTCTTCCAGCGCCGCGCGCTCCTGCGCGCTGAGCGCGGGCGCCTGCGCGAGGTCGGGCGCGTAAAACGCATTGCCGCGCAAGCCGAACACCAGCGCGCCCCGAGCGCCGACCGCCAGCGCGCCGAAATAGGAGCCGGTGTAGGGCGACTTGAGCTGGGTCCAGGAAAGGCCGCGGTCGGTCGAGCGCGCGAGCAGGCCGCGTTCGCCGGCGATCAGCAGGCTGCCGTCGCCGAGCGCGATCAGGTTGTAGAGGTTGGGCGTATCGGCGAACGCCGGCGAGTCGATCGCCTGCCAGGTCTTGCCGCCGTCGCTCGTGATCTTGAGCGTGCCGTTGGTGCCGGCGAGCAGACCGTGGTCGGGATCGAAGAACCGCACGTCGAACCAGGGCCGCCCCCAGGCCGCGTCGTACTGGAGAATACGCCAGTGCGCGCCGCCGTCCTCGGTGGCCAGCACGCAGCCGTCGTAGCCCAGCGCCCAGCCGCGTTGCGCGTCGAGGAAACGCAGGCGGACCAGGGTCACGTCGACCGGCGAGGGGACCTGCTGCCAGTGCGCGCCGTCGGTGGAACGCAGGATCAATCCGTGCTCGCCGACCGCGAGCCAGCCGCCGCCGGCCTGGGCGACGTCGAGCAGCAGGGCCTGGTCGGCGCGCGGGGCTTCCATCGCGGCGCGCGGCGCGAGGCTGGTGTCGGTGCCGGTGCTGCCGTCCTGCGCCAGCGCCGGCGCAGCGCAAGCCAGCGCCCACCCCAGCGCGAGGCCCCAGCCGCCTCGGCGCAGCGCCGAAGAGCGCGCCGCGCTCACTTGTTCTGCGCCTTGCGGGCCAGGTTCGCGGGCGAGAAGTAGTCGTCTTTGAAGTCGATCTTGAAGTCGCTGATCTTGTCCTCGTTCTCCAGCGCGGTGACGAAATAACGGCCGCTCTGCAGGTCGTAGATGATCTCCGGGATGCCGGTCACGGTGGGCACGAACGGCACGGTCAGCAGGTCCGCTTCCTGCACTTTCCAGAGCTGGTCGCGGTTGTCGTAGCAGTCCACCGCCGCGATCGCCCAGGAGTCCTCGTCCACGTAGAAGGTGCGGCGCTTGAACTGGTGGCGCAGGCCGGGCTTGAGCGTGGCGTCCACGATCCACACGCGGTGCAGCTCGTAGCGCACCAGGTTCTGGTTGATGTGGCCGCGGCGGATGATGTCCTTGTACTTGATCAGCGGCGCGTTGATCAGGAAGTTGTTGTAGGGGATGTAGATCTCTTTCTTGCCGACCAGCTTCCAGTTGTAGCGGTCCAGGGCGCCGTTGAACTCGTCCACCTGGTCGTTGAACTGCTCGCCGTCGGTGCCGATGTAGGGGTTGTCGTAGCCCACGTCCGGCGCGCGGTTCACGCGGCCCAGGCCGGGGTTGTAAATCCACGCGTCGCGGCCGGAGCCCCCGGCGCCGGAGCTCTCGTGGACCAGGATGAGCTGACCGGCGACGCGCGGCGGCGACAGCACGTCCGACAGGTAGTACAGCAGGATGTGCGTGCCGGGATTGGATTCCTTGAGGTTGGAATATTTGAACTTCACGTCCTCGATCAGCTTGGTGATCTGGTAGGAACCGTCGGCCTTGACGATGGCCTGATTGTTGTAGCGCCGCACGGCGGAACCGCGGAAGCGCATCTTGTGGTTCCAGATCACCTCCGCGCCGTTCTTGGGAATCGGGAACGGAAATCCGAGCACCGCGCCTTCCACGTCGTCGGTGCCCTTGAGCTCGGCGCGAGTGGCGTTCTGGATCGTGGCTTGCTCGATCTGCGGCGGAAAGTAGGCGTCGCGCAGCGTGGGATACACGATCATCCGGTAGTCGGGATACTTGGCGAACATCGCCTTCTGGCCGACCGTGAGATGGTCGGCGTACTGGGCCAGGTTGTCGCGAGTGATGATGAACTCCGGCTTTTCGTACTTGCCGGCGCCGCCGATTTGTGCGCGCTCGCGGCGGGCCAGTTCCTGGATGTTCAGGTCGGCGTATGGCTTGGGCATCTGCCGCAGCGCCGCCTGCATCTCGCTGGTGCCGTACTTCTCGGCGTACTGGGCGAGCGTCAGGTTCGGCATCTTGGCGATGATGCGATCGATCTGCTGGGAGATCGTCGGATAGTCGGCGATGCTGAAGTGATCCATGTATTTCAGCAGGGCCTCGAAATCCTGCGGGTCGGCGGCACGCACCTGCTCGAAAGCCTGCCGCACGGCTTCCAGGCTCTGCGGAGTCTGGTTGCGGATGGCGTCGTCGAAGTTTTTCCCGCCGATCCATTCCGGGATGGTGCCTTGTGCATTTCCTGCGCGCACCGCGCCGACCGGCGTCAGATCCTTGCCCAGGTGCGCGGCTTCCTCGGGCGAGACCTTGGCGGCGGCGCCCGTGGCCAGCGCCCAAGCGCCGGCGGCGATCATCATCCAGTACTTGCGTTTCATGTCATTGCTCCGTCCTGAGTGGTTTCCCTGATTGCGAATTCCCTGAGCCTTGGGTCGCGAGCCTTTCAGAAGCTGTAATTGATGGCCAGGCCGATCACGTCGCGGTCGCGCTGGGTGTTGACGGTGCCGCCGCCGGTCGAGCCTTGATAGAAGATCTGTCCGCTCCAGTCCTGCCCGCTTTCGATCACCGTGCCGATCACGTAGGTCTTGGTGCCGGCGACGAAGTTCTGCATCGGCTGCGGCCCGATGCCCGAGACGTCCTGGTTCCACTGCAGCGAAGGCTTGAAATTGAGGTTCCAGATCAGGTTGTCGTACTCGAACTGGGCCAGGATGCGATAACCCCAGGAGAAACTGGAGGCGAAGCCGTGGGTTTGCTGCGTGGGGTTGAAGCGCCTCGCATCCGGCATGCCGCCGCTGCCGGTACCGTCCGCGCCAGGGCTGGCGTGGGTGTCGTTGTTGTCGCCGCCTTCCAGTTGCAGGCGGCTGCGAGGCGGCATGTGCCAGATGTGGGTGAAGCCGAGCTCGGCGAGGATCAGGATCTGGTCCGCGCCAAAAGGATTCTCGCTGGCGCCGATGGCACGGATGCCGGTGAGGTCGAGCTGATCCACCGGCAGGCGTTCGTAGCCGCGCACGATCTGGTGCGGCTGCACGGTGATGCCGCGGTAGCCCTCGACGTAATCGGGCAGGGCGGTGCGGCCGCTAGGGATGGTGACGCTGCGCCCCGCGGTGCCGGCGATCACCGGCAAGGCGTTGAGCAGGCCGGTGGCGTCTTGCAACAACTGCGTCGGATTGCTGGTGTTGATTTCCCCGATGACCGCGGGCAGGGAGGCGATGGTCTGCTGGATCGTGGTGGCGTCGAGCCCCAGGGTCAAATCCTGTTTGGGAAAGGCGGGCTGCAGGGCCGCGAAGACCAGGTCCGGCACGTCCACCTGCACCGGCAAATTGGGTCGCAGCGAATATTCGCCGGCCAGCGACCACTTGCCGACGTTGGTGTTGAAACTGAAGCCGAACATCTGGATGTCCTCGGGATAGTCGAGGAAAGTCTTCATGGTGTCGATGGGCAGCGGTTCCTTGCCGCTGACCGGATTGAGCCCGATGAAGCCATTGCAGTCGACGAAGGCTTGCAAAAAACTGGTCGAGTCGCGCATGCAGGATTCGTCGGTGGCGATGAAGCTCAAGTAGGGCAGCTGGCTGTGGTAGTTCAGCGCGTAGAAGTTGAACTCGGTGCCGCCGTTGAAATCGGCGGCATAGTACGAGAGCTTGAAGCCCCCCTGGCCCTGAGAACGCGGGTGGGCGAAACGCTCGTCGAGCACCCGCGAGCTCAGGCAGGTATCGGAGATCGCGTTGCCCGGCGGAGGCAGGCGGCCGATGCACCTGGGGTCCTCGTGGAACTGGCCCAGGCTGATGTCGGCGTAGTCTCCTTTGACCACGTCGAGGTTGGAGTAAAAGCTGCCGTTGGGGTCTGGTTCCACCCGTTCCCAGCCCAGTTCATACACCACATCCAGCGACAGCGATTCCTTGAGATTGGTGCTGAGCAGCACCGCGGGCGTCGGCCGGAACACTTCGTTGATCGGCGTGCCCGGCTGATGCAACAGCACCGCGCTGGGCGGGTTGATCTGGCTCACGCTGTTGAGCGCGATGAAAGTGGACTCACCCCAGCGGATGTGCTGGTAGCCGACGCGCAGGTTGAAGGCGTGATCGAAGAGCTGGAAACGGTCGGCGACGAAGGCGTCGGTGAGCTGCCAGTCCTTGCCGATCTGCTGGCGCACCGCCGGCGAGCGCGGGGTCTCCGCCGGCTGAAACGTCGTGTCGGGATGGCGGTCGGACTTGTTGAAGGCGGAGGGATCGAAGAAGCCGAAAGCGCCCAGCTTGAAGCTGAGGTCGTGCCAGGACAGCGACAGCTCCTCGTTGAGCTTGGACACCGCGGCCACCACCCCCCACCGCGAATAATTGAGATCGCCGTTGTCCTTGTTGGACGCGAAGTAGGCGCCGGGCGCCTTGACCAGCACTTGGTTGGGCGCGGGATCGCCGGTGAAGGACACGCAGTCGCCCGGACCGCAGAGATCGGGATTGAGATTGAGCTTGTAGATCAGGCGCGGGTCGGCGGACTCGGTGCGCCAGGCCATGCCGTAGGACAGCCGGCTCTTGAGATTGCCGGACAACTCGCCCCAGTCGAATTCCGCGGCGGCGGCGGAGCCGGCACAGCCGAGCGCCAGCAGCACCCACGCCAGTCGATGCTTGAACATCGCGGTCCTCTCCTCCTGATGCGACCGCTCCGATCGGTATCGGGCGGCCGTCGAGTGTTACCTCATGCCGTGCCGGGCAATCCTGCCTCGAGCCGCGTGCGCAGCAGCGGCGCCAGTTCGTCCGCCGCGGCGAGCAGGACGCGCGCGGCGCCCGGCTCCATGCGGCTGAACAGCGGAGCCAGGCGCTCCCAGGCCTCGTCGGATGCGGCGGCTTCCGTCAGTGCCTGACGCACCGCCGACGTCTTCAGCGCGGGCAGTTTGATCAGACGCGCCAGCACCGGCTCCTCCATTTCGGCCAGCAAAGGGAGCAAGTCCGGCCACAGCGCCAGTTCCTGGGTGCGCTCGATCATGCGCGCGAGCACGGCATCGTCGAACTTTGCCGCGAGCCGCGCGATGCGGCGACGCTGCGGCGCGTCGATCGTGGCGATCAAGGACAAGGCTTCCGGCCACAGCTCCGCTGCGGCCTCGATCGCGCAGCGGATCGTGTCCGCCAGGCGAGCGTCGGACAAGCCGGCGACGATCGCGGACAGGCGCGCGGCGTCCTCGACGAAAAATCCCACCTGTAACAGGGTCTCGGCGTCCAGGACCGCGGCGGTGGCCAGCACCGCCGCGAGTTCCAGGCTGTCGACGAAATGCGCCATGACGACATACTCGCCGCGCCGCGCCAGTTCGCGGGAGATTTCCACCACGCGCGGCACCGGCATCGTACGCACCAGGGCCTGGGTGCGCCGCGGATCGAGCTGCACGCAAACCTCGGCGAGCAAGGGCGTCGACAGACGCTGGGCGATCTCGACCGCGCGCGGCACCGGCAGCAGGCCGGCGAGGCGGGCGCACAGCAGGGGACCGAAGACCTTCTCTCCCAGTTTCGCCAGCAAGGGCACCGGCAACAGGCGCGCCGCATTGGCCAGGCGCAGGAGCTGTTCGTGGCCGGTGTCGTGCAGCGCATCGGTACAGTGCCGGCGCAGGCTGCGCAGTTCGTCCGGGCTCAGTCGCTGCAGGAATTCGAGCCGCTCCGGCGGGGTGCCGAGCAGACGTGCCAGCTTGAGCGTCTCGGCCCGGCGCGCGAGCGGACTCATGGCTCCAGGATCTTGCGCATGGGGCCGCGCAATGGCGACGGGACGTAAGCCAG
>Ga0209581_1002957_pt1 | contig 15306 bp, 9 predicted proteins | sample Coa_R2_FD_187160 | JGI IMG/M metagenome (GOLD analysis project Ga0209581, IMG submission 187160) | Surface soil microbial communities from Centralia Pennsylvania, which are recovering from an underground coalmine fire - Coalmine... | ecosystem: Environmental > Terrestrial > Soil > Unclassified ...
GAACAGCACCAGCAAACCGGCTTCGGGTGTCAGGCGGATGTCGCTGTAGCCGTTGGGCACCGCGCCCTTGACGTAGCCGTGCACCACGCCGGGACGCGGATCGCGGAACACGAACTTGCCCGAGCCCGGCGGCACCTGCAGATAGAACGAGCCCGACAGCAGGGAGCCTTCGTGCACGTGCAGGAAATTGAACCCGCCGCGGTCGTGCAGATTGATCCACGATTGCAGATCGAAGGGAATGTCCGGCACGCCCATTTCGCGCAGCACGCCGGCACACGCCGCGCGCACCGCTTCGCGCAAAGGCGCGAACAGCGGCTGTTCCAGCACCGCCATGTCCTCGCTGTTCCAGCCCATGCGGTTGGTGCGGCCCGCCGGCTTCGGATGGGCCGCACGCATCTGCATGACGGTCGCCACCCACGAATCGAATTGCGGACGCAAAGCAGGCAACTGCGCCTGCCAGATGCGCGTGGGGAACAGATCGAAAGCTTGCAGGATGGGCGTGGACATGCGGCCACCGCATACTGCGCGCGAATCCGCGCGCGGCGCAAGACGGCAACGCCGCTCAGCGGATCCGCTCGATCTGCACCAGCTCCGAAGAGTTCGGCAGCGGCAGCGACACCGCAAGCCCGTTGTGCATCAGCTCGGCGCCGCTCGCCCTGCGATCGGGTGACGAGCCATCCCTGAAGTGCAGCGTGTATCGGTCGCCGGTGCGCAGACCTTTCAATCGGAACACGTGCGAAGCCGGCTGCGCATCGTTGCCGTGGAAGGCGTAGAGCACGCCCGCGTCGCGTTGGGCATCGAAGTATTCGATGCCGTCCCAACCCTTGCCGTCGGGGCGGAAACCGACGTGATAGAGATTGGCCTCGCGGATCAGCGGGCGCAGCGTGGATTTGTAGAACGCGATCTCCCGCGCGGCGGCCGCGTGTTGTTCGCGTGTCCACGTGCTGGTGTCGATCATCGCCGTGAACCAGCCCAACATGCCGCTGCGTAGCATGTAGCGGAAATTCTCGATGCGCGGCGCCGGCACCGCCATCACATAGGTTTCCAGCATCGCCGGCGGCAGCACATGGCTGGCGTCGTAGAACGCCTTGCGGTTGGAAACCGGATCGTAGGCATCCACGATCGAGAAATAATCGCCGTGCGCGGCGCTGCCGAAATCCACCATGCGGCCGCCGTCGTTGCAGATCTCCCGCAGCAGGCCAGGATGACGGCGTTTCAATCCGGACTGGATCGCGTAATAGGCACGCGTGGCGTGCAGGCTGACATCGGTGGAGTTGCTGCTGTCGATCCACAGGAAATCATCGTCGCGATAGCGGTGCGTCTTTGCGGGATCGATCGGCAGGTGCGGATGATCTTCGCGGTCGCAGCCTTCAGCCACGACGTAGCCGTCATGCTCGAGCATGTCCAGGTGATAGTCGCTGACGATGCGATCGGTTTCGCGAGTCGCCCACGCTTGTGCCGCCGGCACACCCAGATCGATGGTGATGCCCTTGAACTCGGCCGGCTTCCAATTGGGCGGCGGATCGGTGGTCAGCCAATCGCGCACGCGCGGATCGGCAACGCTCAGCGCACCTTCGGCGTTGCTGTCGCCGGCTTCGCTCCAAGCGGCCCATAGGCCGAACTTCATGCCGTGCCGGTGCGCATCGTCTGCCAGCGCGGCGATACCGTTCGGAAATTTCCTGGGATCGGCACGCCAGTCGCCCACCGCGCGAAACCAGCCCGCATCCAGATGGAACATCTCGAAGCCCAGCGCGCTCGCGTCGTCGATCATGCGCCGCGCCTGTGACTCATCGATCGCCATGGCGCTACCCCAACTGTTGTTGGTGACCAGCGGATAGTGCGGATCGCGCAACGTGGCCGGATCGTTCAACACCGCGCGCACCCAGCGCCGCAAGCTGTTGCCGGTGTCGTCGAGATCGCCGTTGCTGGCGCCGAGAAAGACCGTGGGCGTGGCGAACGTTTCACCGGGTTCGATGCGCGTGCGGAACGGCCCAGGCTGCGGGTTCAGTCCGACGGTGCCGGAGAGTTCTCCACCGCGCCGTTGCAGCGTCATCGCGATGCGCCCGCTGAACTCCACGCCGACGTACCACGCGCCTGTCTTCACGCCGGCTCCGCGCACCAGAAAATACGGAATGATTTCGCGCGGATGTCTGGCGTGCGGATGCGCGAAAGTGCCGGATTCGCCGCGCCAGACGTAACCCTCCGGCACCGGCACGAGATGCGTACCGACCGGCGGCGCCTCGCCGGCGCCCTTGTCGATCCATGACTGCTGCAACGGCTGGTGTAGGTCGACTTTCCATGCGAAATCGAGGCTGTCCTGCATCGGAATCTCGATCTCGTGTCCGCTGCGGTTCTCGATGAAAATCGTGTGCTCGATGGGTCCGTGCGCCGACCGTGCTTGCCAGGTCCAGCGCAGGCGCAGGTCGGGATCACGCGTAACGTATGCCAGCGTCGCCTCTTGTTTGCCGGCGCGACTGTGATCGGGATCGAACCGCCAATGCAACGCAACTGTTTTGCCTTCCACCAACGCGGTGTAGATCAATCGCGCGTCGCCTGCGCCGATCCAGTCCTCCGTGCCGCCGCGCGTCAGCCGCACCACGCGCGGCTCCGTGTCGCCAGCCTGCACGACGATCTGGTTATCGGCATTGCCGAGAGTGATAGGCGAACTCGTCGCTGCGAACGCAATCGACGGAATCGAGGCCGCCAGCAGCAGTGCTGACATGTTGATACACACCATGCGACGGATGACTGCGATCATCCGGTCATCATCGTAGTGACCGGGCCAGCGAGTACCGATCGGCGAATGCGCAAGCACGAGGCGACGACTCCGCTGGCGGAGGTGTATCGTAACCTCGATCTTTCGAACGGATTCGAGTGCAGCGCCGGTGGTGCCGAAGGTGATTTCAATTCGCGAGCTGCTCGCGATCGCACTGTTGCTGTTGGCGAGCAGCGGCGCGCACGCCCGTCCGCCTCCGCCGCAACACTGGCAGGCGGACATCGATGCGCTGGTCGCCCACGACAGCGTGCAGCCGCCGCCGCAACACGGCGTGCTGTTCGCAGGCAGTTCCTCGATTCGAATGTGGACGACGTTGGCGCGGGATTTTCCGGGCGTGCCGGTAATCAACCGCGGTTTCGGCGGCTCGGCGATCGCCGATAGCACGTACTATGCGGACCGGATCATCGTGCCGTATCACCCGCGGCTGGTCGTGCTCTACGCAGGCGACAACGACATCGACGAAGGCGATACACCTTCGCAGGTCCTGGATGAATTCAAGACGTTCGTAGCGCGCATACGGCGATCATTGCCGGCCTTCGCGATCGCGTACATCTCGATCAAGCCGAGCCTCGCGCGCGCGGCGGAGTGGCCGAGGATGCGCGAGGCCAATCCCCAAATCGAAAACTGGTCGCGCACGCAGCGACGAATCACTTACGTGGATATCGCCACGAAAATGCTGGATGCGCAGGGGAAACCGCGGCCGGAACTGTTTCGCGAAGACGGGTTGCACATGCGACCCGCAGGCTATGCGATCTGGATCGAAGCGCTGAAACCGGTGCTGGCGCGCAACGGCTTCGCGGTGCAATGAATCACCGCTACTCCACGGTGACTGACTTTGCGAGATTTCTCGGCTGATCCACATCGGTGCCGCGCAGCACCGCGACGTGGTAGGCCAGCAATTGCAGCGGTACGGTGAAAACCGCCGGCGCGATCAGATTGCCGCCGGTGGCGACGCGCAGCAGATGGCCGTTGCCGTCGCCGGGCAGTGCCGCAGCGGCATCGGCGAACACGTACAACTCGCCGCCGCGCGCGCGCACCTCTTCCAGATTGGATTTCAGCTTTTCCAGCAATTGATTGTTGGGAGCGACCGCGATCACCGGCATGTTCTCGTCGACCAGCGCCAGCGGGCCATGTTTCAGTTCGCCCGCCGGATAGGCTTCGGCATGGATGTATGAAATTTCCTTGAGCTTCAACGCACCTTCCATCGCCACGGGATATTGCGAACCGCGGCCGAGGAACAGCGCGTGACGCTTGTGCACGAAGCGCTGTGCGAGTTCCGCGATGGCGGGTTCCATCGAGAGCGCTTCGCCCAGCGCGCGCGGCAGGTGCGCCAGCTCGGCGGTCAACTCCTCCAGCTTGCGCGGGTCAACGCCATTGAGCCGCGCCAGCTCCAGCATCAGCAGCGCCAGTGCGGCGAGCTGGGTGGTGAAGGCCTTGGTCGAAGCCACGCCGATCTCGGGTCCCGCGCGGGTCATCAATATCAGATCGGATTCGCGCACGAGGCTCGATTCGGGCACGTTGCAGATAGCGAGCGATCCGAGATAACCCTGCTGCCTGCCCTCGCGCAACGCCGCGAGCGTGTCGGCGGTTTCTCCGGATTGGGAAACCGCGACGAACAACGTGTCCGGCGGCACCACCACGCTGCGATAGCGATACTCGCTGGCGACTTCCACATTGCACGGCAAGCCGGCGATGCCTTCCAGCCAGTAACGCGCCACAAGACCCGCGTGATAGCTGGTGCCGCAGGCCACGATCTGCACGCGCTTCACGCGCCGCAGCAGGGCATCGGCGTCCACGCCGAAAATGTTGGGCAGCACGTGGTGATCGCTGATGCGCCCTTCCAGCGTGTTGGCCGCCGCGGTCGGCTGCTCGTGGATTTCCTTCAGCATGTAGTGGCGGTATTCGCCGCGTTCCACCGCATCCGCCGACAATTCGCTGTCGCGCACCGGCCGCATCACCGTGTTGCCGTCGGCGTCGTACACCTGCATCGTCTCGCGGCGGATCTCCACCACATCGCCTTCTTCCAGATAGACGATGCGGTTGGTGACCTGGATCAGCGCCTGCACGTCCGAACCGAGGAAGTGCTCGCCGATGCCGATGCCCACGCACAGCGGACTGCCGCGACGCGCACCAACGACGTGTCCGGGCTCGTCGCGCGACATGGCCGCGATCGCGTAGGCGCCGTGCAATCGCTGCGTCGCCGCGATGACCGCCTCGCGCAGGCTGTCGCCGTGCGACATGCGGTGATGGATCAGATGCGCGATGACTTCGGTATCGGTCTGCGAATCGAAGCGGTAACCGTCACGCGCCAGCTCCTCTCGCAACTCCGCATGATTTTCGATGATGCCGTTGTGCACCACCGCCACCGTCTCGCACGAGACGTGCGGATGCGCGTTGAGTTCGTTGGGAATGCCGTGGGTCGCCCAGCGCGTATGCGCGATCCCCGTGTGGCCGGCCACGGGCTGCGAGCGATAGAGCGTTTCCAGTTCGCGCACCTTGCCGGGCATGCGCAGGCGTTCGAGGCCAGCACCGTCCAGCACGCACAGGCCCGCCGAGTCGTAGCCGCGGTATTCCAGCGCCTTCAGCCCCGCGATCAGGATCGGGACGACATCGCGCTGGGCAGCGGCGGCAACGATTCCACACATGCGGGATGCGCCTCAAGGACTTGGCCGGGAACCATCATGATACGTGCCAGCTCTGACCGCGAGAACAACGCCGTGTTTCCATGCGCCGGCGTAGGGGCGTAGGTAAGGAAATTTCAGCAAAAAGCCATTTCAAAATGTTTCCGGAAGAGAGACAATGGATGTCCTGCGGCGAAAACGTGAGCCAGAGGGGCACTGGAGGTAGGGAATGCCAAGTGTGGTCCGCATCGCCAACGTAGCCAAGAACACCATCTCCAAATAACTGAGCCGCGCACGCGCGCATGCGCCAGTCGACATCTGAGCACCGCGACGCCATTCGGCAGATGGCGTTGACAGTGCTTCCCGGCATGGATCCTGCTTCGGATCTTGCCGCGTCCAGATTCGATTGCCGCCGATTCGCGCGCGAGGCAGGACCTTCATCGGATTGAAACGCATCTGCGTCGTGCGGCGTGGAGCGGACAGGAGTCGCGTGGTGTTCAGGCTGTTGAGACATCGAGCGTTGCGCTGGCAGCTATTGCTTGCCGGCTGCGAGTTCCTGTTGCTGTTCGCTTGCGTGTTCTTCGCGGTCCAGCTGCGCTTCTGGAACGATCCGGGTTACCAGATCGTTTTCGGTCATGCGCTGCGTCTGCGCGCCGTATTGGTGGCGCTGATGATCGTGCTGGGCATGGCCGCTCTCGGACTCTACCAAAACCAACTGCGCGCCAACTGGCGGGGGTTGCTGGTCCGTCAGGCTTTGGGATTCGGGATCGGCGGTGCTTCGCTGTTGATCCTCTACTACGGCATACCCACGACCTACATCGGCCGCGGCGTGCTGGGTCTGGCGCTGCTCACGGGCTTCGTCGCCGTGACGGCATTCCGCCTGGTGTTTCTGCAAGTCGTCGATGCCGAGCTATTCAAGCGCCGCGTCGTGGTATTGGGTGCGGGTCACCGGGCCGCCCTGATTTCACAGCGCATGCGCCGGCGCACCGATTCGCGCGGTTTCCGGGTGATCGGCTACGTGCCGATGGGTGATGAACCCATTGCCGTGCCGCAAAATCTCGTGCTGCGTGCGGACCGGCCCTTGCGCGAATGGACGAGTTTGATGCAGGTCGACGAGCTGGTAGTCGGACCTGACGACCGCCGCGGCGGCCTGCCCATGGCTGAGTTGCTGGAATGCAAACAGAGCGGCGTGATCGTGACGGAATTGGCCGCGTTCTTCGAGCGGGAATCCGGGCAGATCAAGATGAGCCTGGTCAATCCGTCCTGGCTGGTGTTTTCCGACGGCTTCGATGCGTCGCCGGTGCGGCGCCTGACCAAGCGGGCTTTCGATATTACGGCTGCATTGCTTGTTCTGGCCATCGCCTGGCCTTTCATGCTGCTGGTGGCACTGGCCATCCGGATCGAATCCGGGCGCGGCGCCCCGATCTTCTACCGGCAGGAGCGCGTCGGCGAACACGGGCAGGTGTTCTCGCTGATCAAGTTTCGGAGCATGCGCACCGATGCCGAACGCGATGGCGTGGCACGCTGGGCGAGCAAGGACGATGACCGCGTCACCCGCGTGGGCCGTTTCATCCGCAAGGGCCGCCTGGATGAACTGCCGCAGTTGTGGAACGTCCTGCACGGCGACATGAGCTTCATCGGCCCGCGGCCGGAGCGGCCGCAGTTCGTCGACGATTTCAACGCCAAAATCCGCTACTACCCGCTGCGGCATTGCGTCAAACCGGGCCTCACCGGCTGGGCGCAATTGCGGTATCCGTACGGATCATCGGCAGAGGACGCGGAGGAAAAACTCAAATTCGACCTGTTCTACGTCAAGAACCACAATCTGCTGTTCGATCTGATGATCCTGATCCAGACGGTGGAGGTCGTATTGCTCAGGCGCGGGGCGCGCTGAGCGCGTCGGTGCTTTTTGCTTATTGGGCGATCGTGCCCCATCCCCACAGCGCCCAGGCCAGCGCCAGCAGGATCAGCAGCGCGAGCAATACGCGCTTGCGAAGTGACTTCGGTTCGGCGACCGGGAACGCCGGTTCACGTCGAAACCCCGGGACGGAGACGCTGCTCTGCCCACTCGGCGGGGTCGCGATGCTGCTGCGGCGCGCGCCGACGGGTTCCGCGCCCGGCAGTCGTCCAAAGCGACGCTCGAAGGCGATGGCCGCGCCGTAGAGGGTCGTCAGCCGCCGCACGGCCTCCAGCGCACCACCATCGGCACCATGAAGAGCCCGATCGGGGTGTAGCCGGGAGATGCGGCGCCGATAGGCGCGCTTGAAATCATCAAGCGTGCAGCGGCCTGGGTCAACGCCCAGTTCTTCGTACAGCAGCAGAAAATCGGTGTCGCTGGACATGCTGCTCCCCCGAACCAGCACTTCGATCCCACGTGCTGACGTGGCGACCATTATGGCGCGTTGGCGCTCCGATTGGCTAAAGCGCTTTGCGTGCCCACATTGCGGCGTGGCCGAGCCGAGAATCAGGATTGGGTCCAGGTTTTCATGGGCCATTCGCCGGGATCGCGCACTTCCTCGGAAAACATCGGGCTCCAACGCGCAAGCAGGCTGCGCGGGCGCGGGCGATCCGGCGGCAGCCAGCGCTGCCGCAGCGTGAAAAGACCGCCGAGCGCTTCAAGCCAGAGCCGCCTGGGCCAGCGCTTCCACGGCGGCAGCCCGGTCGAACCCGCGCACACCAATTGCACGAATCGCTTCCAGTTCGATCCGTCCAGGATGTTTTGTCCGATGGAGATCGATGGGCCGGAAACCCGAGCCGCGTGCCACCAGCCGCATGGGATGAAGACCATGTTACCGGGATGCAGGATCGTCTGATAACGGGTTGCGCGCGCGAAGAGCGGAAACTTTTCGGCATCGACTTCATCGATGTCCGGGATCCGCGAGTGATTGGGAAAGTGCTTCTTGGGATAAAGGAACTGGCCATCCTCCGGCGCGAACAGCACGAAGGTCTTGTCGCCGTACACCTGCGTCACCGTGGCATGAGCGTTGTCGCCGTCGTAGTGCACGATGGGAAAGCGGCTGCCTGCACCGCCGATCAGCAGCTTGATGTAGCCGTCGGGCCGGCGCCACATGCGCGGCATCAACGGACTGGCATATCGATACGGAAAGGAATAGCGATTTTGCGGCATCACGTCCGGCAACAATCGCGGCAGATGCGGACAGATGAAGAGGCGGTATAGATAAGGCCCGGGGCGCTCCGGTGTGGAGGCCAGTACCCCATCGATGAAATCGCCCATTCTCATCCGCGCGTCATACGAGACGTCCACCTCCTCGTCCCTGAACTCGCGCTTGAAGAATTCGAGCGTCCATTTCCGCAAAGCAGGCCAGTCCGGCACCGCGTTCTCGATCACCACGGGCCGGTTCGCCGCGACGTATTCGCGCTGGAAATCCGCGGGAGCGAGCGTCGAGGAATGACGACGCTCGACCGGGAATGTTTGCGTCTTCGTCAGCGGAACGGCGTTCATTGCTGGGTAGATCGGCTGAACAGGAAACCGTGGTATTCCTCGACCGAATACTCGGGATAAAACGGAATGTCGCACCGCCGAGGCTGGTCCCAGTGATCGATCATCTCGTAGCCGCAAGCCACAACCGCTCGAATGAAACCCTCTTGTGCATCGATGCGATAGGGCGCATACAGCTCGGCGCTCTTCTGCACGGTAAAAAAGGAGTTGCTGGAATGCAGCGGCAATACGTTTATCACCAAATGCCGAGGCGGATCCGATAATTCATCGATCAAATCGGTCAGTTTGTAATCCAGATATTGCAGGACACCCGAAAGCAGCAGAATTCCGTTTCCGGAAGCGTCCCTGCGTTCCATGGTGAACCGAAGCTGCCGATCGGTATCGTGTTGCGCCGCCCATTCAATCCCCTGGTTGACGATATTCGGCATATCGCAAACCGTCCAGCGCAATTCTGCCGGATAATCCAGGTAACGGCGGAAAGCATAGTATTTGACCCCCATATTACCGCCCAGATCGAAGACGGAATTGCAGCCCTGTCGAAAGAGCCTTTCCAGCCAGAACATGGCCGGATAATCGGCGGACACTACGCGGTCGACGTGTCGAAAGGATTCCTTGGTGGCGTTCTTGTGGTCGAATCCGACCGGCAACGTTCGCGGCGTGTCTGCGAGTGCACTCGGGTAGTCGGCATACACACCTCGATAAACGGGATACGCGGTCGGTTCAGAGGCGAACCGTTTCCCATAAAAGTACTCGAGCACCTGCCGCACGCCCGGCAAGAGTCTTGTCCGGCGATACATCGTCTCCAGTCGCCAATCCATTCCCACCCGTATCCTTTCGGGCAGACGCTGCCCCGCTACAATAGCGCCGCCGCCTTGTCAGGCCAATTTTTCCCGTCGCGGCGGGTGGCTGGTCCATTCGTTGCAGCGTGTTACAGGGGGATGAGCGCCGATGCAGGAAAGCACCACACCGTTGCTGGAAATGGATTGGTCGACGTTCAACCCTTGGCGTGTGCAGGGTCCCTTCGCTCATCGTTTGAGCGGCCACCCCTTGCTGGAATGGGAATCCCTCCTGCACTTGGGCCGGCGCCTGGAACCGAAAGGCCAGTACCGCACCCACACAAAACAGGCCACCGCCGGCACGCCTTTCAATGACGCGCCCCGCGTGTACCGCAACCGCAGGTCGGCCGTGGAGACCATCGGCCATCTGCAGCAGGCCGACGCTTGGATATCGCTGCTGAACGTGCAGACCGATCCGGTCTACCGCACGCTGGTGGACGAGGTGCTGGATCAACTGAAGCCGCCGGTCGACAGGGTCGATCCCGGCATGTGCTATCGCGCCGGGTGGATTTTCATGGCTTCACCACACACCGTGACGCCTTTCCATTTCGACGTCGAACACAATTTCATTTTTCAATTGCGCGGCCGCAAGAAGCTCTACGTCTGGGATCCCGACGATACCGAGGCCGCCAGCGAGCATGCGCGCGACATGTTCCACGCCCGCCACGACCGCTCGCTGCTGGTATGGCGCGAGGAACTGAAGGAACGTGCGCACGTGTTCCAACTGGAACCGGGTATGGCGGCATACATGCCCTCCACCAGCCCGCATATGGTCGAGAATGGCGACGAGCCGTCGCTGACCATGAGTTTCACCTACTACACCGATTCCACGCGCCGCAATCGCGCCTTGCACAAGTTGCATGCACGCTTGCGCGCGCTCGGCGTTACCCCGGCGCCGGTGGGGAGCAACCGCCCATTCGATGCGCTTTGTCTCCTCCTGCACCACTGCAAGGCCGTGCCCTCGCTCGGTTTGAAAAGACTCGCGGGCCAGCCGGTTTACCCGGAAAACGTGGCCTACGCGTACACACAGGTGGGCTGACAGGGGTTTGAGCGGACGGCCGACCCCGGTGAGCGGGCTGATTCACGCGTTTTATGCCCCACAGGCGTATGCTCAGCGGCCGGCGGGAGTCCTGAAGGAGCATGGACATGAACACCGTCCAGCCCTTGATCGAGCAGGATTGGGAAGCTTTTCGGCCGGGCAAGGTCACTCCGGTGCGGCACCGGCTGTCTTCGCACCCGCTCTTGCAGTTCGACCAGCTGTTGAAGCTGGGCGAGCGGCGCCACGCCGAGGGCCAATTGCACGAGGTCAAACGCGGCGTCACCGCCGGCACACCGTTCGAGTGGCACCGGGGCGCCGTGGAGACCCTGCGCCGAATGCACAGCGAAGGCGGCTGGACGATCCTGCGATTCATCCAGCACGATCCGGTTTACCGCGAGCTGGTCGACGCGGTGCTGGATTCGATCAAGCCGTACGTCGAGCGCAAGGATCCGGGCATGTACGGCCGCGCAGGTTTCATCTTCGTCTCGGCGCAAAATGTCGTCACGCCGTTCCACATGGATCCGGAGCAGAATTTCCTTTTGCAGATCCAGGGACGCAAGCGCGCCTATGTCTGGGATCCCGATGACGAAGAGGTCGTCAGCGCCGCGGCGCGCGACCGCTTTCATCACGACGGCAACCGCGATCTGATGCCGTGGCACGAGGAATTCCGGCAGCGCGCGCACGTGTTCGATCTCGAGCCCGGTCAGGGCGTCTACATGCCCATGACCAGTCCGCACATGACGGAAACGGGTGGCGAGCTGTCGATCACCATGAGCATGACGTATTACACTCGTGCGACGCGCCGGATCAGCATGCAGCACAAGTTACGTTACCTGTGCGCGCGGCGGGCGCACATCATCTTGCCCGAAGTCGGCAAGCACCCGGTGCTGGACCGCATGTCGCGGGCGGCTCTGGAGTCGATCACCGCCACGCGCCGGGTCGGACAACAAATCGTGCGCCGAAAGGATATCGACCCGACGCCGCCATACGCGCAGGATTAGCGTCAGCGGCCCTTGCGGGCGGGTGCGGGCTATTCCACCATGCGCAAGCCGGACTTCGAGGGGCCGCGCAGCTCCATCGGTCATCCGATGGGGGCGTGAAACAGGGGAGAAAATGCACACAGCTTTATCGGAAATTCTGCCGCGAGGGACGCCCGCTTCCGGGGCCGAGCCGGCGCGGGAGATGCTCGTTCGCGAGATCGACGCGCAGGCGCCGGCAGCGCTGCGCCGCCGCGCTGCGTATCTGGGCATCGATTTCCGGCAGATCGGCTTGGCGGCACTGGCCCTGCTCGATGCGCGCCTGACCGGCAACGAGCGCGTGCTGATCGCCGATCCCGTTTCGCCGGCTTCGGCGCAGGAGTTCACCGTTCCGCCCGACGCCGAGGTGGACGAATGGTTGCGCTCGGCAGGCGGATCGAACGCGCAAGGCGGATCCGCGGAGCAGGCCAGCGTGATCGGCACTTGGGTCGAACACGATGCCGCGGCAGCGACTCGATCATCGATCGCGTGGTGCATCGATCCCGCACAGGACACGCAGCTTCGGGCGGAATTCGACGCGGCCTGCCTGGATCGCGCAGCGGTCGAACTACTGACGCAGGCGCTCGGCTCGATTCTGCGCGGCCTCGCAAGGGAACAGCGACTGCAACAGGTTTCGGCAGTGGATACGGAGATGCGCAGCCGGTTGCAAGCCTGGAACGGCCCGGCGGTCATGCGCGATCCGAATGACACCGTGCACGGCCTGTTCGCGCGCTGCGCACAAGTCCATCCGCAGCGTTGCGCGGTGGTGTGCGGCGCCGCTTTGCTCAGCTATCACGAATTGAATGTCCGTGCGGATCGAATCGCCGCGGCGCTGCGCGCACGCGGCATCGGCGCGGATGATCTCATTGCAGTCCTGCTGGAGCGTTCCGTCGATGCCGTAGTGGCGCTGCTGGGGATACTGAAGGCAGGCGCGGCGTATTTGCCTCTGGATACCGCGCAGCCTGCCGAGCGCCTCGCAAAAGTATTGACGGATGCGCACGCGGCACTGGTGATCGGCTGTCGCGGCGCATCCGTCGGCGAACCGCCGACGCCTTTCGCTGCTGTCGAAGACCTGCAAGAAGCCGATGCGGCGTTCGATGCACCGCAACTCTCGGCGGATGCGCGCGCCTATGTGATGTACACCTCCGGTTCCACCGGCGAACCGAAGGGCGTGGAAATCGAGCATCGCGCGATCATCCGCCTGGTGCGCGGCGTGGATTACGTCCAGTTCGGAGCGGAGCCGCGCGTGCTGCACGCCGCGCCGCTGGGTTTCGATGCGTCCACCTTCGAAATCTGGGGCGCGCTTTTGAACGGCGGCACCGTCGTGATCCACGACGAGGCGGTGCCGACCGGCAACGCGCTCGCCACCACGATCCGCGAGCAGCGCGTGCAGATCGCGTGGCTGACCGCGACCTTGTTCAACACGCTGGTGGATGAAGACCCGGGTTATCTGAGTGGTCTCGAGCAACTGTTGATCGGCGGCGAAGCACTGTCGGTGCCGCACGTGCGCAAGGCGTTCGCCGCCTTACCCGACCTCACGATCATCAACGGCTACGGCCCCACAGAATGCACCACCTTCACCGCGTGTCACCGCATTCCGCGCGATCTGCCGGCGGACGCGCTCTCGATCCCGATCGGCCGGCCGATCGCCAACACCGTGGCGCGCGTGGTCAACGCGCGCGGCGAACTGGTGCCGATCGGCGCAACCGGCGAACTGTGGATCGGCGGCGCGGGCGTGGCGCGCGGTTATCTCGATCGTCCCGATTTGACCGCGGAGAAATTCATTGCCGATCCGTTCGGCGCGCCGGGTGACCGGTTGTACCGCAGCGGCGACTTGGTGCGCTGGCTGCCCGAAGGCGTGCTGGAATTCGTCGGCCGGGCCGATGGCCAGATCAAGCTGCGCGGCCATCGCATCGAGATCGGCGAGATCGAGACGGTGCTGCGCGGCCATCCGCGCATCCGCTCTGCGGCGGTGTTGCTGCGCGAGGACTGGCCAGGACGCAAGCGGCTGGTGGCCTATTACGTGGAGGAATCACCGCTGTCGTCGGTCACGTTGCGCGCGTGGCTGGCGCGCCGCCTGCCCGACTACATGCTGCCTTCCGCCTATATGCGTTTGGAAGCGCTGCCACTGACCGCGAACGGCAAGCTCGACCGGCGTGCGCTGCCCGCACCCGATGGGCGCCGGCCGGAACTTTCCGTCGCTTATGCAGCACCGCAAGGTGCGGTGGAATCGCGCCTCTGCCAGCTGTTCGCGGAGACGATCGGGCTGGATCAGGCCGGCCGTCACGACAATTTCTTCGAGCTGGGCGGCGATTCGCTGCTGGCCACGCGCGTGCTCGCGAGCCTGCAGCGCGAAGGCCACGCGCTCTCGATCGCGCAGTTTTTCGGCGCACCGACCGCTGCAGGTCTTGCGGCATTGCTGGAGAACCGCGGTCAACGCGCGCTGGATTCATCGCGCATCGGCGGCGGGCGCGATGCGCAACGCCACGAGCCGATCGCCATCGTCGCGATGGCCGGGCGTTTTCCGGGCGCGGCGGATGTCGAAACCTTCTGGCGCAAACTGTGCGAGGGCGAGGAAACGATCCGCTTCTTCAAGCCGGACGAACTGGATCCGGCGATTCCGGTCGAGCAGCGCGGTGATGCCGATTACGTGCCGGCGCGCGGCGTGATCGACGGCGTGGAGTTCTTCGACGCGGCGTTCTTCGGCATCACGCCGCGTGAAGCCGAGTTGACGGATCCACAGCAGCGGATTTTTCTGGAACTGTGCTGGGAGTGCATCGAACGTGCGGGGCACGTTCCCGACGCGCACGATGCGCCGGTGGGCGTGTTCGCCGGCATGTACAACGCCAGCTATTTCCGTCATCACGTGCAGGCGCATCCGGAACTGATCGCCAAGCTCGGCGAGTTCCAGGTGATGCTGGGCAACGAGAAGGACTACATCGCTACGCGCGTGGCGCACAAGTTGAATCTCACCGGCCCCGCGGTCAGCGTACACACCGCCTGCTCGACTTCGCTGGTGGCGATCTGCCAGGCGGTCGAAGCGCTGCGCGCGGGCCAATGCCGCATGGCGCTTGCGGGCGGCGCCTCCATCACCTGTCCGCCGCGGAGTGGTTATCTGTATCAGGAAGGCGCGATGCTGTCGCCCGACGGCCACACGCGCACTTTCGCGGCCGATGCGCAGGGCACGGTGTTCAGCGACGGCGCGGCGGTGGTCGCGCTGAAGCGGCTGCGCGATGCGCAGGCCGATGGCGATCCCGTCATCGCCGTGATCCGCGGCGGCGCGGTCAACAACGACGGCGCGCACAAGGCCAGCTTCACCGCGCCGAGCAGCGCGGGTCAGGCCGCGGTGATCGCGATGGCGCTGGACGATGCGCAGGTGGATGCGCGTTCGATCGGCTACGTCGAAGCACACGGCACGGCCACGCCGCTGGGCGATCCGATCGAGATCGAAGGCCTGACCACGGCGTTCCGCCGCGACACGCGCGACGAGCAGTACTGCGCGATCGGTTCGGTCAAGAGCAACGTCGGGCACTTGGTGATCGCGGCCGGCGCGGCCGT
>Ga0209581_1002963_pt1 | contig 15284 bp, 28 predicted proteins | sample Coa_R2_FD_187160 | JGI IMG/M metagenome (GOLD analysis project Ga0209581, IMG submission 187160) | Surface soil microbial communities from Centralia Pennsylvania, which are recovering from an underground coalmine fire - Coalmine... | ecosystem: Environmental > Terrestrial > Soil > Unclassified ...
GGTTTGGTCGAGATGCTCTCGACCTCGGTTTTTCGACTTGCTCGAAGGAAGGAAAGAAAGAAGGAACAACGTGGATGCAATCGGATTCACGGTCATGATCGTTGGCCTCCTGTTTGTCCTGTGGGTGGCAGTTCATTTGTGGCATCGATTTTGAGGAATAGGAAAGGAGCATGGACTATGAGCAAACGCCAGGACCAGGAGCGGCCTGCAAACCCAACGCGCAGCCTCGACGGGGAATATCCCGGATTGAATGGCCTGACCTATGCTATCGGCTATCTGGAGCAGGCGCTCTCCATTCTTTCTGAGCCGCTCTTGATCGGCTGCTCTGCCTTAGCAGTGGTTGATTTCATCACTGGCGGGGGCATTCTCGCTCTCCCGCTTTTTACCTATCTGTGGGCATCGGCGCTTGCCATCGCCGTCACGGCCTGTTTCATCGTGACGTGGCGGCGCGCGCTCAGGGCATTCAGCCAGAATCGCTATGTCGCAAGTTTTTTCCTGGCACTCCTGGGAATGCTGCTTGGCCTGGTAGACTGGACCGCCGTTGCGACACAATCCTTGCAGCAGGCGCTCCACCTCGGATTTGTCCCCGCGCTTCACGCGCTGGGGGTTGATGTCTTCTGGATCACCAACATCCGCGCAGCTGTCGCCATCAGCATGGCCATTGTCGTCGCCATCAGTAATCACGCGGCGGTTACAACTGCTCATGCGCCCAAACGACGGTTAGCCGCCTGGGATTCTCTGCTTGATCGGATAGCGCCGGTGGTCAGTGAGCAGGAGCCCGCGCCCCCTGCGCAAACATTTGCGCAGGAGCGGCGCGTCATCAAGCACCAGGAACGGCTAAAGGTTATCAACCTGAAGGGAGATACAGAGCCGCTTGAGCGGGTGCGCAGGGCGCTTGAGCAGGAGCCGGGATGCTCAGATCGCCAGCTTGGGCGCATGACGCAGATGGCCCCGGCCACTGCCAAAAAATACCGGGAGATGCTTACGCGCTTACCTGAGCAGGCGATGTGAGCACTGAATTACTATACGCAGTGATCAACTTTGCTCACAGTACGCACTGATTACTGCTCACGCACGCACGCATGCACGTGAGCAGTAATCAGTGCTCAAAGTAATCAGTGCGTATCGACAAGAAGGATGTCCAGAGTATCCCGTATCGACAAGAAGGAGAAAGATCATGAATGCTGAGCGTGCCCGCAAGGTCTACACCCGGCGCACCTTTCCAGATGGACGAGAGGCAGAGGTCGTCCCGCTTCTCCCCGGCACGGCGCGCCTGGTGGTCTATCAGCCCCATCCGTATAGCCCCTATCCCGATGTCATCGGCGCATACTGATACGAGACGCCAGAACGCGCCGTGTGCGCGTTAGAAGCCTGGGATGGGACAGGAGAACCGTCAGGCTGGTTTCGCGATCCGCACACGGGACGCAGGCGGCCTGAGGGCGATCCTGAAAAAGAGTACCGCTGGGATTGAGAGAGAAAGAAAGGAAAAATCCCGATGGAAGACACCTCCCCGCTGGTCCCGCCCGTGCGTCGCAAGCGCATCGTGACGATCCAGGAGATCAATGACCCGCCGTCCCCTACCATCTTTGATACAACGGTTACGTACCCATCGGACGCGTTGCCCGAATGGTTCCGTCCGTTGCAGCCGGTGCTTGAGGACCTGACGGTCGATTGCATGACCATTGTGCTCGGTGGCGGGCGCGTCCGCTACCATCTTACCGTCCGCTCTGATGAACAACGACAGGAAGTGTGATGACCTACTCAGATTTGGGCAGAGGAGCGAGTCGGGCGGGATCGCCCGCGCCCGACTCGCTCCAGGAGCTCCTTCTCGAACAGGTTCCCCCGCTCATGGTGCAGATTCAGCACCATGGGGGGCCGAACGCCGCTGACCTGGAAGCCGCGCGTCTCTTTAGCGAGACGCTGGCTTCACGCGGAGATATGCTGCTCTTCCCACCCAGCGCCTTCGCTGATCGCGCGCGCGTGAAGGAGATACAACAGGCGCTTTGCCAGAGCGTCGCCACAGCCGCCTTTTGCCCCGGCGGGATTCGGGTATTTGGACTCCATCTCCTGCGGAGACGCACGGAGATGGCCATCCAGCCACAGGAGCCTGCATGCATCGGGGCCTATCCAGTGGATGTCAGGGGCGCACGGAAAAGTACAGCAGCATTCTATACTCCAATGCAACTCATCACGGCTTCAGGCGCCTTGCTGGATACCGCCTTGCAGCCTCAAATAGTTGGGGCCTGTGCGTCCAAAGATCCTGAGCAGGCATTGTTGGCGCTGACCATCGGAGACCCAAGTTGCGGCAGCGGCGCATTCCTTTTCGCCGCCGCTGAACGGATAGCGCAGCACCTCGCACGTATTCGACATGGAGACCGGGAGCCGAGCGCTGAGCAGTGGCGAGCCATCCGGCGGGCCGTCGTCGCCCGATGTCTCTACGGCGTGGATATCAACCCTGCTGCAGTCGAACTCTGCAAACTGACGCTTTCGCTGCAGGCCATTGACCCGACCAGACCTTTCCCATTTCTCGACGCACATATCCTCTGTGGCAATAGCATCCTTGGGGCCACGCCGGCGCTTCTGCGCAAGGGCATTCCCGACGAGGCGTTTGAGCCGATTGAGGGGGATGATCCAAAGATATGCGCGGCCTGGAAACGGCAAAATAGAGCAGAACGCGCTGAGCGACAGGGAGTGTTTGCATCCGATTCGCCATCCTGGGCGCAGGTGGATTGCTTGCTTGCCCATTTCATGGACCGGATTGAGGCCATGCCCGATGATACGGGTGAAGCCTGGGTGGAAAAGCAGCGGTGCTACACTGAATTGCTGCACTCGGATATCTATCAGTACAGTGTGCTACGCGCGAATGCCTGGTGCGCCGCCTTCGTCTGGAAGAAAACGGGCGAGTTTCCCTGTGCCATCACCGAGGCGGTTTTTCGCGCGATCGAGCGCGATCCGGGGGGGGTGGCTCCCTGGATGCGCGAGGAAATCGACAGGCTGGCGCGCCAGTATCAATTTTTCCACTGGCATCTGGCGTTTCCGCACGTGCTGCGCGCGCCGGGCACAAAAGAAAGGACAGGCGCATGATACAGAGGCGTATCTCCAGGAGGCGTGCAACGTCACGCGCCTCCGATCAGCCAGGTGTGTGCGATCAGCCACAAAGGAGGCACTGGGAGTGACAGAGCCGATGGAGGGAAAGCGGCATATTACCTATACGCAGCAGTACCGTCGCCGCGGGAAGGCTGCCTGCAGGTGCAAATCAGGAGGACCCGGGCATGGTCCGTACTGGTATGCCTACTGGCGGGAAGGCGGCAAACTCAAATGCGCCTATCTTGGAAAAGAACTTCCTGGGGAGGTGCGAACGGTGCGTCAAGACTCCTGTGTGCCGCCGGGGGGTCTTGACGCTACCAGTGATGCTGGCAGGCGATAACACCGGGTTGGGGAGCAGAGGGGCGGCGTCTCCCCTGGGTGAAACACGGGGGCTCCCGCATCGGAATCATGGAATAACGAGAAAGAGGAAAAAGATGGAAGACCACATGTCACTGGTCCGCGAGGACCAGAGGATCGAAAGCGAACCGACCCCCGAAGAATTGATTTTCGCAACGCGCCTCACGCGCGATCTCAAGCAGGCGTCAGCGTTGCTCAAAGACGAGCAGGCGCGCTACCTGGTTGATCTCTATTATGGCCTGCAAAAATTGCGCATCGGCGCGACGGCGCAGGTGCGCTCGGCAGAGGACGAGCCAAATTTGCTCATCAATTGGACAGCAGAGATGTATTTCAAGCTCGAAACAGATGTGAAATCTGCGCTCGGCGTCTATGCCGAAAGCCAGGTCCCCGGAAAATGGGCGTTGTCCATTCTGGGCATTGGCCCGGTCCTGGCTGCTGGCCTGCTCGCGCACATTGACATTACCAAAACGCCCACTGCTGGCGCACTGTGGCGCTACGCCGGCTATGATCCGACAAGCATCTGGGAGAAGGGCTGTAAACGCCCCTGGAATTCCCGGCTGAAAGTGCTCTGTTGGAAAATTGGCCAGAGCTTTGTCAAAAGCGCCAATCGGCCCACCTCGTTCTACGGGCCGATTTATAAAGAAAGAAAAGCCTGGGAGACCGAGCGTAATCTGGAGAAAGCCTATGCTGTGCAAGCAGAGCGCATTCTCTCCGAGAAGAAGATTGGGAAGGAAACCGAGGCGTATAGCTGGTATGCACAGGGCATGCTTCCCCCGGCACACATTCAGGCGCGGGCAGAACGCTACGCGGTCAAGATGTTCTTGAGTCATTATCACGCTGTCGCTTATGAGCATCACTATCAGGAGAACGCGCCCCGGCCTTACGCCATCCAGTTTTTAGGCCATGCGCATGAGATTGCTATCCCGAACTGGCCTTTGCCAGAATCATAAAATCAGTGAATACCAGAAGGTCGGAATGAGCCAGAGTGCGGATGTGTATCATATCAGAGGAGCGAGCCATCACGGCAGTGAGTGCCATGTGTTGTGTGCGAGCCACGAATGGGGTGAGTGCCATACACCGTGAGCGAGCCATATAGAGAGTGTGTGCCACAAGAGCGAAGCGAACCAGAAAGTAGGTGCATACCAGGAAAAGTGTGTGAGCCAGAAGGTAGATGCGTACCAGCTTATATGAGCGAGCCAAGGAAGGTGTGTGTGCCATGTGTTGTGTGCGAGCCACGAATGGGGTGAGTGCCATACACCGTGAGCGAGCCATGAACGGGATGGGTACCATCATTGATGAGCGAGCCATACAACGTGCGCGTACCAGGACGCTTGTGCGCGAGCCAGAAATCAGGTGAATGCCAGAGAAAAGGAGCGAGCCATGTATGAAGAGTGTGCCAGGAGAAGTGAGTGAGCCATTCTTAGAGTGGGTGCCATAGAATGTGTGCGAGCCATATCCTCGGTGAGTGCCAAAAAAGATGAGCGAGTCAGACAAAAGGTGAGTGCCATTGAGAGAGAGCGAGCCATATCCTCGGTGGGTATCATGAAGGGTGAGCGAGCCAGTAGCAGTGTGCGAGCCATATCCCCAGTGGGTGCCAGACGAGATGAGCAAGCCAGAGTGAGGATGAGTGCCATGAGTGCTGTGCGAGCCACTGAACTTGTGCGTACCAGAGTAGGAGAGCGTCAAATGACGAGAAAGGAGACTCAAGCACGGTGGAGCCTCCTTTCTCGAAGCGAATGGGGGGAAGCATTCATGATCTTGCGCGAACCCTCGTCCAGCTACCGTTTCGAGGGGACGTCATCATGATCAAACGAACTCAACCTTTTGCCAATCGAGATAGAGGAACCTGACCCACTTCTCCCGCAGGAACTCCTCCACCTCGCGTACCGACTTGAATTCCCGCTGGAGGAAGGGAGGCATTGCCTCCTTTCCGATGCTGAGAACAAAACTCGGCTCATCCTCACTCTCATCCGACCGTACCGAGAGGGTGTAGCCATCGTGCCAGGCTTCCACACACTCCGCATGCCGCAGAGCGTGCTCAATTGGATGATTAAGCCGCTTGCACCGCGCAGCGGCATTCTGATAATGAGGGTACACCTTTTTTGGACCGTCAACGGTCCTCAAGGTGCCATCCCCCTCCATGAACAGGATCGTCCAGCCGCCCTGGACGGGATAGACTTTGTACGTATTGGGCTGATGAATCATCGTTCGTGCCATGAGCATTGCTCCTCTCTTATCATGAATTTTCATGTGTATAGTATAGCACACATGAAAATTCATGTCAAGCCCCCTTTTGGGATATGTTATACTTCTCTCCAAAAAGATCGGCGCGTGCGGGCAAAGAAGGAAGGAGAGAACACGAAATGGACCGGCCACAATCCTGGCTTTTTGCCCAGGCGGGCGGAACAGTGCAGGAGGGGCCGGCGATCTGCTACCTGTGCGGGCGGGCCTGTGGCATGACGTATCCGGTTGGCAACGGGATCGCCGAGACCTTCAACTCGCACTGGCTGGCCCGCTGCCGTTCCTCGGCGTGGCTGTGCGCGGCCTGCGCCTGGTATCTGGACGGGAAGGCGGATCATCCCGACTTTCGCAAGATGTCGCTCGTCGTCTCGCCGTCATCCTATCGTGTCTGGCAACGGGCGGACATGAAGGCCGACCTGGCGCGCTGGCTGGTTGCGGGGCTTGAAGAAGATTGCTATCTGGTCGTCTCGCTGACGAAAAAGAAGCATCTCTTGCTGCAAGCGCCGCCCAATGCCAGAGGGGCCAGAACGCTTGCCATCCAGGTTGAGGAGAAGCTGGCGTATGTTGATGCAGCGTCTCTGGCGGCGGTCGAGCAGCCATTTCTCGCGTTGCTGGCGCTCGGCCATGCCAAAGGGGAGATTCTCTCTGGCGAATTGTTCACGTCGGTCTTGCGCAAGCATGGCCGGCTCCGCGAAGCTTTGCACTGGAGCAAGCAACTGGAACGATGGCGTTCCTCTGCGCTGCTCGAATTGTATAGCTATACGACCATTCTTGACGAGCAAGACAAGAAAGGACCTCTCGATGATGATGAATCTGGACCTGGAGGACGAAGCGTTGCCGGATCAACCGGGGGAAGCGCAGGAGGAGATGCGCCTGCTCACGGTGGCGTCTCAAGTACTTTCTGTGATCTGGAAGTCGGTCGACCCCGACTACAAAGCGACATACCGGGCGGAAATCTGGCGACAATTCGAGGAGCGCATTGCGACTGCTGCGCGGATGACGGCAACGCTCCAGGCATTTCTCAGCCGGCTCTGTGGGATGCTTCAGATTGCGAGCCTGGGGACCGATGAGCCATCCCGCGCCCTGGTCATTGACGTGCTGCAGGGCCACGCTGGCAATCCTGAGGCGCTCCTGCAGGTGATTCGCGCGCATCCGGCGCTGTGCGCGGTGCAGGTACGGGTGTGGAATGATCAGGAAAAGGCCGAAAAAGCTGTCCAGCGCCTCGACCTCCAGACGGCAGTTGGCCTGTCCGTAAAGCCCACGCCGTGATTGGCGGCCCATCTTTTTTAAGGAGAAAACATGGAACAAGAAACACGTGAGGCGATTCTCGATGCGATCGCAAAAGAAACGAGCCAGGTTTGGCACCCGGTGGGCTTTCTCTCAGGCGTCTACACCTGGGACGATCTGCAGACATATCTCCCTGACAATCTCGAGTATGCGCGGGAGGTCGCTACAGTAGCGGTTCTGGCGCTTGCTCGCTACTTCGGATTTGAGACCGCTGAGCAAATGCTTGCTCTTCTCGAAGCGAATGGGGGGAAGCATTCATGATCTTGCGCGAGCCTTCGTCCAGCTACCGTTTCGAGGGAATTGCGACCGCGCTTTCTGCCATCTCGCACCTGGGAGACAGCGCAGGGGGCACGACCGCGATCTTTCGGCGCGAGAAGATGGTGGTGCATGGCCGGGTGCAGGAGATTCCGCTGCTCTCCGGCAACGCGTTTCGCGGGCAACTGCGCGATTGCGGGATGCGTTTTATGTTGCGCGAACTGGGAGAGCCGACGCTTTCCCCGGCGGCTTTTGACTTCTTATTTGGAGGGGGCGCGTTGTCGAAAGACGCCGGTCGCGGGATCGATATCGGCTATGCGCGCCGCCTGCGCGAACTGATCCCGCTTGTTGGCGTCTTTGGCGGCGCGTGTGGACGACAAATCCTGCCGGGCAAATTGCAGTCTGGCAAATGGTATCCGCTCTGCCGAGAACTGGTAGACTACCTTCCCTTCTCCTATCAGGAGAGGCCCGAAGCGCGTTTATCCATTTTTGAGATGACCGATTTGCACAGTTTCACCCGGATGGATGACAAAAAAAATGAGCATCTCCAAAAGTACCTGCCCGCGCCCGAACGCACGCTCCTGGAAGCGCCGAAAGTACGCAAGACCAAAGAGGGGGAAGAGATTGCTGAGAAACCCGGCGTTGCGCAACAGATGCGGTACAGCCAGGAGGTGTTGATTGCCGGCACGAAATTCTATTGCTGGCTGGCCCTCAATGATGTGACGCCCCTCGAATATGAAGCGTTTGCCTCGGCCCTTATCGAGTGGAGCCGCGCACCCTTTGTCGGCGGCCAGTCCCGGCACGGCTGCGGCCTGGTTGAATTGCGCTTCGCTAACTGGATGAGCGTGTCCCCGCTGGCACGATTCGAGGAGACCGGCGTGGGATTGCCGGCGGGACAGGCGTATGTGGAGCATTTGCATCGCCATCGCGAGGGGATTCTTGAGGTCCTCCAGGAGATCAAATGATGGTTCAGGAGAGCCGTCCCCGGATCACTCCAGCGCGCGTGTCATGAACCCCGCTGATCCCAAGACGGGGCTTGCTCGCCCGCTTGTTGTGAACAAGGAGAGAGATCATGATGGTTGGAAACTATTTTGTGACGCCGCATGCCGTCCGGCAATTTCAGCAGCGAATCGTTCCACTGCCGTACCAGCATGCCCTGGCAGTCATTCTGCGTGGACTGGCACAGGACCTTCCAATCAAGTACACGCAATCGGGGCAACACTACGTTCGCGTCAAACGTCCCTACTCCTTTCGCGCGGTTATCGATGGACGCAAAACGACGGCGGAGAAACCCTCTCCTGCCGTCGTCACCATCCTCAAAGGATAGAATCATCGAAATGAAAAAAGGGGAACAGAGGCGATGTATCCGTTTTGATCGAGGGCAAAAATGCCCCGTTCATTGAGAATGACCTCCTTTTCCAGAACAGTTGGGTCATCCGACTGCTCGTAAGATTCGAGCAGATTCTGGGCATCCCAGTCGGTCGCGCCATCATCGAGCAGGCGGGGGGCATCCAGAAGCGACTCCAGGGCTTGTTTCAAGGTCATTGTCATTGGTTTCTCCTTCATCTGCGATCGATACAGGCGATCAATCGCAACAATCAACAATTGAGTGTACGTCATTCCGGTCTGTTTGCTCAGAGCCGCAATTTGCCGCTCCGTCATCGCCGGAATTCTCACATTGAGTTGCGTTTTCATAGCAATATGCTAGCATATTGCTATACAGTTGTCAAGGGGGGATGATGCGTCCACTTCAGATTACCGCTCATCTTGCCGGCTCCATTGCGATCAGCCGGCCTGAGGATATTGCGCTTGACGGCATTCTCGCCGCGCAGGAGTTGCGCCGGCACTTTGGCGCAGAATTTTATCTGCTTCCTGATCCATCAGAGCATCTGACGTTTGCTCGCCTGCCCCTTGCGCTCAAAGGCCAGCCATCAGCAGCAATCGAGCAGGCTGAAACCGGCTATGTGGTGCTGGACAAAGGGACTGGTTGGGAGGAACAAAGTCTCTGGTACTGGGCCTGCTCACGTGCGCAGATCGATGTACGGGCGCATGAGACGCAGTACTGGAATAAACGCTTTGATGTCCAGCCAGCGCTCTCGGATCATATCGACTTTGCCGGACGCGTGGAGAAGATCATCATTGAGAATGGCCGGTACAAGGCATATCACATGCCGCTCCCGACGCTTGTCACCGATACGATCATATGGTATGCGTATGGCGAGGCCGGCCCCATCGCGTCCTTGCTCTCAGGCGTCACGGCCATCGGCAAAAAACGCGCCTATGGCAACGGCGCGGTCGTGCGCTGGCAGATCGAAGAGCAATCTCAGGACTGGTCAGAGTGGCGCGCGGGACAACTCATGCGCCCGATCCCAGGGCCGCTTTTTGACCAGGAGACGGCCACTCCGCTCAATCTGGAATACATCGCCTTTCGCGCCCCCCAGTGGCATCCGCTCAATCAGATGATGTGCGTGACGGCAGCGATCCGCAAGGAGGTCGGACAGTGCTGACCAAAAGACGTATACGGAAGCCTGCCGGTGAGGAGAGCGTCCCCTGCACTGGCTCCGAGGCAGAGGAAAATTCAGATCAGGAATACTGGATATGCTGGTAGAGAACAGGATGCATCGTGACTCGCGCGACCAGCGATTTTCGGCATCAGCTTCCCTGGCCGAAATTTTATCTGAGGGTAATCGTTCGGAGATTTCATATGGCTGAACTCGTTCTGATTATCGGTCCATGCGGCGCTGGCAAGACCACGTATGCCAGGGCGCACTATCCGAACCATTTGCATCCTGATATGGAAGCGTTGATACATACATTGTATGCTGATCCATCCTCATTCCGCTATCATACGTTCATTCGCGTCTGTGGAGAGGTGTTGGTAGAGCAAGCGACACGGTGCTTGCTCGAAAAACAGCAGGATGTGTGTCTGGCGATCGGCGGGGCAACGCGCAAAGAACGGCGGAAGTGGATAGAGATTGCTCATGAGTATCAGGCGCCTGTTCAGTGCGTGCGCTTGTCGATGCCCAGACAGCTATCATGCGTGCGAAGGCTGACAGGACGCGCCCTGTTACCAGCAAAAGCAAATGGCCAAAGATCGTTGCGCACTGGTTTCGCGATTTTGAGCCGGTAAACTGCGATCTGGAAGGCGTTGCTACCTACGAGGAGATTGACCATGCATGACCTGGAACGCCATCAACATCTCTTGCACAGCCAGCTTCCAGCCTTTGCGCGCAAACTCGACTGGTCGCGCCAGATCATCGAGGATGCGCTGGCAAAGGGCGGCAGGTGGTATCTCGGATTTTCCGGCGGCATCGATTCAACGGTCGTCCTCCATCTGCTGTATACAGCCGGGCACCGCATCGATGTCTGTTGGGGAGATAATGGGTGGGACTTCCCAGAAACGCTGCACTTCTTGCGCGCGACCGAGGCGCACTATGGCATCCATATCAAACGCTATCGGACCATCGAATCCTTCCAGGATTTCGCGCGGGAGATGGGCCGGCCTGACCTGGCAGAAGATTACGACGCGCCTGGGGCCTGGAACAATCCGCCAGAGTGGGATGCCGTCCACCTGCTCAAAGACACCTCGTTCGAGGGCTATGACGGCGTATTTCTGGGCTTGCTTGGGACACGCGCAAAGCGCGGAGGGGAGAGTCGCGCTCGCTTTTTGCAGTTGCGCGGGGGCGCGCGCCCGCTCTACCGCTCTGCCTCCGATCGCAATACCTGGCACTGCTGTCCGCTGGCCGCCTGGTCCAAACGCGACGTGTGGGCCTATATCGCGAGCAGAGGCGTGCCGTATAATCCGGTCTATGACACATTAGCGACGCTTGGCGTCCCCCTCGAACGCCGCCGCTGCACCGAGCTCACCTGCTACCGGGTCGCACAATATGGGGCCTTTGTCCAGGTACATTCCGGCTGGCCAGACCTCTATACCCGCTTCGCCGCCGTCTTCCCCGCAGTGCGCGCCTATAGATAGAAGAAAAAAAGGAACGAAATTGCCGCCGCCGGGTGAGGGGAGTATGATAGAATGAAAGAAAATCGAGAGGAGTCCTGTCATGGATCAGGAAGAGGTTCGTGTAGGAGATATTGTGCTCTATCGCCTGGAGGACGGCTCGCAGATTCCTGGCATTATTGACCGCCTGGATTCGCAGCAGAGTGCGGTCCTCACGCTCTTTGGGAACGGCGGGGCCGGGGGAAGCGCCGACCCAATTGTGCGCGGCGATCAGCCCGGACAATGGCAACCGCGACCACGACATACATAGCAAGAGCGCGGCAGGAATATTGCACTCCTGCCGCGCTCTTGCCCTTCCTCATCGAGAAACGTTCTCTTCTTCAACCCCTCCTTTCTGGAACAATGACTGCCAGATCAAAATGGCTCTTTGGGGTAAAATGTGACTGCGATATCCAAACTGAGAAACATATGCCTGATTAAACTGTTGAAGCTTTTCAGGCAATCGAATGTAACGACCATTGGCAAGAGCGCCTATCTCAAGAACGTCTACGTCATCACCAAACCCAAGAGCTTGAATATATCTTGCAATTGGGTTAGACGGGCCGGGCGCACTGTCGAGAATGACTTCAAGAAACCAGCGATCACTGTCCTGCTTAAAATGTTCTAAATCTTTTTCTAACCATCTCTCGAAGTCACTTTCATCGAGTATCGGAACTTCCTCGCATTCTTCCTGCTTGACATATGCCCATTGAAAGACTCCTCCATTAGAGCCTCTCTGGCAAATCTTGAGCGCCGACCCATGCCGACGCAAAACTTCCCACAGGCTCCCTGCACATGACCCATCATTCGGAGTATTTAGCCACTTGACTATTTCTTTCATTTTTCCTTACCCTCCACTGAGAATACTGGAACTTCCTTACATTCTTGCTGCTTGACGTATGCCTGCCGTAAAATTTCTCCCTCCCAGTCCCTCTGGCAAATCTTGAGCGCCTGTCCGTGTTCACACAAAACTTCCCAATAATCCCCCACAAACTCTTCAGTTTGTGGGGATTTTAGCCATTTAACTGATCTCATCGTTTTTCCTTTCAAGCGCGGGGAGTCGTTCTAGCCGAACACCCCGCGCTTCTTCTCTCTATTCAGAAGATTTCCAGACGAGATTTCCGTCCTGGTCGCGTTCAAAGTCGCGTCCGCGAGCAAGCATGGCAGCATAGCATTCTCGCTGCCATTCACAACTCTCGTCATTGACCACTGGCAAACGAAATTCTCTCAGCAAATCTTCATCGGACATCTGAGCGATTTCTTCCCGCCACTTCTTCCTATCGATGGTCATATTTTTCCTCCTTCGGGTCCGCTTCGAGTTCTGCAGGATCAAGAAACATGGCATCCCGCGCCAAATTGGGATGATATATGAGGAAACGCTCCAGCTTGATCTGCTCGCGCTCCTCATCAGAAAGAGCGAGGTATTGCTGCCTTTCCCCTTCCGTGATCCATCCTGGGATGTCCGGGTGATGGACATCCGGGTAATCCGACAAAATTCCTGCCGCTTCGGATTTCATAAACTCCTCTTTGTTGTTCATTTTTCCTTTCCTTTCCTTTCCTAATACCTGATCGGGCGAGCTGCGCCCGATAGTTTCCCATCGGCGGTCCGCACGCCGCCGATCCCGAAATCTGGCCCGAAGAGATCGTTCCGCTGACCGGCGAAGCGCTGGCCAACCAGCATCGGAACGATATAGCATATTCCTTCCTGCTCTGCTGGAAACTCTTCCCAGGCGGGATTTGCTTCCTTTGAGAGATACGCTTCCCTGCTTATTATCTGGACGGCTCCATAGTGCTTGCGCACTGCGGGGATGCCATCCAGTTCGCCCGCTGGCTCATCCCATTCTTCCACGCGGGCGACCTTGCCTGATGGAGGATACCGGCGAACAACTTCGCCATTCTGGATGATCAAAATGTCATGGGGCGTGAGGTTAATAATATCCATTTTCTCCTTCTTTCACCGAATATCTGAGCGCGAATGCTGCATCCGACGGCGGATTCTCTTGATTGTATCGCTCGACGCCTCGAATGAGACAAGCAAGTACATCATCGGTGAGGACAGCTATGTTGTCCTCAAGATATTTTGTTCCCGTCGAGGGATACGTGTGCCATACCAGCCAGTTGTTCGGACTGCCCCATCGATCGGAAAGACCGACGCGGGCGAATTCTTCGACGACGAATCGCCAAAATTCATCATACATATAGCGGGGGCCGTCCAGGCAGAACTGCCGACAAATATTTGTCGGATAATGAGTAAAAGAAGCAGATACTAGTTCTCCCTGGCATAATGCCAGAAAATCACCTACTGATGATCTCTTGCATTCCAGATCAAATTGTTGTTTAACGCGCTCATAGCAGAGATCAGAATAGATGATCTCCCCATTTTTCTCCACACTGGGGAGAATCTTTTTTCCCAATTTCAGGAAGTATACCTTGCCCGATTTTGATAAACGGGCTTCAAGAACTTCCCATTGCCCGTATCCATCGGGCTGATTCCCATCCCGAGCAGCGAAGGCAATCTTGCCCTCCCATTTGGCGATCAACTCTGGATCATCCCTATACCGCTGCCGCTTATTGCGAGAAAATGTCACTTGCATGCTCTTCCTTCTCTCCTTCTTTTTCCTCTTGCTCTGCAAGCCAGGCTTGCAAGGCGGCAATCATGATCTCGCGCCACGTGCGCGAACCTTTGATCTGGTCTATCCGGTCTATGAGCGAGACCGGAAGCTCAACCGTCGTCTTGACGTGTGCCTCCACTCGCTCTTTCGGGCGACCGGGTGATTTTTTCTGCTGTTCCATACCATTATTATATACGGCCATATTTAATCTGTCAAGAGGTTTTGGGGGGAATTTTTCGCTTCCTCTCAAAAATCAAGGAGAATGTTTGGAGAGCGCAACGCTCAATTCTGCTACAACGATCTTTTATTACAAGACAAACGGCCAGGGCAACCGTTTATCTTCTGGCAGATAATGAATCAATTCTGGATACGGAATTACATGGGTCAGAGCTTCCATAAGACATGCAACAGTCCTGCTCAGCCGATCTTTTTTATCTGAATCATCCAACTGCTCGATCGAATCCGGCATCTCTTCCATGACTCTGCGACAGGCTTGAAGCAACAAAACATAAGAAGCTTCATCCACATCATGCGCTGAACGCCGAACCAGCTCGCGATAGACATCTTCTTTCATTTTCTTCTCCTTTTGCCAGTCTTCGGAAGCTGGCCTTTTCATGGATTGCACCCTTCGCAATACGGCATATACGCCACGCAATGCCCGCAATCCGCACAGATCGTCATCGATCGCCATTGCTCTTCAAAGTCTTCCCAGGAAATTGCTTTGCCATTTTCGTGCATCCAGGCAAACAGCATTTGTTGATTTCGATCAATAGGCAAAACGCCATACTGCTCAAAATACTCTTCAATTGCTAGTTGAACACTCATCATTTTCTCCTAACGCCCTTGCAATGTTCGCACAATCTCCCGCGCGATCGTCGGATTCACCAGATCAGCCTGCACGCGATCGGCCCCCTGCCCGCGAAAGATCAGATTCGTCCCGCCGCCTTTGCAAATAGCGACGGCACAACTAATTTTGTATCAATGCCAGTAAGCGCCGAGCGCGCAAGCGTATGCTGCCTGAGCGCTCCCTCGCGGCCCAATTCGACGATGATCATCGTATCGGTAATGATCAATCTGCCCTGTGTACACCGGGTATTAAACAATTCTGCCATATCTTGACCTCCCTTTCTATAGAAAGAAACGAAAATCCCGATTTGTCGTAACTATTAAAAACAGACAGGGCAGGGGGAATTCCAGAGGGCTACCTCTCTTCAATCTGTGATGGCTCCTCTATTTGCAAGCGATGCGCGGTAGCAGGAAGAAGCAGCTGCTGCACTGTCTCCTGCAAGGTCTGCATGTTCTCTTGCAATAGTTGTTGCTGCTTCGCAACCAGTTGTGAGGCAGCAGAAGCTTTGACGATTAATATGTTTGGATTTCCGCGATTACCATCGCTTAAAGCGATAGTATTTTTCTCATCCTCATCCAATTTCTCCACGGCATCAGAGACATTTGCA
>Ga0209581_1002964_pt1 | contig 15277 bp, 16 predicted proteins | sample Coa_R2_FD_187160 | JGI IMG/M metagenome (GOLD analysis project Ga0209581, IMG submission 187160) | Surface soil microbial communities from Centralia Pennsylvania, which are recovering from an underground coalmine fire - Coalmine... | ecosystem: Environmental > Terrestrial > Soil > Unclassified ...
CGCTTTTGATCTGCTGGGCGTGGATGCGATTACCGTCCATCCCTATCTCGGTCAGGAGGCGCTGGCCCCGTTTCTTGCGCGCAAAGAGAAAGGTATTATCGTCTTAGCAAAAACATCCAATCCCGGCGCGGGCGAATTTCAGGATCTGCTCGTTGGCGAGGCGCGGGAGCCGCTCTATCAGGTGGTGGCACGGCATATCGCGACGCGCTGGAACGGCAACGGTAACTGCGCCCTTGTCGTCGGCGCGCCCTACCCGGCGGAATTGAAGCAGGTGCGCGCCATCGTTGGCGACATGCCCATTCTCATCCCCGGCGTCGGCGCGCAGGGCGGCGATATTGAAGCAACAGTTACCGCAGGCAAAGACAGTCGCGGCCAGGGCATGATTATCAATGCCTCGCGTACCATCATCTATGCCTCTTCCAGCAGCGATTTCGCTCAGGCCGCCAGAAGCGCAACCGGGCAACTGAGAGCGGAAATTAACCGCTATCGGTAAGCTGGCCGCTTATCGAATTGCATGAGTTACCGGGCTACCTCGCGTTCGTTCGCGTTGAGGATCAGGATGAATTCCTCGACATCTTCGCCGCGCGCATGAGAAAACTCTTTATCCTCGCCGCAGATCGCGAAGCCGCATTTCTGGAGGACGCGCAGAGAGGCGACATTGTCTTTAGCGACGCGGGCATAGAGCGGGCGCGTCTTGACGCTGTGCAGAAAGGCTGAAAGCGCCCGACTGGCAATACCCTTGCCCCAGTATGGCCTGCCAATCCAGTAGCCAACTTCTCGTTTCCCGAACTCCCTGTCTTCGTAGCTCACAATATTGCCGGCGACCTCTCCATCAAAGAGGATGGTCTTGATGATAATGCTCATATCGTCCAGAATACCTGCCCAGTGGTCCATGAAAGCATCTCTGTCCGCCGGGTTTCTGGATGTGAACGCTGCCATATGGTTGGCGTCCGCGTCCAGTTGCTGCTCAAAAAATATGGGGAGGTCACTTTGTATCACGTCGCGCAGCCGGACATCACCCTGTTGACTATGTGTTATGCCTCTGTCCATGCCGTCTTTTCCCTGATTCAGCTTCCTCTCTGAGAGAGATGCTGCTACTGTCAGCTTTATTGTTGCCCACGCACTATTGTAACACAACCCGATACATGCTCCAGTGTCATGTGTCACAAACACGAACCCTGTTTCGTCTCGTGTACGGAAATGTCCATTGGAGATAGTGAGAAGGAGATTGCAATGCAATCGGAATTTACACAGACAGATGTGATCGTGGTCGGCGCTGGATTGGCCGGACTCGCTACCGCCAGCTATCTGGCCCGCGCCGGTGTAGATGTGACGCTTTTTGAGAAGTCGGCGAACGTAGGAGGTCGGGCGACCACACAGAACTATGACGGTTACTACTTCAATCGCGGCATACACTCATTATACTGTGGCGGCGCCCTTGAGGCGGTATTGCGGGAACTGGGCATCAGCTATAGCTCCGGTAAAGCGCGAGATGTCTTCGTGTTGAATCAGGGCAAGCTGTATCCCTTTCCCGCCAGCCTGGCCACGTTATTGAGTACCGGCTTTCTGGATGTGAGCGACAAACTGGAAATGGCCCGTCTTTTCGCCACACTGCCCCGGCTCAAGCCGCACGAACTGGCAAACGTGAGCATTCGGGAGTGGCTACCGCAGGCGCTGAAGCGACCGCGAGTGCGCCAGTTCATAGAAACCTATGCCTGTACCGTTGTCTACAGCAGTGCGCTCGATCTGGTCAGTGCGGAGGTGCTGGTGAAAAAGCTGCAACTGCTGTTAAAGCACCCCGTCCTCTACATCGATGGCGGCTGGCAAACGCTGGTAGATGGGCTGCGCAGCGCGGCAGAGCAGGCCGGAGCGCACATTGTGAGCGGCGCGCGCGTTGAGAGCATTGTCTACCAGGACGGGTACGCTCAGGGGGTGCGCCTGCGCGATGGTCGCACTATACACGCCTCAGCCGTTGTTATCGCGACGCCGCCACAGGACGCTGTAAAGCTGCTGGACGATGGAGCATATCAACCGCTACGGCAGATTGCCGATTCGCTCATCCCTGCGCGGGTGGCCTGTCTGGATGTGGGGCTGAGTCGCTTACCCGATGCCCGCTATCCCATCGTGCAGGACATGGAACACCCGCGCTTCATGGCTGTCCAGTCAGTTTACGCACGTGTGGCTCCATCAGGTGGTGCGTTGATCCATGTTTTCAAACAGCTTGACCCTACACAGCCCACCGACCCGCGTGAGGACGAGCGCGAGCTGGAAGACATGCTCGATGCCGTGCAGCCGGGCTGGCGCGATGTTCTGGTCAGGCGCATCTATCTGCCACACATCGAGGCTATCGGCGCGCTTCCCACTGCCAGCAGCAGCGGCTATGCCGGTCGACCGGGGCCGCGCGTACCTGGCATCGCCAACCTCTACCTGGCAGGCGACTGGATCGGCGAAGGCTTCTTAGCCGACGCCAGCATGGGCAGCGCCCGCGAAGTCGCGCAACAGCTGCTTCGGGAGCGGTCAACTTCGATGGCAAAAAAGGAGACTGTCGGCTCAGTGCGATAGCCTTCCATAGCTTGCCGCCGCAGGCCAGCCAGCGACGAGCAGGCCAGCTGGTTGCGCAGGCCACCCTTGCCGCTGCAGGCCACCCGCCAGGGGTGGCCCTCATAGGCGTTAACTTAAGGCCGCCGCAGGCCACCCGCAAGGGGTGGCCCTACTATATACGGGCGGCTCGTGCCCCCTGGGGAGCCATCGTATATAGTAGGGCCACCCCTGGCGGGTAGCCTGGGGTGGGGCCGGGCCTGTGCGGGCGGGCGGCCAGCCTTGCCGCTGCAGGCCACCCGCCAGGGGTGGCCCTACTATACACGATCCATTCGCTTGCTTTGCGAGTAATGGCGCGAGGGCGGAGGGGATGAGTGTAGAGTAAGGCTACCCTATAGGCGTTAACTTCAAGCCATGCGAGCGCGAAGCAGGCCACCCGCAAGGGGTGTATAGACGTCCCGCTGGCTCCATGTCGTGTATAGTAGGGCCACCCCTGGCGGGTGGCCTGGGGTGGGGCCGGGCCTGTGCGGGCGGGAGGCCACCCGCCAGGGGTGGCCTGGGAAGCGGGGCAGCGTGAGCGGCTTTGCCGCCGGGGTGGTAGATGGATGAAGCTGCCCTTTGGGGTGGCCTGGGAAACGGGGCAGCGTGAGCGGCTTTGCCCGTAAGCTGCTGCGTAGGCTAAAATAAGATCAAGAGCCGAGAAAAATATGGCGGAGTTCGAATATCCAGTGAAAAATTCAGAAGAGACCACAAAGACCTTCAATCAGTACCGGAGGCTGCTCTTTTCCATTGCCTATCGCATGCTGGGCAGCGCCACGGATGCCGAAGATGTTGTGCAGGAAGCTTTTTTGCGCTGGCTGCAAGCGAATGATGAGGAGATTCAGTCGCCCAAAGCCTTCCTTTCGACGGTGGTGACGCGGCTGTGTATCGACCAGTTGCGTTCAGCCAGGGCGCAGCGTGAACTCTATGTTGGCCCCTGGCTGCCTGAGCCTCTATCGACAGATCAGCGGCAAGACCTGACCGAAACGGCGGCGCTGGCCGAGTCGCTCTCCTTCGCTTTTCTGGTGATGCTGGAAAATCTGGGGCCACTGGAACGTGCCGTCTTCTTGCTGCGCGAGATCTTCGACTATGACTATGCCGAAATCGCCGCCATTGTGGGCAAAAGCGAGGCCAATTGCCGCCAGGTGTTTCATCGCGCGCATCAGCACCTTGAGCAGCGCCGCCCGCGTTTTGAAGTCTCTCGCGAGCAGCAGGAACGTATTACCGCTCAATTTCTGCATGCCAGCCTCGGCGGCGATATGCAGGGTCTGCTGAATCTTCTCGCCGAAGACGTCGTTTTCGCGGCAGACAGTGGGGGCAAAGCCTGGGCTGGCCTCAAACCCGTTCATGGAGCCGACAGGGTGGCTCGCGGCGTGCTTGGCGGTCGCCGCTTTCTGCCAGCTGGCATCCAGGGCAGTATCGAAGAGGTCAACGGCCAGCCAGCGATTGTGGGCTACGTCGATGGTCGCCCTACCATCGTCGTTCTCCTCTACATCGAAGATGGGCTTATTCGCAGGGTCTATCAGGTCGTGAACCCGGACAAGCTGCACTGGTTGAGCAGGCAGCACTATTGATATGCCACAAAAAATGCACTCAAGTGCTTGATCTGCCAGTGCTTTTCGAGTAATCTCTTGAAAATACCTCTCTTGCTTGAGTTTGAGAGAGAAAAGGAGTTACCTGTGAAAAGCAAATGGTTTCGTGAATGGGGCTGGTTGTACTATCCCGTTTCCTGGCAGGGTGTGCTGCTGGTGATTCTCGTCCTGGCCTTCTGTGTACAGGCCTTTCTGGCGGTCGATAGCCGCTCCCACTCGGTGAGCGATACGCTCTACGGCGTCTTTCCCTACATCGTGCCGAGCTTTCTGATGCTGATGTGGATTGCTTCCAGAACCAGCAAGGCGAGTTGAGGGATATGATACCATAAAGCGTGATCTATTTCTGATTTGAATCAGGATCAGGAAAACAAGAAATTGAGTGAGGAAACTACATGAAACTGAGCTTTGGTATCAAAACGGCGCAGCAGTTCACCACCTACGAGAGTATTTTGCATGTCTGGAAAGAGGCGGATGGCATTCCTGTTATCGAACATGCCTGGGCTTTTGACCACTTTATCCCGCTTGGCCCCGACCCGACCGGCACACAGCTGGAAGGCTGGACGCTGCTGGCAGCCCTGGCGGCGCAGACAGAACGCCTGCGCGTGGGCCTGATGGTCACGGGTAATACCTACCGTCATCCCGCCGTCCTTGCTAACATGGGCGCAACTGTTGATGTGATCTCGCATGGACGGCTGGACTTCGGCATTGGCGCGGGCTGGAACGAGCTTGAGAGCAATATGTACGGCATTCCTCTCTACACGCCGGGAGAGCGCATCCGGCGGCTTGGCGAGGCGTGCGAAGTGATCAAATTGCTGTGGACGGAACCAGTCGCGAATTTCGATGGCAAATATTACCAGCTCAAGGATGCGCGCTGCGAGCCGAAGCCTGTGCAGAAGCCCTATCCGCCCTTTGTGATCGGCGGTAGCGGCGAGCAGTTGACCCTGCGCGTCGTGGCAAAATACGCCAATGTCTGGAACTTTTCTGGTGGCAGCGTTGATCTCTTCAAGCACAAACAGGAGGTGCTGGATAGCTATTGCAGGGAGAGCGGGCGCGACCCCGCCAGCATCCAACGCTCTATTCAGATAAGGATGAACTACGACGACCTGGGTTCGAGCGTTGAGAGCATTCGCCCCTACATTGAAGCGGGAGCCACGCACATCATCCTCAATCTGACCGCTCCGTACCCGGAACACATCGTTCACAGACTGGCGGAGCAGGTGGTTGCGCCGCTGAACGCAGAGTTTGAGGGCAGGTAGGTTAAGAGGTGCTTTTATCAGGATGCAAAGAAGGGGAGAGTGCAACAGATTGCGCTCTCCCCTGTGTTGACAGCCTCATGCACCGGCACTGCTACTACGCGCTATTCGTGTACTGATCGGTCCCCAGATCATTGGTTGGCCCTTGATGGGCATAGTCGCCTGATCCTATATCAGTACCTGCCCCTGGCGCTTTGCCCCAGCCGGGCTGTTGTTTCACATCGCGATCAATGCGCGCCTTTATCTCATCTGCTCGTTTGCGATCTTCTTCGGTAATTGCTGGCAGCCCCTGTTCCGCCTGCGGACGCTCCTGTTCAGGAGTTGCTGGCTGTGTCACGTTGGGCTGCAGATTATCCTGTTGTGTCATGTTTGTCTCAGCTCCTTTCCTGTCAGGAATAATGTCCGCTGCTTAGAGACGACACACTATCCTTCGTAGGGCAGACACGAGTAAGCCTGTCTACAGGTTTCATATGCGAGAAGCCTTTTTTCATGGCACTCTATGTATTAGCCGAATCTCCACAGCCAGGCAGGAGAGCTTTCTGTCAGGCCAGATCAGGGTTGGCTTGCTTTTCCTGCCCGGCATGCAGATAGCTTGCAACCAGTTCTATGACCAGGAAGTGATCGTCGATGGTGTGGCCTGGACGGGGAACCGGGTACATGATGGGGTAGACGTTTCGCTCCATCATCCAGCGCAGTTTCTGGCGGCGCCGCTCTACGGAACCCATGACGGCGAACTTTTCGACCATAGCGTCGCTGACGAGGCGGCTGGCGCCGGTGAAATCACGGGATTGCCAGGCGTCCTGCACCTGCTTTGCCTCTGCTCCGTAGCCTGAGATGTCGGCAATATGATGGTAGTGGGGTGAGGCGAAATAGAAGGCCAGACCGCGACGCATCGCTTCCACGCTGGCATCGTCCTCACCCGCCATCATCGTCAGGGTGAAGAGTTTGACCTCTGCGGGGTCGCGGCCTGCCGCCCCGGCTTCCCGCCGGATGATGCCTGTAAACTCTTCATAAGATTCTTCTGTCAGCCAGTTGGTAATCAGGCCGTCGGCTACGCGAGCGGCAAGCCCTACCATTTTCGGGTTGAGGGCGGAGAGATAGAGAAATACAGGGCCATCGAGAGGCCCTTCGCGAAAGCGGAAATCCTGCACGTGGAACCACCGCCCCTCATACGAGAAACGCTGGCTGGTCAGCAGCCCTCGGATGATCTCCACCGTCTCGCGGGCCCGTGCCAGGGGACGCTCGATCTTGACGCCATGCCCTCGTTCCGTGAAGCCAATGCCGCCGGTTCCCACTCCAAAATGGATGAATCGCCTGTCGCTCATCCGATAGAGCGTGCTGGCCCCAAGCGCCAGCAGGGTGGGTGTGCGCGAGTAAAAGTTGAGAATGGAGGTGCCTAGCTTGATGCGCTGCGTATCCCGCGCCACCGAGGTCAGAACGCTGAATCCCTCTTTCCCCGATTCTTCCGTGATCCAGAAGCCTTCGTAGCCAAGCGATTCGGCTGCCTGTGCGTAACGCGAAATCTCTTCCATCGGCATGTCGCCGGTATGCAGCATGACCCCGATATTTCCTAACACATCCCCTCCTTGCAAATAATCTGATCATGGTGGATGAATGTTCTCACTGTAGCATATCACACTCAGCTTTTCAATGTACTTACGCCGATGTGTCATGCTGAGCGCAGCGAAGCATGACACGTCGGCGGGGGTTAATACTGGCTTCCTGCCAGCTTTTTTCTCAACAAGATATGCTACAATGAAGATATTCTGTTGAGGAAGCCGGAAATTGTATCGGCGAAATTGACTGAGAATTGGAAGGAGTTGTAATGGGAAGACTTGATGGCAAGGTAGCCATCGTCACCGGAGCGGGACGAGGCATCGGGCGAGGCATCGCGGAGAAGCTCGCTGCCGAAGGGGCGAAGGTGGCTGCTGCAGATGTCAATGAGCAGACAGCGCGGGAAACGGCGCAGGCTCTCGGCGGCGAGGCAATCGGGCTGCGTGCGGATGTCACGTCGCGGGAATCGGTCGCGGCGATGGTGAGCGCGGTTGTGGAGCGTTTTGGGCGCATCGATGCGCTGGTCAACAACGCCGGTTGGGACAAGGTGGGGCCGTTTTTGCAGAGCAACGAGACCGACTGGGAAAAGGTCATTGCGATCAACCTCTATGGGACGCTCAATTGCTGCAAGGCCGTGTTGCCGGTGATGGTGAATCAAGGCTATGGTAAGGTGGTCAACATCAGTTCGGATGCCGGCAGGGTTGGCTCTTCCGGGGAAGCGGTTTACTCGGCGGCAAAGGGCGGCATCATCGCCTTCACCAAGACGCTTGCCCGTGAGATGGCGCGTTACCGGATTAATGTCAACTGCGTTTGCCCCGGTCCCGCCGATACTCCCCTGTTCGCCGAGCTTGGCGAGGATAATCCAAAGCTCCGGGAGGCGTTAGAGAAGGCGATCCCGTTCCGTCGCCTGGCTCGCCCGCAGGATATCGCGAACGCGGTGGCTTTTCTCGTTTCAGATGAGGCGGAGTACATTACCGGTCAAACTCTCAGCGTGAGTGGCGGTCTGACAATGGTTTGATTGTATCTACAGGGAGGTAGAGAAGATGACAGCGTATGACCCGGCAGCGTACCGGGAGTATTTTGAACATGACTTCACCTATCTCGCCGGTTTCCGGCGCAACACTCAACGCTACGCCAACCGCGTGGCGATGCACTGCCCGCTGACCGATAGAAGCTGGACCTACGCGGAACTGGGCGCGCAGGTCGACCGACTGGCGACCGGCCTGATCGAGGCAGGAGTACAGCCGGGGGATATTGTCGTCTACCAGTTGTACAATTGCCCCGAATTCGCTCAACTCTATCTGGCTACGCAGGCATGCGGCGCAACAGGCGCACCGATCAACTTCCGACTTGCTCCGGGCGAGACTGCCTATATTCTCGATGACAGCCGACCGAAGGTTTTTGTCTACGATACCGCTCTTGGAGCGAACGCACAGGCAGCCCTGGAGCGCGCCGAACATCGTCCTGATCTCGTGGTGGCCGTTGGCGAAGGCGAACCGATGGCCGGGGCCGGGAAATTTACGGTGACTCGCTTCGAGGAACTCTTTGCCGCCGAGGCACACCTGCCCCCGATCTCGCGTACCATCTACGAAGAGACTACCCGCCTCTATACTTCTGGCACCACCGGTATGCCCAAAGGTGTGCCATTGAGCAGCATCGTCGAGATTTTCACCGCGCACGATGTGATTATGCACTTTCCACTGGCGCTGGAGGATCGCACGCTCAACATGACGCCCTGGTTCCATCGTGGTGGCCTCTACTCCGGCGGGCCAAATCCCGTCTTCTACCTGGGCGCGCAGGTGGTGCCGATGCGGGCCTTCAATCCCGAACTCTGCCTGGATTACGTGGAGCGTTTCGGACTTACCTATCTTATCGGCGCGCCCACGAATCTGGCCATGCTGGCTCGCGTGCAGGCCGAGCGGTCCCGTGACCTGTCCAGTCTACGTGGCATCGTCACTATGGGGTCTCCGCTCGAGCGCGAGGCAGCCCTGCGCTACCAGAAGTTGCTCAGTCCGAGGATTTTCAACGGCTATGGCACCACCGAAGCTTTCTGGAACACCTTCCTGCGTCCTGCCGATCTGCCTGAACATGCTGGCAGCGCCGGACGGGCCTGCACCGACGACGATGTCGCGGTAGTGAAGGTATTTGAGGACAGGCTGGCCGAACCGGAGGAACTGGCCGCGCAAGATGGCACGGAGATCGGCGAGGTGATTGTGCGCTCACCGAAGTGCGGTTATGCCTACGCCAACTCGCCGGAGGAGCAGGCCGCTAAATTCCACAACGGCTGGCTCTACATCGGCGACCTGGCTACCTGGGATGCCGAGCGGTTCGTGACGATTGTCGGGCGTAAGGACGATATGCTCATCACCGGCGGCGAGAACGTGCATCCCGTACAGGTTGAGGAGGCGCTCAACCAGCACCCCGGCATCAGGGACTCGCTGGTGATCGGCGTGCCGCACGAGAAGTGGGGGCAACTCGTGGTCGCCTACGTCGTGCGCGCTGACCCCGCGCTGACCGCTGCCGACTGCGAGCGGCACTGCCGCCAGCACCCGATGCTGGCCGCCTACAAAAGGCCCCGCGCCTACCGCTTCGTCGATGATCTCCCGCTTACCGCAACCGGGAAGAAGATGCACTATCGAGCCGCGCAACAGGCCGCGACAGAATACGCGCAGGGCCTTTTCGAGATCGTAGAACCTGGCCAGGCGAGCGGCAATAGCGAGCAGCAGCAGGAGAGGAGACCCGGCGCGTGACATATAGCGACTACCAACGGCTGCTCTTTGAGCGACGCGAGAACGGTGTTCTGTTAATCACGCTCAATCGCCCGGAGAAGTATAACGCCACCGACGAGGTGATGCATAGCGAACTTGCCAGGGTCTGGACAGATGTTTCCGCCGATCCTGAGACGCGCGTGGCGGTGGTCACAGGCGCGGGGAAGGCGTTTTCTGCCGGTGGAGACCTGGAAATGGTGCAGCGCATGGCCGGTGACTACGACCGCGTGGCGCACATGCTGACGGAGATGAGCGATCTGGTCTATAACCTGGTGAACTGCGAGAAGCCGGTGGTCTCGGCCATCAACGGGGTCGCGGTCGGCGCCGGGCTGGTGGTGGCGCTGCTGGCCGATATCTCGATCTGCGCTGAGGACGCGCTGCTCGGTGACGGGCATATCAAGCTGGGCGTCGCGGCAGGCGACCACGCGGCGATCATCTGGCCGTTGCTGGCCGGTTTTGCGAAAGCGCGCTACTATCTGCTGACCGGTGAGATGCTCAGCGGGGCGGAGGCGGAACGGCTCGGTATGGTCAGCAAGGCGGTGCCGCGCGAGCGCGTGCTGGCGGAGGCATTAGAGGTTGCGCGGACGCTCGCCGACGGCCCGCAGCAAGCAATTCGCTGGACGAAGCGCGCGCTCAACAACTGGCTCAAGACAGCAGGCCCCATCTTCGACCAGTCTGCCGCCTACGAGATGCTCGGCTTTATGAGTCCTGATCTCATCGAAGGCGCCGCCGCGCTGCGCGAGAAGCGACCGCCGCGTTTCCCTTCCGCCCATTCGCCTGACTCATGAGGCGAGCTGCACGCTCTGCACTGCTAGCGTAATCCCATATGGCGTGAGAGGAGGAAGGCGCTGAAATCGGCCACGCTGTCAACGTCTCCCTCCTCAAGCAGATTGACGATCCTTTTGACGACCATACGGCGCGGCTGGCTGCCGGTTGTGGGTAGCGTGAAGCCGATGGCGCGGGTTGGCTCCGGCATGCGCTCCTGGCGTATCTCTTCGGCGAACAGTTCCAGCAGTTCGGCGATATCGATATCGAGGGCCTGCGCCAGGCTTTCCAGCACTTTCGCCGATGGATATTTCTGCCCGCGCTCGATCTCCCCCACATAAATTTCCGAGAGGCCCGCTTTATCCCCCAGCTCTTTGATGGTCATATGCCGATCCTGCCGCTCCCGCCGTATGACGCGCCCGATAATCTCCTGCAAGTCTGTCATCGTGTTGCTCCTGAATATTTCTGCCCCTACCTATGCTCTTAGCATAGCTGCTCATCGGGATATGCTGACAGCATAGATTTTCTCTACCAGTATACGCTATGAGCATGCTATATTCAAGACACAGGTTGGTGTTCGTGTACAGAGCTTTTTCAAGCAAAAGGAGGATAGCATTGTTTACAACAAAGCCGTTTCAACGCTCTATGTCCGGGCAGCCGGATGTACAGCCAGTATTACATGTACCAACGGTCTACGAAAGCGTGCCGGTTGAATTGCCCAGGTGGGAATATCAGACGATCACGGTAGATGCACGCGAGGAGGGGCTACTGGCGGCTGAGCGGTTGAACGAACTGGGCCAGGAGGGCTGGCTGCTGATCGGCGTGCTGGATCAGGGCGCGACGGGCCGCAGTTCGCAGGTTCATTACTACTTTGTGCGCCAGCGTCTCGCTTAGCGCAGGGCGCGCAATTGTTTATCACATGAGAATGAGAGGTGAATCCTATGTCATCGAGTCTGGTAGTGCCAACGGTGATCGAGTCGACAGGGCGCGGAGAGCGTGCCTATGACATTTTCTCGCGCCTGCTGCGTGAAAATATTATCATGGTCAACGGGCCGATTGAGGAGAATATGGCGAGCCTGGTAGTGGCGCAACTGCTCTTCCTGGACGCCCAGGACAGCGACCGCGAGATCAACATGTACATCAATTCGCCTGGCGGTCAGGTGACGGCGGGGCTGGCCATTTACGATACGATGCGTATTCTCCGCCGACCGGTGGCGACGACGTGCGTCGGGCTGGCGGCCAGCTTCGGTACCATCCTGCTCATGGCGGGTGATCGCGGGCGCCGTCGCTCGCTGCCGCACGCGCGCATCCATATGCACCAGCCGCTGCAAGGGGGCATCAGCGGCCAGGCAACGGATATCGATATAGCAGCCCGCGAAATCCTGCACACCCGCGAGGTGCTGAACGAGATCATTCATCACCACACGGGCCAGTCGCTGGAGCGTATCAAGAGGGATACCGAGCGCGACTTCTACATGAGCGCGCAGGAAGCCGTCGAATACGGCATTGTTGATGAAGTGCTGACGCTGGCCGAGAAATAAGCGGTCTCCGTGTACGGTCAGAGCGGCTCGATTCTGACGTAGTCGAGTTCGAGCCACTCTGGTCCGGTGGCGATGGTGCCGAAACGCAGCGTGCCGCGCGGCGTGGCGATGGCGTACTGGTTATCGATCCAGGCGACAAAGCCGAGCGGGCGCGTGGGGGGATGGGTAGCGCGCAGGACGAGCCGGTCATCCACGCGGAAGAGGGCGTCACCGGCGCGCCACTCCAGGCGATAGATATGCCAGCCTGTCATATCTACATCGAGCAGGGCTTCCTGCGTCCCACTGAGACGTTGCAGCCAGCGCGCCGCCGGTCGCTCGTCGCCGGTCAATCTGGCCCAGGCCGCGCTCAATGCCATCGGTGCGGCGGCAAGCGCGGTTTCGGCGCGCATGCTGTGGACAACCTGGGCCTTCCAGCCTTGACCGGGCAGGCCGGGGACGAGCGCCATGTTGGAGGGAGGCGAGGCATAGAAAAACCAGACTGCTTCGGGCAGCATGAGGATATCGCCGCGCACGGAGAAGGGATAATTCCAGAACCCGAAACCGGCTGTGCCGCGCAGGATGTCATGGTTTTCAGCGTCGCTACCTGCCGTTGCCGCCGGGTGCGAGGAGCGCGCCCGTACCTCCATAATGAGTGGCGGTCGCCAGGGGAAGGCTCGACGAGGCAGCGAATCATAGTCGTCAATCTGCGCATCGGCGTACTGGCCGCGCTGCACCTCTGGCAGGCTCATACGTAGCTTTTCATCGGCAACCTGTATGGTGGCAGGCCCCAGCCGGGTCTGTGTCCAGCGTTGAGCAATGCCCTGACGAAAATCCTCAAACATAGCGCACCGCTACAGCTCTGTACTCAGCCGCAGCAACTCCTCCTCTAGCTCTCTCCATACCAGCTGTTCCGCTTCAAGGTTGTTGACCGGCTGCCGTTTCTGCGCCCCCTCAATCATTATCCGCGCCACGCGCTGGCGGAAGTTGGCGAAGTGCTGTCGCTGGATGGACTGAGGTGGCATGACTTGCAATTCGATATCCTCCGGGGCATAAAAGTCGTGCGGCTCAAAGGCCAGGGCAAGCAGGTCGGCGTAGCGTTGAACGAGTGTTGTTCTCGTTTGTGAAAGGAAATAGTTGGCCTGTGTGCTGGAAGCGAGCAGGCAACCAGCAACACGCCCGGCAAACATAATAGGGTACGCCATGGCGCTTTTCTCGTATTCTCCCGCGTTTGTCGGCACAAAGCTCGTATCCGAGGCAATATCCTGATTGATCGCCGGGCGGCAGAGGGAGACCGCGTAGCCCGACAGCGATTCCGCGCTCAGAAAGAGGGCATGCTGTTCCAGGTCGCCGGGCCAGGGGTTGGTGCCAATGCCGATACTCTCGCGCAAGCTGCGCACTTTGCTGCTTCCCGGTGGCGGCGGCATGCAGCGCACCACAATCACTGCCATCCCCAGACGATCCGGGTCAAGCTGGCCGATTGCCTCCTGTAAAATCATATTGCCGATAGACCAGAAACGCTGACTTTCTATAGTAGAGGCGCGAGCGTTAAACACACGGATGTAGAATGTGGACGGAATTTCCTTCGCGCTGCTATCGTCCATCACGGCAAGCAGCTCTTCAAAGCCCTTTTCATAGCGTAAGAGATCGAGGAACTGGTCGCGGTACTGCGGGAAGGCGTTCAGCAAAAGGTGCATATTCTGCGGGCGCGGCGTTGTATCCCCATCGAGCCAGCGATTCAAGGTAATAGGACGTATACCCAGTTCCTCAAGGAGGCGCTGCTTTTCATGTGGATCGTTCAAAATAAGCGTCAGTAGGTCTCGCCAGGTTCTTATCTGCATCGTAGTAAACCTGTTGCTGAAAATAATGATAAAAATACACGTTACCCCTCATGATACCAGTAAACACCTGTACTCGTCAATCGCTCTGGCAGCAAAATAAGCGTAGAATAGCGGGCTATTCACACATTTTTAATGACGGTAGTGGCAACTGGCGGGTAGAAAAGATGCTCCTTTGTACCTACTTGCAAAAATAACCAGACTCGTGCATACTCTATGGGACGAAACCAGCGTATGCTATTGTCAGGAAGGAGTTGTCTCTATGCCCTATCGAGCCACCCGTGTTGCCGATGATCCTTTAACCTATTTTCGGCAGACGAGCGATGAAGGCCCGCGTTTGCGCGTCTCCGATGTGATCCTGCGTGTCAACCATAATCCTAAGGAAATCTTTTCCCGCTTGATTCGCTATGCTACCAACAGCCAGTGGAGCCATACTGCTATCTTATATCTTCTCAATGACCCATCAAAGGGGTTTGATAACATCTTTCTGGTGGAAGCCCTGACTTCCGGTGTGCATGTCGTGAGCTGGGAGAACGAGGTGTATCCGTTCAAGGAGTTCACGGTGGGCATCAAGCGTTTGCCGCTCGACTGGTATGTAGAGACGCCCTATGAGCAATCGCGCCATGATCCGCGTGATCCAGAGGATAATCACGGCATTTTCTACCTGCGCCACGTGCGCGGCATGGCCCTCGATCAGGTAAACGGACTCTACGATCACAAAGTGGTCTATGAACTGAGCGCCCTGTACATGGAGCGCGTCTTCAAAAGACACCTGAGTTCCTTTCCCCTGGCGGCTGAAATTGCGGGTGATATTGCGAAAATCTTTCAAAAGTGGGATAGAGACGGCGAAACATCGCAGAACATGCTGCATTTTATCTGTAGCGGCCTGGTTCAGTACAGCTATTTCGAGGCTCTGCGCCGCAGAATTATCAACGACCTGGCATCGCCAGAGAGCCAGGAAGCGGCGCTGAGCAACATGAGCAATATGGATAAGATTCTCTTCCGCGATGACCCCGATGGCGCCTTTGCGGACTATGTGGCGCAACTGCGCGCAGGCAAACTGCACATTGCCGATCCCGTCCCTGACGAGGTGCTGAATTTGCTCAAGACCACCACGCCCGCCGATTTCAACAATAATGATAAGCTGGACTGGAAGTATGTGGTGAACGAGGGCGTTATCTGGCAAATCGACACGGCCCCTGATGGCTATGAGCCGCAAAGCCAGGAGGAAGAAGCCGTGCTACAATTGATGCAGCCGGAACATCGTAGCAAGGATGGGGAGCAGGAGCAGGGTTAAAAGCGAAAGTGAGGTGTATCAGGTGTTAGCCAGCAACATCGCTTTTCTGCTGAAAATATCCTACTCTTTCGGGTAGAAGCTCCTTTTGTGAAGAGCTTATTTTTGCAACCTGAAGA
>Ga0209581_1002965_pt1 | contig 15270 bp, 9 predicted proteins | sample Coa_R2_FD_187160 | JGI IMG/M metagenome (GOLD analysis project Ga0209581, IMG submission 187160) | Surface soil microbial communities from Centralia Pennsylvania, which are recovering from an underground coalmine fire - Coalmine... | ecosystem: Environmental > Terrestrial > Soil > Unclassified ...
CGGACGGTTCGCCCTTCAGCAGATAACCCTGCGCGCCCGCGGCCAGCGCCCGCTCGATATAACTCGTCTCGTTGTGTCCGGAGAGAATCAGGCAGCGCGTCTGAGGATGGCGTTCGCGCAGCGCGGCGACCAGTTCGATGCCGCCCATCATCGGCAGCGACATGTCGATCATCGCCACGTCCGCCTGCACGGTTTCGAGTTCGCGCAATGCGGTCTCGGCGCTTTCGGCGGTGCCGCACACCGAAAGTCCCGGCAGCTCGTCGATCCACTCGCGCAGCAGGTCGCGCATGCGCGGATGATCCTCGACGATATAGACGCTGTTGCTCACCGCTGTCCCCGGCACAGTGCGCGCTACCCGTGGGACGTGGAGTATGCACCAGCGGACGCGCGGGTTGAAGCCCCGCCGCGCGGTGTCGCTCAGGCGACCTGATCCCCTTCCCAGTCCGAATTGTTGCCGCTCGGTCTGCTCCGATCGGGATCGTTCCAATCCGGCTCTTCGCCGATCGGGCCGTAGCCGTCATCGGGCGGCAGGTCTTCCGCAGATGGCTCCGCGGCGCGCGCAGCGCCGTTGCCGTTGGACTGCACGATGTTGTCGAGCGGCACGCGCAGGATGACGCTGGTGCCGAAGCCGGGTGCCGATTCGATTTCCAGACTGCCGCCGACCAGCGCCAGACGCTCGTTCGCGCTGGTGAGGCCGAAACCGCCGCCGCCGGGCTTGGGCTCGCGGCGCAGTTTCTGCGGATCGAAACCGACGCCCTCGTCCACCACGCAGATTTCCATGTGCCGGTCGGTGCGGCGCAGCTCGATGCGCGCGTTGCTGGTGTTGGCGTACTTCACCACGTTGAACAGCAGCTCGCGCACGACCTGATAGATCAGCACGCGCTTGGCGTCGTCGCGCAATTGCAGCTCGCGCTCGCCGGCCAGGATCACGTCCAGGCCATGCATCTTGCGCATCTGCGAGACCAGCCACTCCAGCGCCTCGGTCAACCCTTCGCTCTTCAGGATCGGCGGCGCCAGATCGACCGTAAGCCGGCGCGCGGTGTCCACGCCTTCGCCGCTCCAGCTTTCCGCGACCTCGAGATGGCGGATCGCTGAATCGAACTTGCCCTGCCCGATCGCCGAACGCGCGGCGGACAATTTCATCTGGATGCTGTGCAGTTGCTGCTGCAAATCGTCGTGCAGCACCTGACTGATGCGGCGGCGCTCCTGATGCTCGGCCATCGTGAGCATCGAAGCCATGCGCCGCACCTGCTGCTCGCTCTGTTCCAGATCGGCGGTGCGTTCGACCACGCGCCGCTCGAGGAACGAATTCAGTTCCACCAGCTTCTGCTCGTGGCGGCGGTTCTCGATCAGGTCCGCGGCCTGGCGCGCGAGAAGGTCCAGCAACGCCAGCCGGCGTTCGGTCGGCACATGCCGCTGGCGCCACTGTGTCGAAAGCATGCCGACCAGCTTGCCGTTGCGAGCCACCAGCGGCGTGCTCTGCGCGGCATTGATGCCCTCGCTCTCGAACAGGGCCAGCCCTTCGTCGCCCACCGCTTCGCTCTGGCGCACGTCGCCGATCACGACACGCTGATTGCTGCGGAACGCGGCGGCGGCGGGAAGTTTCGCCTCTGCGCTCACCCACTCCAGCGCTCTCCCGGCTTCCGGGGTCAACCCGATCTGCGCACGCAGGTTCAATTCGCCGCGTTCGGGATCGAGGATGTGCACCACGGCGCAATCCGCGCGCATCAAGGCAGCGGCGGTTTCCACGATGCGATGGAACAGCGCCTCGGCAGTGGGTTCCTGCACCAGCTCCGCGCCGACCGTGGTCAGCAATTGCGTGTCGGCCAGTTCCTCGGCCAGTTGCGCCTCGCTGCGGCGCATCGCATCCGCGGCACGCACGCGCTCGACCGCAGCCCAGGCACGCTCGGCCACTTCACGCACCAGTTGGCGATCCGCTTCCGGCCATGCGCGCGGCTGCGGATGCATCAGATACATGTATGCCGCGCGCGCGCCCAGGTTGTAGACCGCGACACCCGCGCCTGAACTCAAGCCCAGTTCGCGGCTGGATTCGGCGCCGGCGAGGCGCAGGTCAGCTTCGTAATCCTCGATGAAGATGTTCTCGCCGGCCAGCAGCAGCGGCGCGTAACCGGAATCTATGCCCGGCATGCTGAAACGGCGTCCGCTGATGTCGGGCATGCGGCCGTCGCAGTATTCGCCGCCCGCGACCAGGGTTTCGCCGTCGGGCTCGATCTCCACGAAACCGGCTGCCGCCATGCCCAGTTCGCGGGCCAGCGCTTCGGAAGCCACGTGCCGGATCGCGCTCGCATCATCCAGCAGGCGCAGTCGATCGGAAAGATCCAGCAGGAAGCGCTGGCGATGTTCGATTTCCTTCTGCTGGGTAACGTCGCGCGTGGTGCCGGCCACGGCCTCCACTTCGCCGTCCGGACCCAGAACCGGCACGAAGATGTAGTCGTAAATGCGCCTGCCGAAAGTGCCCGTGAACGGTACTTCGCCGCGCAGCGGGCGCTTGCTGGCGATCACCTGATCCAGCTCGCGGTCGTGCATCGCCGCGTGCCAGCCCGGATATCCGAGTTCGAGGCAGTTCTTGCCCAGCGCTTCCTCGCGCGTCTTGCCCCACATCGCCAACAGGGTTTCGTTGGCGTAGATGAAGCGGTGATCCAGGTCGAAGATGTATGCCAGATCCAGCGTGTTGGAAAGGATGGCTTCGTACAGGCGCCGCTGGCTTTCGGCGCGCGCGTGCGCCTGCGCGACCTGTTCCTCGGCCTGCTTGCGCTCGGTGATATCCACCAGCATGTTGATGCCGCCGATCAGTTTGCCGTTGGCGTCGTGCAGCGGCGTCGGGAACGGCATGAAGCAGCGGCGCGTGCCGTCCGGGCGTTCGGCGATCGCTTCCACGCCCGTGATGCTGCGGTTTTCCTTCACCGCGACCGCCATCGGGCACTGGTCGTGCGGCATCGGCGTGCCGTCGGGGTGATAGAGCTTCCAGCTCACGCACCATTCGTCCTTGCCCAATTCGGGTTCGCGTCCGGCGAACTCCACCGCCGCGGGATTGAAATAGGTCAGCTTGCCTTGCGCATCGGTGGTGTAAACCGCTGAAGGCATCGCGTCCAGGATTTGCCGCAGATGCGCTTCCGAAGCCGCGATGTCGCGGTACGCCTGCGCGCTGTCCAGTGCAGTGGCGGCCTGCGCGGCGATACCCGACACCAGCCGTTCGGCGCGCGCATCGAAACGGTTTGCTTCCGAGTGCGCGAAGAACAGGCCGCCGTGCACGGTGCCGTTGCGCGAAACCACCGGCACCGCCAGATAACTGACCACCGGCAGATGGCCTTCCGGCAAGCCGTGATACGGCGCTTCGCGGCCGAAATCCGGGTGCTCGCGCACGTCGCCGCAGCGGACCACGCCGGTGCCGCCGAAGGTCGGCTGGAACAGCGGCGTGTTGCGCGGCATCGGCATCTGCTCGAAATCCGCCCTGTTCGCGCCCGACAAGGTGTAGAGCATGTACGACTCGCCCTTCTCGTCGGTGACGTTGTAGAAGAACGAACCGTATTCGGCGCCGATCAGGTGCGTGGCGAGATCGGTCATCTTCTGCACCAGCTCGTCGAATTCCAGTTCGCTGGAAAGCAGGCGCGAAGTTTCGACCAGGATCTCCGCTTCCTTGCGCGCGGCGGTCTCGCGCTGCAGCGACGCCAGCAGCTCGGCTTCCGCGCGCTTGCTCTCGCTGATGTCGATCGATACAGCGGCCAGTGAGCGCGGCCGGCCGCGCGCATCGCACACGGCGGAAGCGCTGTTGTGCACCCAGATGATCGAGCCGTCCTTGCGCACATAGCGTTTTTCGATTTCGAACGCGCGCCCTTCCTTCACGCAACGTTCGAACAGTTGCGCGTTGCGCTGCAAGTCGTCCGGATGCGTGATGTCCTGCATCCGCATGTTCAGCAGTTCTTCGCGCGAGTAACCGACCATCCGGCAATACTGATCGTTGACGGTGCGGAAGCGGCCGTCCAGCTCCATTTCGGCGATGCCGCTCACCACCTGGTCCACGAGGCCGCGATAACGCGCCTCGGATTCGCGCAGCCGTTCTTCGACGCGCGCGCGCATGATGCGCGGCAGGACGCGATCGGCGATTTCGCGCAGCAACTTGATTTCCGGTTCGCTCCAGTCGCGCGGCCGGGCATCGCAGAAAGCCAGCAGGCCGTGCAATACGCCGTTCTGCCACGGCACGGTAACGAAGGAGGCGACTTCGTAGCGCGCATAAGCCGCGCCGTCGGTGCGCGGATCGGCGAAGGCGTCGCGCACGACGATGGTTTCGCCCCGGCGCATCTGATCCCTGAATTCCGAGTCGACGAAATCCGAAAGCGCAGCGCGGCGCGGCAGCTCGGGGATTTCGCCCGCGTACCAGACCTGTTCCACCCGCACCAGATCGTTCTGTTCCTCGATGCCGAGCAGGCAGCAGCAGTCCAGGTCCAGATGCGCGCCGATCCGCTGTGACATCACTCGCATGATCCCCGCTTCGCTGTCGCAGCGCCCGATCGCCTCGTCTATTTCCGCGAGCAGCGCGAGCTGCTCCTCGCGCCGCTTGCGCTCGGTGATGTCCGTCGCCGTGCCGAACCACTCGACGATTTCGCCGCGCGAATCCAGGATCGGCACCGCGCGCGAATAGGTCCAGCCTTCGGTGCCATCGGCGCGCAGGACGCGGTGTTCCAGTTCGAACATGCGGCGGTCGAGGATGGCGGCCTGGATCTCTTCCCGCACCCGCGGCCGCTCGTCGGCGGGGATGTAACCTTCCATCCAGTCCGGATTGGCCGTCTCGTTGTCGGCGATGAAATCGCGCCCGAGCAGTTGCCGCATCTCACGCCAGTCGGCGCTCACGTTGTAGACCACGTCGGAACTGGCATCGAGCAGCGCGCTGAAGCGCCGGCTGATCTCCTGTTCGGCGTGCCTGGCGCGTTTGCGCTCGGTGATGTCGCGCGCGATCTTGGACGCGCCGATCACCCTGCCCTGCGCGTCGAGGATCGGCGCGATCGTCAGCGAAACATCGATCAGCTCGCCATCCTTGCGCCGCCGCACCGTCTCGAACGTGTCCACGGTTTCGCCGCGGCGCAGGCGCTCCAGGATGCGCGGCTCCTCGTCGAGCCGGTCGTGCGGAATCAGCATCGTGATCGACTGGCCGATGGCTTCCGCTGCGCTGTAACCGAACACCTGCTCGGCGCCGTTGTTCCACGTCTGGATGATGCCGTCGAGATCCTTGCTGACAATCGCGTCGTGCGTGGACCGGATGATCGCCGCGAGCCAGGCGGAATCGCGCGAGAGATTCTCGGCGGCGCGGCGCGCATCGCGTTCGCGCGCCAGCGCGGTTTCGCTTTCCTGTTCGGCGCGATGGCGCGCGCTGATGTCGCGCGAGATCACCACCAGCCGTTCGACGCAGCCGTCGGCGCCGAAGATCGGGCCGATGGAGGATTCCCACCACTTCGGCGTACCTTTCGCGGTGGGGCTGTACATCTCGAAAATGTGCGCGCGGCCAGCGGCGGCTTCGGCGATGGCTGTATCCACCGTGGCGCGGCATTCCGGCGCCAGCAGATCGGCCCAGTGGCGGCCCTCGACCGGCGCGGCCGGATCGAGTTCCAGCAAAATGCGTCCGGGCGTATTGAGGCTGAGCACGCGGCCCTGCAGGTCCAGCACCTTGATGCAATCAGGGCTGTTTTCCAGGATCGCGCGATTGAAACTGGTGCTCTCGCGCAACTCGGAGGCGATGCGCGCGCGTTGCAGATGCGGCGCCACTTGCTGCGCGCACAAATCCAGCATGCGCAGGTCGCGCGCGGTGGGCTGGAACGGGCGATCGAAATAGAGCGTGAACATCGCCGCGACTTCGCCGTTCCCGTCCAGCACCGGCGTGGACACCGCCGCGCGCAGATGCAATGCGGCCGCTTCGCGCGCGAACGCGGCGAAGCCCGGCGCGAAATCGAAATTCACCACCAGCACGCGGCGGCGTTCGCGCAGAGCGGCGGCGCAGGTGGTGATGCCTTCGCGATCGATATAGCGGAACGGATCCAGATACTCTTCCGGCAATCCGGCAGTCGCGACCACGTGCAGACCGGCGCCGGCGCGCAATTGCGCGGTGGCGCAAGGCGCGCGCATCAGATCGGACGCGGCCTGCATGGTCTCGCGCATCAAGGAAACTTCGTCGTGCAATTCCAGCAAGCGCCGGCCGAGCGCATGCAGCCGCTCGAGTTGCGGAACTTGCGTATCGTCGAATTCGTTTTCCGGCGGACGCCAACTCGTTTCCGCTGGTTGGCGCGTGTAGGCGGGACCGGCGATCGCGCCGGAAAGCGGCGACACTCCACCGCTGCGCGGGTCGGAACCGACCGGCGCGTCAGTTGCGTAATCCCCGCGCCACTGCGGCCAACCGCGGCGCCGTTCCTGACCCGGCATGGAGAAATCCTTCCAAGTGCGCGCAGTATGACGCGAACGCTTCAACGCGCCAATACCCGCGAAGACAACGAGTTTTTAATGGCTGGCAGCGGATGCCGGAACCGTACTCGCCGGTGCGGATGTCGACCCGCTCGACGGCATCTGCATGCCCTGCATTTCGTGCTCGTGTTCTTCGGCCGCGTTGGCCGTGAGCTGGCGGAATTCCGCCGCACTCATCTTCGGCTGCTGTTGCAGATAAGCCACCATCGCCCAGATCTTCTGATCGTCGTGCGTCGGTCCCCACGCCGGCATGCCGGTCATCTTGATGCCGTGCTTGACGATCCAGAACGCTTCCGCGGGATCGGGCGCGAAACGGGTGAGATTGGGCGGACGCGGATTCAGGCCGTGGCGGATTTCCGAATCGTCCATGCCGGGCGCGAGATGGCAGCCGCTGCAGTTCTCCATGTAATGCACCGCGCCTTCCTTCACCAGCGCCGGATTGTTGAGATCAGGCACGCTGACGCCGTGCGCGCGCTGCGCGATCGAATGCTCGCGCGTCGTACTCATCACGTAGCGGGTGAACGAGGAATCCGGCGTGTCCGCCGCGACATTGTAGATGCCGCTCCAGATGAGGATCGCGCCGGCGATGATGAAGATGATGATCCAGAGGATGAAGGCGCCGATGAATCTCATGTCTGTCTCCGGGCAGCGGATCGCATTCCGAATGCTAGCACTCGCCGCCCGCGACTTCCGCACCGGCACCTGACCTACACGCGCCGGCACGCGACCGCGACCGCCTTCGCGGTGCTCGATCACGGCGCGAATCATGAAATTTTGTTTCGGCAAATCGCCGCGATCGCAGCGGGTTCCAGTCAAAACCACGCGCGAACGCCAGCCACGAATTGAACCTGGCCGGGATGCTCGCCTCGCGCACGCGCGAAATCGGCGCTGCGCCCGTAACCTCGTTGCCATATCACGCCGAGGTACGGCGCGAACTGCCGCGTGATTTCGTAGCGCAGGCGCAAACCCAGCTCCGTATCCGACAAACCTGAGCCGATGCTCCGTTCGCGATCGTCCTTGCCATAGAGATTCATCTCGAACTTCGGTTGCAGGATCAGCCGCTGCGTCAGCAAGGCTTCGTATTCCAATTGCACGCGCGCGGCGCTGCGGCCGCCCTGACCGACATAGAGCGTCGCTTCGGTTTCGATGCGATAAGGCATCAAGCCCTGCACGCCGAACGCCGCCCAAGTTCGATCCGGGCCATTGCCGGAATCATGTCGCACTCCGAACTGCGTATCCCAGAACGGTGCGACGGCGTGATCCCACAGCGCTTCCGTCCGGAAGGGATCACCGGACCGGCCTTCGAACTTCAGCCAGAGCTTGTCGAAATCCTTGCCGTACCAAGCTTCGCCGTCGACGAACGCGGTGTCGTTGCCGTGATCGCCGCGTGCGTATTCCAGTTGATCGAGCAAGAACATGCCGCGCGCGCTGTCGTCCAGCATGTCCATGCCGCGCATCGGGCCGTAGCGGTAACCATCGGAGTAGTCGGCGCCGCGCGCCTGCGCCGCGGCTTGCGGCGGAGCCGACATGTCCATGCCCTGCATCGCGTCCTGCGCGTGCACCGGCAGCGCGAACGCGCAACCGAGCGCAACCAGCGCGAGCGCCCTCACGCCACCACCACCTCGCGGAACATGCCCGCTTCCATGTGGTAGAGCAGGTGGCAGTGCCAGGCCCAGCGGCCCGGATTGCCGGCCGCGACGCGATAAGTGATGCGCTGCGCCGGTTGCACGTTGACCGTGTGCTTGCGCGCGATCACTTCGCCATCTTCGTTTTCCAGATCGCTGAACATGCCGTGCAGGTGGATCGGGTGATTCATCATCGTGTCGTTGACCAGCACGATGCGCAGGTGCTCGCCGTATCTGAAATGCACCGGCTTGGCATCCGAGAATTTCACACCGTCGAAAGACCAGACGAAACGCTGCATGTTGCCCGTGAGATGCAGTTCGATCTCACGGTCGGGCTCGCGCGTGTCGGCCGGCGCTTCGATCGAATGCAGATCGGCATACGTCAGCACGCGCCGGCCATTGCCGCGCAACCCCGCACCGGGATCGTCCAGATTGGTGCGCGGCGTATCCACGCGCGTGTCCACGCCGGGATTGTCGAACTCGCTGCGCGCATGACGCGCGCGCGGCATTTCCATGCCGGACATGCCACCATGACCCATGCCTTGCATGTTCGCCGTGCCGCGCTCTTCCCCCATCGCGCCCACCATGTCGGCCATGGTGAGCATCGGCACCGGATCGAGCGGCGGCACCTCGGCTTGCATTCCGGCGCGCGGCGCCAGCGTGCCGCGTGCGTAGCCGCTGCGATCGATCGACTGCGCGAAGATCGTGTAAGCACGCCCTTCCCGCGGCTGCACGATCACGTCATACGTTTCCGCGACTGCGATGCGGAATTCATCCACTTCCATCGGGTGCACGTCCTGACCGTCGGCCGAGATCACGCTCATCTTCAGACCGGGAATGCGCACGTCGAAGTAGCTATTGGCCGAACCATTGATGAAGCGCAGCCGCACGCGTTCGCCCGGGTTGAAAAGCGCCGTCCAGTTATCCGCCGGCGTGGCGCCATTCATCAGATACGTGTAGGCGAAGCCGCCGACGTCGATCAGGTCGCGCGGACTCATGCGCATGCGGTTCCACATCGAAGGCAGGCGCAGCGACTCGGCAAACGCCGGCTCGTTGCGGTTGAAGTAATCGCTCTGCTTCTTCAGCAACGAAAAGATCCGCGCAGGATCGAGATCGGTCCAGTCGTTGAGCATCACCACGTAATCGCGCTCGCTGGCATGGCGCTCGCCGTTCGCCGGCTCGATCACCAGCGGCCCGAACGGTCCGTTCTGTTCCTGGAAATGCGAGTGCGAGTGATACCAGTACGTGCCGCTCTGCTTCACCGGAAAGCGGTAGACGAAGGTTTCGCCAGGCGCGATGCCGGGAAAGCTGATGCCCGGCACGCCGTCCATGTTCGCGGGCACGATGACGCCGTGCCAGTGGATCGAGGTCTGCACCGGCAGGCGGTTGGTGACGCGCAGCGTGACGGTCGTACCTTCACGCCAGCGCAGGATGGGACCCGGGAATTGACCGTTGATGGTGTGCGCGACGGCCGGATGCCCGGTGAAGTTCGCCGGCGCCGCGCCGATCTCCAGATCGAACTCGGTACCGGAAAGCACTTTCTGCCCGATTCGGTTTTCTGGCGCGCACGCCGCGCTGCGCAAGCCGAGCGCGAAAGCGCCGCCGCCGAACGCCAGCGCCTGCATGAAACGTCGGCGGCTGATGTCCGCTGCATCCATCGGTTTCCTTCCCATCGATTCGCGTGGCGTATTCTGAAGGAGAATGCCCAGCCCGCAGCATCGATCTTCCACATGAATTACCGCCACGCCTTCCATGCGGGAAATTTCGCCGACGTGTTCAAGCACGCCGTGCTGCTGGCACTGCTGGATGCGCTGACGGCGAAGGACAAACCACTTTGCTATCTCGACACCCACGCCGGCGCGGGCAGTTATGCGCTGGAAGAAGAACGCGCGAACAAGACCGGTGAATGGCGCGAGGGCATCGGCCGGCTGTTCGCGTTGCCGCATGCGCCGGAACCATTGCGGCGGTACGTGGACGCTATCCGCGCCTGCAATCCGGATGGCGCCTTGCGCGTCTACCCGGGCTCTCCGCTGCTGGCTGCACACGCGCTGCGCGCAAACGATCGGCTGCTGTTGTGCGAAATGCAGGAGGATGAAGCGAAAGCGTTGCGCGCGCTGTTCCGCAACGATGCACGTGTGCACGTACACCAGCGCGACGGCTACGCGGCCTTGAAAGCGCTGCTGCCTCCGGCCGAGCGGCGCGGGCTGGTGCTGATCGATCCGCCGTTCGAGCAGCAGCGCCAAGAATTCCGCGTGATCGAAACCGCGTTGGCGGAGGCGCACGCGCGCTGGCCGGCCGGCGTCTACGCGGTGTGGTATCCGATCAAGCAGCGCTCCGCTATCAGGCCGTTCGAGCGTTGGCTCATCGCACGCAAGTTCAAGGACGTGCTGATCGCGGAACTGCTGGTTCGCGCGGACGATTCGCTGCTGCGCTTGAATGGGTGCGGCATGGCAATCGTCAATGCGCCGTGGCAGCTGGATGCTGCGCTGGCTTCAACCCTCACGGCTTTGCAACCGGTGCTGGCGCAAACCCCGGGCGCTATGCACCGACTGAGCATGTTGAAATGATCGTGCCTTCTTGAACATTTCGTCCTGCATCAGGCCGCGCCTTCTTTCGGCGGCAGCGGACTTTCCTCGATCAGCGGCTGCTTCTTCGCCATCCGCAGCACGCCCAGATGAGGAAACTTGATCGTCTCACAGCACTTCGTTCGAACTTGCCTGCGCCTCACGCGCGCTGACGATCAATTGTGGCTGCTTCTTCGCCATCCGTAGCACGCCCAGATGAGGAAACTTGATCGTCTCACAGCACTTCGTTTGAACTTGCCTGCGCCTCACGCGCGCTGACGATCAATTGTGGCTGCTTCTTCGCCACCCGCAGCACGCCGAGATAGTAGGAAACGTAGTAGCCGACCAGCAGGCCGAACAAACCCAACGTCAACGGGCTGTTCGGATACGGCATCGGCTGCGCGGCCGGTGCCGCCTGCGCCGCCTGCATCGCGGGCCACAGCACGGTGAAGCGATAGGCCAGCCGCGCCAGCAGCAGCACGCTGATGGCGATCCCGAACCAACTGTGCGGGATGTAGTGCAGGCCGTCGGCGTGGCGCTCGAAGCGCGTCAGTTTCAATCCCCACCAGCCCAGCGCCAGTCCGACGATCAGGCCGCCGATGTCGGCGGCCAGCATCATCGGATTCAGCGTGGCGCCGATCAGCAGCAGCGCGCCGACCACGCACAGGATCACCACGCGCGTGATCATGCGTTTCGGCTGTACCGGCTGCCGGCCGAAGCTGCGGCGGAAACGACGGTAATACAGCAAGGCGATCAGACCGATGGCGATCGCTGTGGAAAGTGCATGCGGGGATAAAGTCATCGCTCGATCCTGATCCGGGAGATCGCGTTCATCAGGACTCATTGTAACTGCGCTTCACCCTTCTTCACGCCGGCCGCGGTATAACCAGCGGCAATCCGCAGGAGATGCGTCATGCGTAATTTCATCCCGCTTTGTCTTGCCGCGCTCACAACGTTGCTGGCCGCCTGCGCGCCCGCGCCGATCTACAAAGCCGATGCTTCCACCGTGACGGCTGCGCCCTCGGCAGTCGCCGCTGCGCCGGAGCGTTACACCGGACGCGAAGTGATCTGGGGCGGCCGCATCGTCGGTGTGCACAACTTCCCCGATCACAGCGAAATCGAAATGCTCGGTTATCCGCTGGACTCCTCGCAACGTCCGCAGCTCGATCAGACAGCGGGCGGACGTTTCATCGCACTGATGCCGGGTTACGTGGAAAGCATGGATTACCCCGACGGTGCGCCGATGACGCTGCGCGGCCGCATCGAAGGCACGCGCACCGGCAAGGTCGGCGACGCCGATTACGTGTTTCCGCTGGTGCGCGTCGATCAATCACACCGCTGGACGCCGGAAGAGATGACCAAGCCGCACGTCAGTTTCGGGGTAGGCGTGGGCGTGATCGGGGTGCATTGAGGATTGCAATGCGTAGGGCGGGCACTGCCCGCCTCTTGTGCATGACGATGCTTGCCGAATCCCCAAGCACATTGAGCGGCGGACGAAGTCCGCCCTACATCTAATCCTTCACATCCGCCTCGAAGAAACTCCAGCGCACCGCCGGAAATTTTTCCTTCAGTTCCTGTTCGACACGGTTGACCGCGTCGATCAAATCGTTGGCGCTGCCGTTTTCATCGCTGAGCTTCATGCGCGCCTTGGTCGCGAGCATGATGTCGTGTCCGAGTTGCAGCGTGATCATGTGATAGAGCTTCGAAATTTCGGAATGGCCTTCCAGGAACTCGCGCAATTGCCGCCGCACCGCGGGTTCCGCGCTGGAGCCGACCAGCAGGCTTTTGACTTCGTTCGCCACCGCGACCGCGACGACAACCAGTAGGGCGCCGATCACCAGCGAACCGATCGCGTCGAATACCGGATCACCCGTGAGAATCGTCAAGCTCACCGCGATCAGCGCGAATGACAATCCCAGCAGCGCAGCGAGATCTTCACCGAAGATCACCAGCAATTCGCTGGATCGGCTGACGCGGAACCAGCGCCACAGGGGCATTCCGGCGCGCGCCTTGTTGATCTCGCGCAGCGCTCCTCCGAGCGAAACCGACTCGGCGCCGATCGCGAACACCAGCACCAGGATCGCCACCCAGGCCCAGCGCAGCGGCTCCGGATGCTGGAATTTGTGGATGCCTTCGTAGATCGAATACATGCCGCCGACCGAGAACAACAGCATCGCCACCAGGAACGACCAGAAGTACAGCGCATTGCCCTCGCCCAGCGGATGTTCCACCGAAGGCGGCCGGCGCGACTGCCGCATGCCCAGCAACAACAGGCACTGATTGCCGCAATCGGCCAGAGAATGCACGGCTTCGGCCGCCATCGAACCCGAGCCCGTGATCAGCGCGGTGGCGAGCTTGGTCAGGAAGATCGCGAAGTTGGCGCCCAGCGCCAGCAGGATCGCGCGCAGCGACTGTGGTGCTTCGGCAGCGCCGGGTGTCGTGTCGTTTTGCATGATGCGTGGAGTTTAGCGTGACGGCAGCGGCGGCAAATGGGCAGCGCGAACGTGCAATGACATTGCGATGAGGCGCGCCTATACTGCCGCCGCCATGGCGGACATCACCGAGCTGCTGCAACGCGCCAATCAGGGCGATGCGGCAGCGCTCGACGAATTGATGCCGCTGGTCTATGCCAACCTGCGGCAGCTCGCGCACCGCCAGCTCTCGCGCGAGTCGCATGCGCACACGCTCGACACCACCGCTCTGGTGCACGAACTGTATCTGGGCTTGCATCGCGGCGGCGAGCTGCCGGGCGAAGCGCGCGGACAATTCTTCGCCTACGCGGCGACCGCGATGCGGCACATCCTGGTCGATGCCGCCCGCCGCCGCGCCAGCGGCAAGCGTGGCGGCGGCCATCAACGCATGGAACTGGACAGCTTGAGTCTCTCGGCCGAAGGCGAGGTGCACGACGTGCTCGCCGTGAATCAGGTGCTGGAGCAGTTGCAGCAGGTCAATCCGCGTCTGGTGCGCATGATCGAGATGCGCTTCTTCGCCGGCATGAGCGTGGAGGACACCGCCAGCGCGCTGGAAATCGACCCGCGCAGCGTGGTGCGCGATTGGCAGAAGGCGCGCCTGTTTCTGCATCGAGCGTTGGCGGCGGGTTGATGCGAGCAAGCGATGCACGACGCGGACCGCGAGCATTTGCGGGAACTGGATCGGTGGCTCGACCGGCTGCTGGCCTTGCCGGACGGGGCACGCACCGCGGCGCTGGCAGCGTGTGCCGATGCGCGATTGCGCGAAGAACTCTCCGCGCTGCTCGCACATGATCCAAAGGACGGACCGCTCGACCGCACGCCTTCCGCGCTGATCACCGAACTGCTGCGCGAACAGATCGACACTGCCGCGCCGCAAGCGGAACAACGCATCGGCGCCTACACCTTGCGCAGTTTGATCGCCGAAGGCGGCAGCGCGGCGGTGTGGCGCGCCGAGCGCAGCGACGGCAGTTTCAGCCAGCGGGTCGCGGTGAAATGCCTGAAGAGCGGACTTGCCACGCCGGCGTCACGCGCGCGTTTTCTGCGCGAGCAGCAGATCCTCGCGAGCCTCAGTCATCCTTGCATCGCGCAACTGCACGACGCCGGCATCACGCCAGAAGGCGTGCCGTGGATCGTGATGGAACTGGTGGAAGGACAAACGATCACGCAGCATTGCGACACGCACGGGCTCGACCTGCGCGCGCGCTTGCTGCTGTTCCGCAACGTGCTGGATGCGGTGACGTGCGCGCAACGCAATTTGATTGTGCACCGCGATCTGAAGCCCGCCAACATTCTGGCGACCGCCGAAGGCGTTCCGAAGCTGCTGGATTTCGGCATCGCCAAGCCGCTCTCCGAAAGCGAAGCGACGCAGACGCAATGGCGTGCGCTGACGCCCGGATACGCCGCGCCCGAACAATTCCACGGCGGCGCGATCACCACCGCCACCGACGTGTACGCGCTCGGCGTCGTGCTGCACGAATTGCTGGCCGGTTGCAAACCGCAGCGCAGTGGCGAAACGCCGCTTCCGCCATCGCAAACCGTGCTGCGCGTGGAACACACAAGCGACTCACAAGAGGCCGCGGTGCGGCGCGGATTCGCTTCCGCCGCACGTCTGGCCAGCGCGCTGCGCGGCGATCTCGACACGATCGTGCTGACGGCCTTGCACGATGAACCCGTACGACGTTACGACAGCGCGTCGGCGATGGACGAGGACATCGAACGTTTCCTGCAGAAGCGCCCGCTGCGCGCGCGCCGCGACAGCCGCGGTTATCGCGCGCGCAAGTTCGTGCAGCGCAACTGGCTGACGGTCGGCGCGCTCGCGGCCATCGTGATCGCCCTCGGCATCGGCATCGGCGTGGCCGCGTGGCAGGCGCATCAGGCGCGGCTCGCGGCCGCGCGTGCGCAAGCCGCGCAGGATTTTCTGCTGGGCGTGTTCGATGCCGCGCAGCCCGATACCAACGGGGGCACCAGCCTGATCACTACGCGCGAAGTGGCCGACCGCGCTGCACGCGAATTGCGCGAGCGTTTCGGCGCGGGGCTGCGCGAGCTGATCGGCGTGGCGCACGCGCACCTGAGGAACGCGCTCGCGTTCACGCTGCTCATCCCTCCCGAGGAGGCCGGCATCCGCCGCTTCTGCCTCTGGTC
>Ga0209581_1002970_pt1 | contig 15249 bp, 13 predicted proteins | sample Coa_R2_FD_187160 | JGI IMG/M metagenome (GOLD analysis project Ga0209581, IMG submission 187160) | Surface soil microbial communities from Centralia Pennsylvania, which are recovering from an underground coalmine fire - Coalmine... | ecosystem: Environmental > Terrestrial > Soil > Unclassified ...
CAGCGCTTCACTTCGCGCGGTGAAGACGAATTTGCCGCCAAGGTTCTTTCCGCGATGCGCTTCCAGTTCGGCGGCCACGTCGAGAAGAAATCCTGACGCCTGCTTCCCTGCCGATAGTCTGGGCGCCCTCGTTTCAGACGCGGCACGCGCTGTACGATGCTTCTCGCTCTTTCCGCATTCCCCCTTCTGAACGTTTTTATCTCCCCTGTCATTGCTGCTAACATCGAATCCCTATGAACACGCAGAATTCTTCGCCGAAGGAATCGCCCAATCCCGCGCCTCCCTGTCTTATGGTCATCTTTGGCGCCAGCGGCGACCTCACCAAGCGCAAGCTCATTCCCGCGCTTTGCAACCTTGCCCAGGAAGGCCTTCTCTCCCAGCAGTTCGCCGTTGTCGGCTTCGCCTTCGACCCGCTGACCACGGACTCCTTCCGCCAGGCGCTGAGCAAGGAAATCAACGAATTCACCGCCCGTCCCGTCGACCAGAAGCTCTGGCAATGGTTTCTCGAGCGCATCTATTACGTGCAAGGCGATTTTGGCGACGACGCCGCTTACCGCCGCCTGCAGGAACAGGTCCTCGCCGCCGAAAAAGAACACAACACGCAGGGCAACCGCTTCCACTATCTCGCCGTCGCGCCTAAATTCTTCTCTCCCGTGGTCAAGAAGCTGGCCGAAATCGGCCTGACTCGGGAGGAAAACGGCCGCTGGGCCCGCGTCGTCGTGGAAAAACCCTTCGGCCACGATCTGGAATCCGCGATTCAACTGAATAAGGAACTGAAGCAAAGCCTCGACGAAAAGCAGATCTACCGCATCGACCACTACCTCGGCAAGGAAACCGTCCAGAACGTCCTGGTCTTTCGCTTCGCCAACAGCATCATCGAACCCCTCTGGAATCGCACCTATATCGACCACGTCCAGATCACCGCCGCCGAAAGCGTCGGCGTCGAACACCGCGGCGCTTACTACGAAACAGCCGGCGCCCTGCGCGATATGGTGCCCAATCATCTCTTCCAATTGCTTACTCTCACGGCCATGGAGCCGCCCATCTCCTTCGAAGCCGATGCCGTCCGCGACAAGCAAACCGAAATCCTCCACGCCATCCAGGTCCCCTCTCCCGAGGAAGTTTTGCAGAACATGGTTCGCGGTCAATACGCCCCGGGCGTCGTCAACGGCGAACGCGTCCCGGGCTATCGCAGCGAGCCCCGCGTTTCGCCCGATTCCAACACCGAAACCTTCGTCGCCCTCAAGCTCAAAATCGACAACTGGCGCTGGGCCGACGTACCCTTCTATCTCCGCACCGGCAAGCGACTCTGCAAGCGCGTGACGGAGATCGCCATTCAGTTCCGCCGCGCTCCCTTCGTTCTCTTCCGCAACACCGCCCTCAAGGACCGCCGCCACAATCGGCTCGTCATCCACATTCAGCCCGAGGAGGGCATCTCCCTTCGCTTCGGAGCGAAAATCCCGGGCTCTGTCATGAAGCTCGGCCTCGTCAACATGGACTTCGACTACGCCCGCGACTTCGGCACCACCCACAGCACCGGTTACGAACGTCTTCTCTACGACTGTATGATGGGTGATGCCACTCTTTTCCAGCGCGCGGACATGGTCGAAGCCGGCTGGAGCGTCATCCAGCCCGTTCTGGACGTCTGGAAGGCTTTGCCCCCGCGCGGCTTCCCGAACTATCCGGCGGGTTCCTGGGGACCGCAGGAGGCCGACGAACTTCTCGAGCGCGACGGGCGCTCCTGGCGCGACATCACCGCCGAAGATCACGACGCCCAGTCCCAGTGCGCCGCCGCCCCTGCCCCTCCCGCCCGAACTTAGGAGACTGCCCTTGGCACAGGATTCTCATTATCAGGTTCAGGTCCTGCCAGACGCGGCGGCCATCGCTGCGCGCGCGGCCAATGAACTCATTCGTATCGCCGGCGATGCCGCCCGCACCACCGGGCGCTTCACCATCGCCCTTGCGGGCGGTTCCACTCCCAAAACCCTCTACGCACTCCTCGTCAGCGATCCCGGGCTGCGCGCCGCCCTCCCATGGGATAAAATGCAGGTGTTCTTCGGCGATGAGCGCCACGTCGGCCCGGACCATCCTGACAGCAATTTCAGGATGGCCTGGGACGCCATGCTCTCGAAAGCGCCGCTGAAGCCGGAACAGATTTCCCGCATCAAGGGCGAATACGAGGACACGGAAAAGGCGGCGCAGGAATACGAGTGCGAGTTGCGCGAATTCTTCCGTCTGAAGGACGGAGAGTTTCCGCGCTTCGATTTGCTCCTTCTGGGAATGGGAAACGAGGGCCACACGCTTTCTCTCTTTCCCGGAACGAAGGCGCTGCAGGAAACAAAGCGCATCGTGACACGCAACTGGGTCGGCAAGCTCTTCACCGAGCGCGTTACGCTGACGGCGCCCGCCGCGAATGCCGCGGCGAACGTGGTTTTCATGATCGCCGGCGCCGACAAAGCGCTCGCTCTCAAAGCGGTGCTTGAAGGGCCTTACGAACCGGAGCAGCTCCCGGCGCAAATGATCCGGCCCGCGAACGGAAGGCTTTTGTGGCTGGTGGATTCCGCCGCCGGCTCGATGTTATCCGCCGCCTGCCTGCGGCAGGGGGGAAGTTCCTAAGCAAACAAGGAGAAATGCAAGCAATGGCAACAACCACAGTCAACGGGATCCAATCCTATCTCGGCGCAAAAGCCGATTTCCTTCTGGGCTTTAACTCACCAAAAATTTCGAAAGACCGCCTCCATCTTCCCGGCCCCGATTTCGTGGATCGCGTCTGGGCCGCTTCCGACCGCAACATTCGCGTGCTCACGAATTTGCAGCGTCTGTTCCGCACCGGCCGCCTTAGCGGCACCGGCTATCTTTCGATTCTTCCCGTCGATCAGGGCATCGAACATTCCGGCGGCGCGAGCTTCGCGAAAAATCCCGATTACTTCGACGGAGAAAACATCGTCAAGCTCGCCATCGAGGGCGGCTGCAACGCCGTCGCCTCCACGTTCGGCGTGCTCGGCTCCGTCGCGCGAAAATACGCGCACAAGATTCCCTTCATCGTGAAAATCAATCACAACGAACTCCTCACCTTCCCGAACAAGTTCAATCAGATTCTGTTCGGCACTGTGAAGGAAGCCTACGACATGGGCGCGGCGGCCGTCGGCGCCACGATTTATTTCGGCTCGGATCAAAGCGACCGCCAGATCATCGAGATCAGTCAGGCTTTCGCGCAAGCCCACGAGCTCGGCATGGCCACCGTCCTGTGGTGCTACCTCCGCAACAACGCCTTCAAGAAAGACAAGGACTACCACGTTTCCGCCGACCTCACCGGCCAGGCCAATCACCTCGGCGTCACCATCGAAGCCGACATCATCAAGCAGAAATTGCCGGAAAATAACGGCGGCTACCAGGCTCTGAACATGGGCGATTCCAGCTACGGAAAATTCGACAAGCGCATCTACACCGAGCTTTGCAGCGACCACCCCATCGACCTCTGCCGCTACCAGGTCGCCAACTGCTACATGGGCCGCGCCGGCCTCATCAACAGCGGCGGAGCTTCCGGCGCCAACGATTTCGAGGAAGCCGTCGCCACCGCCGTCATCAACAAGCGCGCCGGCGGCACCGGACTCATCTCCGGCCGCAAGGCGTTCCAGCGCCCGATGAAGGAAGGCGTCAAGCTGCTGAACGCCATCCAGGACGTCTATCTCAGCCCCGAAGTCACCGTCGCCTAAGGAAAAAGCGTTGCCATCCTTCGGCACAGCGTTCCTGCGGCGGGCAAGAAACCCGCCTGCCGCAGGCAGAGACCTCAAACCGTGCGTCTTGTCCCTGTCGGCACCCCTTCAGTGCTTTCGGGCTTCAAGCTGAAACCATTCCGCGCCTTCTGCATCGCATGATACGAACAAGCGCAAGGAGGCAGTTGTGCCCAACAGACTCGAAGGAAAAGTCGCCGCGGTCACCGGCGGAAGCCAGGGCATCGGGCTGGCCATCGCGCAGCGCCTCGCGCAGGACGGCGCGGACATCGCCTTTTGCTACCGCTCGAACAAAGCCGGAGCGGACGAGGTGGAAAACAGCATTCGCGCGCTCGGTCGGCGCGCGTTCGGATTCCAGTGCGACGTCGGCAAAGTCGCCGACGGGCAGCGCTTCATCCAGGAAGCCGTCGCGCGACTCGGCAAAGTGGACATCCTGGTGAACAATGCGGGCGTGGAAAAGTCCGCGGATTTCTGGGACGTGAGCGAAGCGGACTTCGACGCGGTTCTCAACGTGAATCTCAAGGGAATGTTTTTCATCACGCAGGCGTTTGCGCGCCACCGCATGCAGGCGAAAGCGGGCGGAAAGATCATCAACATCAGCAGCGTGCACGAGGAGCTGCCGTTCCCGCATTTCGCTTCCTACTGTGCGAGCAAGGGCGGCGTGAAGATGCTCACGCGGAATCTGTCCATCGAACTGGCGCCGTTCGGCATCACCATCAACTCGATCGCGCCGGGCGCGATTGAAACTCCCATCAACAAAAATCTTCTGAACGATCCGGTGAAGCTGAAGTCGCTGCTCGGGAATATTCCGCTGGGGCGGCTCGGCAAGCCGGAAGATGTTGCGGCGTTCGCGGCGTTTCTCGCTTCCGATGAATCGGGCTACGCGACGGGCACGACCTTCTTCGTGGACGGCGGCCTCACCTGGAACTATCAGGAGCAGTAGCGGCGCCGGAATCCGCTCTTGCTAAAAGAGCGAAAAGCAGATTCCTCCGGCAAAAAACGTCGTCGGAATGACAGCCAGAGGCGTTGGGCTAACGCTGCGCCCCCCAACCGCATCAGAATGACTCCAGGCCGTCTTGCTACGCGCGGGTGAGGGTGGCGGCGCGCGCGGCTTCCAGAAGCTGGCGCGCGTTGTCCGTCGCGGCGCCGTTGTAGTAGATCCCGTTCCCCACGACGAGGATTTCCGCGCCGGCGCGAACCACGTCGCCGATCGTGTCCATGGCGATTCCCCCGTCCACTTCAATCCGGAAATTCAACCGGCGCGATTCGCGGATGCGCACGAGCTGTTCAATCTTCCTCAGCGAATTGGGGATGAATTTCTGCGCGCCGAATCCCGGGTTCACGCTCATCACGAGAACGTGATGGACGATGGGCAGAACTTCATCGAGCGCGTGCACGGGGGTGGCGGGATTGATGACCACGCCGGGCTTGCATCCATGATCGCTGATGTGATTGAGGACGCGGTCGAGATGAACGCAAGCTTCCTGGTGGACGGAAATCCAGTTGGCGCCGGCCTCCGCGAAGGCGGTGATGAAGTCGTCGGGATGATCGAGCATGAGGTGGCAATCGAAGGGCACGCCGGGAATAGCTTTGCGGAGCGAGGCGACCACGGGCGGCCCGATGGTGATATTCGGGACAAAGTGGCCGTCCATGATGTCCACGTGGAGGACCGTGCCGCCGCCGGCCAGGGCGGCTTTTGCGTCCGCGGCGAGATTCGCGAAGTTCGCGGAAAGAATCGAGGGAGCGAGCTCGATGTTGGATGACAAAGCGTGCGGCCTCCTTTGTTAATTATACGCGAAGCGGGAAGGAGGCAGGGAGGCAAGGGGACAGGGAGGCAAGGAGGCCCCACCCCCTGGGTGTTTTTTCGTAAGTGCGGATTCCAAAGGACTTTAAGTCCTTGATTTTGGAAGTGCGGATTCTAAAGGGGTTGCGGGCGCGTTTTTTGTAAGTGCGGATTCCATGGAAGTTAGGGGAAGGAACAGGGGCGGATGGCAGAAGAGAACGGCTAAACATAGCGAATGATAGCACGGATGATTACTACTATGCAAGCATATTCTTGCTGTATAAGCTGAAAATAATGAAGGGCACACAGGGCTGACGGACGCGAGGCAACCCGAGAAAGGAACGTCGAACCGCACCCTTACAAACCAAAGGGAGCGGCACCTGGCAAAAGAGCACACCAAAACCCCCGCCCTCAAAACCCGAGGACGGGGCACCCGCTGCGAGTATCTGCCGATGGTGTGGCAGCCGGACCGAGGGGCACCGGCGGTCTGGCGTGCAAGGGGAGGGGTGAAATCAGGCGGCGCCGGTGAAGCCATGTTCGCGCGCGAACACGATAGCCTGCGCCCGGGACCAGACGCCGAGCTTGTCAAACAAGTTCGAGAGGTGGTTGCGGACGGTCTTCTCGCTGATGGCGAGCCGCGCGGCGATTTCGGCGTTGCTGAGCCCTTCGGTGAGCAAAGCCAGCGTGGCTCGTTCGCGGGGAGACAGTGCGTCGAAGGCAGGATGCGGCTTCGCGGCTTCTGCCTGGCCGGTGAATTCGAGAACGGCTTCCTGGAACCGCGTCCAGGCATCCTCGTGCTCGAGCAGGATGTGATTGCAGGACTCGAGCTCAACGAATTGCGCGCCCGGAATTTCCGAAGCGAGCAGACGGCCTTCCGACAAGGGCGCGACGCGGTCGCGGCGCGCATGAACCACCAGAGCCGGCGTCCGGACGCGCTTCAGCTTGGATGAAACATCCACGTCGGCCTTTGCCCGCAGAATCGCCGCTGCCAGCGAGGGCGAAACACTTTTCCGGCAGAGCTCATTGAACCAGCGCAATTGCTCGTTTGTTCCTTCGGGAATGAATCGGGACGTGAATATCTCGCGGAACGCCTGGTTGTCGCTTCCCCAAAGGGCCGTCAAGTCCACGATCGCGCGGAACAATCGTTCACTGCCGGCATCCCGGCGGCGAAACGCACCGCGCGCGAAGCCTCCGTATAGAATCATGCGATCGACGCGTTTGGGATGGGCCGTGGCGTAGGCAATAGACACCGCCGCAGCATGGGAAATGCCAAGCAGGACAAACGGCTCCTTAAGACCGGCCGCATCGGCCACGGTCTGGAGGTCGCGGACGCGGCGCTCCAGAGACATATCGCGAACGTCCCAGTCGCTCATTCCGCAGCCGCGTTCGTCATAACGAATGAGCCGGAAATGTTTGGATAGGAAGGCGATCCAATGCCGCCAGACGGGGCTGTCCGGGTCGGACTCGAGGTGCGTGAGCCAGGTCGCGGCTCTGATGAGCGGGATTCCGGAGCCGGATTCCGCCCAAGCGAGGCGCACACCATCGGAGGCTGTCGCGTAGCGAACGACCTGACGGGACTTGCCTGGCATGAACGTCAAACCTCGAGCGGCATTCCGGGACATTTGTCCCCTGGGAATGAGCGTGATTTTAGCAGAGTTGGGACATTCGTCGCATGGCGCAGGGCCGCTTCCCGGGGCATCCTCAGGCTTATCTGAGGAGGATATGAATGTTCAAACGTATTTTGTTTTTTCTTTACGGATGCGCCGCGTATGCTTTGTTTCTCGGCACTTTCCTATACGCCATCGCTTTCGTCGGCGGCCTGGCAGTCCCCGCGAAGTTGGACGGGGCCGCAACGACTCCGTTTCTGACCGCACTCGCCATCGACGCGGGGCTGCTCGGACTTTTCGCCGTGCAGCACAGCCTGATGGCGCGGCGCTGGTTCAAGGAGCGGTGGACGAAGTTTGTGCCGGTGGAGATCGAGCGGTCCACATACGTGCTGTTCGCCAGCCTGGCTTTGGACCTATTGTTCTGGCAGTGGCGTCCGCTGGGCGGGGTGGTGTGGTCAGTGGAGCAGCCTGTGGTGCGCACGGCTTTATGGGCCGTTTTTGGGTTTGGCTGGCTACAGGTTCTGGTCATGACGTTCTATATCAACCACTTCGATTTGTTCGGGCTCCGGCAGGTTTGGCTGCAGCTCATTGGGCGGGAATACACGCGCGTCCCGCTCGCGACCCCGGCGCCGTATCGGGTTGTCCGGCATCCGCTGTATCTCGGGTTTCTGCTGGGCTTCTGGGCCACCCCGAGGATGACGGTGGCGCACCTGGTCTTCGCCTTGGCCACGACCGCGTACATTCTGGTGGCGATCCAGCTCGAGGAGCGCGATCTCATCCACGAGCATGGCGCTGCGTACAAGCAGTATCGAAGCCTCGTGCCGATGCTGCTTCCGAAGTTGACGGGACAACGGTCATCGCAAGCATCCGACGCAAGGGAAGGCGTCGTGACGCGTTGAAGCGAACGTGGAAGGACGAGGTAAGGAGGTAAGGAGACGCGGTCAAGAGTCGAGAGGCAACCCACCCTCATCAGGCGAGGGTGGGCACCCGCCCCAACGTTTGCGGCATGACTGCGGATTCGAAACTTTACCGGAAGTTCGGTATCCAAGACAGGTTAGTCACCACTGGGGAGACGAGATGCCGGACTTTCGAGAAAAGATTTCGGAGAAGGGTTGGGCACTTCTACCGCTTCGCTTGATGATCGGATTCGGATTCGCCGCGCACGGGTACGCGAAACTCAGCCGCGGTCCAGAGAATTTCGCCGTTATCCTTGCATCTCTTGGAGTTCCGCAGCCGCACCTCATGGCCTGGGCCACGACCCTGCTGGAATTGATGGGCGGAATCAGCGTCATGGCCGGGGCATTCATCGTCCCGCTCAGCCTGCCGCTGTCGGTCGTCATGCTGACGGCAATGTTCAGCGTTCATTTCCAGTACGGGTTTTCGTCGGTCAGGCTCAAGGCAGTGACGCCTTCCGGCGCGGAGTTTGGACCCGTTGGATATGAAATGAATCTTCTGTATATCGCGGGGCTACTGACGCTGGCGCTGGCGGGATCGGGAAAGCTGTCCATGGATTATTACCTGCGCGGCAGTAAGCAAATGAAAGGGCAAGCCAGTGGCGACTCGAAGTGAGAGGCACCCTACGCCCACAAGACGAGGGCGAGGCATCTGGCAAGGGAACGCGCCGTGACGCGTTGAAACGGGCAAGACGCGGCTACTCGATGCGGAGAGCGTCCATGGGGGAGATGGCGGCGGCGCGGTTCGCAGGAAGGATGGCCGCGACGAACGAACAGACGGCAAGGGCGCCGGCGGCCAGAGAAAGCGCAAAGGGATCCCACGAAGAGACGCCGTAGAGCTGCGCGGAAATCAGCCGCCCCGCGCCGACGGCCAGAGGCAAGCCAAGAAGCAAACCGATCAGCACGCGGCGGAAAGCTCCGCGAAGAACAAGTCCGATAATTTTCGGGCGATCCGCGCCGAGGGCCATGCGAATGCCGAATTCGTTGGTTCGCTGAGCGACGCTGTAGGCGGTGACGCCATAGAGTCCGACGGCGGCCAGAATCAGGGCGACGACGCCGAAGAGACCGGCAAGCGCGGCGACGGAGCGCTCCTGGTCGAAGGAAAGCTCGACTTGCTGGCGCATGGTGCGGATGCTGTTGATGGTGAGGTTGGGATCGAGTTCGGCGAGCAGGCGCGTGACGGGCTCTTCGAGGGCGCCCGGAGGAAGATTGGTGACCAGCATGATTCCGCCGACGAAGTGGGAGCGCAGCTCGATTTTCTTCATCAACTCGTCGCGGTAGGCGACGTTCTGAGCGAGCGGCACGTAGAACATGGGACGCGCGGGGCGGTTCAGGCCCCAGCCGGCGAACTTGGCATCGCGGACGACGCCGACGATGCGGAACGTGCCAGCGTACTCCGGCAGGTCGAGGCCGAAGTGCTGGTCGAGAGGATCTTCTCCGTTCTTGAAGAAGCGCTTGACGAAGGCTTCATTGACAACGGCGACGGGTTCGGTGGTTTCGTTGTCGGCGGAGGTGAAGGAGCGCCCGCGCAGGGCGGAGATGCCGAAGTTCTGAAGATAGTCGGCGCTGACGCGGTCCCAAGAAGCGCCGGATTCCTCGTTCATTTTTGGAAGTGGATGGCCGGAGACCAGGACCATTTCGCCCCAGTTATCGGTAAGAGGGTTATACAAGGCGAGGCCCGAGCCCTGCACGCCCGGAAGGCGGTTGAGCCGGTCTTCAAGCTGACGATAGAGGGCCTGAAGACGAGGCAGCGTATAGGTGGCCGGAGGATTGTTGATGTCCACGACGACGCGGCCCTGCACCTGAAAGCCGAAATCCTGATGTTCGAGTTTGTTGAGGCTGCGGCCAAGCATGGTCGCGCCGGCGACGAGGACCACGGACAAGGTGGCTTGCACGACGAGAAGGGCTTTGCGGGTGAAGGAAGAACGGTCGCGGGTGCCGCGGCCCGAGCCGCGGAGGGCCTCGGCGGGATGAGTGTGCGTGGCGAGCCAGGCGGGCGCGGCGCCGAAGAGGATGCCGGTCAACAGGGCGAGCGCAAAGGCGAAAGCAAGCACGACGAGCGACGGAGCGGTGCTGATGGGAAGGAAATGCGCACTGTGGAACGCAAGGGAGAGAAGAAGACGCGCGGCGGCGATTGCGACGACCAATCCGACAACGCTGCCGCCGATGGCGAGCAGAACGCTTTCCGTAAGGGCTTGGCCGATGATTTGGCGGCGCGTGGCGCCGAGAGCGAGCCGCACGGCGGTTTGTCCGCGGCGAGCGATGCCGCGCGCGAGAAGCAGGTTCGCGACGTTGGCGCAGGCGATGAGCATGACGAGGGCGCAAACGGAAAGCAGGATCTGCAGGCTGCGGCCGTATTCTTCCTTCATGACGGCGACGCCCGCGCCCGCGGGCACGACGTTGACGAACTGCTTGGGGAGCATGCGGATGACGTCCGGCATCCAGTTGGCGGGGTAGCCGGAATCGTGCTGCAGCCACTGGCGGAGGACTCCGGTAAGGCGCGCGGACATGCCGTCGGTGGAAGCGCCGGGGCGCAGGCGGCCAATCATGCGGAGCCACGCAGAGACAGGCTGGCGAAGCAGGCTGCCGTCGCCGTTGATGAGAGGCTCCTGCTGGAGCGGGATCCAGATGTCGGGAGGATCGCTTTCCAGCGTTTCGCCGAAGAAGCCCGGCGGTGCGACTCCGACGACGGTGAGCGGATGGCCGTCGGCGACGAGCGTGGAACCGAGGATGGAGGGGTCGGAGGCATAGACGGTCTGCCAGAGGCGATGGCTGATGACAACGACGGGCGCGGCGGAAGGCTGATCGTCTTCCGGCGTGAACAAACGTCCGCCGAAGGCGCGGACGCCTAGCGTGGAGAAGTAGCTGCCGGTGACGAACTCCGAGCGGAGAGGCCGGGCCGCCATTTCCGTACCCTGGCGGCGGACGCCGAGCCGGCCGCGACCGGCTTGAAAAGCGGCAACTTCCTCGAACTCCGGAGTTTCCGTCTTGAGCTTTTCGTACAAGGGGAAGGAGAAGAGGCCCCAGCGGTCCTGCGGACCGCCCTCGACGCAGCAGTTATCGCCTTCACCGACGCGATAGAGGCGACCCGGATCGGAGACCGGCAAGGAGCGGTACATCACGGCGTGGATAAGAGTGAAGATGGCCGTGGTGCCGCCGATACCGAGCGCCAGGGTCAGGATGGCCGTGGCGGTAAAGACGGGGGCATGGCGGAACTGGCGCAGGGCGTAACGAAAGTTGCCGGTCAAGATGGACACAAGTGCTCCTCATAGGCCTGTACGCAAGCCGGGAGGCGCGGGTTCCCTGATTCAAAGGATTGCCGGACCCTGCCAACAGACCTAAATTGACGCACATGGCGCTGTTATATGGACGATGGCGGAGGGCGTTTGTCACGAAGGGCTGGCCCGATCAGAAGGGCGGGAAGGCAGATTTTATCAGCTTCGCCAGCCTGCGGCAGGCAAGCTCGGAGTGACCGCTACAGGAATTCTTTAGCTTCTCTGTTAGAAGGAGCAGGCGAGATTTGGCTAAGATGGGCACATGGCACATCCCTGGTGGGTGAATTTGGCGGCAGTGATTCCGGTGGCGGCGTATCTCGTGTGGAGGCGCGAGGGACTGGCGCTGTCCGGGCGGCAGCTCCTGACGGGGGGGATTTTCGCGATAGCGTTTGGATTTCTGGAAGCGGCGGTGGTCGTGTATCTGCGGGCGGCGACGGGGCTTCTGCCCGGTGGGGGCGGCGCGGTTGCGGCGGGAATGCCGGAGGCGCTTTACCGGCAGGCGGATTTGCTGGCGGAAATTCCGCAGCGGCTGCTGCACGTCGAGGTGATGCGGGAAGCGGCGACCATGGTAATGCTAACGTGCGTGGCGTTGCTGGCGAGCAGGCGGTTCCGGGAGCGATGGGCGATGTTCCTGTGGACGTTCGCGATTTGGGACATCGTGTATTACGGAGGATTGCGCGTGCTGGTGAACTGGCCGGGTTCGCTGCGCGATCCCGACGTGCTGTTCTTGATTCCGGTGCCGTGGCTGGCGCCGGTGTGGTTTCCGCTGGCGGTGAGCGGGCTGATGATCGCGGCGATCCTGGCGGCAAGAGCCCGAAAAGCGGCGGAGAAATCCTAATCGTAGCAATTCCGCGACGAACAAAAGTGAAATTTTCGATCGCAGGAAAAAGGCCGGAGCGTCGCAGCTCCGGGCAGGGTGATTCCCCGTCTCCAAGAAGATTCGGTTAAAGGGAACGGAGGAGTTTGTAGAGTTCGTTGGCGGAGTCGAAATCGGCTTCGAGGTCGCGGGAGCCGAGACGCTCGCGGATGTCGTCGAGGCGGCGGGCGAGAAGGTCGAGCGCGGCGGAGAGCACGTCGCGATTGGTGAGGATGATGTCGCGCCAAACGGAATAGGGGCTGCCGGCGAGGCGGAGCGTGTCGCGAAGACCCGGGCCGGCGAGTGTGATGGGGAGGCCGTTTTCGTCGAGGCGATCGTAGAGGAACGATGCGAGAGCAACGGCAGCAAGCTGCGGAAGATGTGAGGCGAGGCCCACGGCGTAGTCGTGCTGCTGCGCGCCAAGCCAGTAGGTGCGTGCGCCAATCTTGTCGAGGAGTTTGAGGAAAGCGTTGACGCGCGGGTCGTGGGGAGCGGAGGAATCGCCGATGAGGGCGTAAGTGGAACCGCGGAAGAGGTTGGAGTCGGCGCTGCCGATGCCGGAGAGTTCCTTGCCGGCCATGGGATGGCCGCCGAGAAAGAGCGGGCCGCGCCCGGGGTTGAAGAGCTCTCCGGCGGCCTGGACGACGCGGAGCTTGGTGCTGCAGGCATCGGTGACGAGGGCGTGCAAGGGAGCGAGGCGGGCAACTTCGGGAAGGATGTCAAGAGTAACGCCGATGGGAAGCGCGAGGTAGATGAGATCGGCTTTGCGAAGGGCGGCGTCGAGTTCGCCGAAGAACGCTTCGTCGAGGGCGCCGCGGGCCTGGGCGTCTTGAACGACGTCGGCGCGGTCCCAGCCGGAGATGTGAAGGCCGGTGGCGTACTTGCGGAGAGCCAGGGCGAAGGAGCCGCCAATGAGGCCGGTGCCGAGGATGGTGACGCGGCGGATGAGGTGATTGGCCATGGGAGAAAGGAAGTTTACAGTCAACTGTCAAGAGTGAACAGTTGAAAGAGGAAAGAGCGCAGGCTAAAGCCTGCGCTACTGTTCGCTGACTGGCGTTGGTCTTGGCGCTCCTTCTTCCAGACAGTCAACTGTGAACTGCCGGCTGCGAACTGTTCTTGTCAGGCCATGCGGCGGCCGATGGCGGGCGCGATGATGCGAAGCTCAGCCATGAGCTGAGTGAACGCGGGAATTTCGAGAGACTGGGCGCCGTCGGAGAGAGCGTGCTCGGGATCGTTGTGGACCTCGATGAGGAGCCCGTCGGCTCCGGCGGCGACGGCAGCGCGGGCCATGGGCGGGACTTTATCTCGACGGCCGGTGCCGTGGGAGGGGTCGGCCCACATGGGAAGGTGGGAAAGTTTTTTGATGACGGGAATGGCGGCAATGTCGAGTGTGTTGCGCGTGTAAGTTTCAAAGGTGCGAATGCCGCGTTCGCAGAGGATTACCTGATAATTGCCGCCGGAGAGAATGTATTCGGCGCTGAGCAGCAACTCTTCCATAGTGGCGGAGAGGCCGCGTTTCAAGAGAACGGGTTTGCGGACTTCACCGAGCGCGCGCAGGAGGTGGTAGTTCTGCATGTTGCGGGCGCCGACCTGGTAGATATCCACGTAGCGGCCCATCATTTCGACCTGCGAGGGGTCCATCACTTCGCTGACGGTGAAGAGGCCGAATTTATCGGCTGCTTCGCGCATCAATTCCAGGCCTTTTTCGCCGAGCCCCTGGAAGGCGTACGGAGACGTGCGCGGCTTGAAAGCGCCAGCGCGCATGATTTTGGCGCCGGCCTTGGCGACGGCTTCGGCGACGATGTGAATCTGCTCGCGGGATTCGACGGAGCAGGGGCCTGCAGCGACAACGACCTCTTCGCCGCCGATTTTGACGCCGCGGCCAAGATCGATGACGGTGCCTTCGGGCTTGAACTGGCGGCTGGCGAGTTTGTAAGGCTGGGTGATGCGCATGACTTCGCGAACGCCGTCGAGGAGTTCGAAGTCGCGATGATCGAAGTCGCGATGGACGCCCACAGCGCCCAGAACGGTGTGAGACGCGCCGGTGGAGCGGTGGACGTCAAAGCCGTGGGCGATCAGATGGTCGATGACGTTCTGAATCTGGGCGTCAGTGGCGCCCTCTTGCATGACGATAACCATGAGTTGGTGTTCTTCCCTTTCCCTCGACAACTGCGAACGATAAGAATCAAAGTCAAAAGAACGGGTCTAAAGACCCGCCACTACAAAATCATTCGCGATTCTCATCCCGCTTTTTACCCCCACCGCCATCGGGATGCATGGCGAGCCGCTCGGCGGAGCGCGCTTCATCAATGATGCGCTCGAAAAGGCGGCGAATGGCGGCATCGGTTAGAGGACCCTTGTTGTTGGCCTCGGCGTTGGCCAGGACTTCGTTCTCGCGGTCGGGCTGGTAAAGCGGGATGTTCGCCTGTTGTTTAAGCTTGCCGATTTCGAGGGCGCACTTGGAGCGCTCGTTGAGCAACTCGACCAGTTTTCGGTCGATTTCGTCGATGCGCTTTCGCCAGTCGCTCAGGTTCATGGCGCAACCTCGTTGGGAGAGGCGCGGCGGGAGAGGCCGCGGTGTGCGGCCCGCTTGAGCGCACGCACGCGGTCGGCGAGGGCGGAAGCGGCACGATCAATGGCGGCGGGAGAAGAATCGCGCGCGGTGGCTTGCTCGATTTCCGAGACGAGGGCGGAGCCGACGACGGCGGCGTCGGCGAAGCCGCCCAGAATGGACACATGGCCCGGGAGGGAAATGCCGAAGCCGACGGCGATGGGGAGACGCGTGACAGCGCGGGTACGGCGGACAAGGGCCGGCAGATCGTCGGGGAGAGCATCCTTTGCGCCAGTGACGCCGGTACGCGAGATGAGGTAGAGAAAGCCGGAAGAAGCGGCGGCGATTTGGGCGAGGCGATCGTCGGTGGACGTGGGAGCGCCGAGGAAGATGGTGTCGAGCTGGTGCGCGCGGAGGATGCGGCGATAGTCGGCGGCTTCTTCGGGAGTGAGGTCGGTGGCGAGGACGCCGTCGGCACCGGCATGAGAAG
>Ga0209581_1002975_pt1 | contig 15210 bp, 13 predicted proteins | sample Coa_R2_FD_187160 | JGI IMG/M metagenome (GOLD analysis project Ga0209581, IMG submission 187160) | Surface soil microbial communities from Centralia Pennsylvania, which are recovering from an underground coalmine fire - Coalmine... | ecosystem: Environmental > Terrestrial > Soil > Unclassified ...
GGCTTTCCTGAGTTCTGGTACTCCTGGCGCTTCCAGATTCCCGTGCTGGCGGAGCAGGGCTATCGCGTGGTCGCCCCGGACCTGCGTGGCTATAACGAGACGGAGAAGCCCAAACGCGGCTACGACATCCCCACGCTGCTGCGCGATATCGCGGGACTGATCGAGGCCCTGGGCGAGCAGCCTTTGCGCACGCTCCGGCCTGCCCGACGCGTAGGACGCCAGCGATTGGAGTAACAACAGATGCATCGCGCTCTCATCCCTCCCACGTGCCTCCGCGTCCTTTAACAAAGGTTGCAGGAGGGCCAGCACATCTTCGGCCTCGCCCTGAGCCAGCAAGAAGGCCGCGATCCATCCTTCATCGCGTTCCTGCAAGGCCGCAAAATCTCGCTCTGGCCCCTGTGGGATCAGGCGAACCGGTTGGCACCTGAAAGTTGGTAGGAGGTAGGGCAAGGCGAAGTAATGTATAATAAGCTCTGAAGATGGCTTTTTCAGGAGAGGAGGGCAAGATGGCGCTTCACCCGACGTATCCAGAATCCGGACGCAACTGGCCCCGCAGGCGTGGGCCAATGTCAGAAGAAGAGTTTCACCAACTGGAAAACATCAACCCCGACCGCAAATATGAGTATATCGACGGTGTAGCCTACATGATGAGCGGCGGGACAATAGAGCATGACCGCATCAGGCGAAATATTGATAGCTTACTGGACAGGCATCTCCTCTCTGGACCTTGCACGTCCTACGGCGTAGATGTTCAGGTGCTACTGAGCAGTAAGAAGAGCGGGAAAAAACAGTATGTTTATCCTGATGCAACTATATCCTGTGCCCCAGAAGATAGGCGGCCCGGTAACATACTGATTCAGTCACCGAGAGTTGTGATTGAAGTACTATCGCCTAGCACGGAGAGGCGGGATCGCGGTATGAAGTTTCGCGCTTATCAACAATGTCCAACAGTTCAGGAGATTGTGCTGGTGAATCAATATTCACCACACGTTGAAATCTGGCAGCGCGATGGACAACATACCGAAACATGGCACTATCGCCACTATGAGCCGGGCGAAGTTGTAGAGTTTGCTAGCGTTGACATCCATTTCGAGATAGAGGAATTGTATCGAGGCTTGACTTTCCTCGATGAAGAGGATAACGAGGACGAATAGCATGGCCGATAGCACGATGACAGAATCCTGGCAGCACGGGATGCTCACGACCAACGGCATTCGCATGCATTACGTCACGCAGGGCGAGGGGCCGCTGGTCCTGCTGCTGCACGGCTTTCCTGAGTTCTGGTACTCCTGGCGCTTCCAGATTCCCGTGCTGGCGGAGCAGGGCTATCGCGTGGTCGCCCCGGACCTGCGTGGCTATAACGAGACGGAGAAACCCAAACGCGGCTACGACATCCCCACGCTGCTGCGCGATATCGCGGGACTGATCGAGGGCCTGGGCGAGCAGCGCGCGATTATCGTGGGCCACGATTGGGGAGGAGTGCTGGCCTGGCAGTTCGCCATCGACTATCCGCAGATGACCGAGCGGCTGATCGTGCTGAACGCGCCCCATCCCAACGCAATGCTGCGCGAGCTGCGCAAGCCTGCGCAACTGCGCAAAAGCTGGTACATCTTCTTCTTTCAGCTCCCCTGGCTGCCCGAATACGCACTCGCGCGCAATCACGCGAACGAGATCGGGCGCATGCTGCGCGGCGCGGCCCTGCAAAAGGAGGTCTTCCCGCGCTCCGAGACAGCCAAATACCAGGAGGCGATGAGCAAGCCCGGCGCGATCAAGGCCGCGCTCGCCTACTATCGCCAGCTCTTCCGCCGGGGACCGCGCGCCTACCGCCGACGCAACCTCCAGATCGAGGCCCCAACGCTGCTGATCTGGGGCGAGCAGGATATCGCCCTGGACATCGCCCTGACCCACAATCTCGATCCCTGGGTGCCACGCCTGCGCGTCAAGTATATCCCCGAGAGCGGCCACTGGGTGCAGCAGGAGCAGCCTGAGAAAGTCAATCAGTATATCCTGGAGTTTTTGCGCGAGACCGTATAGCCCGGCTTTCTCTGCCTCCGGCTCTGTTAGATCCGATCTGAAAAACATCTCGACAGATCACTTGCGTTGATATATACTAGAGGCGGCATCATACTCTGATCGTATATTCAGCAGACAAGCAAGGAACGCAGAACATATGTCTACTCCATCTGATCCCCGGCGCGAACTGCCCGGTACCTACCCGGTCGAGGATCGCTCGAACGAAGAAGAGATGCAGCGTTTGCACTTGCAGGACCATCTGATCAACATGAGCATGGGCGGGACGTTGCCCGAACAGCCAGACCCGACACGCTTCCAGAGCGTCCTGGATGTCGGCTGCGGCACCGGCGGCTGGCTGATCGAACTGGCGAAAGCCTATCCACATACGTCTCGCCTGATCGGCGTCGACGTGAGCGGTAAAATGCTGGATTTTGCTCGCGCTCAGGCCGCCAGCGAGGGCGTCGCCGACCGCGTAGAATTTCTTCTGATGGATGCCCTGCGCATGCTTGAATTTCCCAATGAGTTTTTTGACCTGGTGAATCAGCGTTTGGGCGCAAGCTGGCTGCGTACCTGGGACTGGCAGAAGCTTCTGCAGGAATATCTGCGCGTCGTTCAGTTGGGCGGGGTAATTCGCATCACTGAGGCCGACATGCTACCCACAAGCCCGAACAGCCCGGCCCTCATGCAGCTCTGCGATTTGATGCTGCGAGCCCTCTATCAGTCTGGACACCTCTTTGTCCCAAACAGGGACGGCATTGTCAACGATCTCCCCCGTTTGCTGCGCCAGCATGGCGTCGGCGATGTGCAGACGCGCACCTACGTTTTTGAGTACCGGGCAGGCACTGTTGAAGGAAGGCTCATGGCCGAGGACGGGAAACGTCTTTTCCGCACTATGCAGCCCTTTTTGCAAAAATGGCTGCGCCTGCCAGAGAACTATGATGAGCTCTATCAACAAATGCTCGAGGAGATGCAGCGACCGGATTTTGTAGCGACCATGCGCGCCGTGACCGCCTGGGGCACCAGGGAGTAGCCGACGCGAGGTCCGGCTACGCCCTGCTTTCTCCATCAATGCGCCGGCTGAATCGCCGATTCCGCGACCGGAGGGACGATGCCGCGCATGGTTTGCCCGATGAGATAGCGGATCACCTCGGAGATATCGCCGGTTTGCTCATACAGATGAATCTGGCGATCGGCCCCGGTGCCCACCGGCGAACTGAGCAGCGTGCGCAGATAGAGAATCTCGCGCCGGCAGCCCAGATCGTCCAGCACATCGTCCACAAGGTCCAGCAGTTCGCCGATCGATTCGCGCATAGTGAGCCGGCGGCCCTGGACAAAATCAAACACTCTGGCGTCCAGTCCGTAGCGCGACGCGTGCCACTTGTGCTCCTCGATGAAGTAGCGCGGCAGCACATGCATGGTCAGGTGACGCCGGTGCAGCCAGGCCAGCTTGGCAATCAGCGCCTGGCAGAGCGCGGCCAGTGCAATCGTATCGTCAAGCGTGGCGGGCATGTCGCAGACGCGGAACTCCAGCGTCGGGTAGACCGCATGCGGACGAATGTCCCACCAGATGCGCCGCCCATTATCGATATGACCGGCCTGAACCAGTTGCTGCACATACCAATCAAAATCGCGGCGCGAGGGAAATACCTCGGGGATGCCGCTGCGAAAGATGCGCCGCCAGACCACCGAGCGATACGACTTGATGCCGGTCAGACGTCCGGCCCAGAAAGGGGAATTGGTCGAGAGGGCCAGCAGATGGGGCAACCAGGCGCGCGCCTGGTTCATCAGCGCAATCGCCAGTTCAGCATCCTCCACACCCACATGAATGTGCAGGCCGTAGACCAGAATGGAGCGCGAGGCGTCCTGAAACTCCTCCTCAAGATCCGCGTAACGCTCATTCTCAGTCGTCTTCTGCTCCTGCCAGCGTCCGCTCGGATGCGTGCCCGCGCTGATCAGGGCCAGGCCCTCTTCGGCCAGAATCCCCGCCAGGCGTGTACGCAGTTCGCACAGATGGCGCCGGGCGACGGCGACGTTGGGCAGCACATCAGAGACAAGCTCAATCGTCGATTGCTGCACTTCGGCTTTGACATGCTCGCCCAGCACCGGCACCGCCTTGGGCAGGATCGAGTGAATGCGACAGGATAACTGACCGCTTGCGCGCTCTACCATCTGGAACTCTTCTTCAATGCCCAGCGTGAAGTTATTTGCCCGTTTTGCTTTCATTATCATCATTTCTCCCAGCATGGGGCGCTCTACGTAAGAACAAAGCGGGTTGTTGGAAAGCGGGATCTCCCCGCCTCCCCTTTTTTCTCTTTTGTCCGCCCCGAATAGATCCTTCTATCCAGTAAGATCCCCTCTTTATATATATACCTGCTCCATCAGGTATTGAACGACCTCGCGGATACTGCCTGTGCGGCGGTAGACTGCGATCTGCCGGTCGGCGCCCGTGCCGCGCTCGTCCTCCAGCAGATCGCGCAGGTAATCGATCTCGCGGCGCGAACCCAGGTCGTCCAGCACGTCATCCACAAAGTCGAGCATCTCGCGGATCGACTCGCGCATCGGCAGACGGCGATTGCGTGTAAAGTCCAGCACCTCGCCGTCCAGCCCATAGCGCATCGCTCGCCACTTATTCTCTTCGAGCAGAGGACGAGGCACGGTGGGAACGTTCATCCCACGATGATGCAGCCAGGTCAGTTTCGCCACCAGGGCCTGACAGAGCGCGGTGAGAGCGATGGTATCCTCAAAGGTCGCAGGCATATCACAGATGCGAAACTCCACCGTGCTAAAGAACGGATGCGGGCGAATATCCCACCAGATCTTCTTGCCGTTATCGATGCAGCCCGTGCGAATCAGGGCCTGAACGTAGTTGTCGAAATCGCTCCAGGAGGGGAAAACGTCGGGAATGCCGCTGCGTGGGAAAGGCCGCCAGACCACCGAGCGATACGACTTGATACCTGTGAAGCGGTTGCCCCAGAAAGGCGAATTTGTAGAGAGCGCGAGCAACTGAGGAATCCAGTTGCGCGCCTGATTCATCATGAGAACGGCCATCTCCTGGCTCTCGACGCCTACGTGGACATGCAGACCGAAAATGAGAATCGAGCGGGCAATATCCTGCAATTCTTCTTCCAGCTCAATGTAACGCGGGTTGGGGACCGAAGGCTGGTCCTGCCAGAACGCGCCGGGATGGGTGCCCGCACTGATCAACCCCACTCCGTCCTCCTCCAGCAGCCCCAGGAGAGCTTGCCGAAGCTCCCGCAGCTCGCGCCTTGCGCTGCTGATATCTGGACAGATCTCTGTGACGACTTCAACTGCTGACTGCAACATCTCTGGTTTGATCTTCTCGCCGAAGAATGGAGCCCCTTTTTCGAGGATAGTCAGCACATGGGGACAGAGCTGGCCCGTCTGCCGATCCACCATCTGGAACTCTTCTTCGATACCAAGGGTAAATTGCGAGGGCATGCCGAAAACTCCTTCTGGATACGCTGTGGAAACACCATCCGGGGATATTGCGGTAGAAAAGCGGAAACATTCATTAGAAAAGCACAGACGAGGAGCGGTACACCAGGGGCAAGGGGAAGCAGACGGCGATGTGGGCGGGGAGGTCTTGCGGCGTTGCACCCGCCCGGTGATACATTTTGTGCCCTGGCACGCCCTGGCATACAGGCTTCCTTTCGGCGAAGCTGTGCGTTTGAGCTATACGAGAGGATGGGCATTCTTCAGAATACCCCGGTACAAAAAATTCTCCTGGGAATCATAGCGTACACAAGAGTTAGATGCTTTGTCAAGGGGATGATGTTGCTCAGTTTAAAGACCGAAAGCATGGGGCAGAAGATCGGCGACAGTGAACTCGCCTGCCGCGCCATCGATATAGATGGCAGCCTGTGGAGCAAGATCGGCCAGCCACTGGCGACACGCCCCGCAGGGAGTGCGTTCATTGAGCGGGGCATCGGCGGGCGCATCGATGCAGGCCACAGCCACCTGCGTGATCGGTCCCGCGCCCGCCGAGATAGCGGCGGCCAGCGCGGAACGTTCCGCACACAGCGTCAGTCCATAGCTAGAGATCTCAATATTCACGCCCACAAAGAGCCGGTCGCCCGCGACCACTGCTGCGCCCACCCGGAAATGCGAATAGGGACAATGGGCGCGCAAGGCCGCTTGCCGGGCCTGCTGCAATAACTCATCTCGCGAAAACATCAGCTTCTCCCTCATTCATATCAGAAGTATCCACCGGACTGTATCATATCCACCTTTTTCTAGCAAGGAATAACCCACCGGAAAAAACAGAGAAGGGAGGAGTTTCGGAGCAGTTTTTTCTAGCCCAAAATGTACCAGGGTGTTACTGTGTTCATCTCCTCGCGTTACTCTCAAGTAGAAGAACTTCATTAAATAACAGACCTGTTATTTTGTCCGCGACAAGCCTGGAGACACAGGTCAGTAGGAGGACACCTGCATGAAAATCATGGTGGCGGATGACGACCGCGACATGGTTGATATGCTCAGTTACTGGCTCAAGGGACACGGGTACGATGTAGTCCGGGCGTTTGACGGGGAACAAGCCATCAAACGCTGGCGCGAGACGCTGCCCGACCTGGTGATCCTTGATGTGCAGATGCCGAAGCTGGACGGCTTCGAGGTTTGCCGCCAGATGCGCAGCGAAACCAACTCAATGGTCTTAATTCTTACCGCACATGATCGTGAGGATGATGAGATACGTGGTTTGGAGATGGGGGCAGACGATTATTTGCGCAAACCATTCAGTCCCCGCCAACTTCTGGCGCGCATCAAGGCTCTTATGCGGCGCTCGTCGAACGTCAGAGGATCGGCCAACTCTTCGTCGGTGAGCGCCGGTCCGGTCACGCTGGACGCAATGCGCCATGAGGTGACGCGTGATGGCGTGAAAGTGCGCCTGACACCCACGGAGAGCCGCCTGCTGCACCTGCTGATCACGCACACGGGACAGGTGCTCACAACCGATATGATCATCGAGCGCGTCTGGGGCTATGACGAGGCCGGGGATTCGGGCCTGGTGAAGACACATATTCGTCACCTGCGCCAGAAGGTCGAGCCAAACGCCAACAGCCCTCAGTTTATCATGACGGTGCCCGGCGTGGGCTATACTTTCACAACACCCGTGAACGTTGAATCATAAATTTCACTTTCATTTATTTGCAAATAGCGTGTAACGCAGAACGGGGAGAGAAAAAGAGCATGAGTGAAAGCAGGCATTCAGCCTCGGCTGAGTCGCATGCGTCGAAACACGAACCCTGCTCCTGCCCGCCGCTTTTCCCGGCGGGCAGCGACGCCTCGGCGCGGGAAGATCAGAGCGTTCCCATCGCTCCCTCGCTGGGTGCCCTCCTGCGGACAGCGCTGGCGCGCCACTTTCCTCGCTCGACCCCGCTGAGTCTGCTCCTTCTGCATATCACCCAGTTTGAACATCTGCCGATGCCCCCGACCTCCCCAATCGTGCATAAGCGGCTGCGCTACCACGCTCCGATGAGCCTGCTGGAGCAGATCGTTCAGACTGTCCGTCGTACTCTGCGCGCGGACGACCTGATTTTGACGGACGAGCAGGGCAGCGGGGCCGCGCTGCTCTTCCCAGAGGTGGACCGGGAGGGAATTTCGCGCATCGCCGGGCGCGTCTCCGCCAGTATCCACCTGCTCCAGGCGGAGACAGTGACACCGCCCCTGCGCTATGAGACGGAGATCGCGCTTGGCTTTGGTTCGTATCCCCAGCCGGCAGGCTCGCCGGACGCCCTGCTCGCCTGCGCGGGCCGGGTGCGGGAACACATCATATTCCGTCCCGCCATTCTTTCTCAGGCCGAGCAGCCCGCTCCCTCTGAGCGCGCCGCCAGAACCGAACACCCCGGAACAGCGTCTCCCGCGAACGCCCAGGCCGGCGGAATTCCCTTTATGCAGATCCCCAGCCGTCTGCCTACCCGCTTAAAACAACTGATCCCCCACTCGCTGGCCCTGGACCTGCGCTGCGCCCCGGTCGGTCGGGACCATAACCGGCTGACCGTCGCAATGGCGAATCCCACCGACGTGCGCGCAATCAGCTATTTGCGCGAGACGACCGGCCTCACCATTTTCCCGGTCGCCTGTGAACCGTCCGCGCTCGAAACATTACTGGCAAGCGGCTGGTAATGATTATCCCACCTTCGCGAGAGGAAATTTAACCAAATCATAACTCAAACTCTACCAAAAAGCGTATCAACATTGGTTACTATAACATGCGATGAGACAGTTACAGGGTATCATTGGGATACAACGTGTATCACTTATCACACCTATTGCATGCACTTATCTTAGCAAACTCGAGGAGAGAGAACATGGCGATGCAAGTTATGCAGGATGACGTCCTTCTAACATTCAAAGAGGCGATGGGCTATCTGCGCGTTAGCCGCTCGACGCTTTACCGTTTGATGTGGTCTGGCCAGTTGACCGGCCATAAAGTGGGCAGCACCTGGCGGTTCTATCGCGAGGACCTGCGCGCCTGCGTGGGCCGCGAGGTACCGCTGACCATCACTCCCACCAGCATGGCGTCCCATTAGCACCGCTCGGTTGCTTTTTATTCTTGTATTGGTATCTATTTATATGTAGACAGGGCATAGATGAGCGGGGGCCGGAAAGGTAAAGCAATCCGGCCCCCGCTCATCTTTTGTGGGTGGAGATCAAAGCTCCCTGGTCTGCTCTATCGTCGCCTGCTGGGTGTCTGCGCTGGAAGATTGGCAGGCGTAGCGCTCGAACTCCTCCTCCAGATCCTGCAGAACCTTCTGCTCGGCCTCGGCGAACGAGAGGCACTGTTTGCGCGCGTACTCAACGACGCGGTTGAGATAAGAGCGGGCGATCTTATCGCGCTGCCAGTCCAGTTCGGGCATTGGAACCAGCCGGATGAGCGAGGTTGAGTAGAAATCGCCATCCATCAGCCCGGCGGCCAGCAGGTGGGCATAGTCGCCGACCGTGCGTGGAACTGCGGGATTGCGCACAAAGTCCTCCTGCGCGCTGGAGACGATCAGCACACCGGCCAGGCGGCCCCCGCGCATTACCGGGGCTGCGCATGAGCTGCGCTCGTTCTCATCCAGGCCAATGGGGGTGCGCGCATCATCCTTTATGCTCCAGGTCCTCACGCGTTGCAGCATCGCAGCCGCCCCGGCCAGGGTTGTGCTGCCCAGATAGGCTTTGAAGTCCAGAGCAAAGGGCCAGGGAGCCTGCCCGCGCATCTCAGCCTCGTAGAGCGAATGAATCGTCCCATCGGCGCGCGGAGGCATCAGACGCGCATAGGTCAGCGCCATGCCCTGGCGATCGGGATCAAGATGGAGCAGCGCATACTCAAAGATCGTCTCGATGATATGCCAGCGACGGCTCGCGTCATCCACCGTCGTCGCCGCCAGTTCCATTACACGCCGGTAGATCTCCTTCTGCACATCCCAGCGCCCCGGCTGATTGTTCGCGGAGCGCCCCGCATAGGTCTGCGGCTCTCCGCTCTGGGAGAGGTGCGGACCATACCGGGGCAGCACCTCAAGCAGCCTCATGAGATGGCTATGCCTCGGCTCGGCTGCCCCGTTGAGCCAGCGATATACCGTGTTATCGCTAACCCCTATCTCGCGCGCGATACGCAGTATTTCGCTCCGATCGTTCTTGATCAAGAAACCCAGCAAGGCCGCAAACGATCCCGATCCACTGGCAGGCAGAGAGACGAGATCTTGAGAACCGGGAGGCACTCCTCTCTGTTCGGAAGGCGCTTCCTCGACCATATCGCCATTTGCCTGCGCTTGCGGGGAAACTTCCTGGAGATCGAGCCTTGCCTGGGAAGATTTCTTGCGACCAGGCGGACGGCCGCGCAACTTGCTTACTTTCTCATTGCTGTCTGTCTTTTCATTCATGCCCGAAACCTTCCACTGCCAAATAAACTCACCAGAGACTCTCCGAACATTACGACGCTACCTTGCAGGGGCTATTTTTACGACTGCTTTTTTTAGTATACCACAAATCTGTGCATTTTGCAGCCTTTGTGCCTGTTTTTGGAAAAATTCCCAACGTCAAACGATACACGATGTTCTCTCCAGAAACCTTACCATGTTAATCCATGTTATACAAGAAATATACGGATGGCTCAGAGTCAACTCTCCCCAGGCGCATTGCTCGCGCAAGCTGGCTTTTTACGTGAGGAGCAAACGAATGGAGAACGCTGTCAGACATTCGTGATTACTTCTACTATTACATTGTTGTGACCAAAGTACTACATATGTCACGAAAATATTGTAATTTCCCCAGGGAAAATGTTATACTTTCTCTATGTTTAACCGTCTGTTTCACGGATATTCGTTGGCCCCCTGAATGGATATCCGAGGGGTATACAGGGACATATATCCCGGATGGTTTTGTGATGGCGGCTGAGGTGAGAAGTGTATCGGTATATGAGGAAATACCACGTGGCAAGAGGTCGAGGCCCGCGCTCATCTGTGACCGCAGAGGCAAAACCAGCAAAAGGGGCTATTGAGTTGAGCGGCAGTGGTAGGAGGGGTTGAATACTTTCCGGGAAACTCTTCCCCGCGCGGATGGTAGTTTGGAAACAGGTACACAAAGAGAGGCGGCATGGAACATGGCTATTGAGAACCTCGTCCACATCAACGAATGTGGTCTGCCCCTGAATGCGATCTCCTGGTTGGAAACACATCATCGGTGTAAACTGGCCGAGCGCGAGCAGATGATTCGCGACCTGTATTTGAAACATGGCAGCAGGATCGTGGATGCCGGCTGCGGGCCGGGACTCTGGACTCCCCTCCTGGCGCGCGCAATCGGGCCTCGCGGACATATCCTCGGGGTGGACGTCTCGGCTGAAGCCCTGGTAACTGCCCGGCTGCGTAGTCGCGGCACGTGGTTTGAGCAGCAGGTGTCATATAAACAGAGTTCGATGGAACACCTGCCAGTGGCCGACGGCTCGATCGATGCTATTTTTAGCGCAAATGTCAGTCAGTATCTCCCGGCTCCGGTGGAAACCTTTGCACTGCTGGGCCGCTACCTGGCCCCCGGCGGTCGTTTGATTGTGAAGGATATCGATTTCGGTACGCTGCGCTTCCATTCCATCGATCCCTCCCTCCAGGCCCGCGTCTTCCAGGCCCGCGAGGAGTGGGAAAGGCAGCGCGTCCCCCTGGGCTATCTGTTCGAGGATAGCTGGGTTGGCTCGAAGCTGGCCGGCTATTTGCGCGCCGCCGGCTACGAGCATGTGCAGGAGAGAAGCTATACAATTGTTCGCCGCGCCCCTCTCACTCCAGAGTTTCGCGCCTATCTGCAAGGCATCGGCGAGTGGTTCGTCTGCGAGGATGCGCCGTTTCTGGCAAAAGATGATATTCGGCGCTGGCTGAATTGCTTCGCAGACGGTCCGGCGTGCGCGCTCGATCGGGATTGTTTCCAGTATGAGGAGACGGAGTTCATGGTGACTGGCCTCTGGCCGGGAACGCGCACGCGCCACGTCTTCGATATGCAGGTGGCCGTGCTCGAACCTTAGCGCATCTCTCCCTGACCTTTGCGGGGGATCAGGAACTCGCCCTATCCCGGGACGAGCTACTCCGGTCAAGCGCTTCCTTCGGTCGGAGCAAGGGTACCGAAATACATCGGGATCACGGATAGCAGACGGTTTCTTTCCGGTCCCTCCTTTGGTTTCGACACAAGGGCAGGCCCTGGCGTTCCCTGGCCAGGACCTGCCCTTGTGATTCGCCGTCACTCTGCCTCTCAGACCGCTAACACCCCCACTCTCTTTTTCCGCGCTCTGTTCTGGCGTACACAAATATCTACCAGATGCGTTGCTAAAATATTGTCAGTTAAGATGGCCGGGCACACTAATAGATGTTGTTGAGCGCGTCCGCTATTAAGGCGATGGCCGACTCTCCTACAATGGATTGCAACTGCCTGTGCAGGCGTCCCATGTGTTCCATACGTGCTGCAATAAACTCATGCTTTGAAGAACCGCTGGCGAATTCGCTCATACCACGCCTCGCTGCCTCGTATTCGGCACTGATCTGCGCAAGTAGTCGCGAGACTTCGCTTCCATGTTCGCTGATGTGTTGCATGCTCCCTCTCCTTTGCATGTCGTTCACCATCTCCCCGCTTGCACGGGTTCCTGTTCCTTACGTGTACGCCCAAAAATTTACAGGAATCTTCGATGTGTACAATGTTGCTGACATGTTTATACAACGTATAAAAGAGTTATTCATAGTATGCATGATCTTGGATATTTTTGTCCAGTGTTTTGTCTCCATTTTTTGGCCCTCTTGCGCATTCTTCTATAATTTTTATGATTTTTTAATACGTATGACGAGTATGTCGCAATAAATGTAGCTGCTCTATGGAAATTTAAGCAAGCAGACGGCGTTTGTTTAGGGTGGTTTATACAAAAAAACAGGGAGTTAAAAAGAGGATGCCTCTCACCTCAAACTCACAGAGCGAAGCCACGCGAGTCTGATGTGAGAGGCAGGTGTACTTGATAAAAGCCCTAATTGCGCAGAGGTCTGCCGGTCAGGAGCACGGACTGCATGCGCTCCTGCGTTTTTTCCATTCCGCTGAGCTTGAGGAAAGCCTCGCGCTCCAGGTCCAGGACCTGCTGCTCGGTGAGGGGAGCGATCGGCGAACACTCGCCGCCGGTGAGCACGCGGGCCAGTTCACGTCCCACGATGGCGTCGTGTTCGCTGACCTTGCCAGCCAGCAAGAGATTGTCGATTTGCTGCTCCAGCACTAAGCGCGCACCGGGTCCAGGCAGGAGGAGCTGCGCCGGCTGCGCTGGCTGCCACGCGCCGGCCTCGCGCGCCTCCGCCAGGCGCAGCGCGTCCGCTTTGGCATCGCGCAAGAGGAGATCGCGGTTGACCGTGATCGCGTCGCTTTTGCGCAGGAAGCGCAGGCTCTGCGCCTCCGCCGCGCTAGTGGAGACGGTGGCGAAGGCGATGGTCTCGAAGGCTTTGCGCGCAGGAGTGAATGAGCCGCCAGTCTTGCGCGCAAGCTGGTCCTCCAAGCTGGCGCCGTGGCGCAGCAATAGTTCTTTACATCCGCCGCCGGCGGGCACAAGGCCCACCCCGACCTCGACCAGGCCGATGTAGGATTCGGCGTGCGCGCGCACGTGCTGGCCGTGCATGACGATCTCACAGCCGCCTCCCAGGGCCATGCCGGAGGGCGCGACCACGACCGGGATTGGGCTGTACTTGAGCATCTGATGGACCTGTTGCAGCCCGTTGATGGCGTCCTCGATGAGTTTCCACTCCCCCTGGCGCGCGGCCATCAGGACCAGGAAGACGTTTGCGCCGGCGGAGAAGTTCGGCGCGTCGTTGTTGATGACAAGCGCGCGAAATTGCTTCGGCCCCTCTTCGACCGCGTAGCGCATCATTTCGATGATGTACTGGTCGATGGTGTTCATTTTGCTGTGGAACTCAAGGCAGGCGACGCTATCGCCGATGTCGATGAGCGTGGCGGAGTCGTTCTCCCTGACCACTCCTCCGGCGGCCTTCGCGCCCGCCAGCGAGATTGCGCCGGCGGGAACCGGGATCGGTTTGTAGGTATCGGTATGAAAGTCGAAGTACTGGCGCTGCCCCGGCTGGCCGATGTAGAAGGTGCCCCGGGCGTTCTGCACACGCCTCACCAGCTTTGGCAGTTCGCGTCCCTCGCATACTCTGCCCAGCAGATCCGGCCTTTGCAGGAGAAGATCCCAGACCTCGAAGCTGCCCAGCGCGAAGTTAAAGCCCCAGCGCATGGCCTCGTCGATTGCTACAATGCTCCCGGCGATCTCAGGTGCAAGTTTCGCCGCGTAGAACAGCGAATCGGCGGTGGTTTCGCGGGCAAGCTGGCCGGCACGATCGTCGCCCTCCAGCACGGCGAGCATCTTCTGCACGGGATCGTCGTAGTTGCGCGCATTGCCGATCGAGGAGAAGCGGTACTTCTGCTGCAGCTCGTATTCCAGAGTCTTGAGATTCAGTTCGAGGATAGTCGAGGAGCCGTCGTCGTTTCTGACTTTTTTATAGAAGCCCTGGCCCGTCTTGTCACCCAGCCAGCCGCGCCGGATCATTTCGCGCATCACCTCCGGCAGGCGGAAGGTTTCGCGTTCGGGATCGTCGGGCGCGTTCTCGTAGAGATTATCGGCCACGTGCGCCAGGGTGTCCAGGCCGGAGAGATCGGCGGTGCGGAAAACCGCCGACTTAGGCCGTCCCATCGCCTCCCCCAGAATCGCGTCCACCTCGCCGACGCTATAGCCCTCGTCCAGCGCGCGCCTGAGCGTCGAGAGGAAGCCATAGACGCCGATGCGGTTGCCCACAAAATTCGGGGTATCCTTGCCGATCACAATGCCTTTGCCCAGCACCTCGGTGCCGAAATCGCGCATGAACTCCAGCAACTCGGGCGCGCTATCCCGGTCGGGTATGAGTTCCAGCAGGCGCATATAGCGCACGGGATTGAAGAAGTGGGTAATCAGGAAATTGCGCCGGAAGGACTCGCTGCGCCCCTCGGTCAGCAGGTGCGCGGGCAGGCCGGAGGTATTGGAACTGATAATCGTGTCCGGGCGCATGACCGTCTCGATGCGCGCATAGAGGTCGCGTTTGATGTCCAGGCGTTCCACCACAGCCTCGATAATCCAGTCCACGCCGGCGAGGTCGGCCAGGTTGTCCTCGATATTGCCAACGGTGATGAGCGCGGCGGCTTTGGGAGAATAGAAGGCGGCGGGTCTGGCCTTGAGCGCCTTTTCCAGACCGCTGCGCGCGATTCTGTTGCGATCGCTGCCCGCGTCGGCGGGCACGATATCCAGGAGCAGGCTGGGGATGCCGACGTTGGCCAGGTGGGCGGCGATGGCCGCGCCCATCACGCCCGCGCCCAGCACTGCGGCTTTGCGAATCTGGTATGCCATAGCTATCCGATCCTCTCGATGATCGTGGCAACGCCCTGTCCGCCGCCGACGCAGAGGGTGGCCATGCCCAGCGTTTTGTTGGCGGTTTGCAGGTCGTTGACCAGCGTGGCGATTAAACGCGCGCCTGTGCAGCCCAGGGGATGGCCAAGCGCGATGGCTCCGCCGTGCGGATTGAGCTTCTCCTGGTCGATGCCCAATTCTTTAATCACGGCCAGCGACTGCGCGGCGAAGGCTTCGTTGAGCTCGATAATGTCAATGTCGTCCAGGCGGAGATTCGCGCGTTGCAGAGCCTTCTTGACCGTCGGGACCGGGCCGAT
>Ga0209581_1002982_pt1 | contig 15192 bp, 16 predicted proteins | sample Coa_R2_FD_187160 | JGI IMG/M metagenome (GOLD analysis project Ga0209581, IMG submission 187160) | Surface soil microbial communities from Centralia Pennsylvania, which are recovering from an underground coalmine fire - Coalmine... | ecosystem: Environmental > Terrestrial > Soil > Unclassified ...
CGGAGCCGCCATCCTGCATCGGGGCGGCCTGCCCTTTTCGAAACGCCACAGCGTCCACGGGGCGCGAATGCTCCCGCGTTGCGTGAAGCGCTTCACGGCGGCGAAGAACCAAAAGCGTCAAGTCATCTTCCGGCGCGTTGCCGGCGGCGAAGTCAAGAACCGCGCCCAAGGTGGAGAAGAGCATGCTGCCGGCGGTTGCGCCGGTCGAAGCGGCAGCGGCCGCAGCCGCCGAAAGCCGCCGCACGTCAAATTCCTCGTCGCGCGAGTTCCGGCACTCGGTGACGCCGTCCGAGTAGGCGAGCAGGGTGTCGCCGGGATCGAGCGTCGCGGCGCCCGAAGCAAACACGGCGCCGGAAAAAGCACCGAGCATGGGGCCGCCTTGCTCCAGACGCGCGACGCCGCGGTTGCGCCGCAGAATCAGCGGAGAAGGGAGACCCGCGTTGCAATAGTTAATCTCGCCGCGAATCGGGTCCACGCGCGCGAAAAACATTGCGGTCAGGGGCGGCGCGCCGCATCCCGCGCAGAGGTCGCGGTTGATTTCCGCGAGCGCTTCGGCGGGATCCGAATACGCCAGCGCGCAGCGGTGAATCAAACCCATCACGTGCGTCTGCCAAATTCCCGCGGACAAGCCTTTGCCCGCGATGTCGCCGACCACGACGCCCAAAGCAGGGCCGAGCTCCATGACCTTGACAAAATCGCCGGAGAGATGGCGCACGGGAAAAATCTCGCCGGCAACCTCGATTTCGGCGCTCTGGAAATGCCGCGGCGCGCAGAGGCGACGCTGAATCTGGGCGGCTTCAAAAATGGCCTGATGCAAAAGCGCCTGTTCGCGCCGCAGCGCAGTCAGTTCTTCATTGAGCGCGGCCAGTTCCGCAGAGTGCTCCGCGCGCCCACCGAGAGCGGAAGCCGGCACGCGCGCTTCCATCTCATCGTCCGCGACGAGCGTTGCCGGAATCGCCGGGACGGAGCGAATCGAGGAACTCACCGCCGCTTTTTTTGCGCCAATCGTCATCGCCCTTCCATCAACCCACGAATTTGTAGCCGATGCCATGCACGGTCAGAAAATAGCGAGGCTCCTCGGGAACCGGCTCGAGCTTTTGGCGAATGCGCACGATGTGAGCATCCACCGTTCGCGTCGTCGGATAGTTTTCATAGCCCCAGACTTCATCCAGCAAGCGATCGCGGCTCAGCGTCTCGCCGGAATGACAAAGGAAATGCTTGAGGAGCTCGAACTCCTTCGCGGAGAACTCGACGGGCTTGCCCGCGCGGAAGACCTGATAGCTGCGCAGATTGACCTCGACGTCGCCGAATGTGTAACGCTCGTGTTCCTTGGGCACCGTCTGGGTGCGCCGCAAGACCGCCTTGACGCGAGCGAGCAATTCGCGAATGGAAAAAGGTTTCGTGACGTAATCATCGGCGCCGAGCTCGAGCCCCACGACCTTGTCCACTTCCTGGCCGCGAGCCGTGAGCATGATGATGGGAATGGACGGACGCTTGGCCTTGAGCTGCTTGCAAACGTCGAGGCCGCTCATGCGGGGCATCATCACGTCCAGAATGACGAGGTCCGGAGAGTCCTTCAGGGCGCGATCGAGGCCCTCGACGCCGTCCATGGCGGTCGCGACCTGGAAGCCTTCGTATTCGAAGTTATCGCGCAGGCCGGCGACCATGTTCGGCTCGTCCTCGACAATCAGGATTTTCGTTGTGGTCATGAACTCTCCTTCGCGGATGACCGGGGACCTGCCATCGTTCGAGAAGCTGAAAAAGTCATGCGGGCGCGGCTCCCTTGTGCGCCGAAGGATGAATCGGCAGCGCAATAGTGAACTTACTGCCCTTCTCCGGCGCGCTTTCCACGGAAATTTCTCCACCATGGGCCTGCACAATGTGGCGGACCAAGGAGAGGCCCAGGCCGGATCCCTTGATGTTGTGCACCAAAGGATCGCCGCAGCGGTAGAACTTCTCGAAGATCTTCTCCTGCTCGGCGGCGGGGATTCCGATGCCGCGGTCGCGAACCTCCAGCTTGACGCTGCCATTCGCGCGGAAAAGGCTGACACCGATGTATTTCTGATCCTTCGAATACTTGAGCGCGTTGTTGACCAGGTTCAGCAAAGAACGCGCGATGGCTTCGCGGTCCACCTTCATGGGCGGAATGTCTTCGGCAATCTTCTCCTCGAAGGCGAAGCCGTGCTGCTCGATCTGGAAGCGATAGGATTCGAGCGTCGCGCGAACGAGTTCGGCGAGGTCGGTTTCCTTGAAGTCGTATTCCTTGCGGCCAGCTTCGATGCGAGAGAAGTCGAGGATATTGTTGATGAGCGCGGTGAGGCGCTCGCTTTCCTCGCGGATGATGCGGAAATACTCCTGATATTTCTCCTGGGCGGTGAGGCGCCCTAGTTCGAGAGTTTCCGCATAGAGCCGGATGAGGGCGAGGGGCGTGCGCAGCTCGTGGGAAACATTGGCAACGAAATCGGACTTCAGGCGCGCCAGATTCATTTCCCGCGTGACGTTGCGGAAGGTGAGGAAGACTCCGCCGGCCATGACGAGGGAGAGAGCTGCGAGAATGAAGTAGTTGTAGCGAAGGAACCGCGCGCCGATTTCCTCGATGGTCGTCCCGGGATACTTGATGGCGAAAACCATGCCCGGAAAGACTTCGCTTACGGGACGCTCGACTTCCGGTTTGCCGCCGTCCCAGTTCGGGGAAGTAATCCAGGGCGTGGAGCTTTTCGCCGGGTGGATCATCATGACGGGAGGATTCGGATCGGACCGCATGACGATGTTCTTGCTGGACAGGACGTCGCTGATGACGGCGGGAAAGAAAGAACTCCGTAGATAATCGGGGTCGAAGCCGACCACTCCCAAAGCGACGCGGTCCTTGCCGACGCTGGGAGGAACGAAATACGCGATATTCCAGTAGTAGGGCTCCTCGTTCCGGACCATCCACTGCCCATAAAAGCCGAAGGGATGTTCGCCCTTTTCCGCCAACATGCGGAGCCTGTGAACGATGTCGGGGGCTTCATTGGGCAGCCATTTCGTGGTCATAGACACGAGGTCCGCCATGCGATTCTTCGAGGCTTCGTCCGGAGTGCGGCCCGGCTGCGCCCGCCAGAACAAAAGGTTGTTCTGCTTGTCGTAAAGAATGGCGTAGAGAAATTCAGGATGCGTTGTGAGCAGGCCGTCCAACTCCGCCTTGATCTGAGCGCCGTCGTCGGGACAAGGAAATTCCTTGCGGACCGGAGTGAGAAGATTGTCCGCCTTAATCCAGCTTTTCTTCTCGGCGATTTTGAGGACATAGGAGAAATCGCGCTGGATGGCGGCTTCGATCGCTTTGTCGCGCTGAATGTTCTTCAGGTTCCAGATGCTAAAAGCCATCAGGGAAGCCGCGGGGAGGATGATCGCCAGCTCGAGCGTGAGGAGCATGCGCGTGCGGTCCGTCAGTCGCCACTTGCGGGAGATTTTTTGCGTCGTCAAATCGGAAACTCCGCCGAAAGGATGTGGAGAATATAAAGACCCGGCGAAAGCGATGTGTCAAGCCAAAGCAAAGGATTGTAAAAATTTGTAAAGAAGAGCAGGAGAGAGCCAACTCCTTGCGGAAGAGGCGGTTAGAACCGCCAATTCGCAGATGCAGAGGGGCGTAGTGAGACTAGGCGGCAAAATCGCGAGCTGTGCACGAGTGTCCCGATTGCCTGACGAAGAGAAAACACATCAGAAGACTTGACTGACAAATTTATTAGAAAGATGAATCCAGCAGCGCGCAGGCTGGTAAGATAGGCGCGAACGGCGGCGCTTTTTCACCGGGGAGGTATTATGGCGAAGCCGATCGAACTGGAAGTCAACGGACGACGTCATTCCATCCTTGCCGAGCCGGACACCCCCCTGCTGACCGTACTACGGGACGAACTCGGCCTGACCGGGGCGAAATACGGGTGCGGCGAAGGGCAGTGTGGCGCGTGCACGGTGCTGATTGGCGACGCGGCGCGGCGGGCGTGCATCACGCCAATCGCTTCCGTGGCGGGGAAATCCATCACTACGATCGAAGGGCTCGAACGAGACGGGCAACTGCATCCGGTGCAGCAGGCGTTTCTGGATGCGGAGGCGTTTCAGTGCGCCTATTGCACGACGGGAATGATCATGAGCAGCGTGGCGCTGCTGCGTCAAAACGCGAATCCAAACGAAGAAGAGATTGTGCACGCGCTCGACGGGAACATCTGCCGCTGCGGCACCTATCCGCGGATTATCGAGGCGGTACAAAAAGCGGCGCGGGCCGGCGGGAGGCGCGGGCTATGAACAACGATCTTCATCCCGTTGCGATTGAGCCCGAACGCCATGAATTCCGCGCGGCGCCGATGCATCAGTTCGAGTTGGCGCGCCGGGATTTCTTCAAAATCCTGGGGGCCGGAGTCGCCGTTTTTGCGGTGGCGCGCGAGACACCGGCGCTGCAAGAGACCGCGCCCGGGCCCCGGCTTGCGCCGCCGGAGCTTCCGCGGGAAATCAGCTCGTGGCTGCACATTGGAGAAGACGGCGGCGTTACGGTGTTCACCGGAAAAGTGGAAGTAGGGCAAAACGTGAGGACGTCGCTTTCGCAGAGCGTGGCGGACGAGTTGCGGGTTCCCTTTGCGAGCGTGCGGATGGTGATGGGGGATACGGAGCTTACGCCGTTTGACATGGGGACGTTCGGCAGCCGCACGACGCCAACCATGGCGCCACAACTGAGGCGGGTCTCGGCGGCGGCGCGGGAGTTGCTAGTCGGAATCGCAGCGAAGGAGTGGAAGGTTCCGGCGGAATCGCTCAAGGCGGCGGACGCCAAGGTGCTCGATCCCGCTTCGGGACGGTCGGCAAGTTACGCGGAACTGGCGCGCGGCAAGACGCTGGCGCAGATGATTCCGAGCGAAGATCCCATCACACCGTCATCGGAGTGGACGGTTGCGGGAAAGCCGCTCCCGAAGGTGGATGGGCGGGCGTTCGTGACGGGCAAGCATCCGTACACGCCGGATTTGCGGCCGGCGGGTTTGTACTACGCGAAGATTTTGCGGCCACCGTCGTTTGGCGCGACGCTGGTCTCCTGCGACGCCGGCGCGGCCAAAGCGATGCCTAACGTGGCGGTCGTGCGCGACGGAAACTTTGTGGGCGTTGCGGCGCCGAGCGAACGACAGGCGGAGCGAGCGGTTGCGGCGATTCGCGCGGAATGGAAAGAAACGCCGCAGATTTCGGACCGCGAGATTTTCGAGTACATCAAGAAGAACGGCTCGGCGGAACCGGACGGACGCCATAGGAAGCAGAGCGGCTCCATCGAGAGCGGCTTGGCTGAGGCGGCGCACAGGCTGGAAGCGACCTATACGGTCGCCTACATCGCGCACGCGCCGCTTGAGCCGCGCGCGGCGGTGGCCGAGTGGAAAGACGGAAAGATCACGGTCTGGACGGGTTCGCAACGGCCGTTTGCCGTGCGCGCGGAGGTGGCGGCCGCTTTGCACATTCCGGAGAGCCAGGTGCGGGTGATCGTGCCGGACACGGGGTCGGCATACGGCGGCAAGCATACGGGAGACGCGGCGGTCGAAGCGGCGCGGCTTGCGAAAGCGGCGGGGCGTCCCGTGAAGCTGGTCTGGACGCGGGAAGAAGAGTTCACCTGGGCGTATTTCCGGCCGGCGGGAGTCATCGAGGTAAAAAGCGGCATCGACGCCGCGGGAAGATTGACGGCGTGGGAATTTCACAACTATCACTCCGGAACTTCGGCCATCGAGACGCCTTATGCGGTTGTAAATCAGCTCGCCGAATATCATTCTGTGCCACTGGTTCTGCGCTGCGGTTCTTACCGGGGGCTTGCGGCGACGGCGAATCACTTTGCGCGCGAGACGCACATGGACGAACTGGCGCGCGCAGCAAACTTGGATCCGCTGGAGTTCCGGCTGCGGAATCTAACGGACATGCGGCTGCGGGCGGTGCTCGAAGCGGCCACAAGGTCGTTTGGTTGGCCGCAGAAAAAGACGAAGGAAGGCCAAGGCTTCGGGCTCGCGGGCGGTTTTGAAAAAGGAAGCTACGTCGCCACCTGCGCGGAAGTGTTTGCGGACCCAAAATCGGGAAAGGTGCAGGTCGTGAAGCTGGTGACGGCGTTCGAGTGCGGCGCGATTGTGAATCCGAACGGGCTGCGCAATCAGGTTGTGGGAGCGAACATTCAAGGGCTTGGCGGAGCGCTCTTTGAGGCGATTGAATTCGCTGGAGGACGCATCAAGAACCCGCATTTTTCGACGTATCGGGTTCCGAGATTCCGCGACTTGCCGCGTATCGAGGCGATTCTGCTGGACCGGAAGGACATTCCTTCGGCAGGCGCGGGCGAAACGCCCATCATGGCGGTAGCGCCGGCGGTCGGCAATGCGATTTTCGATGCGACAGGAGAGCGCAGGCGGAGCATGCCGCTCGCCGCAGGCGCTTAGTTAGGGAAGGTGCAGAGGCTTGGCCTAAGGATGGTGGGCCAATCAGAGGGTAGTCAAGAAACTCCGTAGGTCCGTGAAAAGAATGGAGCGGCCTATGAGAATCGAACTCACGCCTGAACCTTGGCAAGGTTCCGTACTACCATTATACTAAGGCCGCTCAAGCTGATCTTTTTATACCACGCCGACGCCGCAGCGACAAGCCCGCCGCAGCACGGACGAAGTCAACAGTAGCGGCGCGTCAGGATTCCTGCGTGACGCGCGCGGACTTTACCACCGGAGACCGGCGCTGACGCTCCGCAAACCGGGTGGCTTTGTCCTTGTCGGTATAGACCCGGCCGAATTTTTCTCCGTCCGCGTAATAGACCGTCACCAACCAATGGTGATGCTTCCGGCGGCGGTCCTTACCGAACGTGGATTTCCCGCGAATTCCCTTCTTAGCAGTTTTCGCCACGGTGAACATCCTTCAGCATGAGATTGTTTCGAAACTATCGCAGGGGGCCGAGCCGGGCGCAAGTACCCTGCGAGATAGTAGCACCATGTTTATTAAACGGCTACTGTTGCCGTTGGGAAGCAACGCCGTCAATAGGGATCCCGCGGTTGCCAGCGTGCCGTTAACGTCTCCGAGCGAACCTTTCGGGCCGAACTCGGCAAAAATCAGGCACCCGAGGCAGGGCCCGAAGCTCCATGCAAGGGAGTTGGATGTAGCGCCGTCGAGGCGGGTTACAGGACAGGCGACCGGCCCGTTTTGTCTCTTTTGCCTCTGGAGAGGCGGTGGTTTTTTGAACATTTTTGGCCCCGGCGATGAAACATTTTGCGAGTTATTTCGTCTTTACCTGTGAGAGGAACAATGAGCTGCATGCGGCGGAAAGAACGGAAGATCATGACCATGCACAAACAACCGCCTGTCCTGGAAGACCTTAGGAATCATACGCCTGAGCAGATGGCGGAGCTGCGCGCGCTGCTACTGGGCGGAGCGCCAACGCGCCCCGATCCGCGGCGGCCCGGCTTCTTTGAAGTGCAGGGACTCGAGCGCATCTACTACGTCTTCAAGTATCCGAGCGGAACGAAGATCCTTCTGCTGGGGGTGTGGGACCGCGACCCGGTTGCGGAAATGGTTGCGTGCTCCTGCCCCGCCGCCTAACGACAAATAGTTCATTTGACGGCGCCCCGCTTTCTGCGGGGCGTTTGCTTTCTTGTGTGAAAGCGGCCCGCCTTAGTCTTCCTCGAGTTTCATGGCGAGCGAATTTATGCAGTAGCGCAGGCCAGTGGGCTGAGGGCCGTCGTCAAAGACATGACCGAGGTGCGCATCACAGCGGCTGCACTTCACTTCCGTGCGCACCATTCCGAGGCTTGGATCGGTCTCCGTCTCGACAGCGTCCTCGCTCGCGGGCGCATAAAAACTCGGCCAGCCCGATCCCGAATGGTACTTTGTTTCCGAACGAAAGAGCGGCTGGCCGCAGCACACGCAAGTGTACGTTCCAGGAATGTCGGTGTCCTCGTAGTCTCCCGTGAACGGCGGCTCGGTACCCTTTTGCCGTGTTACATAGTACTGATTAGGCGTAAGTTGCTTCTTCCAATCGGAATCCGACTTGCGAATCTTTTCCGGCATATTCCGCATCCTCCCAGGGAGCTCTATGGCTCAACTCGCCGATATCCGATTCGACGCATTAGCTTGACGTTACAACCATTCAACGGAATAGTGAAAGCAGAACGTTCAGCGCGACCTGGATAGATTGCATGCGTCAAGTCACCCCTTCGGCTCACAAAGAGCAGCGGCGCAGCCGCCGCGTGAAAATCGCGAAACCGCTCCGCGTCCGCCCCTCGGATCCCCGGGACGAACATTTTGAGGATCATCCGACCTCGGTGAACGCATCCAAGGACGGGATCTACTTCATCTCCCGCAACGCGAAGTATTACAAGGGGATGCGGGTCTTTGTCACGTTCCCCTACACTTCCCCGCACGACCCGATGAACTGCGAGTACGTCGCCGAGGTTCTGCGCGTCGAGCCGCAGCCGAATGGCAAGGTGGGCATCGCCGTACATCTGCTGATGACCATGAACTACAGCGGCGCAAAGCCATAGCTGCAGTTTGCTCGCATGAATTCAAACCTGTAGTTGATGAATTTTCCAGACGGGTTTTCCGGGCTCCTTCGCCGGTCCTCTTCCGCATTAAGACTCTGATTGACAGGAGCGCTGCTCTTCGTTTATTTTGGGAACTCATGAATCGCAGAGGCCACAGCGGACAGGTTCATCGCCATCATCACGGCCCCGCGCCGCGTCCGCTGAGGTGCACCTAGCGAATCGCTAGACAAAGTACGCTTCAGCCCGCCGGCTCACAAGGCCTCGGCGGGTTTTTTGTTTTATGGAGAGTACCGGGAGGAAAAGCGGTGGAACTTGCATTCGAGAAAAGTGGGGGGTTGCTGCCCGCCATCATCCAGGAAGAGCGCACCGGCGAAGTGCTGATGCTCGGGTTTATGAACGCCCAGGCCTATGAGCTGACGCGGCGCACGGGCGAAGTGGTCTTCTTCAGCCGCTCGCGCAACCGGCTCTGGAAAAAGGGCGAATCGAGCGGGCACGTCCTGCGCGTGCGGGAGATGCGGGTGGATTGCGACGCGGATGCTCTCCTTGTGCGCGTCGAGCCGCTGGGGCCGGGAGTCTGCCACGAAGGCTACCGCAGTTGCTTCTTTCGCAACCTCGGCGAAAGCGGTGAGCCGAGGGTGATTGTGGACCGCACGTTTGCGCCGGAGACGGTATACGGCCAGCCCGCAGCGGCATCCGGCAAGGAGACACGATAACCATGCCGCGCCTGAAACTGGGCATTCCGAAAGGAAGCCTGCAAGATGCCACGGTCGATCTCTTCGCGCGCGCGGGGTGGAAAATCACCCTTAGCTCGCGAAGCTACGTTCCGGCCATCGACGACGCCGAAGTGGAATGCCTCCTGGTGCGCGCTCAGGAGATGGCGCGTTACGTAGAGAGCGGCGCGCTCGACGCGGGAATCACGGGGCACGACTGGGTCGTCGAAACCGGAGCCGCGGTCGAGGAAGTCGCGGAGCTTGTGTATGCGAAACAGCGGCTCGCGCGAGTGCGCTGGGTGCTGGCGGTGCCGGAAGATTCGCCAATCCGGGAAGCGCGGGACCTCAGCGGCAAGGTCATTGCCACGGAGGTTGTGCGGATCACGGAGCAATATCTCGAACGATTCGGAGTGAAGGCACGTGTGGAGTTCTCCTGGGGCGCGACGGAGGTCAAAGTGCCGCAGCTTGCCGACGCGATCGTGGAGGTCACGGAAACCGGCTCCTCGCTCCGCGCGAACCGTTTGCGCATCGTGGACACCGTTCTGGAGTCCGCGACGGTGTTCATCATGAATCGCGGGGCCGCGACCGATTCGTGGAAGCGCGAAAAGGCGGAGAATCTTATCCTCATGCTGCAAGGGGCCATTGCCGCCGCGAGCAAAGTCGGCCTGCTGCTGAATGTAAAACGCGACGACCTGCCTACAGTTCTGGAGGTGTTGCCGGCACTGAAGAAGCCGACGATTTCCACGCTGAGCGATCCGGATTGGGTGGCCGTGAATACGATCATAGAGGAAGCCGTGGTCCGGCAGATTCTGCCGAAGCTCAAGGCTGCGCGAGCCCAGGGCATCGTCGAATATCCGCTCAACAAGATCGTGCTGTGATGCGCATCCTTCGCCTCACTCCCGCCGTCGAAAAGAAATTGCTCCGGGCCCGTGAAGAACGGGACCGCGAGGCGGAACGAGTCGCTGCCAGGATCGTCGGAGAAGTGCGGCGCAACGGAGATGCCGCGCTTGCCCGGTGGTCGCGGAAGCTAGACGGCGTTGACTTGAAGCGTGACGGGGTGTGGATTTCTCAACGCGAGCTTCGCGCGGCGGAAAAACAGGCCCGTCCAGAGTTTGTTCGGGCAGTGCGGCAGGCGAGACGGAACATCCGCCGAGTCACGGAAAAGCAACTGCCGCGGGAGTGGACGCTCCGCATGGAGCGCGGAGTGCGCATCCGGCAAATGGTTCGTCCGATCGAAAGCATCGGCTGCTACATTCCGGGGGGAAGGTTCGCCCTGGTTTCCACCTTGCTGATGACCGTGGTTCCGGCACAAGTTGCCGGAGTCGAGCGCATTATAGCCGTATGTCCGAAACCCAACGCGGAGCTGCTCGCCGCGGCGAACCTGCTTGGCGTTCGGCTCGCGCGAATCGGAGGAGCGCAAGCGATCGCGGCGCTTGCGTACGGCACGCAGCAGATCCCGCGCGTTGAGAAGCTTTTTGGGCCCGGCAACCGCTTCGTAACCGCAGCGAAGCAGCTTGTTTCTCACGATTGCGCCATCGATCTGCCGGCCGGACCGACAGAAGCGGTGATTCTCGCCGATCGCGGCAATCCGCGTTGGATCGCCGCCGATCTGCTGGCACAGGCGGAGCATGCACCGGATGCGGCGAGCTTTCTCGTCACAACGTCCAGCGAATGGGCTCGGCGCGTATCGGAGGAAATTGATGCGCAGCTTAAAGAGCTTCCGAAAGAGAATCCGGCGCACCTCTCCATGGGAAGCTCCGGCGCAATTCTCGTCGCTCGGTCGCTCGAAGCAGCGTGCGAGTTCGTGAACCATTTTGCGCCGGAACACTTGAGCTTGCCTGACGCGGCGCAGTCGTTTCTGCCAAGAATTCGCTCGGCCGGCACGATTTTCGTGGGCCCCTGGAGCGCGCAACCGCTCGGCGATTATATCAGTGGCAGCAACCACGTTCTGCCCACAGGCGGCTGGGCTCGGCGCCGCGGAGGGCTCTCCGCAACCGATTTTGTAAAATGCATTACCGTGCAGGAGATTGCGCGCCGCGGCTTTTTGCGCCTCGCTTCCGCGGCGGAATCACTCGCGACCGCCGAAGGGCTGGTAGCTCATTCCAACGCCGTGAGCGTTCGCCGATGAAACCGAAACTGCCTATCCGCGATGCAATCCTGAAACGACGCACGTACGAAGCGCCCGCGGAAGAGCGTGAAGGAAAAATCCGTCTCGATTTCAACGAGAACACCTCGGGCTGCTCGAAAGCCGTACTCCGAGCCCTTGCCCGGCTCACGCCGCAACAATGTGCCATGTATCCCGAATACGCGGCGGCAACGCGGAAGATCGCGCGTTATTTCAGGATTCGTCCCCAAGAAATGTTCCTCACGAACGGCGGGGACGACGCCCTTCGTGTTTTCTTTGACGCTTTTGTGGACGCGGGGAGCCACATTCTGATCTGCGAGCCGACCTTTCCGATGTATCGCTACTACGCGGAGATCTACGGCGCGCGAATTGAGGTTTGCCGCTACGACGAGGAGATGCAGTTGCCGCTTGCGCAGATTCTTGCGGCGCTGCGGCGGAAGCCACGAGTCTTTTTCCTCGCGAATCCGAACAATCCGACGGGCACGCTTGTCCCGGCGCGCGACCTCGTTCGTATTTTGGAAGCGGCAAAGCAAACCGCGGTCGTCATGGACGAAGCCTACGCAGAGTTTTCCGGTTTCAGCGCGATCCAGTGGATTCACCGGTATCCGCATCTCTTTGTCGCGCGCACGTTTTCGAAGGCCGCCGGGCTCGCGGGTTTACGTCTCGGCGCGGTAATCGCTCAGGAAGAATCGCTTTCGCTGGTTCGGCGCGCCATGCCGCCGTTTCCCGTGAACCTTGCCGCGCTGGTTGCAGCAGAGGCTGCGCTGAACGATAGAAAGGCAATTCGCGGCTACGTGCGGACGACCTTGCAATTGCGAACCTGGTTTGCGAAGGAACTTAATAAGTTGGGCGTTCAGACATTCCCCAGTGCGGGTAATTTTCTGCTTGCCAATTTCGGGCCTTCCGGCACAGCGCTTTTCGCGAAGCTGGAACGCGTGGGAATTCTGCTCCGTCCGCGTACTCATGATCTGGGGCCCGGCTTTGTGCGAATCAGCATCGGCACGCGCGCTGAGATGCTCGCGCTTCTCCGGGCAATCAAACGGTATTGGGAGAGAGGCTGATGCCGCGAGTTGCTTTCGTTCACCGTCGCACGACGGAAACCGACATTCGCGTCCGGCTCAATCTCGACGGCAGAGGCAAGTCGGATGTCTCCACCGGGATCCGTTTTTTCGACCATATGCTCGATCTGGTGGCGCGGCATGGCGCTTTCGATGTGCAAATCAAGGCAAAAGGCGACCTCGACGTGGATCAGCACCACACCGTGGAAGACACGGGTATCACGCTTGGCGAAGCCGTGACGCAAGCTCTAGGCACAAAGCGCGGCATTCTTCGCGCCGGCTACTTCCTCATGCCGATGGACGAAACTCTGGCTGCCGCAGCAATCGACCTGAGCGGCAGACCGCATTGCGTGGTGAAGGCCACAATTCGCGCGGAACGCGTAGGCGATTTTCAGGCAGAGTTGCTGGAGGACTTTTTTCAGGGCTTCGCGCAAGCGGCTCGCGCCAACGTGCACTTGCGCTGCCTCTACGGCCGCTCTTCGCATCATCAGGCGGAAGCCATGTTCAAAGCGTTCGCGCGCGCGCTTCGCTTCGCCGTCGCTCGAGACAAGCGCTTAAAGAAGGTTTTGCCGAGCACAAAGGAACTCCTGTGAAGATTGCGCTCATCGATTACGGAGCGGGAAATGTTCCTTCCGTCGAGCGAGCTCTGCACAAGCTCGGAGCGGAAAGTTTTCGTGCCACGGCTCCGCCGGAAGTTGCCAGGGCAGATGCAATTATTCTTCCTGGCGTCGGGCACTATGCGGCACTGATTCGCGGGTTGGAGGGCCGCGGGCTACGTTCGCCGCTGCTGGAGGCGCTCGCGCGCGGCATGCCTTTCTTGGGCATCTGTCTCGGGCTTCAATCGCTGTACGAATCGAGTGAAGAGGCGCCCGAATTGGCGGGCCTTTCCGTCTTGCCGGGGCGGGTGCGGGCGCTTCCCGCGGGTGTAAAGCTTCCGCACATGGGCTGGAACCGGCTTCGCATCAGGCAGGCTTCGCCGCTGCTCACAGGCATCTCTGAAAAAGATTACTTCTACTTTGCGCATACTTTTGCCGCTCAGGATAGCGGTGTGGAAGTGGCGGCCACGTGCCATCACGGAACGGCATTCGCCGCCGTACTGCAGAAAGAACGCACCTTTGCCGTGCAGTTTCACCCCGAGAAAAGCGGCGCATCCGGCGCGCGCCTGCTCCAGAATTTTCTGAGGCTCGCCGCATGAGCCTGGCTCACCGCATCATTCCCTGCCTCGATACGGACGGCGCCCGTGTCGTCAAGGGCGTGAACTTCGCGGGACTTCGCGATGCAGGAGATCCGGCCGAGCTTGCGGCCCGATACAACGCGGAAGGCGCGGACGAGCTCGTCGTTCTGGACATTGCCGCTTCGCGCGATCGACGGCCCACGTTCCTGGAAACGATCCGCCGTGTGGCCGCGCAGCTCGCGATCCCGCTCACGGCCGGCGGCGGGATCCGCACGCTCGAAGACGCCCGATCCGTTGTGAACGCGGGAGCGGACAAGGTCACGGTCAACACCGCGGCGGTATCGAATCCCGAACTCATCTCCGAGCTTTCGCGTGAATTCGGCGCGCAAGCCGTGGTGCTGGCTATCGATGCAAAACGGGAAGACAAGCGATGGGACGTGCGCGTTCGCGGCGGCCGTGAATCCGCCCATCTGGATGCGTTGGATTGGGCCAAGAGAGGCGTCGCACTGGGGGCCGGGGAAATCTTGCTGACCTCCGTGGATCGCGACGGCACACAGATGGGTTTTGACCTGGAGCTCACCACTGCGGTTTCCGCGACAGTTTCCGTGCCGGTAATCGCTTCCGGCGGAGCGAAATCGCCCCAGCATTTTGCAGAAGTATTTAAGAAAGGCCGGGCGGATGCCGCGCTTGCCGCGTCCATCTTCCACGACGGCACGCAATCCATCCGCGAGTTGAAGGAGCTTCTGGCGGCACAAGGGATCGAGGTGCGCCTTCCATGCTGATCCCTTGCATCGACCTGCAGAGCGGGCGGGCGGTTCAACTCGTCCGGGGGCGGCGACTCGAGCTGGCAGAGGATGACGTGTTCGGGCTTCTTGAACGCTTCCGTCAGCATCGCTGGCTCCACGTAATCGACCTCGATGCAGCCATGGGCAAGGGAAGCAACGATGACCTGGTGCGGGAACTCTGCCGCCGGGCGAAGCGCGAGTATCGAATGAAGGTTCGCGCCGGCGGCGGCATTCGCAGTACTGCACGGGCGAAGGCGCTGATCCGTAGCGGAGCGGAGCAAGTCATCATTGGAAGCGCGGCCTTTCATCGTGGCCGTGTCAACGCTCGCTTTCTTGCCAGCCTTGCTCGCTGCGTTCGAAGAGAACGCATTGCGATTGCCCTGGACACAAAAAAAGGCAAAATTGCCGTCCGCGGCTGGCGCAGCACTCTTTCCTTGAAGCCCCAGGACGTCATGAGCGGGCTTGAACCTTATTGCGGGGCCTTCCTCTGTACTGATGTCGATCGGGAGGGCACCATGTCGGGGGTCAACCTGAAATATTTCGCGGAGCTTCGCGCGGCAACGCAACATCCTATCTTGGCGGCCGGCGGGATCAAAACACGCAAGGAGATTGCCGCTCTCGAAAGACTCGGCATGGATGCCGCCGTCGGCATGGCCGTTTACAAGAATCGGCTGCGCTGACCAACCCAACCAGCTTCGAACTTCGCGAAATATTAGGGTGGCCTTTCACTGCCACGGAAGACCAAGTCTCAAGATGCGCGCTTCCTTCTCTTGCTCGCAGTGCGATACGATACGCAGCCATGAAGAATCTACGATTCCTTGGAATTTTCACGTTTTGCG
>Ga0209581_1002983_pt1 | contig 15188 bp, 11 predicted proteins | sample Coa_R2_FD_187160 | JGI IMG/M metagenome (GOLD analysis project Ga0209581, IMG submission 187160) | Surface soil microbial communities from Centralia Pennsylvania, which are recovering from an underground coalmine fire - Coalmine... | ecosystem: Environmental > Terrestrial > Soil > Unclassified ...
ACAGCAGAATCAGCACGCCTGCCAGCAGGTTCGACAGGATATCGCGAAACGCGAAGCCCAGCGCAAAGCCGGTTAACCCTAGCCCCGCCACCAGAGCAGAAACATTGATGTTCACCGTTCCGAGCGCGGTCACAGCGCCGCACACGATCAGCGCAATTCTCGCGGTCCGGCCCAGCAGCTCCACCAGATCGGGATTGTGGGGAACGCGGCCAGTAAAGCGGCCGATAATCAGCTCGAGTATCTTCGCGGCGATCCAGAACGCAATGAAAATCCCGGCCGCGGTTGCCGCGCGTTCGCCAAGCAGACGCAGGCCGGGCCAGATCTTGTCCCAATCCGCCAACGCTATGCCTGACCTCCAATCGCGTCCTTCAGGGTGATCGCAACCAGCGCCAGCGTGAGACCGATCATCAGCGCCACCGAAGTCCAAGAAATGACGTTGTAAAAGGGCGAGTTCGTCCACTCTTTCATGAGCCCTCGCCGGTTAATCAACAGCGTCATGTAAATCAGCACCAGCGGCAGCAGCGCTCCATTGATCACCTGCGACAGCAAAATCATTTGAACCAGCGGGAAATGCGGAATCAAAATGACGCCGGCCCCAAGCAGCACAAGCACCGTAAATAACCAGTAAAACGTCGGCGCCTCGCTGAACCGCCGGTCGATGCCCGACTCGAATCCGAGCCCTTCGCAAACCGTGTACGCCGTCGACAGCGGCAGAATGCACGCGGCGAAAAAAGACGCGTTGAACAGACCGATGGAGAACAGCAGATACGCATACTGACCAAAGGGCTTCAGCGCGAGCGCCGCATCCGCTGCGTCCCTGATATCGCGCGGCCGCACCTGCCAGATGGTTCCCGCGCACGCGACGATGATAAAAAACGCCACGACATCAGTCAGAATGCAGCCGAGCACGACTTCCAGACGCGACTGCGCATACTCCTTCGACGTGACTCCCTTTTCCACCACCGCCGCCTGAAGGTAGAACTGCATCCACGGCGCAATGGAGGTCCCCACCATGCCGACGATCATGGTGATATAGCCGGGGTCGAGCATGAGCACCGGCTTGACGCTGTAAATCGCCGCTACTTTCCAATCCGGCTTCACCAAAAATCCCGAAATGATGTAACACACGTACACGGAACAGGCGGCGAGAAACACCTTCTCGACGATCCGGTAGCTGCCCTTGACCACCAGGAACCAAACCGCCGCCGCCGCGACCGGCACCGAGAAATATCGGCTGATGTGAAATAACTCGAGCGAACTCGCTATGCCGGCGAATTCAGAAACGACGTTGGTATAGTTCACCACCACGAGAGCCGTCATCACGAAGAACGTCGTGCGCAGCCCGAACTCCTCGCGGATGAGATCAGACAGCCCTTTCCCTGTAACCGCCCCCATGCGGGAGCACATTTCCTGCGTGACGATCAGCAGCAGAGTGATGGGAATCAGCGTCCACAGCGGCAGATATCCGAACTTCGCTCCAGCCTGCGAGTAGGTATATATGCCGCCGGCGTCGTTATCAACGTTGGCTGTGATGAGGCCGGGGCCCAGCACCGATAGGAAGATCGCGATCTGGGAACGCCACCTTTTCAGCATCGTCGGCTTCCGTCATAGCGCTATCTGGCCCTCAGCACCGAAATGATGTCGTCCGCCGTGATCACGCCCGCCAGCTTGCCATGATTGTCGACCACTGGCAACGTGAGCAGGTTGTACTTGTCAAACAGCTCCGTCACGTGCTCCTGGCGATCGTCGACAGACGCCTTCATCAGCGTCTCGCTGGCCAGCTCCTTGAGCGGTTTGGACTGCGGCGCGATGAACAGCCGCGCCACCGGCACGGACGCGACCAGCCGTTCGTCCGCATCGATCAGAAACAGCGTATTCAGCGATTCGAGCAGCTCCTCGCTGCCCTTGAGCGCCGCAATGGCGTCGCCCACCGTCGAGTTCTCGTGCAGCGCCACATACCGCGTGTTCATCAAGCCGCCGGCTGTGTCCTCCTCGAATTCAAGCAGTTCGCTGACCTCGGCCTTGGGCTCGACGTCCATTTCCTCCAAAATCTCCGCCGAGGTCTCTTCTTCGAGTTCTGACAGTACGTCCGCGGCTTCGTCAGGCGCCATTTCCTCGATAATCTCAGCCGCCTTCTCGGTGTCGAGCGATTCCAGAATGCGCGCCTGAATATTTGGATCCACCTCCGACAAGGTATCGGCCGCCACTTCGTTGTCGATGCTCTCGAAAATCGCTTCGCGGTCTTCCGGACTGAGCTCCTCCACGATGTCGGCCAGATCCGCTGGATGCATCTGTTCAAGCAGCTTGTGCGAGATGTTGAGCCGCAGCCGCCTCTGCGGGTCCGGCTCAAGTATGTTGCAGAACTCCCACCGAATCGATTTCGGCGGAATCACCTCCTGCAGCTTCCGCGTCCAGGTCCTCGGAATGGCGCCCTGCATCAGCCGGCGGAAAATGCTGCGCAGACCGATATCCACCTCGATCAGCCGCAAAATCTCCGTCCCGTTCGTTCTCTGGATGAGAAACGTAACGTCGTTAACGCGGACCACTTTCCTGCCTTGCGCGTCGATGATCTGCTGATCCAGAAGGTCGCGGACCATCCGCAGCATGTATTCGTCAGAGTGATATGGCGTCAGACGCTCGTCCTTGAGCTCGATGCCGTTGAGCGAAATGCTCTTCACCTGGTCGTGGCGAATGCTAAGCCAGGTGTACCCGGCGCCGACAAGAAAGCGGTCGATCCGCGACGGATCGATCAGTGGAACGATCGCGGCGTCTTTAACCACACCGATCCTGCGGCGCTTGAGGTCGTAGACCTTGAGTCCGAGCAGTTCGGTGAGGTAGAGGATATTCTCCATCGGCCGCGATCCGAGCTCATAATTCGCGCAGAGCGCTCAGTTTCAAATATGACGCGAAAGGCGAAGGCTGGCAACAAAAACAGGTCCGCCGGGCGAAATTGCGCCTCCGGCGGCGCTCCGACCGCAACCGGATCGCTTTCAATCGCCTCAAAGCGCCCCGCCCAGCCTGTCCCTGGCCTGCCGCTTGAGCGTCGATGCGCTGCGCGCTTGTCGCCGGGTCGATCAAAATGGACCGTAGTGGAGCAGATCGCTCTCAGCTTTGAACCCGTACGCCGCCTGTTCACGGTCAGCGAATTCACCGAGCTCCTGCGCCGGACGCTCGATCGCGAGTTTGCCGATCTCTGGATCGCCGGCGAACTTTCGGGCTGCAAACAAGCGCCGAGCGGACATTACTACTTCACGCTCAAAGATGAAGAGGCGCAGCTCAAATGCGTGTGTTTCCGCAGCGCTGCGCGCTACCTCCGCTTCAAGCCCCAGGACGGCGTCTCTGTGCTGGCCCGCGGCCGCATCGACGTGTACGCCGGCCGCGGCGAATATCAGTTGGTCGTCGAAGCCCTCGAGCCGCGCGGATATGGCGCGCTTCAACTGGCGTTTGAGCAACTCAAGAAAAAGCTTGCTCTTGAAGGCCTGTTCGAACCCGCGCGCAAGCGCCGGCTGCCGCCCTACCCGACCCGCATCGGGATCGTGACATCGCCCTCCGGCGCTGTCATCCAGGACATCCTGAACATCCTTTCGCGAAGGTTCCCGGGCCTTCACATCCGGATCTATCCCGCTCTCGTCCAGGGCGAAGGATCCGTGGACCAGGTATGTCGCGGCATCGAGTACTTCAGCCGCTCCGGATGGGCCCAGGTCGTCATCCTGGCGCGCGGCGGCGGATCGCTCGAGGATCTCTGGACCTTCAATGAAGAAGCGGTCGCCCGGGCCATCGCCGCCTGTAAGGCGCCGGTCATCTCCGCGGTCGGCCACGAGACGGACTTCACTATCGCGGATTTCGTCGCCGATCTGCGCGCGCCAACGCCCTCCGCCGCCGCCGAGCTCGTGATTTGCACTCGAGATCAATTGCTCGACCAGATCGTTGGATATGAGAACAAGCTCGAGCAGTGGGCCCGGTATCGCATCACGCTGGCTGCCCGGCGCCTGCATCAGCAGGGCGTCGATCGCGCCGCCACCCTCCTAAATCGCGCGATCAACCGCCGCGCCCAGCGGATCGACGAACTCGAACAGCGTCTGCGCAACCGCCTTCGCGCCATCGAAACGCTGCACCGCCGGCGTCTCGCCGAGCTCACCGAACGCCTCCGGCGCCAGGATGTCCGCCTGCGCCTGGCCGGAGCCCGGCGGCGGCTGGACCGCGCCCAGAGCGCCATCGCGGAATGCATGAGAACGCGCCTCTTGAGCGCCAGAAACCGTTTCATCCCGCTCGCCGCGCACTTGAGTCAGCTCAGTCCGCTCAAGGTGCTCAGCCGCGGCTACGCAATCGTGCAGAACCAAGACGGAGCCATCGTCAAAGATCCCGCCGCCGCTCCCGTCGGGTCCGCCGTGCGCATCCGGCTCGCCTATGGACGCCTGGGCGCCGAAGTGACCGAATCTACTCCAGACGGTAGTTCGGCGCCTCTTTCGTGATGATCACGTCATGCACGTGGCTCTCGCGGAGTCCGGCGCTGGTGACCCGCAGAAACCGCGATTTTTCCTGCAGCTCTTCGATGCTCTGCACGCCGCAGTAACCCATGCCGGCGCGCAAACCGCCGATCAACTGATATACCATTTCCGATAGCGGCCCCTTGTAGGGCACCCGTCCCTCAATTCCTTCCGGAACCAGTTTGCCGCTTCCCTCTTGCGCGTAACGGTCCGAGGAGCCCTGCGACATGGCGCCCAGCGAGCCCATTCCGCGGTAGCTTTTGAACGTGCGTCCCTGGTACAGGATCGTCTCCCCGGGACTCTCTTCCGTCCCGGCAAACAGGCTGCCAATCATCACGCAGTGCGCTCCGGCGGCGATCGCCTTGGTGATATCGCCCGAAAATTTCACCCCCCCGTCGGCGATAAGCGGCACGCCTGTGTTGCGGCTGGCCCGCGCGCATTCCGCGATGGCCGTGATCTGCGGAACGCCGGCCCCGCTCACCACCCGGGTGGTGCAGATCGAGCCCGGACCGATGCCCACCTTCAGACCATCCACGCCCAGAGCGATCAGATCGTGCGCGCCTTCGAACGTCGCGACATTACCGGCGATCAGGTCTACCCCAGGAAGCGCCCGCTTGACTTCGAGAATGGCCTGCATCACCCGCTCGCTGTGCCCATGCGCGGAATCGATCACCAGTACATCCACTTTTCGGGCTACCAGCTCCTGGGCGCGCTCCAGATAGTCGCCGGTCGATCCGATCGCCGCCCCAACCCGCAACCGCCCCTGCGCGTCTTTCGCCGCGTTCGGATACTTCAATTTCTTCTGAATGTCCTTTACCGTAATCAGGCCCTTGAGCGCGTAATGGTCGTCCACCACCAGCAGCTTCTCGACTCGGTGCTGGTGCAGAATTTCCTGCGCCTCCTCCAGCGTCGTGCCCACCGGAACCGTGATCAGGTTGTCCTTGGTCATCGCGGCTGAGACGGGCTGATCAAAGCGCGTTTCAAAGCGCAGATCCCGGTTCGTGAGAATGCCCACCAGCCTGCCGTTCCGCGTCACCGGCACCCCGGAAATGCGGTACCGCTTCATCAGCGCGAGCGCGTCGGCGATCTTCTGGTCAGGATCAATCGTGATCGGATCGACGATCATGCCGCTTTCACTGCGCTTCACCCGGTCGACTTCCTCCGCCTGCCGTTCGATCGACATGTTGCGATGAATGATGCCGATGCCCCCCTGCTGGGCAAGCGCGATGGCCAGGTGCGACTCCGTCACTGTGTCCATCGCAGCGCTGCACAGCGGAATATTCAATGCAATATTGCGCGTGATGCGAGTCCGGGTGTCCACGCTCGCCGGCAGCACGGCGCTTCGCGCCGGCTGCAACAACACGTCGTCGAATGTGAGGCCTTCGGGAATCGTATCCGGAATCATCAGCGGATTAATCTCATCATAGCAGCCGGCCCCCTCCCGGCCGCGATTTTCAGCGCGAGCCGGCGCATGATCTCCGCCCTGAATTTCGCGCCCGCAGCCGCAAATCGCGAAAAAATATCCGGCGCGGAGCGCCGCGCGCCATTTCCGCGCCGGTTCCCCATCGCGCCCGCGCCGGCGATGCTAAGCTGTGTGTTCGGGCGTTCCAAAGACTGGGAACCAGAGTCCAACTAAACGTCAGGGGATCGATGGCGGAGACAACGACAGATCGAAGAACGTTTTACCTCTCGGTGGTTTACGGCCTTTCGGCCATTATGGGAATGGCGCTCGGAATTCCCGCGCTGCTTTACCTGTTTGTACCGCCGCGCGCCAGACAGGGGAATGAGTGGGTGGACGCCGGCGACGTCAGTCAGCTCAGACCGAACGTCCCCGAGGAGCTCCAGTTCCGCCGCAGGCGCGTCGACGGCTGGAGAGTCGTCAGCGAAAAAACCTCCGCCTGGGTCGTGCAAATCCCTAAAGAAGGCCTGGTCGCTTTCAGTCCACAGTGCACCCACCTTGGGTGCGCCTATCACTGGGACGATTCGAAAAAGGTCTTTGTCTGCCCCTGCCACACCTCGGCCTTTTCGATTGACGGCAAGGTGCTGGAAGGACCCGCGCCGCGGCCGCTGGATCGTTACGCGGTCAAGGTCGATCGCGGGCACATTCTGATTGGTCCTCTTCAAAAAGCCTCCAATGTCGCCTAGCTCGGGTGAAAAAAGGGTCGGCCGGCTGCGCCGGATCATCGATTGGATCGAGGACCGCACCGGCGCCGAAACCGCGCTCAAAACATTTCTCTACGAAGATATTCCGGCCTCAAGCGGCTGGCATCAGGTGTTCGGCAGCGTGGCGTTGTTTGCCTTCCTGGTCCAGGCCTTTACGGGAGTCCTCCTGGCCTTCAATTATTCCCCTTCGCCCGGCGAGGCGTATAACAGCGTCCGCTACATCATGACCGAGGTGACCGCTGGCCGTCTGATCCGCGGACTGCACCATTGGGGCGCTAGCGTCATGATCGTCGTCGTCGTGCTCCATATGGTCCAGGTGTTCCTGTGGGGCGCCTACAAAAAGCCGCGCGAGGCAACTTGGCTCGCGGGATGCTGCCTGCTGTTGCTGACGCTCGCTTTCGGGCTCACCGGCTACCTGCTGCCCTGGGACAACCGGGCCTACTGGGGCACCGTCGTCACGACCCAGATTATTGGCTCGGCGCCCATCGTGGGCCCGTATCTTACGCGCCTGATCGGCGGCTCGGGGGGCGTGGGCGTTGTTACCTTCTCCCGCTTCTACGCCATGCACGTCCTCTTGCTGCCGCCGCTCACCATGCTGCTGGCGGGCATTCATATCTATCTGGTCCGGAAGCATGGCGTTATGGCGGCGCCCGACGATACCCGCCCGCACAAAAAGTTTTTCCCCGAACAGGTCTTCAAGGATACCGTCGCGATTTTCCTCGTATTTACCATTCTTTTCCTTATGGCCGTTCTGGTCCGCATCCCCATGGAAAGGATCGCAGATCCCACAGACACCGCCTACATACCGCGGCCGGAATGGTACTTCTTATTCCTTTTCCAAACCCTGAAGTTTTTCGAAGGCCCGCTTGAAGTCGTCGGCGCGGTCATTCTTCCGAACCTCGCTATCCTGCTGCTCTTCCTGGTTCCCTTCATCGATCGAGGACGCGCCATGCGCGTGGCCAGACGCACCACGGCAATGGCCATCGTCGCTTTCGCGGCGCTCGGCTGGGCCGGTCTGACTGCCGCGGCGGTCGCCACCACCCCCAAGCAGGCTGAAAGCAGCGCGGCGGCTGAACTGAACGAGCCTGGCGCATGGCAGGAACTCGCGCCCGAAGATCTTGCCGCGGTCGGATACTTCCGCGCCGAAAACTGCGCCAATTGCCATGCCATCGGCAGACAGGGGCCGGCGCCAGACCTGACCAGCATCCAGATCCGCCAGCCGTCAACCTGGATGCTCCCCCACTTCAAGCAGCCTGCGCCGGCAACTGCGCCTCCCGTCCCCTTAAGCGACGCTCAGTGGAATTCACTCGTCGCATTCTTCTCCAAAATGAACGAGAAGAGCGCCGAAGCGCTCGCCTCCGCTCCACAATTCGCCGTGGATGGAGCGATGATTTATCAGAAATTCCAATGCGGCGCATGCCACCAGATCAACGGCGTCGGACAGCGCCTCGGCCCCCCCCTCAACGGCGTTGGAATGCACCGCACGCGGGACTGGCTGATCGGGCATTTCAACGATCCCAAAAAATTCTCGCCGGGCACCATCATGCCGCCATATCGCTTCAATGAGAAGGATATGAACGCAATTACCTCGTATCTGCTCGCCTTGCCAAAGTAATGCCGATTTGGCCGTTGGCCGATTCCGTCTTCAGTCCGGCTGCCGCGCTCTCTACCGGACCGGACCGCCAGCCGGCTGATGGCGGACTGAGAGCGCACGTCTCTGTTCCTAGACGCTTACCAGGGATTCGCAAACCGCAGATCGTGAAGCGCCTCTTCGTCGGTTAGAGAACGGAGGAACGCGATCAAATCCGCGCGTGCCTGCGTGCTTAACTCGAAGCCGCCCATCAAGGGGTCTTTGTTGGGATTATCGTGTCCCACCCCAGCCTTCGCCCCCGAAGGGATCGTCCTGCCGCCAGCGGCGTAGTGATCGAGCACGCCCTCCAGCGTCGAAATGCTTCCGTCATGCATGTAAGGCGCCGTGACCGCGATGTTGCGAAGCGTTGGCGCTTTGAATTTCCCCACGTCGGCTGGGGACCTGGTGAATTCATAAATCCCCAGGTTGGGCGCCGGATACGAAAACACGCCGCGAAGATTGTAGAGCCCGGTATTGTGAAATTCGATCTCCCGGTTCGGGCTGCTCGCTGTTATCGTCGCATCGCTGAAATTGAAGCCGCCATGACAGCGGAAGCACGCGATCTGCTGGCTGAAAAACAGAATTTCGCCCCGCTTGGCGGATTCGGATACGGCAGAACTGTCCCCGCCATAATGATACCGGTCGTATGGCGAGCGGGCGGAAATAATGCTCCGCTCGAATGACGCGATGGCTTTCGTCACATTTTTGATCGTGAAGGGATCTTCCTCGCCGGCAAACGCCGCTGTGAAGAGTCGGCGATATTCCGGGTCGGAGCGCAGCGTCCGCAGAAATCCGCCATCTTTCCGCAGTCCGAGCTCCACCGGATGCTCGCCGAACATTGGCACAAGCGCCTGTTCCTCAAGCCGCTTCATCGTGGGATTGCTCCACGTCAAAACTCCACTGTAGGCGACATTGACCAGGCTCATGGCGCTGCGCGGGTGCGACTCGCCGGTCGCGCCGAGCGCGACGGCGCGTCCGTCCGTGAAGGCCATCTCCTGTTTGTGGCAGGTCGCGCAGGACGCCTTCCCATTGACCGACATCCGCGTGTCGTAGAAGAGGCGTCGTCCTAATTCCACCTTGTCCGCGGTCATGGGATTGTCCGCAGGAACATACGGTTTGGGAAAGCCCTTGGGAAGATCCCAGGCGTAGCCCGGCGCGTCAGCGGCTGCAACCGGGCGGACGGTCCGGCAAACCGGCGGCAACGTGACAGCGATGAACGTCGCGACCCAACTCCAACGCATGAACAGCCTATTTGCTCAAGCGAACGATCTCCAACGTCTCCAGCATCCGGACCGAGCGAGCTCCGGCTTTGTCATTTGGACATACGAGCCGGAAGGGCCCTTGATAGCCGAACAGCGCCTTTCCGTCCCGCTTATCGGCGACCAGAATCGTCTCATTCGCAAAGCTCGCGTCCACTTCCGCCAGCCCGAACACAACCTGGTAGCCGTCCCGGGCCTTGGCCAGCACATAGGTCGCGAGCGCCTTGCCACGAAGCTCCTTGCCCAAAGGAGCGCCGGCTCGCGCCAGCACTTCACGGAGCGGGACGCCCTCGTACTGAACCTTCGTTCCGTCCTCCTCTTGAACCCAAACTGTCTCGCGAGGCATTTTGGCAAGCTCCTCGGCTCTCAACTGCACTGGCGAGCGCACATCGCCTGTTACCGACAACACTGCGGCGGCTGATTCGGATTGAGCCCGGCCCCAACCCGCAAACAGCCCCAAGCCTGCAACCGCAAAGAAAATGGCGGCGCGACCGTTCATACCATCTCCTCAAAACTGATACCGAAAATTCAGAAACCAGTTGCGTCCTGCCTCGGGATAACCCGGCGTGTAAAAATAATTCCGATCAAAGAGATTCTTCACGCCGGCCTGCACGCTGATGCGGGCGCGGATCGGCGCAATCACGATGACATCCGTGGTCGCGTACGATTCCGAGTGCGGCGCAAAAAGCGGAGAATTGGGCGCGTACGTCGCGTCCTGCACAATCAGTCCGCCTTCGTATCGTTCCGTGACAATGGCGAGAATTTCGCGCGGCAGCCGCACCGTCGCCGTACCGATCCCCTTATTTCTGGGCGAGACCGGCAGGATGCTGATGCTGGTGTTGACGGCGCTCACATGGGGAAGCATTGCGAAGTCATACGCAAGCGCGCGGTTCAGAAAGCTGTAGCTCGCGTTCAACGTCACAGGGGAGACTGGCGTAGTTCGAATTTCAAACTCGACTCCCTGATGGACCTCACGCCCGATGTTCGCCATCTCGCTGCAAAACCCCACAATCCGGCTGTTCGGGCAGAATGCGCTGGCGGGGCTCGCGCCGCCGGGATCGGTCACGTAAACCGATTCGATGGCGTTTCGCAGATCGCTGCGAAACAGCGTCAGTTGCGCCAGCGTCCGCGCCCCGAACGCCTGCGAATATCCGGCGTTCCAGTTGCGGCTGTGCTCCGGTTGAAGATCGGGATTCGGCAGGCCGGCGCCCAGGCTGGCCGAATAGATGTCCTTCAGCATGGGAAAGCGTCCCCGGTCCGCGAAGGTCGCAAATAGATGGCCGGCTTCGCCAACCCGGTAGGAGACGGCAGCCTGCGGGTTGAAGTTCCACAGATGAGCAGTGCAACCAGAGAATGATGTATTTTGCGGCGAGGCAAGGCAGGTAAACGGCAGCAGCCCGGTCATCGCGGCGTCGTACTGCTGGGCCTGCAGGCCGTTGAAGTGGTCTGCGCTGAAACCGGCTGTTACAGAAAATCGCGTCGAGATCCGGACTACGTCCTGAAGTCCGATCGCGGTTTGGATGTCGCTGTCGCGAAGCCTGGGCTCGATCAGCGGAAACGGCGCAATGGCCGGAAAGACGCCGCGTTCGCTGTGCGTGTCCTTCTTCAGAAAGAAGGATGCGCCGAGAACATGCCTCGCCACGGCCCGCGTCGTGAACTCCGTGGAAAACCCGTCGTTATGCTCGTCATACATGCTGTGCTCCGCATTCCGGGTGTTCATGACGCTGTAGGTGTCGTTCGAGTACATGTCAATGTCGTTGCGGAATTGCGTGTAGAACGCGCGGAACTTGACGGCGCCGCTCTCGCCAATTTGCGTGTTCGAGTGCAGGTAGTAGTTCGTCATATTCCAATACGGCCAGGTCCAGAAGAACCGGTAGGTTGCGGCCGTGTTGGGCCCTTGATACAGCGGAACGCCCTTTTGTCCCTTCAAGTTGATGAGGCTGAACACGTATTCGTCCTCGCCCCGCGGAGTCCACCCGGCCCGCCCCGTAAACCGCTCATCGCGCGACCACGAGTTGTTCAAATGGTTGCTCATGACAATGTCCGGAAGACTCTGATACTGGAAAATCGGGAAACTCCCTGACAGCGGAATATAGTCGTTCTCAAGCCAGTCCAGCGATCCCTGGAAAAAGAAGCGTCGCCGCCGGGATCCCAGCCGCAGACTCGAAAGCAGCGTGCTCCCGGAGCCTGTCCCCAACAACGCGTCAACGTCGATCTTTTTTCTCGGTTCTTGTGTGACCAGGTTGATGGCGCCGCCCAGCGCATTTGGCCCCAGCAACGGAGACGAATACCCCTTGGCGACCTCCACCTCAGCAATGTCCGTTGTCAGGAACCGGTTGAAGTCCACGTACCCGTCATAGGGCGTCGAAATCGGAACGCCGTCCACGTACAACGGCGCCTGCCCCCGGGTGCTGAATCCGCGAATCAGAATGCCCGCCTCATTTCGATTGGCAGACAGATGTTGAATCGAGACTCCCGGCAGGTAATCAAGAACCTTCGCGGCATTGACCAGATTTAAATTTCGGATGTCAGTCTGATCGATGCGATCGGCGACGAGCGACGGAGTGGGAGCGGTTGCCGATACGGTCACCTGGATCGTCCCCAGGTTGAATGGCGATCCAGGACGTTGCCGGATGGCCTGATTCACCGCCGCGCTCAAGGCGCGCAACTGCGCTTCCAATTGTGCGCGGGAAGGCTGCGCCGGCAATGGCGCCGGCAGCTCGATCCTGCCGTCCACGTCAGAGCGCGCAATCGAGGAACGCAGAGCCTCCGCGTCGGCGCGCCACGCCTCCATTGTTGGCCCCTCCGGCGGCAGACGGGACCAACGGCGCTCCAGATCCGACAGCGCAGCCTTCCATGCGACCGTCAGATCCTGCGCCATGACAGCGCCCCCAACCAACAGCAGAATCCATAGGATCGCGCATGGCTTCGCATCCCGCGTCGTTTCCATGCTCTTCATGCAGCCCGCGCCGGGGAAAGAACGCATGTCTTGAATACGCAACAATGTCCATGATAAACGACTATCCCGGCGGATCAAACCTCCTGTCGCGCAATCCGGATGCGCGGCGTCGGGACGGCTGGAACGAGCCTGCCTACTTTTCCGGCGCGCGGTCGCCGGGTTCCGGCGCTGTGAGACTAAGCGGCGCCGCGGCGGCCGGCTGGATGTCATAGCTGACATCTACGCTCTGCGCCTGTTCAACCAGTACAGGCAGGTGCAGGTCGGCGCCGCTCGCCTGCGCCTGCGGCTTCAATCCGTTGCCGCGCAGGCCGAGCAGCTTCGTATCGGCGGGGAAGGCGGGGGAGATGGTCACATCCAGCGGCGGTCCCGCGATTTCGATATGCACGCGCGTCGAGGCCGGTTCATTTACAATTTCACCGGACACGGTGGACGGCCCGACCCTGTAATTTGTAAACCGCGCCTGCTTCCATGCAAGCGGAAGGTGCGGCGCGACGACCAACCTACGTGTGAGCGCGTCTCCCTCCAGACCGAGGAGTCCGCTGATGACCGGATGCACCGCCGCCGCTGAGGAGAACAACTGATGCGGAACTGCGCGCGGCAGCGCCTGGGCGCGCTCGCCGCTCAGGTATTCGGTAAGAAATCCGGCGCCCGAAAGTCCGGTCATCGATGCGACGCCGAACAGGTGCTGAAGCCCCGCGCGGCCGAGGTGATAGCGAAACTCGGCCATCATCACGAACTGAGTGACGAATGGCCAGACGCTGCCATCGTTGTAGCTCAAGGGATCGTAATTCGGACTGTCGGTCGCAAACAGGCGCGTGCCCCAGGGCGTGCTGAGCTCCGGACGGCTCAGCGCCTCCGCGGCGCGGGCGCTCTTTGCCGGATCGAGCCCCCCGAGCGAAAGCGCAATCGCCTGCCAGGAAGATTGCGCGCTGTAGGTCGATCCGTCAGTCAGCCGGCCGAATATCAGCCACGGCTTGTCCGGCGCGAACCACGCGTTCAGAGCATTGCGGGCCGTCTGCAGGCGGCCTTCAGCCTCGCGCGCCTGCGCCTCGCGTCCCGTGGCGCGCGCCAGTCGCGCAAAGCCTTCCAGCGCGCCCATCCAGACGCCCTGAAGATACACGTCCTTGGCCACGCGCCCGCTCAGCGCGCCCGTTTCCACTGCGCCCGCGCCCGCCTTCTGGTTGGACATCAGACCGTCTCGATCGAGCGCGCCAACACAGTATTGATACGCCTTCTCCAATGACGCCCAGGAGCGGCGCGCAAAATCAACATCGCCGGAGCGAACCACATATCGCGCCGCCGCAAGCAGGTAATGCGGCGTGGTGTCAGCATGATAGTAGCCGTAGGGATACTGCGTCCAGTCGAGCAACGCGCCGCTCTGCGTGAGCTCATGCATCATCTTGCCGTCGCCGCGCTGATGGTCGCGCATGAATTCCAGCACTCCCCGGGCGCGGTCGAAATCCCCGTAGTCAACGATGCTCCAGGAATTCATCAGCGCGTCGCCGCCGAAATACCAGGCAAAGCCCGGCCGCTCGCTGGCGCCGGACGGACCGTAGCCCGCCACCAGGCCGCAGCCCACGCCTTCGTTGCACGCCCAGCCTTTCTCGATGGCGAACTTCGCCCACTCAAAGGCCTCGTTTAACTGGGGCGCCGGCGTCTCGATGTGCGTCGTGCGCGCCTCGAACGCTCGATAGTAGTCGTCCGATTCAGCCAGGATCGATGGCAAATCGGCAAGCGTTTCGCGATAAATTTTCCGCGCTTCGCCAGCCCCCTGCGCTGATCCGGCGATGACAATCGGAATGAGATGCCTTCTCGCCTGCTCCGGCGTGACGTCGATCTCCGCCAGCGCCGTGCCATCCGGCATCTGGTGCCCAACCTGCTCGCTGGCGCGCGCGAACGCCGGCGAGCCGACGACTGCGGCATGACGGCGCAGCCCGTCGGTGAGCACAAACGTCCGATCCGCCTCAAGCCAGGCGCTCATCTGTCCCCCGAGCGACGCCGGCCACATCGGCTTCAACTCCGGCGTGAAGCTGGCGCGGATTCGCATCGGACGATCCGTATCGATATCGAGCAGCACCGCCAGGGACGGCCGGTCGAGAGGGGCGATCCAGGTCTGCCGTATGGTAAATGCGGCGGTCGAGTGGATGATGGTGACGCGGCCGGGCCCGGCGTGCACCCGTTCGGCAAAATCGGCCAGCGGCGTCGGCTCCAGAGCGCCGTCGAAGAAAACCGAGAAACGAAAATTCCGCACAACCTTCACCGGATTGATCCAGGCCTCGAAGGTTCCGTCCTCGCGGCCCAGAATAAAGGACCGCCGCCCAACAGATTCGATGAATTTGCGCGGCTCCACGCCTTTCTTGATGACTGGCTCGGGAGCGGGAATCGTGAATCGCGGCGGCAGATCTTGCGCCAGCGCTGCAACCGAGACCAGCACGATCAGAGGAACGGGCTTCACGTGCCCATTTTAAGAAGATCGGCATTCTCGGTATAATCGAGCCTTTATTGGAGGAGAATCATGTCGGATGGACGGCGCAGTTTCTTTCGCAGATTGCTGGCCGGCGCCGGCCTGGCGGCCGCGGCGCGTTCCGGTTTGAGCGCGCAGCCGGCCGGTGCATCCACTGCCGGCGCCCCTTCAGCCGCCCTGCCTCCCTATGCGCGGCGCCAGCATTACCGGTCGCTGAAGCAGTCGA